>Ga0209488_10001332_pt1 | contig 21036 bp, 12 predicted proteins | sample Rivendell_Oct201_8_FD_188349 | JGI IMG/M metagenome (GOLD analysis project Ga0209488, IMG submission 188349) | Vadose zone soil microbial communities from the Eel River Critical Zone Observatory, Northern California, USA -... | ecosystem: Environmental > Terrestrial > Soil > Vadose zone >...
CGTCAAAGCAGCCGTCAGCGTCGTCTTGCCGTGGTCGACGTGTCCAATCGTACCCACATTGCAATGCGGCTTGTTTCGTTCAAACTTCTGTTTGGCCATGGGACTCTCCGTTCGTCCTCGCGTTTCGCCTTAAGCTCGCAATCAGGCGAACTTTGCCTGAATCTCGGCGGCGACCGCCGAGGGAACCTGCTCATAGTGATCGAATTGCATCGTAAAGGTCGCGCGCCCCTGACTCATGGAACGCAGGTTGCTCACGTAACCGAACATATTGGCAAGCGGCACCATCGCGTTGACGACGTTGGCATTGCCGCGCATGTCCTGACCGTGAATCTGGCCACGCCGCGAATTGAGATCGCCGATGACGGAACCAGTATAATCCTCCGGCGTCACCACCTCGACCTTCATGATCGGCTCAAGCAGAACGGGACCGCCCTTCTGCAATGCTTCGCGCAATCCCTGGCGCGCAGCGATTTCAAACGCCATCGCCGAGGAGTCGACTTCGTGATAGGCGCCGTCGACCAGCGTCACCTTGACGTCGACCACCGGGAAACCTGCCAGCACGCCGGACCCGAGCACTGATTCAAGCCCTTTCTCGACCGCGGGAATGAATTCCTTCGGCACCGAGCCGCCAACGACATCGTTCTCGAACTCGAAGCCCACGCCGGGCTCACTCGGCTCGACTTGAATCTTGATGCGCGCGAACTGGCCATGACCGCCGGTCTGCTTCTTGTGGGTATAGTCGTGCGTCACAACCCTGGTGATCTTTTCACGGTAGGCCACCTGCGGGGCACCGATATTGGCCTCGACCTTATAGGTACGCTTGAGGATGTCGACCTTGATGTCGAGATGAAGCTCACCCATGCCCTTGATGATGGTCTGGCCCGATTCCTGGTCGGTCATGACACGGAACGAGGGATCCTCAGCCACCAGCTTGGCAAGCGCAACGCCAAGCTTCTCCTGGTCGGCTTTGGTCTTCGGTTCAATCGCGATCTCGATGACCGGATCCGGAAATTCCATTTTCTCGAGAATCACCAATTTCTGCGGGTCGGACAACGTGTCGCCGGTCCGGACTTCCTTGAGACCCGCCAGCGCAACGATGTCGCCCGCATAGGCTTCCTTGATGTCTTCGCGGTTGTTGGCGTGCATCAATAGCATTCGGCCGATACGTTCCTTGCGGTCCTTGGTCGAATTGATGACCCCGGTGCCGCTCGAAAGCGTGCCGGAATAGATGCGGCAGAAAGTGATCGTGCCGACGAACGGGTCGTCCATGATCTTGAACGCGAGCAGCGACAGCGGCTCACGGTCGTCGGCCTTGCGCAAAACTTCATTGCCCGCACTGTCGGTGCCTTTGATGGCCGGCACATCGAGTGGCGACGGCAGGTAATCCACGACGGCATCAAGCAGCGGCTGTACGCCTTTGTTCTTGAAGGCCGAACCGGCAAGCACGGGAAAGAACGCGGCGGTGATGACAGCCTTGCGGATCAGCCTCTTGAGCGTCGCCTCGTCCGGCTCCTTGCCGTCGAGATAGGCCGCCATCGCCGTATCGTCGAGTTCGACTGCCGCTTCGATCAGCTTCTCGCGATATTCCTTGGCCAATTCGACCATGTCGGCGGGGATGTCGATGTCATGGTAATTGGCGCCGAGCGCCTCATCTTCCCAGACAACGCCCTTCATGCGCACGAGATCGACAATGCCCTTGAACTGGCTTTCAGCGCCGATCGGCAGCTGGATTGCAATCGGCTTGGCGCCGAGCCGGTCCACAATGTCCGACAAGCAACGGAAAAAATCCGCGCCAATCTTGTCCATCTTGTTTGCGAAGACAATGCGCGGCACCTTGTACTTGTCGCCCTGGCGCCACACCGTTTCGGTCTGCGGTTCCACGCCCTGGTTGGAATCCAGCACGCAGACGGCGCCGTCGAGCACGCGCAGCGAACGCTCGACTTCAATCGTAAAGTCGACGTGACCGGGAGTGTCGATGATGTTGAGCCGCTTTCCGTGCCAGAACGCAGTCGTGGCCGCAGACGTGATGGTGATGCCGCGTTCCTGCTCCTGCTCCATCCAGTCCATCGTCGCGGCGCCTTCATGCACCTCGCCGATCTTATGGGACTTGCCGGTGTAATACAGAATGCGTTCAGTCGTCGTCGTCTTGCCGGCATCAATGTGCGCCATGATGCCGAAGTTACGGTAATCCTCGATGGGGTGGGCGCGAGGCATAGGGTTTCCTTTAAATCTTCAATTTGTCTGCTGTCGCAACTACCAGCGATAGTGCGAGAACGCCCGATTGGCTTCCGCCATCTTGTGCGTATCTTCTCGCTTCTTGACAGCATTTCCCCTGTTGTTCGACGCATCGAGCAACTCGGCCGAGAGCCGCTCCGTCATCGTCTTTTCATTCCGATCGCGTGCCGCCGATATAATCCAGCGGATACCCAGCGCCTGCCGCCGCGTCGTGCGAACTTCAACCGGCACCTGATACGTCGCGCCACCGACACGTCGCGACCGCACTTCGATCGTCGGCATCACGTTATCGAGCGCCTGCTCGAATACGCCGATCGGGTTTCCCTTGGTCTTGGTCTCGATGATGTCGAACGCCCCATAGACGATCGACTCAGCAACTGACTTCTTGCCGGCATACATGATCGAGTTCATGAACTTGGAAACCACCAGATTGCCGAACTTCGGATCCGGATTGATCTCACGCTTTTCTGCACTGTGACGGCGGGACATCGAATTTCTCTATCGTTGGTCGAATTCGCAAATCAAAAGCAGCCCCTATTTGGGCCGCTTTGCTCCGTACTTCGAACGTCGCTGCTTTCGGTTCTTCACGCCTTGTGTATCAAGCACGCCGCGCAGGATGTGATAGCGAACGCCGGGCAAATCCTTGACGCGGCCACCGCGGATCATCACCACCGAATGTTCTTGCAGATTGTGGCCTTCACCCGGGATGTAACCGATCACTTCAAAACCATTCGTCAGACGCACCTTGGCAACCTTGCGAAGCGCGGAGTTCGGCTTCTTCGGCGTCGTCGTATAGACGCGCGTGCACACGCCACGCTTCTGCGGGCTGCGCTGCAGCGCCGGAACGGTATTTCGGCCCTTCACCGGCGACCGCGGCTTGCGGATCAATTGGTTGACGGTAGGCATCTTAATCCCTCGTTTCATCGATCCGCCCATGGAACTCTGACCATGGGGCCGACCTGCGTAGCCATCCCTGACCGCACTCTTCATCTCAAGCGCATCATCTCAAAGCGCAAAGCGAAAGAGCGCCATCCGCCGCCATTGCGGAAGGGCGCTGCCATTCGCAGAGGACCACCGTGTGTCAACGCATAAGAAACGCGTCAACGCGCAAGGCGGTCTTGCACTTCGTCTGACTTTCGAGCCGTCAGCGGCAGTGTTTGAGCTCAATCCGTCGAGGCTTTGCCCGGCCACAGCCGCCAGAAAGAGATTATAAATCTCAATGACTTAGCTGAAAATCGGGGATGCCGTTCCGACGCAGTAGAAGCTCACCACCTGCCGAAAAGTTGTCGCTATGTATCGGCCACCCGGGTCCAAGTCAAGCTTAAGGGATTAAAAAAACGAAGATGGCGCAACGAGATCCCGGGCATTTTGATGGAACCGTCTAGCCCGACCGTTCCGCAAGGCAAGGTAGCGGGTCACGAGAACCTGCTCTACTTGAGGGGTATGACGCCCTACACGCCGCGTTCCAGGAACGCCGCGATCGCCTTGACCTGGTTGCGTGCATAGAGCGGCAAGCCGGCGCTCAGCGAATTTCCGGAGTTGAACGAACTTTTTCCAGCAAGCACCTGGGCCGGAACGAGGTTTCTCAATACCGGAACCTGCGCATATTCCTTGCGTTTGGTCAGGATGTTGGACTCGAGCGCGAGCGTCATGAAAACCGTTGCGACGGTCTTTGCCGGGTCGGTCGGGTGTTGCTGGACGACGGCCAGGAGCTTGCCGAATTGCATCACCTGATTGATGTAGAAGATGCTCTGCTCAAGCGCGCCGACCGAGGGCGTTGCAATCCCCGTCAGCTTCGCAAGCCCGCGCTCCTCAACTTCCGCTGCCGGCACGAAGGTCAGTTCACCTTCGAATTCGAGCGTGTCGGCGATCTGCCTGCTGCCTTCGCGAATTTTGTTGGCGAGCGAAATTCCAACCGGCAGCCGCCCTTCAAACTTGTAGGATGAATGCAGGCAGATCGTTGTCGCCCTTCCTTCACACCAATGCCGCTGCGGATTTTGATTGTGAAGGTGCCTGGGCTCCTTCGAGGGTACGATATCTGCAGATGTAATCAGTTTGTGTTTGATCGCCGGATCAAGCTGCTGGGCGAACGGCAGCGTCACATAACGCGCCAAGTCGAATGAGGCCGCCGGCTTTGCCACGACGAAGCGCGCCTGCCCTACATACATATGCAGCTTTTCCCGATAATGCCTCTTGGTTCCGTCGATGATGAAATCCAAGTCAGGCTCTGCATAACCCGGATAGAGGCTGAGAAATTGCTGCTGCAGCGGGCGCGCCTTCGCCCAGTCTTCGTAGCGAACGAATATGCCACCGGCATCGGCGATCTCGTCGCTGCCGCGGTCATTGAAAACAATGGTTCTCGGCTTTATCCGCGCGATCGAAAAGGCGTCAACTGACGCCACCTCCTCGACCTGATAAGGCTGGGCCTTCGCACCGCCGATCATAATCAGGAGCACGGAAACAAGGGCAAAGAGTGTTCGCATGTGGGTTCTTCGGGGGGTTCAGAAACGATCCTGGTAATAGCCCGGATATGACGGACGCCGCTGCTGGTACTGTGGCTGTTGGTACTGTGGCTGTTGCTGCGGTTGCCGTTGGCGCTGTTGTTGTTGTTGTTGTTGGTACTGTTGCTGCTGCCAATCGTCGCGTTGCCCGAATAGGCCAAAGAACCCACCCGACGCCGGGCGTTGCGGCTGCGCCCACCTGTTGCGGTCGTCCCAGGGCGCCCAAGGCTGGAACCCCTGCTGACCGTACCCACCTTCAAGACGGGTCGTTTCGGCCTGATCGCGTCCAACCAACGCATAGCGCGCATCCACGGGTTTGCCATTGCGGTCGCGCCGCAGATAGTCGACCAACCCCTTGCTATTGGAATTTGTTCCATCGTCCCCGTCATCCGCGCGAGCCACCACAAGGAGCTTACGTGCCTCCAGGGACGGAGGACTCAACGGCGCCTTTGGGGCATGATAGGCCCACACCGCCTGCATGATTGGTTCGAAGATCGGGACCGCGACGGAACCACCCGTCGAACCGCTGCCGAGGGTGCGACGCTTGCCGTCGGCATTGTCGTAACCCACCCAGACCGCGATTGTGACGTCATTGGAGAAGCCCACGAACCAGGCATCGTTTTCGCCGTCTGTCGTGCCGGTCTTGCCGGCCACATAGGGCGCCATGCTGGAAATGGCGTGCGCTGTTCCGCGCTGCAACACGCCCTGCATCATGGTTTTGAGCTGATAGAACGAGGCGCGGTCCGCCGAACCGATCTGGGTCAGCGACGGCGGATGGCGGTAGATCACCGCACCCTGCCGCTCGACGCTATCGATCGTATAGGGCGTCGGCCGGAATCCCTCATTCGCGATTGCGGCAAAGAATGCCGCCAGGTCGATGGGACGCACCGGCTGCGCACCGAGTACAAACGGATAGTAGCGGGCACATTCCTTATAGATCTGTGCTTCGACCGCCAGCGCGCAGACGCGATCCAGGCTGAGCTGAGGTGTCGAGTCGATGCCGCCATCAAGCAGATTGACGGTCGCCAGGTTCTTGGAATGCTCAAGCGCCTTGCGCAAGGTGATCACACCGGACGTGCCGCCATCATAGTTCTTGGGCGACCAATAATCCCGCTCGCGCAAGCTGCCATTGATCGGCGGAAGCGTGATCTCTTCGTCACGCACATAAGTATTGGGCTGCAGGCCTTTCTCCAGGGCCGCCAAATAGGTCAGCGGTTTGAGCGCCGAACCAGGTTGGCGCACCGATTGGGTCACGCGATTGAGCTGACTGAGCGGATAGGAGAAGCCGCCCGTCATCGCCAGAATACGACCGGTCTTGTTCTCCAGCACCACGACAGCGCCCTGCACCTGCGGCCGGATGCGCAATTCGGCACTCAGGTTCGAATTCTTGCCTTTGCCGTTGCCCTCCGTCACACGAACCAGCACCACATCATGGAGCTTCAGGTTGCGCAGGGCCCCGCCTTTACGGGCCGTCAACGGCAAGATGCGGCCATCCGCCAGGCCGACGCGCAACGACTCTCCACCCCCTCGTTGCCCACCTCGGTCCAGAACAACCGCCACGGGCCAGTGCACGTCATAGAGCGGGAAGCGGGCATTTTCGAGTGCCCGCCGCCACGCTGGCTTCAAGGCGACAGACTTGCCGGCAGGTCCTTGCTCAGCTTCAAGCTTTCGGATTGCGTCACCGAGGTTGCCTTCGGCGGCCTCAAATTGGGACCTTCCGCCGTCGCCCTCGAACCGCGCGAGCCCTTCCTGCAGAGCAACTTCCGCCGCACGCTGCAGCTGCGGATTGATGGTCGAGCGAACCGTTTGGGAATTGGCGGTCAGGCTTTCCAGAGTTGGGATCGACTTGGCTTCTTTTGAGAGAAAGTCGATATAATGAAAGCCCGTGTTGCGGCGCGGCCGTTCAAACGTAATAAGCTCCGGCAGTGTGGCCAGTGACCTCGATAGGTCAGCGCTGATGACCTGGTCTTCCTGCATGCGGCCCAACGTGTAACTATACCGCTGCTTGGCCCGGTCCGGATGACGTTCGGGGTTGAAAAAATTGGGACCTTTGGTGATGCCGGCGAGCAACGCGCCTTCGGCAACCGACAGCTCCGACGAAGACTTTCCGAAATAGCTGCGCGCCGCCATTTCGACACCCCACGATCCACGGCCGAGGAACGTCGAGTTGAGATAGAGTTCCAGTATTTCCGCCTTGGTGAGCGTCTGCTCGATGCGCGCCGCCAACACCATCTCGCGAATCTTGCGTTCGTAGGTGACGTCTTCACCGACCAGAATGTTCTTGACCACCTGCTGGGTGATGGTCGAACCGCCCTGCGGCCGCCCGGACTGGGCCAGATTGCCGATAAAGGCGCGAATCAGGGAACGTTCGTCGACGCCCTTGTGCTGGTAGAAGCGCTTGTCCTCCGCCGAAATAAACGCCCGCTGGACGTGAACCGGTATATCGCGCAACGGGACCCAGACCCGTCGGTTGTCCGGCTCGAAGACCTCGGCGAAACGCTGACCCTTGATGTCGAGCACCATGCTGGCACCCGGCAGGCGCATGCCCTTGAGCGTCTTGTGGTCGGGAAGGTCGGTAAGGGTGCGGTTATAAAACTCGATGACCTCGGCGACATCGACCGGCGAGTCGGCAATCGTTTCATTCTTGCAGAACTGCCGGTAGGACGTGTGCAGGTCCTTGATGTTGATCCCTTTGAATGCGGCGTGGCCGGACGCGATCGCCTCGGCATCGTCCATGGCGGTGGCGATCAGATCATCGATATTGACGTCTTCGATGTCGAAGGCCTTGCGCATTTGGGCGCACCCGGCGCGCAGCAGCCCAACAACCTGTTGTTGGTCCGCAACCGAATCGAACCTGGTTTTCAATTTTTCCGGGCTGAGCGCGACCTGGCTGAAGGTCAACGCCGTGGCAAATATCTTGACCAGAAGGGCGTCCATGAGGGCCACACAACTCGCGCAGGAGGGGGTTAATTCAGTGTAACATGCAACTGTTGACGCAATCTTATATAAACGCATTTTGGCGAAAACAGTGCCCCAAGAAGGCAATTCTTTTCCACTCAAAAAAAGTGGCAGCTAGCGGTTTTGCGCCGGATTCGTCGCCAGCCAGCATGACGGACGGGTGACGGCCCCAAACAAAGGGCCGCCCGAAGGCGGCCCCTGAATAGTCCCGGACATTGGTGCCGAGATTTTAATCACGCCTAGGTCCTTACTCCGCGGCCGGCAGAGCCGGCTGCTGCTCGATTGCCTTGGCCGCAGCCTGCGCCGCGGCCGCCTTGGCGGCTTCCGCCTTTGCGGCAGCTTCCCTCGCGCGTTCCCCAAGAATGAGCGCATCGCGCTTGCCCGCCACCTCGCGGACCGAATTCATCATGGCGCCCGTGCCGGCCGGGATCAGCCGCCCCACGATGACGTTTTCCTTGAGGCCTTCGAGCGTATCGACCTTGCCGTTGACCGAAGCCTCGGTGAGAACACGCGTCGTCTCCTGGAACGAGGCGGCCGAGATGAAGGACCGCGTCTGCAACGAGGCCTTGGTGATGCCGAGCAGCACCGGGTGCGCAGCGGCAGGCTTCTTGCCCTCCGCCACAATCCGCGCATTGACCTCGTCGAACTCGATCCGGTCAACCTGCTCTCCTTGGATCAACTCGGTCTCGCCGATATCGTCGACCTCCACCTTCTGCAGCATCTGGCGGACGATAACTTCGATGTGCTTGTCGTTGATGCCCACGCCCTGCAGCCGGTAAACGTCCTGGATCTCGTTGACGAGATAGTTCGCGAGTTCCTCGACGCCTTTGATCGCCAGGATGTCGTGCGGAGCCGGATGTCCTTCAACGATGAAGTCGCCTTTCTCGATGAGGTCGCCATCCTGCAGATAGATGTGCTTGCCCTTCGGGATCAGATACTCCCTTGGCTCCTCTTCCTTCTCTCCCGGCTTGTTCGCGGGCTCGATGATGACGCGCCGCTTGTTCTTGTAGTCCTTGCCAAAGCGAATCGTGCCGGAGATCTCGGCAATGACTGCTGCCTCCTTCGGCCGCCGCGCCTCGAACAGTTCGGCAACACGCGGCAGACCGCCGGTGATGTCGCGGGTCTTGGCGCTTTCGGTTGGCAAGCGCGCAATCACGTCGCCCGCCCCAACGTGGGATCCGGGTTCGACGGAAAGCACGGCATCGATGGCAAGCTGATAGCGTGCTTCGCCGCCGCGGCTGAGTTTGACCACCTTGCCGCTCTTGTCCTTGATCACAAGACAGGGCCGCAAATCCTGCTGGTTGCGGCTGGAACCGGTCCGCCATTCGGTAACCACGCGCTTGGCAATGCCGGTCGCCTCGTCCAGCGCCTCCGACATGGACTGGCCCTCGATCAGGTCCTCGAATCCGATCGCACCATCGACCTCCGTCATGATCGGTCGCGTGAATGGGTCCCACTCCGAAATGCGTTGGCCACGCTTGATCGTCTGGCCGTCTTCGACCAGCACGCGCGCACCATATTGGATACGATGCGTCGCACGCTCGCTGCCGTCGGGATCGAGCACCGCCACGACCATGTTACGGACCATGGCGACGTTCTGACCGTCGGAGTTTTTCAATATGTTCTTATTCTTGATTTTGACCTTGCCCTCGAAGTTCGACTCGGTAAACGACTGTTCGGAGATCTGAGCCGCACCACCGATGTGGAACGTCCGCATCGTAAGCTGCGTGCCCGGCTCGCCGATTGATTGCGCCGCAATGACACCAACCGCCTCGCCCATGTTGACGGGCGTGCCGCGTGCGAGATCGCGCCCGTAGCATGCCGCGCAGCAGCCATTCGTCGTCTCGCAGGTGAGCACCGAACGGATGCGAAGCTCCTGCACCCCGGCTGCCAGGATCGCATCGACGTGGTGCACGTCAAGCAGCGTTCCCTTCGGCATCACAACCTTGTGGGACGAAGGATCCTTCACATCCTCCGCCGTGGTGCGCCCGAGGATACGGGTGGCCAGCGAAGCCACGACCGTACCCGCATCGATGATCGCGCGCACATTTATGCCGACGTCGGTACCGCAATCCGTGGTCGTGATGATGCAGTCCTGGGCAACGTCGACCAGGCGGCGCGTCAGGTAGCCGGAGTTGGCCGTCTTGAGCGCGGTATCGGCCAATCCCTTGCGGGCGCCGTGCGTCGAGTTGAAGTATTCGAGGACCGAGAGCCCTTCCTTGAAGTTGGAAATGATCGGGCTCTCGATGATTTCTCCGGACGGCTTGGCCATCAACCCGCGCATGCCGGCAAGCTGGCGCATCTGCTCCTGCGAGCCACGCGCACCGGAATGGGCCATCATGTAGATCGAGTTGACTTGCGCTTCGCGGCCGCTCGGCAGTTTCTTGACCGCGGAAATCTCCTTCATCATCTCTTCGGCGATCTGCTTGGACGACTTCGACCAGGCATCGACCACCTTGTTGTACTTCTCGCCCTGCGTGATCAGGCCGTCGTTGTACTGCTGCTCGAACTCCTTGGCCAAATCGCGTGTCTTGTTGATGATCGTCCACTTCGACGCAGGCACCACCATGTCGTCCTTGCCGAACGAGATGCCGGCCTTGAACGCGTTGTAGAAGCCAAGCGACATGACCCGGTCGCAGAAGATCACCGTCTCCTTCTGGCCGCAGTTGCGGTAGACCTGATCGATCAGGTTCGAGATTTCCTTCTTGGTCATCAATTTGTTGACGACGTCGAAGGGCACCTTCGAACTTCTTGGCAGGACGTTGCCAAGCATGACGCGACCTGGCGTCGTGTCGTACCACTTGTTTACCGGCTTGCCTTGTTCATCGACGCCGATCCACCGGTACTTGATCTGGGTGTGCAGATCGATGGCCTTGGCATGCAACGCATGCTCGATCGTCGCCATGTCGCCGAACGATTTTGGATGCTTCACCTTGTCCTCGGCCCGCAGGATCGAAAGGTAATAGAGACCCAGCACGATATCCTGCGACGGCACGATGATCGGCGATCCGTTTGCGGGATGCAGGATGTTGTTGGTCGACATCATCAGCACGCGCGCTTCGAGCTGCGCCTCAAGCGACAGCGGGATGTGCACAGCCATCTGGTCGCCGTCGAAGTCAGCGTTGAACGCGGCGCAGACAAGCGGATGCAGCTGGATGGCCTTGCCTTCGATCAGGACCGGCTCGAACGCCTGGATTCCCAGCCGGTGCAACGTCGGAGCACGGTTGAGCAACACCGGATGTTCGCGAATGACCTCATCGAGAATATCCCAAACTTCGGGTTTCTCCTTCTCGACAAGTTTCTTTGCCTGTTTGACCGTCGTCGACAGGCCCTTGGCGTCAAGCCGCGAATAGATGAACGGCTTGAAGAGTTCGAGCGCCATCTTCTTGGGCAGGCCGCATTGATGCAGCTTGAGTTCCGGGCCGACCACGATCACCGAACGGCCCGAATAGTCGACGCGCTTGCCGAGCAGGTTTTGCCGGAACCGGCCCTGCTTGCCCTTGAGCATGTCGGCGAGCGACTTCAGCGGCCGCTTGTTGGCGCCCGTGATGACGCGGCCGCGGCGGCCGTTATCGAACAGCGCATCGACAGCCTCCTGCAGCATTCGCTTTTCGTTGCGAATGATGATGTCGGGGGCACGCAACTCCATAAGCCGCTTGAGACGGTTGTTGCGGTTGATGACGCGCCGATAGAGATCGTTGAGATCGGACGTCGCAAAACGGCCGCCATCGAGCGGGACGAGCGGACGCAGATCCGGCGGAATCACCGGCACCTGCTTGAGGATCATCCATTCCGGCTTGTTGCCCGATTGCTGGAACGCCTCGACGATCTTGAGACGCTTGGCGAGTTTTTTCTTCTTGGCATCGGATTCGGTCGCGGTGATATCGGCGCGCAGGTCGGCTTGCATCTTGTCCAGATCGAGCGCCTTGAGCATTTCGCGAATCGCTTCCGCGCCGATGAGGGCGGTGAAGCTGTCTGCGCCGTACTCTTCCTGCGCCTTGAGGTAGCCGTCCTCAGACAGAAGCTGGCGGTCCTCGAGCGGCGTGAGGCCGGGCTCAAGCACCACGTAGTACTCGAAATAGAGAATTCGCTCGAGGTCCTTGAGCGTCATGTCGAGCAGGAGACCGATGCGCGACGGCAACGACTTCAAGAACCAGATGTGCGCAACGGGAGCGGCAAGCTCGATGTGGCCCATGCGCTCGCGCCGCACGCGCGACAGCGTCACTTCGACCGAGCACTTTTCGCAGATGATGCCCTTGTACTTCATCCGCTTGTACTTGCCGCACAAGCATTCGTAGTCCTTGATAGGCCCGAAGATACGCGCGCAGAACAACCCGTCACGTTCGGGCTTGAACGTGCGGTAATTGATCGTCTCGGGTTTCTTGATCTCGCCGTAAGACCACGACAAGATCTTCTCTGGGCTCGCGATCGAGATGCGGATCTGGTCAAAGACCTGAGCCGGCACCTGCGGGCTGAACAGGTTCATTACTTCTTGATTCATGGCAGTCTCCTCGCTTGGAGGTGTCTTGGCCGCACGAAGCGACCGATTGATCTCTCAATTCGCGACTTATCGAATCGCGATCTTTTGTTCGTCATGGCTTGTACCCGCCATCCTGGCCTTCCTTGCAAAGGGTTGATTCCTTGCGATGAGAGAACCTGGATGCCCGGCATCGCGTGTTTGACCGCGGTGCCGGGCATGACATTGATGGCTACTCCGCGGCCTCGGCCGACGAGTCCCCGCCTTGTCGTCCCTGCTTGGAATTATGCAGATCGACGTTGAGACTGAGCGAACGCATTTCCTTTACCAGCACGTTGAAGCTTTCCGGAATGCCCGCCTCGAAGGTGTCGTCGCCGCGAACGATGGCCTCGTAAACCTTGGTACGGCCGGCGACGTCGTCGGACTTCACCGTCAACATCTCCTGCAGCGTATAGGCCGCGCCATAGGCCTCGAGCGCCCACACTTCCATTTCACCGAAGCGCTGTCCGCCGAACTGCGCCTTGCCGCCCAGCGGCTGCTGGGTCACCAGGCTGTACGGGCCGATCGAGCGCGCGTGGATCTTGTCGTCCACCAGATGGTGAAGCTTGAGCATGTAGATGTAGCCGACGGTCACGTTGCGATCGAAGGCTTCACCCGTGCGGCCGTCAAAGAGCGTGACCTGGCCCGAGCGGTCGAGGCCGGCGAGATCGAGCATGTGCTCGATATCGGCTTCCTTGGCGCCGTCGAAAACGGGCGTGGCGATCGGAACGCCATGGCGAAGGTTGCCGCCGAGTTCGACCAGTTCCTTGTCGCCGAGCGACTTGATGGTTTCGTCGTCACCATAGACCTTGCGAAGAATCTCCTTGAGCGGCTTGGTATCGTGCTTGCCGCCGTTCTTGTAGATATCGACCGATTGTCCAATCTTGAGACCAAGACCGGCGCAGGCCCAGCCCAGATGCGTCTCGAGGATCTGACCCACGTTCATGCGGCTTGGCACGCCGAGCGGATTTAGCACGATGTCGACGCCCGTCCCGTCGGCGAGGAAAGGCATGTCCTCGACTGGCACGATCCTCGATACCACACCCTTGTTGCCGTGGCGGCCGGCCATCTTGTCGCCAGGCTGAATCTTGCGCTTCACCGCGACGAAGACCTTGACCATCTTCATCACGCCGGGCGGCAGCTCGTCGCCGCGCTGCAGCTTCTCGACCTTGTCGAGAAAGCGTTGCTCAAGTCGCTTCTTCGACTCGTCGTACTGTTTGCGAATGGCCTCGATCTCCGCCATCAGCTTGTCGTTGGGCGAAGCAAATTGCCACCATTGGGCGCGCGGATATTCTTCGAGCACCGCACGGGTGATCTTGGAGTCCTTCTTGAAGCCTTTCGGACCCGCGATGCCCTGGCGGTTTTCGAGCATATCGGCAAGGCGCCCGAACACGTTGCGATCAAGGATCGCCTGTTCGTCGTCACGGTCCTTGGCCAGCCGTTCGATTTCCTCGCGCTCGATCGCGAGCGCGCGCTCGTCCTTCTCGACGCCATGGCGGTTGAACACCCGCACTTCGACGACGGTGCCCTGCACGCCCGGCGGAACACGCAGCGAGGTGTCGCGAACGTCGGACGCCTTCTCGCCGAAGATGGCGCGCAGAAGCTTCTCTTCGGGCGTCATCGGGCTCTCGCCCTTCGGCGTGATCTTGCCGCACAGGATGTCGCCTGCGTGAACCTCAGCACCAATATAGACGATGCCGGCCTCGTCGAGATTCTTGAGCGCTTCTTCCGACACGTTCGGAATGTCGCGGGTAATTTCCTCAGGACCGAGCTTGGTGTCGCGCGCCATGACTTCGAATTCCTCGATGTGAATCGAGGTGAAGACGTCGTCCTTGACGATGCGTTCGGAGAGCAGGATCGAATCTTCGAAGTTGTACCCGTTCCACGGCATGAACGCGACCAGCACGTTACGCCCGAGCGCGAGCTCACCGAGCTCGGTCGAAGGCCCATCGGCGATGATGTCGCCCTTCATCACCTGATCACCCACCTTCACCAGCGGACGCTGGTTGATGCAGGTGTTCTGGTTGGAGCGCTGGAATTTCATCAGCCGGTAGATATCGACGCCCGACTTCGAGGGATCGTTTTCTTCCGTCGCGCGCACGACGATACGCGTTGCGTCCACCTGGTCGATGACGCCGGTACGGCGCGCCGCAATCGAAGCACCCGAGTCGCGAGCCACCACACCTTCCATGCCTGTCCCCACAAAGGGGGCTTCGGCGCGAACCAGCGGCACCGCCTGGCGCTGCATGTTCGAGCCCATCAGGGCGCGGTTGGCGTCGTCATTTTCCAGGAACGGAATCAAGGCCGCAGCCACCGACACAAGCTGCTTCGGCGAGACGTCCATGAAGTCGACTTTGTCCGGCGCGAGTTGCAGCACGTCGCCGGCATGACGGCAAACGATCAGGTCTTCGGTGAACCTGCCCTTGGCGTCGATGGGCGCGTTCGCTTGGGCGACCGTATAGCGCCCTTCTTCCATGGCGGAGAGATAGATCACTTCGTCGGTGACGCGGCCGTCCTTGACCTTGCGGTAAGGCGTTTCGACAAAGCCGTATTTGTTGACGCGCGCAAAAGTCGCGAGCGAATTGATCAACCCGATGTTCGGACCTTCCGGCGTCTCGATCGGACAGATGCGGCCATAGTGCGTCGGATGAACGTCACGCACTTCAAAGCCGGCACGCTCGCGGGTGAGACCGCCAGGTCCGAGCGCGGAGAGACGCCGCTTGTGCGTGATCTCCGACAGCGGGTTGGTCTGGTCCATGAACTGCGAGAGCTGCGAAGAACCGAAGAACTCGCGCACTGCCGCCGCTGCCGGTTTGGCATTGATCAGGTCCTGCGGCATCACGGTATCGATGTCGACGGACGACATGCGCTCCTTGATGGCGCGTTCCATACGCAACAGCCCGATGCGATATTGATTTTCCATCAACTCGCCGACCGAGCGCACGCGCCGATTGCCGAGATGATCGATATCGTCGATCTCGCCCCGACCGTCACGAAGATCGAGCAAGGTGCGCACGACCGAAATCACGTCCTCCTTGCGAAGGATGCGCATCGTGTCAGGCGCATCGAGATCGAGCCGCATGTTCATCTTCACGCGGCCGACCGCGGAGAGGTCATAACGTTCGGAATCGAAAAACAGCGACTGGAACATGGCCTGCGCGGTGTCAAGCGTCGGCGGCTCGCCCGGGCGCATCACGCGATAGACGTCGAACAGCGCGTCTTCACGCGTCATGTTCTTGTCCATCGTGAGCGTGTTGCGGATATAGGCGCCGATATTGACATGATCGATGTCAAGCAGCGGCAGTTCCTTGTAACCCGCCTCGTTGAGCACCTTGAGGTTCTTCTCGGTGATTTCTTCACCGGCTTCGGTGTAGATCTCGCCGGTCTTCGGATTGACCAGGTCCTCCGCGATGTAGTGACCGACCAGTTCGATGTCGCTCAGGCGGAGCGCCTTGAGGCCCTTTTCCGCGAGCTGGCGCGCCTGCCGCACTGTGATCTTCTTGCCGGCCTCGACCACGACCTTGCCGGAATCCGCATCGACGAGGTCATTGACCGCCTTGTAGCCCCGGAAGCGATTGGAATCGAACGGCACACGCCATCCATCCTTCTGCCGCTTGTAGGGAACCTTGCGGTAGAAGGTCGCGAGGATCTCTTCCTGGTCCATGCCGAGTGCATAGAGCAGCGAGGTCACCGGAATCTTGCGCCGGCGATCAATGCGCGCATAGACGATGTCCTTGGCGTCGAACTCGACATCGAGCCAGGATCCCCGATAGGGAATGATGCGCGCCGCAAACAAAAGCTTGCCCGAGGAATGGGTCTTGCCCTTGTCGTGATCGAAGAATACGCCGGGCGAACGGTGCATCTGCGACACGATCACGCGCTCAGTGCCGTTCACGATGAAGGTGCCGTTCATCGTCATGAGCGGAATGTCGCCCATGTAGACGTCCTGCTCCTTGATGTCCTTGACCGACTTTGCGCCGGTCTCCTCGTCGACATCGAACACGATGAGACGCAGCGTCACCTTGAGGGGCGCCGCATACGTCATGCCGCGCTGGCGGCATTCGTCGACGTCATATTTCGGCGCTTCGAATTCGTATTTGACGAATTCGAGCATCGAGGTATTGGAGAAATCAGAAATCGGGAAAACCGACTTGAACACGGCTTGGAGGCCCTCGTCGGGCCGCCCGCCTTGCGGTTCCTGCACCAGCAGGAACTGATCGTAAGACGCCTTCTGAACCTCGATGAGGTTCGGCATCTCTGCGACTTCCTGGATTTTCCCGAAAAACTTACGAACGCGCTTGCGACCGGTGAATGTCTGCGCCATTACCTTCTCTCATTTTGTCGTAACCGTCGGGGCCGGGACGACTCTCCAGAAGGCCGCAATCCATCGCGACCGTCGGGACAAGCGTCGAAACCCCTTTTGCCTCTGGGTGATTCGGCCTCAGCCGAACCGGTGCATCATCACTAACCCTTTATTACTACACTGTTTTTTTGCCGCACCGCTAAATCACAAGCCCCCCTTTTCGGTGCCAGGCCAGCATGGCCGGTAGCGGGATATAGTGGTGATTTCGAGATAATGCTCCCGAAATCACCGATTTGTGTCCGACGTCTTTGCCTTGGCAGATCCCCGGAACAAGTCCGGGCTCCCCGAGATTGACCAAGCCGAAGGCTACTTGAGTTCGACCTTGGCGCCGACCTTCTCGAGGGCAGCCTTGATCTTTTCGGCCTCGTCCTTCGTAACGCCTTCCTTGACAGCCTTGGGCGCGGCTTCGACCAGATCCTTGGCCTCCTTGAGGCCGAGACCTGTCGCTGCCCGAACCTCCTTGATGACCTCGATCTTCTTGTCGCCAAAAGAAGTCAGCATGACCGTGAATTCGGTCTTCTCTTCAACCGCCGCTGCTGCGGCGGGAGCTGCCGCCACCGCGACCGCCGCGGCCGCCGACACGCCCCACTTTTCTTCCAGCAACTTGGCAAGCTCCGCGGCCTCCAGAACAGTGAGGCCGGAGAGGTCGTCGACGATCTTCTGCAGATTAGCCATTGTTCAATCCTATCGGTTCGAACCAGTTGAGATTGCTTGAAACCTTCACGCAGCTTCGCTCTTTTTGGCATAGGCCTGGACAACGCGCGCCAGTTTCGACGCAGGCGCTGAAACCACCCGGGCAATCTTGGTCGCCGGCGCCTGAACGAGGCCGACAATCTTGGCCCGCAGCTCATCCAGCGACGGCAACGAGGCAAGTGCCTTGACGCCGTTTGGATCGAGTGCGGTTTTGCCCATCGCTCCGCCAAGGATCACGAGCTTTTCGTTCGCCTTGGCAAAATCGGTGGCGACCTTGGGCGCAGCCACTGGATCGCTCGAATAAGCAATCAGGGTCGGCCCCTTCATCAGGGATGCGACCGAGGCTACGTCCGTGCCTTCAAGAGCAATCTTGGCGAGCCGGTTCTTTGCGACCTTCACGTGCGCTCCGGCCTCTTGCATCTGCTTGCGCAGCTTCTGCAATTGGGGAACCGTGAGGCCTGAATAATGAGCCACGACCACGACGCTGGTATCTTTGAAGATACCGTTGAGCGTCGTGACGAACTCCTTCTTCGTCGCTCGATCCACTGCAAGCTCTTTCCGGTTTGGCGTCCCGCTTCTGTTGCGGAACCGCCGGTTGCGACCTGTCACCCTGTCTGTTGCGCGCAGCCATGCACACAACAACGCAGGACAACGTTCAAATGCCCTGCCCCCGCAACGGCTTGAGGCCGCCCCGGTATCCGAGGTTCGAACCGGTCGCGAGGCGCCCACCGGACGCCCCTTAAATCGGTCATAACCCATCTATGCAGGACATTAAGCTCAGGGACCCAATCACTTGGACCACCCCTCGCACCTGCAGTCTCGGACAGGACCAGCCAGCTCACCGCCGGCTGTCACGCATTCATAAAATCAAGGGTAAATCATTGTTACCTCTGAAGAATCCAGCAAGCATGACCCCGCAGGATGCACTCAAAGGGATGATTGATCACCCTCGATTTCTGGAACGCATGAAAGCGTGCCGACAAAACTGGGCCGGCACGCCCTGGGGGCTTTCTAGGACAATTCCCGAGGTTTGCCAAGTGGGTATTACGACCAGGCCCCGAGTTGGCCGCAGAGCTGGGTTGTCCCGGGCGCAAGGATTCCGTTTGAAGTCTCGGCCTTTAGCCAGAGGCGTACGCCTCATAGCGCCTCATAGGCGCGAGGTTAAGGACTCGGACCTCGTGGCCCGCAGCCGCCTTCGCCCGAACGGCGGCTTGACGCCGCGGGCGGGCTTCGGCGGATGAGCCAGATCGCGTTTTTCACGCGAGATGGCGATATGCGGTACCGGCGGCCCGGATATCGCGCGCCCCCATCATGCGCGTAAACGCGCTGATGTGGAGCGCTCATCCGGGCTACGATCCTTAACCTAACGCCTGTGAAACGTACCCCTACGGCTCGACGCCAATTCGCTTGAGGCTGTCGATAATGCTCTGGTTGCCCGGCACCAGGGCCAGCGCCTTCCGGTAGGCCGCCTCGGCCTTTGGTTTGTCGTCCCGGTCCTCGTAGATCAACCCGGCATTGAACGTAGCCAAAGCATGCGCCGGGTTGATTGAAACCGCCTTTTCAAGATCGGCCAAAGCGTGGTCCTGATCACGCAATTTGATATAGGCCATCGCACGGTTGACGTAACCATTGGCGTCATCGGGATGCAGCGTCAGGAATTTGTCATATTCGGGTATCGCACGCGCCGGCTCGTTCTTGCCCACATAGGCCCGCGCACGATTGCTGTAGGGCGGGGACCAGTTGGGATCGAGCTCAATCGCCTTGTCGAGATCAGGCAAAGCCTGATCCAACTGCCCGCCAATCCCCAAGGCCGTGCCGCGGTGAAAATGCGCGACCGAACGATCGTGGGTGTCGCCCTGCCCTGAATCGATATAGGTCGTGCATGCCGCAATGGTCTTGGGCAGATCCTGAAGCTGCGCGCAGTCCTCCGGCGCGTCGGCGCGCGCGATGGTGACTGCGGCGATTGATGCAAGACCGAGAAGCATTTTCGTAAGTACAGGGGTTGCGGGTTTCATCGTGCTACTCCTTTGATGGCACTCATGACCGCACCCGGCGATGAACGCGGTGATCTATAGCGCCTGACCTTCGTCTGGAGTCAACCGCAAGCCAACCTTCGAACGGGCTGGTTTGCCCTCCCGCGTTTACGCGGGGTACCTCCTGACTGTGAGACCTTGAAGCAATTGCCGCTTGAATGAGGGACTCCAAACTGGAAGCTCGCGCAGCCTTCACGCGCGGATTTATTTAGGGTTGCTCAATGGAAAGTTCAGCCTTCATCGCCGAACGTTCTCGATCAGCCGGCGCAGAAAGCGTTGGCGTTGCCAATGTGATTCTGGTAAATTTGCCATATGTCGTTCGATCGAAAAAAATTCAAGGCCCTGGTTCTCTATGTCATTTGGAGGACGGGAGAAGTGCGCGACTTTGGCGTCACCAAACTGAACAAGGTTTTGTGGTTTTCGGACGCTCGTACTTACGAAACCTCCGGTAATTCTATTACGGACGAAACTTACGTTCGCCGTAAGTTTGGTCCAGTGCCAGTGCACATCGACGAGGTTATTGCCGAACTTGTCGAAGATGGCCAGGTGCAGGTATGGACCGAGCCGTGCTATGATTACGAGGTTAAGCGATATTCGACGCATGAGCCGCCTGAAACTTCAGTATTCAGCCCGGACGAACTTGGCTTCATTGATTGGTGGATAAGGCATGTAGCGGAGCAGCATACCGCGACATCGATTAGCGAAAAGTCGCATGACTACGGTTGGAAGATTGCCAAAGACGGAGAGGAGCTTCCATTCAAGGCATTCCTTGCGAAGCGCATTCGAAGTCCGCTGGATGGAGAAGAGTTGGATTGGGCGAGAAAAGCTGCTCTAGAATTTCAGTCTAAATAGATGCGTGATGTCGTCGAATCGATTGAGGTTATGGCCGAGGTCGACGAAGCGTCTCATCGTTGGACACGACTTGAGGACGCCTGGTCGGCCGTGCAGTGGACCCTTTCTCGAGATCCAACATTGGGTGAGCCATTGGTAGTAGGCGGTCACATTCGGTCGTTCGTATTTGTTGGTTCTTATGCGCACGACATGCCTACTATCGATGTCGTCTACGAGGTTACTCAAACTCAGATTAACATTGAGCGCGTGCGATTCAGAACCGCGTCAATAAGTGCAGGACATGCGTAGTAGCCGATGCATTCCTTGACCGCGAGATGGAAAAGGAACTCCTGCTGAACTACCTCAAGTCTGCTGGTACGGTGGGGGCCGATGGGTGAGCTTGACCAGGTACTTTGTTTCGGCGTCTATCTGAACCGCTCATTCGCCCAATTGGCCGTGTAGTCATAAAGGTTTTTCGTCGCGTTGGAATAGGATTGGCCGGTCACCTTCGAGCATGGCTCGCACGGCGTCTGGCCGTGCACGGCACCCTCGATCACGACGAAATCCTTGTCCCGGCTCGCAGCCACGTCGAAATGGATCTCGTTGTCGGCGATGAAATAATGCCCGCCCATGGCGGCGATGAGGATCGGCACTGTGATCTGGCGCAACGCGCAGGGAGTCGAGTTGTTGCTCGTGCACCAGTCGATGTCGGTCATCGAATCCTTGGCCCGAATGGCATTGGCGCTGAGAAACGACGTCAATGTCAGGAATTTTGTGCCGTTCGACAGCGTCTTGTCTTGGGTTGCACTATTTGTGATCGCGACGCGCACGGATCGAACCACTTCCGTCGATACCGAGCCGTCATTCCGGATGAGCTTTTGCGGCCGCATGGTGCCGGGGTGAACG
>Ga0209488_10001333_pt1 | contig 21029 bp, 18 predicted proteins | sample Rivendell_Oct201_8_FD_188349 | JGI IMG/M metagenome (GOLD analysis project Ga0209488, IMG submission 188349) | Vadose zone soil microbial communities from the Eel River Critical Zone Observatory, Northern California, USA -... | ecosystem: Environmental > Terrestrial > Soil > Vadose zone >...
CTGCCACCGCAGGGCGATCCGCTATCGTGGTGGTACGGTTACTCTGTCGGACACTGGGAAGGCGATGTGCTCGTTGTGGAAACCAACAACCTTCGTGGAGCAGAGACCAGTGCAAACGATGGCTGGCTCGATGTTCGCGGCAGTCCTTACAGTGAGCAAGCGCATTTCACCGAACGCTTTCGACGGCCCACGTTCGGAAAACTCGAAATTGACGTGAAGGTAGAAGACCCAAAGTCTTATACCAAACCGTTCACCGTGCGAATCAATCAACGTTTTGTCGATGAGGAACCGATTGAATTCGTCTGCAATGAAAACCAGCAGTTCCGTCAGCGCATCAAAGTTGAATAGGAAAACTTAGAACCCCGCCAGCCCCCTTGCTTCGTGGCTTCGAAAATGTTTGAAGAATGTGGGGACAGGCTACCGAATTCGCTCCAAATGGATCGACTACTGAACGAACGGCTGCGAATTCGGATCCAGTCCCCACATTCTTCAGAAATTATCTGACGCTGCTTCGAATCTCGAAAGACCCCACTACCGAAAGCCTTATTCCCTAGTCCGCGCAATGAGGATGACGGGAACGGTCGCTGAACTGGAAAACCGCGCCCGGCCGGGATTGCAGGCCGGGCGCTTGTAGTTGGTTTCATCAGCGGTTCTTTTCTGCAAGTGTTGCGGGTGAGCGGAGATCATTGCCGTAACTGTTCTTGCGTCCGATCTCACCGCTTAGGTTGTGAATCGCATGTTCAGTTCCCCGCTTCCGCGCGATCTGACGTCTTCGCCGGATTGCGGTTTCTTTTGTGCGATGCCGGCTTACCGGGACGCCCGAGAGTTTGTTCACCCAGGCGCCACCGATATCGTGAACCGTGTGAACTTCCGGATTGCTTCTCATGGTACTCACCTCCTTTCCTATTTAGTCCTCACGCGGCTATCGGCGGCACTGCGGGATTCGCCGCATCCGGCGGCTCAACAATGCGCTTACGAATCGTGACGCGATTCATGCTGCGCGCCACCGTCCACTCCGCCATCGCAGCGGAGTTGCCGGCGAGAATGTTTTCAACGAGAGCTTCGAAGCGCCGCGTGAGCCCCATCCCCACTTGGAGTTTCTCCTCGAAATCCCGGATCGCAGCGGCCCGTCTTGCCTTCCCGGCGGAGTAGTCGCGAACCGCCCGTTCCAGTTCCGCCGCCGCGACAGTCACGTCATCCGGCGATATCCCGTAAACGCGGAACTCCTTCTTCATCGGCTCGATGTCCGCTGCGAAAGCGCGGCCGGAGGTGATCAACGTGTGGTCGGTCGGTTTGCTAGCCGAGCGAATCACTTCGCTGTTCAGTGCGCGAGCGGTGCGGTTCGCCTGTGACAGCAGACCTTTCAGTACGTCGCGAGTGACGGCCCGGTCTTTCCGGCCGGACCGCATCACGGTCTCGGCGGAAATGCGGGCGGTGGAAAGCTCGGCCAGATCCCGGACGGCCGAGGCGAGCGCCTTCTGGATTTCCACTCCCGGGGATGATTTGGGAAACAATCCCACGTTCCTGGCGGCGAAATCCGCAACGCGCGTGAGCATCTTGTAGTTTTCGACATGTATTCGATTCATGGTCTTCTCCTTCTCTATTGTTGTCGGTCGTTACTGAAGTTGGTTTTCGGTTTCGGGTTTCCCGGGCCTCCGAACTTCCTTACCGGTTGCACTTCAATAAGGCACGCGATGGACCAGTACATCGAAAAGGTCGCGCAGTAACTTTTTCAATGGGATGAACAAAAATGCGGCTCACTTCCCGAAAAAAAGTGACGGATCCGTCATTTGTGATGACGGATCCGTCACTTTGAAGATGGAAATGGGAATTTTGAACTTGGAAATGAAAGTTTCGTTCCTGGAAATGAACATTTCGCAAATGGAAATGACAATCGACGTCACGGAAATGCTAATTCCGCACCCGGCAAAGTGATCGATGCACGAGAAAATGTAATTTATGACAAGGAAACGTTCAAATCGCGGGCCAGACGGCAAAAATAACTTGGGCTCACGTCCAGCGTTCGCGCGGCTTCAGCGTGATTGCCATCGGCGTCCAATAGTGCACGCTCGACAATTGAACGTTTGAGTGCGCTCACCTGGGCGTGATAGCTGCCGGCGGCGGCTTCCGGAAGCTTCGATGTGAGAAGAGATTCCGGCAGGTCTTCCGGCAGAATGACATCGGATGTGCCGAGAACCAGGGCGCCTTCGATGGTGTTTTCGAGTTCGCGAACGTTACCCGGCCAATCGTGGGCGGAGAGAATGCGTTGTGCTTCGGACGAGAATCCGGAAACGACGCGGATATAACGGAGCTTCTGCAGGAAGTGCGATGCCAGCGTCGGGATATCCTCGCGGCATTCGGCGAGCGATGGCATTCGGAGTTGGACGACCTTCAGGCGGACGTACAGATCCTGACGGAAGCGCCCTTCGCGGATGCGCTCCTCCAGGTTGCGATTGGTGGCGGCCACGACGCGCACATCGACGGAGATCGGCCGCGTGCCGCCAACGCGATGGAACTCGCGTTCCTGAAGTACGCGCAGCAGCGCGGCTTGCATCGGCATGGTGAGTTCGCCGACTTCGTCCAGAAACAAAGTGCCGCGATCGGCAACTTCGATCTTCCCTCGCCGCAGGTCCGCGGCGCCGGTGAATGCGCCTTTCTCATAACCGAACAATTCGCTTTCGACCAGCGTGTCGATGATCGCTCCGCAATTCACGGCGACGAACGGGCCGTCCGCACGCCGGCTGTTTTGATGGATGGCGCGAGAGACCAGTTCCTTGCCGGTGCCGCTCGGCCCCAGGATCAGGACCGTGGAATCGGAGGGGGCCGCCTTGCCGATAAACATGCGGATCTCCTGCATGCGCGGACTGTCCCCAATGATCCGGAAATTGGCGCCATGCTCCAGCTCGATCTCTTCATGAAGCCGGTGATTCTCGCCTTCCAAGCGATCGATGTAACGCTTGTGTTCCAGCAAAATGGCCGTGATGCTGGTAATGGCGATGAGCAGGTGAAGGTGACTGCGAGTGAATGCAGCGTGCTGCGTGCTGTCCAGATAAATCACGCCGAGAACCGAATCGAACACTCTCAGGGGAACGCAAATAATGGAAGCCCCGCCGTTGCCATTGCCGCTGATGATTCCGGTGAGTTCACTCATCGCCTCGAGGGCGACATCCAATTCCACGTCGGGCGGTGAACCTCGAAAGGCCGCGGAATCCAAAGTGTCCGGCTTTCGCCCTGCAAAGAGAACGGCTCCTCGTTCCGCGGGCATGAGATCGAAAATGCGCTCCAGAAGACGTTCCAGAAGCCGGTCGGTGTTGTGAGCGCCGGTTATAGAGAACGTGGTTTGCAGCAGCGCTCCGAGAACCGCCTTATCGGACGCGATTTCGGCCAGAGCGTATCGATCGACACGCAACTTCACCAAGTGTTCCGCGCTCATGATGGCGGCCACGATAATTCAAGAAGCGCAACAAAACATCAGGAAAATTGCCGGCCGCCATTTCAGGGCCGGTTATCCGTAGACGATGGGTCAGGAGACCTTCACTGTGACGGTAGAACAATCAGTAAGGCTACCTCGGAATCTTCTCCGAAAGCGTGGATAACATCGATGTCGCGGCGTATCGCCATTTCTACTTCGTCGGTCGTGCAGTTGCCTAATCGTATCCAGATCACTTTCGGTGGGGCTCCTCTCTCAGCCGCCAAAAAACCGAAGTCGTTGTCCTTGGACACAAGGACAAATCCTTCTTTCAGACAAAACTGCCAAATCGAACGATCATCGTTTTGGGCGAGACCAACAAGCTCAGTGTGGCTGCTTTCCGGAAACAGATCGGTGAGTCGTTTGACCAGCGCGGGAGAAAGGTTCTGGTCGAACAGGAGCTTCATCAACGCGCGAGCATCGAATGCTTTTCACTGTCTGCCGCGTAGGCAAGGCAGGCGAGAATATCCTCCCTTTCCAGGTATGGAAAGTCCGCAAGGATTTGTTTCTGAGTCATGCCAGCGGCCAAATAGCTCAACACGTCATGCACCGTAATGCGCATCCCGCGGATACAGGGTTTCCCGCTTCTTTTGCCAGGCTCAAGTGCGATTCGCGATTTGTAATCCATTGGAATGGATAGTAGGGCGGCATTCCGCGCAAGGTCAAGAATCTTTAAATGGCGCAAGGGCGCCGGGAGCGCAAATCTTTCAAGCCGTAGACTGAAAGCCCGGCCGGACAAATTCACTTGTCCGGCAAACCGACTTTTCGCGAGGCGGCCGCCCAACTCGAATGGGCTATTGCTGCAACGCACTGGGACGGATCTTACCAATCCGACCATGAGTACCGACTACAAAGGGCAAAGAAATGGCATGCCAGCCCCGATCTGCGTCAGCAGGGTCATGATTTGAAGGGTCAGGAAGAAGAGCGCGCCAGGTTCTACCGTCATCAATGGAGATATCTGTACCGTTAGGACCAACGGCGATCCAAGCCTTCGTTCGGTCATCATAAACGACCGAAGAGCGATAACCGTGGGGAGGTTTTGTGGATGCTTTCCAGTGGCGTCCACCATCAACTGTGAAGGCTGCAGTTCCCTTCGAACGTTCTGGATGCTGGGAGTCTCCCCCGACGGCGACAAGTGTGACCGGCAGTCCATAAACGCCACCAATCCATTTGTCCGTGCTTTCCGGCGCCTCAGCACTGAGGGAGGTTGCTACTGAAAATGCTCCGCCTGCCGCGGAAGTCGCAAGAGGAATGTCACCTCCCACGAACCTGTATGGGACATAAGGATCGCGCTGAAAATTGTATTGCTTGGTCCGGCTGCGACTTCCCGACGGCCCACCGGTTACGATCAGCGTTCCTGCGGGCCCGCCAAGGTACGCCGAATTACTCGCTGCAAACAACCTTTCGCCCGGTCGAGCGGTGGCACTCTCTTGGGATCGCTTCCAGGTCTCGCCAAAGTCGTATGTAAAGAATTCCACGAACTCACCTAGAACTGGATCACCCCAGAGGCGGCCGGTTCGGAAAGGTCTATTCTCTTCGCCGAATTCCAGCTTGAAAGCGTCAAAGAACCCCTCCCGATCACGATTGGTGAAAATCAACCTCCAGGAGTAACAATCATCTGTTGTCTTATAGATTCTCGAGAGTTCCCCCAGGCCGGATGACATGACAATCGCCGTGTGGGCATCCAAGGCTTGGACTCCGCGAAAGTCTAGATGCTCCGCACCAGTTGGTGTCGTGCAAGTCTGCCAATGTTCTCCCCCATCATTGGTCCGCAGAACCGTCCCATTCGAACCGCTGGCCCAAGCGACTTCCGTACTGAAGGAGTGGACACCGCGCAAATCAGCGGTCGTGTGCGAATCTTGAAGAAGCCACTGAGCCCTCGCATTACACGAGAAGATGGTCACGCAAGCGACCGCTATTGCGATTCGGCGCATTGCGAGAGTATATGCTTGGACAAGTCCCGAAAAACCAGCATCTCGCCGACTTGACTAAGGGAACATCACAAGCTCGGCTTCCCTACTCATCCAGGACTTTCACGTATACTCTCGAGCAGTCTCCGGACTCCACTCTGACGGGCAATCCCTTTCCGGTATATGTCTCCAGGAACCAAGGATCCATCACAGCGCCTTGCGGCATATCCTCAATGCAGAAATATCCCATCGCGATCCAAAAGAAGAGCGAGCATGAGGCCCTAACTTGTCCCAAAGCTCCTGTATTCTTTTTTGATCTCAAAGAGAAGACGCTAGATAAAGCTGCACCAAAATATGCGCAGTACTGAAGGCTGAACTCAGCTTCAAATACGATGAGCTGATGGGAAAGGACTTAATTCTACTCCCAGATATGCCCGCAAGTTTTCTTTTGGGGAATGCGGTAGGCTTCAAGTTCAATCGGAACGTACAGGGAGATAGTCATGGAGAAAAACAAGAAATTTGACCTCTTTGTTGACCACGATAAATACGAATGGGATGCACCTTCCATTACTGGTGCTCAATTGCGTGTGCTGGCGGGAATTCCAGATAGTGCACAAATCTTCCAAAAAATCCCGAGTAAGCCAGATTTGGAGATTAGTAATTCCACGACTGTCGATCTCACCGGGCCCGGCCCGGAACGGTTCTCAACTCAAGCTACAGGATCCCAAGCGGGCTGATTTTCTCTATGCCGCTGTTATTCGATGAAGACTATCGAATGCTTAAGGAATGGGGCATCGCGTTTGAGGAAGGAGAATCCCAGCGAATCTTTGTCTTTAAAGATTATCAATTACTGCGGAACATATACACCACGCTGAGCTGTGATGTACTGGTAATGATTCCCGCCAATTACAACCAAGCTGGCAATGACATGTTCTGGACCCACCCTCGCCCCTATCGATTAGACGGAAGGCCAATTCCAACTGTAATGGAGCCAGGAGGAGGCGACAGTCGAAATTGGGGTAACAGGGAGTTTTGCCGATGGTCTCGGCATTGGCCGCCTTCTTCTTGGAAGCCAGGAACCGACGACATTACCTCGATCTACCGACGGGTTGATTGGGCACTTCGAAACCCAGGACCCTAATGAACAGACCAAGAGTTGTCATACTGGGTTCGCAGGAGCGTCAGCTTCGTGAGTATTTGGATTTCCATCCTGACAGTCACGAACGAGCTGCAGCCGTTCTTTTTCGCCGATTCCATCGTCAACATGGCTCGCTCCCGGAGTCTGACCGTTATATCGCGATCGAAGTCATTCCGTTTAAGGATCAATGGATAACCGGCAGTTCTCCGTCCCATGTTGCATTTGAGCTCAAATATTTGAGGGCTCTGTTTCGTCGATGTGAAGACGAATCTCTCGTATTCGGCTTCGTGCACAACCATCCTGGAGGCTATCAAGTATTTTCGGAAACGGACGAACACAATGAACGCACGTTGCTGGACGCCTTGTGCCATCGCAACGGGCGCAACATTCATCTCGTCGCTCTGCTGTGGTCAAACGGAGAGTGGAAAGCGAGAATTAGACAGGGTCCGAATCCCGTTGATCATGTTGATGTGCGGCACATAGCCGTGCTGGATAATCCGGTACGAATTTATAGTTCTGCGCGATCTTCGAGCTTAACTAGCGACGTAATGGCTCGACAAATGGCTGCTTTCGGGCAACCCTTTACCGAGAAACTGCAGTCCTTGCGCGTCGCCGTAGTCGGTTCGGGGGGGACGGGCAGTGCCACAGTCGCGCTACTTGCGCGTGCTGGCGTCGGAGAATTGGTGATAATCGACAATGACGATCTAGAGCGCAGCAATTTGAATCGCGTTCGCGGTGCAGGGTTGGACGATGTTGGGAAAAACAAGGCGAAAGTTCTAAAAGCATTCGTCGAACGACTCAAACTTCCGACTGTTGTGGAAGCGCACGATACGTTGATTGATCAGAATCCCGAGGCAATAGATGCTTTATCATCATGCGATCTTGTGTTCGGATGTACTGACGATCAGATTGGTCGCGAGATAATGAATACATCCGTGTATACATATGCACAAGCATTCATAGACCTTGGACTCGGTGGTGGAGTAAGCCGCGATGGGTCAGGAGAACCATACTTGAAATATCATTACGGGAGAATAAGCACAATTCTTCCGGAATGGGGTGAGTGTCTCTTTTGTCAGGGCATCATTTCGGATGAAGGCATTCGACGCGAATATGCCCTCAGGGAGAATCCGAACCTGACGGAGATAGAAGCAGCGGAACGCTATTTAACCGGTGGGGGTGAGCAAGCGCCTGGGGTGGGGCCATTTACAGGCGCTGTCGCGGATTACGGGGTCGCTACACTTTTCGATCTAATTCGTCCATTCCGTCGATTTCCACCAGAAATACGCCGCGATTTCTTTAAAATCGATTTTGTCAAAATGGAACTCAGTAGCAATCAGCGAAAGAATAATCAGGAATGCGTTTATTGCGGCACGAGGGATTATCTACTCTCGCCCGAGCGTTATCGGTTAAACCGCCCAGCCCTGGGCAAAAGAGATATTGCAATCTAGAAGACTAATGACACGCCGACCACGCGATATTCAAAGAGATCTGGAGATGTGGATATCCCGGCAACCTTTGCCGCCTGTAGCGTTCCCGCATTTGGGAACTCTTAACACGCCACCGCATGATGCCGAAGTCGCTTCAGATGCCTTCTATCTTGTTGAATCTGGCAATAGGCCCAAATGGGTATTGTTCCAATGTCCCTGCGGATGTAAAGAAGTTGTTACTTTATCTTTGCAACCAGTGCATCGTCCGCATTGGCTGTTGAAGAAGAACAATGCCAGTCGGCCAACTCTATTTCCTTCCATTTGGCGGGAGTTCGGGTGCAAGAGCCACTTCTGGGTTTACGACGGACGAGTATATTGGTGCCCTGAGAAAGCTGAGTTCTAGTGGTGTGATCCTCAGAATGACTGGTAATGCGTAAGGGAGCAAATTGCCGACACTTGAAACATCAATCAGGCCGGAACTTGTCTTTGGGCTTGTCGCTCCGGCGGGCGTGATGCTGCAACAGGTGTCTGATGCGCTGAAATATCATCTGGACTCACTTGGCTATCAAACCATCTTCATATCACTCTCTGATTTGCTAAATAATGTCGAAGGTTGGGTACCTGAGCCCGATCCGTCCGAATATACCCGAATTAGACATCGACAGAGTTGGGGATATAAGTTGCGAAAGACAACAGGCGCGGCCGGTCTGGCACGTGCGGCAATCGTAGCAATTCGGCGAGAACGTTTTCGTATCTCGGGCAGCCATGACACGCCAGCAAGCGGTTATGCCTACATTCTTAGACAGCTGAAACATCCTGCAGAGGTTGTGTTGCTGAGGGAAGTGTACGGCACATCCTTCTGCCTTATTGGTGGGCATGCTCCTCGTGAAATCCGAGTCGACCATCTCACGGAGCGGATGGCAAATCGAAACGACGATTCCGACCATACGAAATACAAGGACAAGGCTGAAGAAATTATTCGCATTGACGACAAGGAAGAAATCGCTTCGTCAGAATCCGAGGACGCTAATCTCGGACAGAACACGCGAGATACGTACCCCTTGGCCGATTTTTTTGTGGATTTACAATCCATTGATAGGGCTAAGGCACCTATCGGACGTCTTGCGGACCTGCTTTTTGGTCATCCCTTTCACACTCCATACCCGGAAGAATATGCGATGTATCAAGCATCGGCCGCAGCTCTGCGTTCTTCAGACGAGAACCGCCAAGTTGGCGCTGTCATTGTTAAATTAACCGATAAGTCGGGGACGGTGACAAACATTGACGTCGTCGCTTCAGGAATGAACGAAGTCCCGCGCAGGGGAGGTGGCTTTTACTGGCAGGATGCTTCACCTGATGAACGTGATCAGGCTGTCAAAGAGAGAGAAGGGATCGAACCATCAGACCGAATCAAGACGAGTGCTCTAACTGAATTAATTGAACGAATGCAAAAAGAGAACCTCTTACGAGCGGAGGATACAAGACCTGCGAACCAAATTGCCCGATCACTACTTCAGATACTGAAGGGGACTCAGTTCATGGCGATCGGGGAATTTTCGCGGCCAGTACATGCTGAAATGGCTGCTTTAATTGATGCCGCCAGGCGGGGTGTCGCTGTCGACCGATTGTCGTTGTATGTGACGACTTTCCCCTGCCACAACTGTGCGAAACATATTATCGCGTCGGGTATCCAAAGAGTTGTATATCTAGAACCGTATCCAAAAAGCAAAGCAAAGCTGTTATACGGAAACGAGATTGAACTCGAACCTAGAGGACCGTCGTACGATGATCGTGTTGCTTTTTATCCGTTTAGTGGAGTCGCGCCTCGGATATACCGAAGACTGTTCAATATGTCGCAACGAGGTGGAAGTAAAGGTGTCTCATTGCGCTTGTGGAATGAGAATAAGAAGTCACTTGTTCCAATTTATTCGCGTAACTCGGCCGAAGCATACATCCCGGCGGAACGGCGCCAGCTCCACCATCTACCGGAAAGCATGTACAGTTGGGACAAAAGGACGGTCTGCCCCTAATAATCTTCCGTGACCTGTCCAGCGATTTTCCGACCCGTGAGTATCTTGAGATCCGAACTTCTATGGGTCCCAGCGGCGTTCCTACAAAGTGTTGTCCGACTTCACCTCGTAAATCCTGCGACTGGATTTAGACTGGTTTGCTAAAGGGCGATCAGCTACAGACTTGCAAAGCTGGTGCGCCGCGCAGAGCCTTAAGCATTTGAATGTGGCTGTACCAATCAACGCACTTCGCCGGCCTCGCGCATAAGATCTCGATGAAGTTCTCCCTCAAGTTCGTCTTCGGCGGGTAGCGGCCTGAGGAAGTCTCGCGCGAGCGAGTACTTCCGATCCATCAATGCGTCCAATCGTTGATCAAATGTGAGCGGAATGCGACCCGCCGGATCCGTCAAAATTGGTAAATAAACCACGACGTCCTTAGTCTGACCGATACGGTATGCTCGGTCTGTCGCTTGAGATTCTACAGCCGGGTTCCACCATCTGCCGTAGTGAATGACATGATTCGCTTCCGTGATCGTCAGACCAATGCCGGCTACAAACGGGGAAAGAATGATCAGATTGAACCCAGACCTGGCCCTGAATTCGTCAAGAATTGCTCGACGGCTGTTGGCACCTCCTAATTCCACCGAGCGTTGCGTCGATCCATTGATAATTCGCACGGGAATTTGGAATTCACTTTGAAGAACCTTGGCGAGCAACGATTGAACCGCCACATGCCTGGCAAAAATGAGGACCTTTTCACGAGAACCACGAATCCGGTGAAGTTCGGCGACAACTTGGCGCAATTTCGACGATTGGGTGATGAGTTCTTCCGCTGAAAGATTGTCACCATCGCCATCCACAAGCGAGGGGTGCTGGTACAACCGCGCGAATCGCTGAAGCACGACCAGAAATTTCGACTTGTCTTCACGCCGTTGAAGCTCTCGTAGCAACTCCATGTGGAGCCCAACTTCAGTTTCCGACATGTTGCAGAGCAGTTTCTCCGTTGTCTTTTTTGGCAAGGTGGTAACCTGCGATTTATCCCTACGTAGAAGGAATGCGTGCGGCTTCTGAATGAGCAACTGCTCTCTCAATGCACGCAGTGATTCCTCGCGACCTTCGTTGTCCTGTCGAGTCTCATAAGATTGCGTAAACTCGCGCGCAGAGCCCAGACGCCCCGGCTGCAGGGCATCCATAATGTTCCAAAGGTCGAGAAGCCGGTTTTCAACTGGAGTGCCGCTGCTTCCAATCCGGAAGTCAGCGCTGAGGGCCTTAACGGCGTGAGAAATCTTGCTGTTCGGTACTTTGTGTTCTTGCGCTTCGTCGGTGATGATCGCAGACCATAGGGACTTCCCATTTCGCACATACGCGAAACTGTGCTGATAATTCCTTAGAGTTTCGTAGTTCGTTAGAACAACGCGATGTCTCTGTATTTCGTCGAGGTCCAACACCGGTCGTCCGATATCGGTCTCCTTCCCGCTATCTTGAATCCGGAGTCGCTCAACGGTCTTACCGTGCAATTTCAGAACCGGAAGAAATATCGCACCATGGCCCTCGAAAAAACTCTCCATTTCCCCTTCCCACGTGTTGTTCTCCAGCAAGATCAGAGGAACGACGATCAATATCGGTCGATAGGGAGAGCGGTCATGAGAAACGTCAGGCATCGACTTCGTTTCGATGGCCCATGCTAGGAAGCTTAGAATCTGAAGTGTCTTGCCCAAGCCCATGTCGTCTGCCAAGAGAACACCGCTACGGTCACCGATCCTGCGACAAGTTTGCATCCAGTGAATTCCAGCCTGTTGGTGAGGATGGAGAATCAGATCCGCACGCAGCGCGAGGGGTCTCTGGTATGGAACCGAATGTTCGTGGGCGACAGCCTGCCTCGCCAGTTCCAATACAGCATCCTTGACTGATTCTTCGTTCGTATCAATGAGGAGGAATTTCTTGCCTGTCTCCCCGCTCATCCTCCCGGGTGCAATTTCGGACTGAGTTGCTTCGTCCTGCGGACATTCCACAGAATGTTCGGAACCAGGAACCTTTTCTACTGAATTGGGACCATTTTCGCGAGGGCCAGCGCTTGCAGTCTCCCCTTCGAGCGTTTCCGGTGACGGCTGATCTGCGCTATCGGGAGTATGCCGGAGCAACCCTGACATTTCTGATTCCCCGGTTGAGGACCGGGGAACCGGAGTAAATACAAAAGACCCGATTCCGATTACTCGCTCGCCATATGGCAAATCGACGGCATCCAGCACGCCATCAAAAACCTGAGCTGGATTGTCGAGGAGACTTTGTTTCTGTGGCCCCGACACTCGTCGGACACGCTTCATCCTTTTCAGGACTTCTTTCTGGATGTCCGAAAGAACGATTCTCACCTTGCCCAAACCAGGGCGGTCCACCGTATACAGGCCTTCGACTTCAGAGTTTCGATCAAAAACCAGTTGGAATTCTTCCGCTCCCATTTCGGGGCATGTTGGAAGAAATGTCAGAGTTCCATTCTCCTCTGAGATGTCCAAACCAATCGTGGATGGGATGACCACATCCACACTGCCTAGGGTTGAATCCAACGCGGCTCCTACCTCCGTCGCGCAACCCTTGACCTTCGCAAACGTCAGCCAAGACTGCTGTTGAGTTCGTTCGTTCAACGGCATGTTGTTGAACGAGTCCATCGCTTCGAGTAACGCGTATGACTGTGAATCCAAGCGAAAAATCTCTTGGGAAGCGACTCGCCGAATGAAATGACCAAGCCGGTCATAGAGTGCTGGGCGCCCTTCTTCGAGCAGTTGGTAACGATATCGGAAATCCGGACGACCCAGGTCGCTTTGACGGTCAATCTTCAGAAGGTAAGGACAGTCCTTGACCCAGCCCTCAACAATATTGATGCCTGAGTCAATGGCGTCATCGAATTTGTGATACGGCAGGAGGAACCCAGTTGGCTCCTTCGTACCCAGTCCCATCTCGGTAAGTTGTTCGATTTGAACCGCGGTCTTCCAAGCTCCCGATAGCGCCAACAGTTCTGCGGGCCAGGTTTCTTTTCGGGCCACATCTATGTTCGGATTGTTCGAATGAATCCGAATACCTACTTCGTCAGCTGCAACGCCGATCTTGTCCTCAAACGAGAATAGTTCGAAACTAGTTACCATTTTCTGATCCCTAGTACAGCAAGTTGCTGTCTCGCCTTGTATTCCCACTGCCCTGTGCTGTGAATGATTCTGCCAAGCTTCGAATCGTTCTTTAGTTCATCCTTCAGCTCGAACGAGCTTCGGCGAATGGATCCAACACTCGCCTTGAAGCTTTGAGCCTTGAACACGTAGGCGGCATTACCAGTTTCACTGAATTCCACTACATAGTGTCCAGTGCCCTCATCGCCAAAGCGCATAAGGAAGGCGCTTGCGGTTGGGTGGTTGACCCTCGAGAAGGATGGAACATCCTGCTGTCGAGAGTATGCCTGGAGGCGACGATGGTCGTCGTCCGACAGGGCAACCTGAAAATCTCTTACCTTTTCGTGGTACTCCAACCAGAAATCTTTTCGGCGTCGGTTTTTATCATTATTGGGAAGGATGTAGTTAAAGAAGAAAAGGATGCTGTCTTTGGCCAACCAACCTAGAAAACGGCTACCCGCCTCTTGTTTCATCATCGCCCAACTCGCAATATTCTTGGGTAAACGCGGATCGCCGAGTCGATCGTGAGTCATTACGAATTCCCGGAGCTGTTTTTGAAAAGCTTCCGAGTTTTGTGCAATTGGACTCATGATGAGCGCCTCGGTCAGGGCGCAAAACTCGAGTCGCGGCGATTCATCCACAAGCAATTCGCGGATTGCGTAGGATAAGGCTCCAATGCAATCGCCTTCGCGCGCTCGTCTTTCGAAGGCGATGAAATATGCGATATACGCTCGGATCGATGCGCTGATTACCGCCCGTGCGTACCTCGAGTTAACACTTACGTAATTCTCTTTGATACTTTCGCGGATCGGCCGGAGCTTCTCGATTGCAGTCTTCGCAATTGCCGGAGGGCCTTTGGGAGAAAACAGATCTTCTGAGTGACTTTTGAAATGTCCGATAACGGGGTTTTTCTTGGAGTACTTGGATAGAGAACTTCGTATCAACGCCTCGATCTCAGATTGATGATCGATGTCCCCCCAGTCAATAAAGTAGGCGTTGATCAAGCCAATAAGACACCCCGTCCGGGCGAGGATGTCGGGGCGCTTAATGCACGCCTGAATAACCTGAGGTTTCGTTGCAGTCGTCGACGAAACGCAAAGCGTGCGAATCTGGCGAGCGTCTAGAGTCTCGACACCAAATCCGCTACGGGACCATCGGAGCCAAACCTCGTCCGGATTCAGCGGTGGCTGGCGCTCAATGTCTGTCTTGCGCTCACGGAGTTTCGCGGCCAACTTGAGAAGAGACCGACACTCGTCACTGGCATCTTTCTTGCGACCGTGTTTATTGAACCAGTCCGGCTGAAGGGTCAGATTGGCAAGCGAATTGAGGAGTTTCATCGGACCCCTTGCCCACGTATCTCTTCAACGCGGTCAGCGCGAACTCGGATCCGGAAGATAACTCGGCGGCTTTCCGATGGCGTCGGCTGAAGGTCCTGCTCACCTCTTCCTGTCGCAGAGAGCTTTTCGAGAAAACACTCGCGCTGCACCGGATCCTCAGTCAAGAAGGAGAGTGACTTCTTGACCACTTCCATGGATCGCTTTTGACTTAGCTCCAGATTCAGATCCTGACTCTCATACTCCGAAGTCGCATTCAGCCACTTTGTGTCATCCGTATAGCCCTCCAGAACGATCGACTCGATCGCATTACGGAATTGCGGGGCACAAAGCACGGCAGCGAATTTCGGTATGTTGTCCTTCAAGAAAGTCTCCCCTTCCGGCTTCAGCTGCGATTTTGTCAGTTCAAAGTTCATGAGCCTGTCGGGGACGATAACAAGAATCGCATTTCGATCCTTCTTGTCAATTTGGATGAGTTCTTTGCTGAATCCTTGGGGGACGAGATCGCCTTTCAGCCGCTCCAATAAAACATCAGTAATTGCGGGATCACGACCGGCGGTCCGATTAAGGAAGACCAACAGCAACAGAATGAAGATAACCATAAGCGAGGTCATCAAATCCGTTAGAGCACTGTTGAGGCTTTCGCCGCTAGCGTGCTCTTGCATTGAGCCGCTCTATCCCCTTTGAGAAGACGTCACTTAACTCTTCCAATTGCTCCGCAAGTTCTCCCATTTGGCCGCTAAGGGTAGTCGTGATTTGCGGGAGAGCTTCGTTCGTTATCTTTACTACGTCCCTGAAATTGCTTTCTATGGTCGCCGCGTATTGTTGAAGCCCGTTTTGAACCGTATCTAAAGTCTTTGCCAGCCTGCCGTCCAGCGTATCGAAGACTTGTTTATACTCCGTGAAGATCCGTTGATATTGGCTCAAGTATTCGTCGTGCCGTTTAAAGACAGCTTCGATTGCGTTTGAAGCCTGAAGGAGCTTGCCCGAAGTGTCAGACTGCTGGCGGTTGGTTGTCTTGAGTGTCTCTGCCTGTCCGATGAGTGCCTCGCTGTAAGCCTGCACGTGGTCGCTTGCTTTTGCCATCTGCGAAACCGAAGTTCCACTTTGGACTAGCGTTTCTCTCAGTGCCCCGTGGACCTCCATGAGGACTTGCCCAGCCTGATGGAATTCCTTACTTCTCATCTCGATACTGTTAACCAGTGCTTCGAGTCGTCTTGCGGTCGCCTCGGACCAGTTGCCTGTCTGTTCGATTATCTTCTGGGCAGATTCTTGAGATTGCGTTGACACCGCATTGGCTGCAGTCATCAGCTCCTTTGATAGTCCCCCAACCCGCTCAGAGAGGTCCGACACAACCAAAGTGAGTTGGTTGCGAATAGTCCCAACACTTTCGTCGGCACTCCGGTTCAGCTTTTCAAGTAAAGTGTGCATGACTCCGGTCATTGCTTCTGTTTGTTGTCGCCCATGGACAAGTTGCTGACTCGTGGATTCCTCTGCCCTTTGAACTATTGAGCTGAAGGCGCGCTGGACTTCGGAGAACTGCCCGTTCATTTCGGCAAGCAAGCCTCTCGTCGCTTCAAGCGTCCCCTGCACATTTCCAAACTCCTGGGTCGCGGCGCCTGACAATGCATCATGGAAGTCTCCACCCATTTTACTTAACGCACCGACCATCGATGTCTCAAGGGACCGCAATAGAGTCTGGAGCTCACCAGTAACCGATTCCTGCTTTTGAGATTCGAGGGATACAATCGCAGTCCTCAAGTCGACCAGTGTGGTGTTCATCTGCTGCATCGTGGGCCGAAACTCGTCCTGCAACTTGAGCGCCATCCCTGCCGAAACACCTTCAGCTAGCATTGGAACCTCGGCACGAAACGCACCGACAAACCGATCAACAACTTCAGAGCTGATATGACTAACAGAAACGGTCTGCTTACTGGCAAAGCGCTGGATATCAAGAAGAATCCTGGACGGCGACAAAAATGGGAAAACTTCACATGCGGTTGTGACTAGCTGTTCGTATGCCCTTCGAAGTCTCCTTGTTGTGGTTCTTTCAACTAACGTGAAGAAAACGCTTAACGACAACGCCACAATCGAACTGAGGAACTTGCCGGACAAACCGTTGATGAGATCTTCCATCCCCGTGACAGGCTCAACGGGGTTGCTTTTGTTGTAAGTCACGTGAGCGAGAGCCAAGAGTATCGCAACAAAGGTGAGCGTTAATCCCAGTCCTGTCAGTATCCCCGGAACCGATGAATGAAACGCGTAATGATAATTACTGCCTACCACCTCATCGGAGGGGACGATTTCACTGACAGGCTGAAGAACGAACCATGAGTCCTTTCCTTCGGGACTCGTGTAGATCTCTAACGACTCGTCGATACGCTTCCACCAGCCCAGAGGGCGAACGCCAAGAGTCTTCGATTTTAGCCGGATTTCTTCAAGGCGCGACAGGTCGATTCCCTGGCTGAGCTTTGAGCTCGCGGTTCGGAACGGAGTCCACACTTTGATTACTTGGCGGATCCACGCCCGAGTCCGAAGTGCCTCAGATATCATGTAAACCAAGGAACCAATAGTAAGGACTATCAGTACGGCCGACCCGATCCTAATAGGCAGCGGTATTGACGAGAAGAAATTATCCAAGCGTGGCGCACTCCTTGCGGGTCAGCCGAACGTCTTCGACGCTACATAGGTGACGTGAAGCCTGTACTTGTAACCCACTTAAGGATTACCGTCAACGAAACACGACGCAGAGCATGAGCAGATAGCCTTGGCGAAGTTGCGCCTGAGCGAAGCTTTCCGACGAATTTATCCGCAGAGCAATTCCGGTCCGGCGAGATGAACTCTGGCTTCGATCATTTCGGTTATGGCTCGCTGATCATCACCGGATTGAATGTTGATGGCGCGGGTTCCGTCCGGAATCAGCCAGGTTTCAAATTCGAGTTTCCTTGAATCCAGCGCGGTGAATTTGACGCAGTAGTCGGTGGCGAGACCAAGAATATAAACATCGGTGACACCGGACTGCCGGAGCCTGCCGGCAAGTTCGGTTTGCTTTCGATGATGGTTGTCGAAAAAGCCGCTGTAGCTGTCGATGCGCGGGTCGGTTCCCTTCTGCACCACGGCATCAATCCTGGCGGTATCCAAACCTTTCACAAACGCGGCGCCGTGCGTATCTTGAACGCAATGGTCCGGCCAGATCACCTGTGGCATGCCATCGACTTCGACGTTTTCGCCGATTCTCCTACCCGGATTCTGCGAGATGAACGAGACGTGGTTCGGCGGATGCCAGTCCTGCGTCGCAACGACGAGATCGCCGTTCGCCTTGAAGCGTGCGATCCATTGGTTTGCGACCGGTACCACGGCATGCCCATCCGGAACGGCCAGCGCGCCGCCCGGAACAAAGTCGTTTTGAATGTCGACAAGAATCAGCGCTCGTTTCGCCATCGTCTCGCCATCGGGCTGTTGAGATCCGCCAATGATACCATCCGCAATTCCATGGCAGACCAACCGATCATCCACTCCTTACTGGATCTGGATTTTTACAAGGACACGATGGGTCAGGCGATCTTTCACCGCCATGCCGCCGTGCCGGTCCAACTGGAATTCCGCAACCGGCACACGCACGTCCGCCTGGCCGAATGCATCGACCTAGCCAAGCTGCGAGAAAACCTGGAGCACCTTCGCGGCCTGCGGTTCACGCCGCAGGAACTCGACTTCCTTAAGAGCATCCGGTCCTCCAAAGGTCCCATGTTCCAGCCCGACTACATCCAGTTCCTTCACTCGTTCCGCCTTCCCGAATTTCATCTCGATACTCGCGACGGACAACTCACGATGGAGTTCTCTGGAGCGTGGCCGGCGGTCAGCCGCTGGGAAACCCTGGCGCTGCAGGTCGTCTCCGAACTCTATGGCGAATTCCAGGGCGCGACAATGTGGGATGAGGGAAACCGGCGTCTCGACGAGAAGATCCAGACGTTCAAACGAAATCCCGGCATCACGTTTTCCGATTTCGGATCGCGACGCCGCTGGTCCCGCGAATGGCAGGAGCACGTGATCTCCCGCCTCGCCGAAGAGATTCCCGGGCAGTTCCGCGGGACATCCAATTCCCTGCTCTCAATGAAATGCAATCTCATGCCCATGGGTACCATCGCCCATGAACTCCCGATGGTATACAGTGCGATCTATCGCGAGGACGACGAGCGGGCGCAGCGCCTGGTTTCATCCCAACGCGTGCTCGAAGACTGGGAGGCGGAGTATGGACTGGATCTCTCCATCTTTCTTCCCGACACCTATGGAAGCGAGTACTTCTTTTCCCACGTCGTTTCGAAACAGATGCTCGAAACCTGGAAGGGATCTCGCCACGATTCCGGACCGCCGAAAATCTATGGCGATCACCGAATTCAAATGTACGCGTCGGCGGGTATCGACGCGGCGGGCAAACTGATTATTTTCTCGGATGGACTGGACGTTCCGCTTGTCGATGAACTCGAACAGTACTTCCGAGGAAGAATTCAAACCACATTCGGTATCGGCACCAATTTAACCAACGACCTGGGGTTTGCCCCGCTCTCGATGGTTGTCAAAGTTGCCGCAGCAAACGGTCTCCCGGTAGCGAAGCTCTCCGACAACATCGCAAAGGCATCCGGCGATCCGAACGAAATCGACCGCATGAAGCGCCTCACCGGCTATGCGGCGACATTCTCCGAACCCTGCCGCTACTGATGGGTGTATCAATGGTGACCCGACGCATCGGAATTTCAAAAACGGCTTGGGTTGGGATGCAGAACCCGAGGTGTCATGAATCATTGCCACGTCGAAACGCTGCGGAAGCGAGGCGGCGGCTACAACGTCAAAGCGAGGTTCACACCAGTATTTCTTTTGTTCCAGTCATGCCTTGTGGTTCAACACGCGATGGACTTCAGCCTTCAGTGGGGGAAGATTGCCCGTCACCGTATTCCAGACCGTTTCAATATCCACTCGATCGTATTGATGACGGAGCCAGTTGCCGATTCCACGAATGTCGTGCCACGGCAATCCCGGGCATAACCGCTCGGCCTGCGGACCGAGACGAACTGCAGCTTCGCTGATTACCTACAGTTTGCGTTCGACAGCTGCAATCGTCTTTGGATCCTGGCGGAATGAATCGAAGTCCATACCTCTTGTGAATTGCTCGATCGCTGCAACAGCATCGCCGATATCGCTGAGGGAAAGTAAGGGTTCGCTAAAAGGCAAGCACTGCCTCGCGCCTGGCCTTTTCGCGCACAGGGTCTTTCAGTGTCCTGGCCGGCGACAAATCGACACGAACACCGAGCAACTCCGTAAGGCGGCGCTCGATGGCAACCATGTCTACAAGGGACAGGCGACGCCCGTCAGTGAATTCTGCGATTACATCGACATCGGACTTCCCATCAATTGCCGTACCGCGAGCATACGAGCCATGCAGCGATAGATGTTCCACGCCGGCGGCTTTCAGTTCTGGCGCAGACTCACGCAGTTTGGCAATAATCAGGTCCCTGTCCATTTGAACAATTTGACACATCGGCAGCCCCCCGGCAAGGTCTGATAGCGGTCCTCGACAAACGCTTCCGCACGCTTCGCCGCATGCAGTGGCCCCTCCATCATCGAGCGAGATGTTAACTGCGCGACATCCCCTGTCAAAGCTCCTGTGTCCGCGTCAGCATTTGAGATAGAGTACGCAAAACGCCATGATTGCCGCCTCCTTCACGCTGGTTCTTCTTCTGCAGGCCGGGCAAGGGCCGCCGACACTCACTGTGGAGCCGGGAGCCATCGCCGGCGTATTGCGGGGCGCTGACGGGAAGCCGATTCCGTGCGTTCGGGTGGCTGCAATGCCCGACCCCAAATTCGAACGCGATATTGCGCCCGGTACGACGATGACCAGCCTCTCCCGAACCGATGAGAGCGGGAAGTTTCGACTTGAGAACATCCCACCCGGTCATTACTTCATTGCGGCCGGCCGCGTCGATGCACCGACGTACTATCCGGGATCATTGAAGATCGATGAGGGGAAATCCATTCTTGTCGAATCGGGAATGTTGCTTTCGGGCATCGACTACCCGATCAACGCCACAAGTCTCCTCGACAATTCCGTCTCAGGCTCGTTGAGTGCGATTCTGCGGAGTTTGTCTTCAGCCGGTGCCAGTACTGCGACTCTAGCGTCGTTGCTTCTGGGTGCGCAGAGTTCCGGGAGTGTTACCTCCACGGCCCGCATTCCCATCGACCTCAGAATTGAAAATGGAAATCGAATTCCTGCAACTTCGGGCGGCGATGCGACAACACTTTGGATCTCCGGCGTTTCTCCGGGTACAGCGAGATTCTCCGCCTGGCTCGACGACTCCTACCTGAATATTCCGCGGCCACTTCCATCCCGTACGGACGAGTATCAGGTTCACATCAACAATCTTCCGGACAGTTACCGCATTCAATCCATGACGTACGGTTCGGACGATCTCACGAAAACAAATTTGAAACTCACGGCTTCGGCGAACGCCATTTGCGGTGAGCCTCCCAATGTCGATACACAAACGCTTTCCATAAAACTTGCCCTGGCTCCGCCCGACACCGCCAGGGGC
>Ga0209488_10001334_pt1 | contig 21025 bp, 24 predicted proteins | sample Rivendell_Oct201_8_FD_188349 | JGI IMG/M metagenome (GOLD analysis project Ga0209488, IMG submission 188349) | Vadose zone soil microbial communities from the Eel River Critical Zone Observatory, Northern California, USA -... | ecosystem: Environmental > Terrestrial > Soil > Vadose zone >...
GCGCCGTCGCATTTGCAATCGGGGAGCCGCATAATGGGCAATATCCATATCGTGTAGGGTCGATCGATATTCCTTTCGGATGGGGTGTCAGTAGGCGAGGCGGTGGGATGGCGGGGCCGAGAGGAGACGTCGAAAGAACGCGAGCGGGAGATGAGGGAGAGTACCACCATTCTAGAAATTTGATAAAAAAAATGGCAGTCGGAAGGAGGATCTTGAGCGAGTCGAGAACGAGTCTAGGTGAAGCCAGAAGGAGGCGACGCAACACGCGTATCAACCCTCCGCCTTTTTCCAACGGCTTGGCCTTGGTGGTCGCACCAGCTGCAGCAGCTCTCTTCATGATCCGGCTTAGCGAGGGGCGGGTTCAAGTTGGGCGCATACACGCACCAGATCCTCGACGCTCAGTCGACGAAGGTCAACCCCCACCCACGACAACCAAGGTCGATAGAATTGTGTCCTCTCAAAAGCATATGCAACGTTATAAGTCATGAGCCAGCCTTCGAATCCCAAGTTAACCCATGGGTACAATCTCTTGTATAGCCTCCGTAGGCGACCACTGAATGTCTGAGTCTACATAAGCCTGGTGACAATCGCCTGATAGCGTCAGGCCTCACCTCTTCTGTCAACGCTCGCACCTGGCGAGCACCATCGTCGTCGGGTATGTTGATTCCTCCGCCAAGTTCCTCGTAATAATCATGGGCTTTGGCTCTGAGGTAAGGGAGGCCAACCTAGCAATGCATCAGGAATTTTCTTCGGCGCAGTGAAAGTCCCTCACCAGCACGATTAACGAGCGCCACACCTCACGATCCCTTAATTTCTCTTCGACCGGGACACCCCCAACAGCTTCCCGGGCTCTCTCGGTCTCAATGAATGGTCTTCTCCTCCGTTTGAGGCCATAGAAGTTCTCTGCGAAGGAGGCATCTACCGCACATGGATGAACATGTCCAAGGGATGTTTGAAGTGGTACTCACTATGTTTACGGAGATAGTGCCGTTCGACATAGAGCATGACCAGCGCATAGAACTCCTCGTGCCGGTTAACTATCCGTAGCAAGTACCTCGGGTATCTTTGTGCGAAAACCTGAAAGAGATGAACTTATTTGGCCGGACTGTGACAATCGTCAGTTCTTACCGAGAGGACATATTTGAGGGCGGGCTGTAAGAGATCTCTTAGCTGCTCCTGGGAAACGAGCTCAAAGAGAGATGGCTTCAAAGGATCTCCGCCGTACTCGTGAAAAAAATCCATTGCGTCCGTAGCATATGGTGCGACTCCGACGTCGTGGTGGACTCAGATGTGGACTTGAGGCCTCGGCCCGGAACTCCGGTGGTACTCCAGCGACAGAGCGAGAGCAGAGCATGCATTAAGGTTGTGTCTGTTGTCTGGCTTCTGACATAGCCCCATGTAGCTGAGGAAGTCTCATATTTGTTCAAAACCACCAAGTAACGTCCCACCGGACAGCGAAATAACTTTTTGGGACTAGTGTCAAAGCGTACTGCCTGAGCCTGTTGGGTGTACTGTGGACCAAAGAATTCATTGCTTGCGCTTTCAATCTCACAGTTTTTTATTTTCTCGAATAAGAGTCGGGGTGGTATTTACAAATAGATGGTTGGTTGTTGACATGTGCCCGCTGTATGTGGGGTTTTTGGTTCTGTACGCGGTGCGAAAATGTCCAGGTCCAGCGTTGATTCAAGCCATCGCTGCTGACTGGCAACGGTCCAAGTCTCCAACAAACAGTCAGGACATGTCTCTACTTGCCGAGATGTAGTCGGATGTGTCGAATCTACACGTTGGCTCTATTGTCACCTTCCTCTACCTTTTAATCTCACAGCGCCCAAAGAGTCATCACCGCACCACCAGACATCCTCTTTCCTTTCAGACCTCTCTCCTCTTCAAACTCGTTATGAGCCATCTGAGCGGTTACAGAGGAGAACAGCAGCAGCCTTACGAAAATACCAATGGCATCCCTCCTTTCGATGTGTGCGTGTCTACCTCGCCTCGACCTCGTGTTACTTCTTCCCAAGCGCCTTCGAATCCCCACTTTACGCCACATGCACGCTCCCTCACAGAGACGGCGTTATCGCAGATGGCTGCATCCCAGACCCATGTCGCATCCCCTCTTCCTTGAGCCACGCGCCCACCCCGTACTTGGTTTCTGACCATGTCTATCTACTACCATTCTCACAGGCACATGCCACCCACCGATGCCGAACTGGCGACCAAGGCACTGGACGAGGAGGCCGCCTACCGCCTTCCCTCGTTCTCCGCAAATGACGCCGTCACTCTGGGTCTCTCGTTGCGCAAGCGCTTCCGCGCGTCCTCTCGACACCAGCGACTCGGCCGTGGCCTCGTCATATCGATTCAAACTATCGTCGGACACACGTTATTTTCGTGCACCGTTGGGGATCTCGGGAGCACGGTGGGCGATGTCAGCTTGGATAGCTGGACAATTTTGGATGGGATGATCGCCGTCGTGCGTCGGACGGGTCATTCGAGCTTTTATGTGGAGAAGGGAATGGGAGCTATGGGAAAGACCCCCAAGCAACTGGGCCTTCCACCCGACCTTCGGATACATGGAGGAGGTGGGCTCCCAGTCACCGTTTCGCCCGAACTAACTGATGTTTCAATAAATAGCTTTTCCACTATGGCTCCAGGCGAGTCTAGCTCAAAGAAGTTGGGTGACTTTGAATAAATGATCTCCTGCAGAATGCGCCATGTTGTCCCATCGCAGTCGTTGCTTGTTATTCTGGATCGAGCGCGGATGATCATCACGTTTGTTGTGCTGTTACTGGCTGACCAGAGTTTGACGTCCACAACGCTTACTAGATGGTCGTGACTTCTATACGGGACTACCTGCGTAAGATGTCTGAGACGACGGACCAACCGGCCACTGGCCCACGAGCCGGCTCCGTCAGAATGTCATCGTCTGGCCTCCAAGATAGCAGTACCGTAAGCGTTCCTACGAAGTGTGGTGTCACATTAATTCTAATGCTCGCGTTGCCAAGGAATGGGCAAATAAATCCGCGGTGGGTAAGTCGTTTCGACCGGCACAATTCGAAGATGGGCATGGATCAGAGGGTGGTGGACCTTGATTCATTGAAAATTAAGTATAAAGTTGTGTAAATACTCAAGAAAAATAGGCCCTAATATAGCCAGTCTACGACCTTTCCTCAGCCTCGGGACTTTCCTCACTCAGCTGCACATGGCTAGGGCCACGAAGCAATCGGATGCTTTCTAAATAAAACACATCAGGCACTCGCGAGGAGAGTAAATCACACAATACACACCATGACGAAGATAAATTTGACGCTGACCCTGGGGCGTGGCGGGGTCTGCTGTGAGGTCTGGCTCACGGATCTCAACATTGGCTTCCACAAAAACGTGAGAGCCTTTCTCTAAGTTACGAAGGTAATTATTCGCAGAGGGGTGGAAAGAAAGGATGTGGTGCCAGCTGGTCCTGGACGCCGGACGAGCTGAGAAGTGACCGATCAGTCTCACAGAGCTTCGCGCGTGTGTGCAGGGTGGACATACTGCCGTCAGGTCCAGGGGGCGGGGGAGGATAATTTGTCGTGGCAACGGTGTAACTATGAGAGAATAAGATTCCTTGGGTGAATCTGCGAGAGAGTAGAACGTACGAAACGTATTCCTTGTCAGTTTTTGTCGTACGAACCTCAGGGTCCTTGCCGAGGCGGCCGACAAGGACGAGCTTGGCTACATCTGACAGACGTGACGGGGTGGTTGAGAATGCCTGTAATTTTCGTGAGAATGTGGACGGGTATTTAAAAAAAAAAGGACGGACACGAGTGAAAGTGCGCGTTTTGAGGGAGAACATGGACGTGGTGATCATGATCGGTTTTCGCGTGTCACGGGGTGTGACGAGACTGAGGTTTTGTTTGGCGTCGCCTCACCTCCACCACATGCTTCAGTTGAATAACCAACTCTCAATATCCCGTTAATCACCATTCTCAAGACCTTTGTAAAACGATTTATTCTCACTATGTCCAGACATAGATTTGTCAGAAATTTAGATCTAGATGGTGAGTAGTTCCCATACCGCACTCCGTCGTCGCGTCTAGTCCTGAAAATTATTCAGAAGAGCGTGAAGATGGCGCTCTTTCCGATGGTGGAGATGATATGACGCCTGAGCAGTACGGTATGAATTTTATTCCGTTTTTTTTTTCGCACCTTACTGAGATCGGTTGTCGGCCTGGTTCTCAGCCCAAATGGAAGCAGCACTCGAGAGCGTCCGCGCCGCTATCGGTTCAGAAGAGCAATCCGGATTTACGGATTCGTACGTCGGTGACAGTTTGTGGGACTACAACTTTGACATCGAAGAGACGATCAAGTTTTTAATGGGTATGTCTCATGCCCATCTGCCCAGTATTGGCCCTCACCCTTCCCAAAGAGGTGCAGGAGAGGAAGATTGAAGCGCGCGAGAGAAAAGGTGAGCTGTAGTTCCTGATTCCGGTACTCCCCTTGGATGCCCTATTCCGTATTACTCTACCCCTTCACCATTCCCTCTTCATACCTTCTGGCCACTACTTAAGGCGGTATGGCGACCGTTGTAAGAAGGTGCATCTCTACTTGTTTTCTTTCCCCATCCCCCCACCTCAGTATCATGATTATTATCGAGGTTGACTGCTTCCGTCCTCTAGAAGCTGGAATTGCGCTTCCGGATGATGACCTTATTGCTATGGGCATGACTCCTGCTCAGATTCACGCGTTGAGGATGGCCCAAGTGGCTGAGAACCGCTCTGCGTCTGGCTTTGCTACGTATTTCCCAAACGATCACCCACTCAGTATCCAGCCCCAGGATTATAATTCTTTCTCGGATGACGATGTATATGTGCGGCGTTTGAGCACCATCACGGAGCGTACTGAGAAGTCCGAGTATACTGAAGTCCGTGCACGATCATCACCAAGCGTTGCCTTCAGCAGCCGTCGTAGCACACGTCCTCGGAGCTCTGCAACTGAATCCTCGTACGGGGATATTATAAGTGAGCCATATCTGAACGTGTTGGCGTGTTCTGTTTACTCATGTCCTATTCGTTCAGCTGTAGAACCTCATTTCGGTCGACTGAACGTTCCTGTTGATCCGAATCTTATACGGCCGTCCCCTCCGCCCTCTGCTTTGCAGCAGTCTCAGGACGGATCCGAAGCATATGATTCGGGTGATGCGGAATCTAGTCGTACTGTGACGCCACCGCCGCGACGGCCTAGTGCTCCTGTTCCTCCTCTCGAAGACCCTTCTTCCACTTCCAATAGCCAGAGCAGGTCTACTCGCGCAAGTTCATCCAAATTGCAATCGCACCCCGTCATCCCGGTAAATGTCTTCAAGACATCAAGCCCAAAGGGTGTATTTAGCCCTGTCGACAAACCGCTACCTGAGCTCCCACCCCCGAGTGAACCCCGGCACTCTCTAGCAGAGTCACAGACTCCGCCAAACCATCCCAGAAAGTCCAAGCTGTCCGCCCTTGCGAGCTCGAGGGCAACGACGGTCTCCCGGAGCTCCCGCTTGAGCTCTAGCACACTTGCGACTTCGTCTGTGCGCACGTACCCTGCGCTGCGCCCTTCATCTGAATCTGAGCTGTCATTTCTCGAGGACGAAAATACTCCTTCCGTCACTTCGTCTGTAATTCATCAAGCTATTCGAACGGCTTTGAATCAAGAAGCCGCGGACCACCCTTCTGTGTCGTCGCAGAAGCGAGACAAGGAAGTTCAGCACGATTCCACTGCACCGTCATCGTCTAGCTCGAAATCGACTCCGAAGCCAGCTTCCGTGGTGCAGGTTGGCTCTCCTTCGATGTTTTATACCGCTGCGGAAAGCCCAACCACATCCTTGGCCGAGCGTCCGGCTTCTAAGCTTGCAAAGTTGGCCCAAGCAAAGTCCAAGCAGGGCGGTTCGGGTGTTTCAAAGCTGAAGGTTGCGCGTTCCCCATCTCCGTCGACTCTCCTTCGCAGCTCGCATACAGAATATTTCACACCTATTGCTAACGGGCCAACTGCGACAACTGCAATCACGACTTCGTACCAATCATTGGGTAGCCTTATGTCACCTACCCAGTCTGCTTTACCCCCATCTTTTCCACCCGCTGGGTACAATTCCTCTTCTCCGTCCTCTCCCGAGCCGAAGCAATCCAAGTTGGCAATGAAATCAAAGAAGTCGCATTCTAAACCCAGTGGCAGTACTGAGGACGACCAGGCTTACATCCCTGTGCCAGTGCATACAATGTTCAAGCCTGAGGGCAGCCGTTCCCGTGCGTCGCCCTCAACTTTCGCTTCCATCTTGCTAGATGGGTTCCCTCTAACAACTGACGAAGATAAAGGCCATCGGAAAGAGCGTCGAGATAAGTCAGGTCGAGAGAGGCGCCGCAGTCATAGCCGTACAACCCCTACAGCATCACCGGATGAATTTAAGGCTAACGTGGTGGCCCCCTCCCCCAAACATAAACATTCCGCAGCCAAGGCAGCGAAAGTACCACTTGCCCCGCTCGGCCCCTTCGCATTCGACATTCCATCTCCTGACGACATTGTGCTCAAGGCACGTCACGGCACATCACTTGCACGTTCAGCTTCCGATGCTTCCACTCTTACTGCACTCCCTGCATCCACGGCCCATTCACGTTCTTCTTTCACTTCCGCTTCTCGAGTGTCCACGTCTGCGAATTAGTTTGTGTTGCTGTCATGAGCATGTACTGACTAGATCGTTATACGAATATCATTTAGCTGCGAAGGAACGCGAGAAAGCACAGAAGCTTGCTGCTCAGAAGAAGGTAGCTGAGGCACAGGCCGCGTCGAGGGCCGCAAATCGTGCGATATCTCCTACGCCAAAGTCCCCGAAAGCTGGGAAAACTGGGAAGAAGTCTGGCGCTTCCACCGGGACCGCAACTCCAACGCGCAAAGGCTCTGGCGCAGCGGCGCTTGAGCAGCAAGGTATTGACGTGTCTGCCCTAGGCTTCGGTGTACAGGAAAAGTCACCCACTGAAGATGAGCCGCCACGGGTGACTCTTGCAAGAGAGAAAGTGCTTGAAGAAGCAACGAGGGCTCTAGAAGCAGAAAGTAAGGGCCAGGCGGGGGTTAGCCTCGTCGTTATTGGTGAGCCGGGTCTATGACATACCCTCTGTCACAGACTCTGATGATTTCCAGGCCACGTCGATGCTGGAAAGTCGACGCTGATGGGAAGGTTGCTCTACGACTCTGGTCGCGTCGATGAAAGATCAAAAGTGACGAACGAAAGGGCTAGTAGAAGGGCCGGCAAAGGGAGCTTCAGCTGGGCATGGCAGTTTGATGGCACCGCCGAGGAGCGCCAGCGGTACGTGTCAGTCGAAATAGTCGCACGTGCGTGGGACTAACACTGAAGGCAAGGGGTATGACGATGGATATTGCCGTGCAGACGCTCGCGATACCTCACAGGAACATCACTATCCTTGACGCTCCCGGACACCGGGACTTCATCCCGAACATGATCTCTGGTGCCTCTCAGGCGGACTGTGCGCTGCTTGTGGTAGGCGCCTCGACCGGTGAGTTCGAGGCAGGTTTCGATCGCGGTGGGCAGACGCGCGAGCACGTCGTGCTCGTGCGCAGTCTCGGCGTCACCCAGATCGTGGTGGCCATCAACAAGCTTGACCTGGTTTGTTGTTTTCGTTGCTTTGCTCTTAGCGGGGTGCGCGTCGGATTCACTTTGCCTTTGTGCTAGGTCGACTGGTCGAAGGAGCGCTATGACGATATTTGCCATCAGCTCAAAACGTTCCTTGTTCAGTCGGGCTTTCAGACGTCCAAGACTCACTTTGTGCCTGTTGGCGCGATGTCGGGTGTGAATCTGGTCAATCGCAGAGGCCAAGATGCAGCTGTTCTGAACACGTGGTATTCTGGTCCTACCCTAGTCGAGGTGTTGGGTCTGTAAACCTCCTACATATCTGCTTGAACCCTGCCGAAGCTTGACGCTCGAGGATGTTGTAGACCGGCTGCAGCCTCCCCGGCGGGACATCAACTCGCCTTTACGTTTTCCGATCTCTAACGTGTTTAAAGGCCAAGGATCGGCCACCGGTGTATGGGGCAGAGTCTGTGGTGGCTTGGTGCAGGTCGGCGAATGCCTCCGTGTCCTGCCTGGGGATGAGACTGCAGTAGTAAAAGGTCGGTCTCGCGTTACTTTTGAACCCTGAGTGAACCAAGTTCGCAGCTATCGAGGCGGAGGCGGAGGCGGAGGCGGACAGGGTGCAATGGGCCGCTGCTGGGTCCAATGTGACCTTATATCTGACTGCCATCGATCCCATTCATCTTGACGTGGGGAGAGTGCTCTGCCCACAGACCGATCCCGTCCAACTCGCTTCGGCTTTCACGGCGCGGATTATCGTGTTCGACATCCAGGTGCCAATCCTAGCTGGAACTTCGGTAAGTGAAGAGAAAATCGACTTGAGGCTCTGTGTACCCCTCCTAGGTCTTCTGGTCTTCTCACGTGTTCTTTTTTCTTTGTGCGCTCAGATCGAGCTCTTCCATCATTCTCGCGACGTCCCAGCTGCGATATCTAAGTTGAACGCTACATTGGACCGCGCTTCTGGTGCTGTCATCAAGCAGAACCCCAGGTCCGTTTGGTTGCCTATATATTTTCCTGACGGTGACGGTAACGGCTCTTTGCCAGGGTTCTGACAAAAGGTACCTCTGCGGAAGTTCAAATCGCGATACGACAGGCTGCCTTTGGGCCTGCTGGTGCACGGAGCACCGTGGTTCCCTTGGAACCTTTTTCGACAAACAAGGAAATGGGCCGCATCTTGATCCGTAGAGGAGGAGAGACGATCGCTGCTGGTATGTACACCGTTGGTTATCCCTGCTTCGCTTGCAGACATTCGTTGTCCAGGCATTGTACTAGAGCGGGTTCGTTGAACCTCCGAGGAAGAAACAAAAATAGCCATTTCGATGTCAAGAATTGTAATTTACTTTGTACGAGAGGGTGACATGGATAATTGAAGCAAGTCAATTATTCGCCAACGGCGACAGAAGGGTCAGTATGTTATAAGCTCTACGACGGGGGGTACACCAAGCACGTGTGCGTACACGTTGAACCTACACAACGATCAAGAAAGGAAAGTGACTGGTGCCGGTGCTCGTAATTAAGATGCATAACAACAATCGCAAGGCAGTGACCAATTCCGACCCGAGTGAGGCCTGAGCTCCATCTGATACTTCTAGCTTCTAGTGCTTTTTCCCTTGTATTAAGCATGACCATAAGAGGGTAATCACGAAGTAGCACGAACAGGCATATGTTGGTGGGTGGGAACAGACGTGGATAGTAAGCGCCGTCGTCTGTGATCTCCGTCGTCGTTGGGAGCGCCACACAGAGCGTCGTTTCCATACACGCTCGGAGCGGAGCGCACGCCATTGTTCGGAGCATACAGTACTACGATTGTCAGATCTAGCGCTCGACGATGACAGTGGCGTGAGCTTCGAACTCTGAGCTAAAGACCTATATGTCGTCAAAGCACTGCTGTAGTTGTACGTTACGGCACACGGCCCCACGGGATGGGGGAGATAGGAGTTGGATCTCCGGAAATCGTTTCCTGTTTCCAGTTCTGGTAGTTGGAGAGTGCCGCCCCCCCTTGGCATCATCGATAAGGGCCCATACATTGAAATTGGTTGCAGGCGTCTGGTTTGGCCTGGCAACATTGGGGGAATTTTCTTTTTTGCTGGGGCATGTTGCACGCGATAGTTATTACTGAAATGATGGTGGACCAAGACATGCGGGCGAAGGCAGAGCGTTTGAATTCATAGCCATACAGGACACTTGACAATATTTGGAGTAGTCTCATAGGACTCGAGAAACCGGACAAAGACCGACGGGGGAGTAACTGATCTGCACCCACCGTCATGATGCTACAGACATGGAGACGGTCATGTAGCTTTTGAGACCAAAATCGATGGTGGTTGATGATGGTCGGAAAGCGCTTGAGGTGGCTGAGTGATGATTTGACGTGATCACACTTGGCTCAACAACGGTAATCCGCATTCAACGGTCAACCCCTCCTTGTCCACCTTCAATGGCATCCCCCACAAAGCCCCCAATGCCATGCATAGCAAACCCAAAGCCCGCATCAGCTTCTCAGATACCATTCATTTACGAACGCCGCCATTTTACCGTCAAGACGCTGCCCGATAGCTTTCCATATGAGGTCATACGTGACAATGGCCTGCAAATTCACTACTTCGAGTTTCGTGGACAAGGCCCACCACCTACCGATCTCGGTTTTCCAGGCGACGTGTGGCTCAACGTCAGACCTGGGGAACTTTCGCTCTATGCGCGCACCCCGAACGAGTGGGTGATCTGGCCGGGGCCCCGCAAGGCAAAAAAACAAATGTTCGAGCACCCGCTCGTCCCAGGGAGGTACCTCTGGTGCACGCGAAAGCACGTGTTGTGGTATACCTGCGACGGCATACGTAAGAGCGCGTCCCTGCAAACACGAGGCGAAGAGGAGGACTTTGGTCGCACTCGCTACCGCACCGTCGGGCCTATGGAACGCGGTGGCGCCCGCAACGCGAACGACACGACACCTCGTTTCCCGCTGCGCACCGCGGAGGAGGCCGTTGCCAAAATCCTCGAGGTGGAGAACGAGGAGCGCCGCCACGGCCGCGAGCCCCCCGAGCCCAAACGCCGACGCGTTCGCGAGAGCGTCGTCGACTCCCCGCAGCACCAGCAACGCGTGAAGAGCATCTCAGAGGAGCCCATCCCGAGATCGACCTCGAGCGGGAGCGGGAGCAGGCCCACGGCACCGACACATGACGCGCCGCAAGCGCCAGGATGGAATAACGACGGTCGATTCCAGCGCCCAGTCGGCTACAATCCCGGCACGACCACTACTATGTCCTTCTACCCCGTCTCCCCCTCCTCCAGCCTCAGTCAGGCCTTGGGCCCGAACGCGGTCCCAAACCCTCATCCACCGTCTCCTTCCGCCATCCCGCCTCACGATCCCGTTTCTGCGTCAACCATGACGGCGACGTTCGCCACCGCCGCTGCCGCCGCCGCCACCACCACCACCCCAACGATCTCCGCGGCTACAACACTCTCCCCGTCCTCCACGTCCATCACGAGTACCCTCCCGCCACATCCCTCCCCCGCTACTTATCCAGGGCACCCGAACCAACCGCCACCGCCACGGACACTGAATTTCCCACCAGACGTGGAAATTAACCGCATTCGCGAAGAGGCGATGCGCCTCTCGGCCGAAAATGCCCGCCTTTGCGCGGAAAATACCCGCTTGCTAGAAGAAAATCGCAGCCTTCGAGTGAACGCCTACTGCTCTCCAAGCCTCGCAGAGGCCTTTCGAGATGCACTCGGCACCACGCTCGGTGCGCGGGTCAACGAGCGTACGTGCGATGTTACCAGCTTTTTCTTTCTCCCCGAAAGCTGACATACACGGATCGACGTGTGTATATGACAGTGCTGAGAGATGCGCAGGAGCAACGGACGGCCCGCTTGGAAGCAGAGCGCAAGCTGGTCGAGTTTCAAGAGCAGCTGAAAAAGGTATGTATATCTTATTCTTTTCGCCAGCTTTGATTTCCCCCGTAGGCGTACGGAGCGTTCACTACATGCAGATGACGCAGGCGTTCCAGATTCCGACGCTGGCCGCGGGCAACTCGGGCGACGCAGCAGCACAGCTGCCGTCAGCGCGTCCCGGCACCCGACTCGCGGCCTCAGAAGCGTGAAACGCGCGCGGTGGGGCGGCCCACTTTTTGCTCGTATTTTTGGGTTTATACCCGAGGGAGTTCGGGTCTGTATCTATATGGGCTTTTTTTTTTTCATTTGTATTTTCGTCAACATCAAAAACAATATACTGTATCAATTTCTCTCGTCGTTTGCCCTTTGCGCTTAGGCTGGGTTACCAATGACAACAATCAACGTGCTTGCTACTGCAAGCGCGAGCTCCTACTTTTGGGCTAATCCGTCCACGACTCCACGAATCGTCTGATCAGCGCAGGTGCTTGAGGGAATATGGTACGCTCCTGCCTTGGTCCTTGGGACTACTATAGCTCTTGTACCTGCGTGATGTTCGGAACTTTACGTGAAAACACGGTATTAAATCTGTTCCGACCCTTGCTGGGGTTGGGCCGGTAGACGAGCACGAGACGATAAATGGTGATTGGAAAACCGTATTTCATATTCCAACGTTCTCATGACAGTAGTAGGGACCCTCTGACACTGTCACTGGTCCATAAACGGCGCGACACGATCAATCAATCAATTCTTCGTCCCCATTGGGGACTGCATCCAAGATGTTCGTTTTTTCCCAGTTTGGTTCGTTCATAGCTCGTCGCGTGGGTGTCCCTGCTTGATGTCGAGTTCTGTGAGCCACTTGCGAATGATGGCGTTGACCTCAGTCGGTTTCTCGAGCTGGGGCCAATGAGCCGCGGGGAGCGTCTAAGAGTGTCGTCAGCGACCGCTGATCGGACCTGAAAAAACATTTACATGGCGAGAATGGTTAGGCAAGAAGTCGAATGAGTGGAACAGTTTAGCAGCGAGTTCCATGTTTGCGACCGGATCCTATCAGACATCAGCTAAATTTGCTTCTTGAATGTTCATGTGGACTAACTTCTGTCGGAAGGATGCTCAGAATGGGTTGAGGAATGGTGTGGTTTCCCTGGTCATTTGCAAATTTCCAGGACGCAAATTTATTCTGCAGAATAGAATGAGGAATGTAGCACTGAGACCCAGAGCCGTTGTCCTCACCTCTGTGGTGTAGAACACAAGAGCTACAACGAGCTTGTTAGTTTGAAAAGCGTATCAAGGGCGACTAAAGCTCACTGTGACCAAAGCCGTTTATGCTGTATTGTTCGACCCAATAGTCCTCTTCATCTTTAGAGAAGAACGGAATTGGGGGGACCTGGGAACACAGTTTAACGAAATGTTCCTGAGGACCAGCAGTGCGGAGAAACGGACCTCGTCGACGCTGTCCCATGCACCCAAGTATGTGTCCTGGCTAGTCAAGAAGCCTTCTGGCGGCGGGGAGGCGACATCCCTCAGCGTTCCTCGCAGCGTGCGGCGGATGTCGCGGTTCAGTTCGGCAACCGCTGCAGGGGTCTGCCCGTCGAAGAAGAGCTGGTACGCGAGACGAGTGTATATCGCCACCAGAGTTTCCATCGGTATCAATGGTGCCGCTGCGGGTAAATACTATTTTCGTGATGCTCAGTCTCTCGAAGCATGCATTCGAGCGGCCGAGCGATTACCGGTATGGTGATGCCTACGACGGCTGTGAAGACGTCGGGCCGCTCGCGCGCAGCTTCGTAAGCTAGCTGTGCACCCCAGTCGTGGCTTTGCAAGGTTTTAGTCCGGAGATGTAGTTTTGAAAGGGGAGCTAGTGCGTACCCAACGGCAATCACGTTTAGAACTCCAACGTGTTTTAAAATGCACAAAAGATCGCCGACGAGGTCTGGCATAGTGCCGGACGACTTGACGTCACCCGGATACGTTGACGCGCCAAAGCCACGAAAGTCCGGCACGATGAGGTGGTAATCATCCTAAAAGGAGGTGTAGAGACAGAGGACATATGAGCGCTGTAGTGCATCAGACGACCTTGCCCCAGGTGGCACCTGAAACTCCTGTATCTGGTATTTCCAGCTCGCCCACAGGCTCGGCCATCCGTGGAGGAAAAGTAGAGTTTTCTCCGCTTTGGGGTTGATTTGGACGTAGTCTGCGAGTATTTAAATCAGGTTTGCTTCTTTCACGTGCCGTAATACTGAAGCGAGTAAAGGAAGGCTCGTACGCAGGTCGATGTTGACTGTCTTATTCTCGGCGCGGTTGAGAGCAGGGCAGGTGACGACCTTCTGTAGGTATGCGCGAGGGTTGAACGGTGAGTCACCGGCTTGGTGATCTGATGCCGCGACCGTCACGGAGCTGATGATCGAGAGCACAGCGATGAGGACTTTAACGGAACGCATCCCTTTAAATCTTAAAAGGAACCAACTGTCAAGCTGGCACCGGAGTCTCATCTACCGGTTAAGGCGCTTCTTTGGGCGGTTATAATCCGCTTACTTTACAATTCACACACAACCGTATTTTCTTTCCTCGCCGTTGAGTTCACAAGAGGCCTACGAGGGAGTACAAACGAGCAGATACGAGAGGCCCTGATCCAGTGGCAAATGCGCGCAGCCTAGTCGATATTGGGAAGCAAACTAGGTGAGTTAAGTGCCCCGCCGTGCATGCACACAACGCGAGCTCATGATGAGATATTATATTGCCACCCAAAAGTCATGGCTTGGCTCGTGGAATAAGCGTACTTACGTATCGTGTACTCAGAGGGCGTTTATAAGGTGCGCGTTCTTGAGTTTGACTTTTGCATTCAAACCCGGGGACCAATGCGCAACCCTCTCTTCTTTGCGGGCAGTTTGCTGCCCATGCTTGTTATCAACGCTGGCCTCGCGTCTTCGACGAGGAGCTCCGTGTTCGACCCACTCGCATTTGATCGGTACTGGCAAGTGGCTACCTGTCCCGCTATCAACCGTGCAGATAACACGACCGTTGACCTACAACTCTGTACGCCCTTACTATCACAGTGCGCATTCCGGAGAGATTTTTGAGGCATATGCTTTTCCCCATAGACTATGTTGATATTAACCCGAACGCCGGCCGTACCCTTCTGCTCTTGCATGGCTGGCCGAGTCTTTGGGCCAGCTGGAAGTATCAGATTGAAGAATTCAGGGTGTGTGATGCTCTCTGCTCGAGGATTTTAGCCTCTTATGCATTCTGCAGAGAGACTACCGTTTGATTGTCCCTAATATTCGTGGTTTTGGTGCGTCGACGCATCCAGGCGACGTCCAATCGTCAGGCTCGTTCCCCGACTTGGTTGAGGACATAATGTGTATCCTGGAGCACGCCCGTGTCTCCCAAGCCGTCGTGATTGGGTAGGTCATTCTTTTGAATGGCCCGTATCTGACGTCTGACGTTCCTGGGCATAGTCATGACTGGGGCACTCAGCTTGCATACGAAGCCGCGCGAGAACGGCCCGATGTTTTTGATGCAGTTGTTGGCATCACGATCCCATACACGCCTTCAGCAGGGCCGTTTGTTCCCATATCTGCGCTTGTTCAACAGTTCCCGCATCTCGCGTATCAGGTCTTTTTCGCGGGAGAGACATCGGCTGCTATTGCAGAACTCAACGCCGATATTCGTCGCACGTTGCGCGCGACACTGCGCACGGTTGCGAGTCCGCCGCCTTCAGATTTTCTGCTGAGCAATAGCTCGTATCTGGATGGATGGAAGAAATTTTCAACTGTAAGTCTCGAGAGGTGTGCATGAGACCTCCTCGAGCTTAATGCCGGAATTTTTCTAGATCCCACCAATACCGTTCTTCAGTCCGAGGGAGGAAGATTATTGGGTTAGCCAGTACATGGTCCAGAGATTCGATTACAGTCAGTCTCACACATCCCGTGCTCTTTTCTAATGTAGTTCACTGAGTTGTTCACAATTGCAGCCCTGGAGTTCTATACTGATCCTGTGCGCTCTGAGCTCACGGAAACCACTTGCCGTTTTGCTGATGTTAGCGTATCTAGGACCGTTTGGCATCATACTCCTTCGCATACGGTCAGGGAAACGCGACCATTCCTCAGCCGGTCTTGAGCATTCTTCCAACCCAGGTGCGTTGCGCCATTGCAGTCCCGCCGAGGATGAGCACCCCAACTTTTGACAGGATCCCGTGGGGGATTGGGTCCTTGCTGCCGAATTGTTAGGGTCTGCTAAATTCCTGCCGAACTTGAACCAGACTGTGCGTACCTTTCTTGTGCCTCCACGGTCTCTCATGACTGACATTGTGACACAGGAACTTCCTGGTGCACACTGGGTTCAGCTTGAGTATCCGAAGCAAGTGAACGCATTGATTCATGATTTCCTTTCTACTCTCGGTCCATCAGAGTGACGTCTGGACAATAGTATTGGAATGATGTATCTAGAGTGAATTTCACGTTAATGTAAAGCACGGCTACATAATCGAGATTGCTATCGGCCACGTGACTGAAACCGAACCAGTTTGATTCGCGCGCTCACGCTCTCAGTTGGCGCGTCGCGCATCGCGGCAGGCAGTTCTTGTCATCTCGTCATACGGAATATGTCCCGTCAGGTAAAGAAGAACACAAAGGGCAATGTTGCTCCAAATCAACACGATCTCCGGTCATTCTTTGGTTCAGCTCAGAGTCGGGGCGCAGCGGGTGGCCCGCAGAAGGTACACGCTACACCACTGAGGACATCTATTAGGGCATACTGAATCCTGCCATCCAGGTGACTTCTCAGAAGCAAACGATTGAAATTAGTGCGTTTCCGCTACTATTTACCCTGTACCACAGTCTCACCATCTTGCAGGTGAGGACGAGACGTGCGTCATGTCCGAGTCATTTCCTTGGAAGGACTTAATTGACACCCAACAGACCACCTGCACCCACGAAGAAGCCCACCCAGTAAGGATCGACCATTTCTCTCTCGCTGTATTCTAGGCTTATAGACAGTACGCCGGAGAATGTAACTCCAGACAAATCACATATTCCCACTCCTCGGTTGAAACGCAAGGCACACAAGATATTACTCTCCAGCGATGATGAGGACGCGAAGGAAGCCACCCCTCCACCTAAGAAGAAACAGGTAGTAGCTTCCACATCAATAGCATCCAAGCCACGCCCAGCGCATACTCCTCGGAAGGAGAAACCAAAGAAGAAGAAGAAGAAGAAAGAGAGCGACTACGAAGAGAGCTCAGCAGAGGATGAGAAGGACAATGATCCTAATTTTATGGACGTCGATGAAGAGGAGGAGGTGAAAAAGAAAGTACCAACAAAGGCCAAGGCGAACGCGAAGCGAGTCGGCGCGGCATCTTCTAAGGAGGCGAAAGCAGAGGTGAGACCGAAAGTGGTCCCTGCCAAGGTGGAGGATGATGACCAAGACGGTGGCAAGCCAAAGCCCAAATCTAAGTGGGCTATTTTCCGAAGTTTGAGAATTCAATGCTGACTTGATGGGTTATCAAAGCTGGGCAGCAGTCAAAGCTGCGAGGATGGCTGGTCCATCCAACCCTGGTTCAAAGATCGTCCCCCCGGCGGCGGCACCTGACTGTCTGGCAGGGTTATCCCTCGTCTTCACCGGCGAACTGTCCAGCTTTTCACGTGAAGATGCCGTCGACATCGCCAAACGATTTTGTGGGTCAGTCTCCTCCCCCCCTCCTCACCTTTATTTTTCGTCATGTAGCGCTCACGCTATCTCAGCCGCGTGGTAGGCCAACCGTCCTCTAAAACCGATTATGTCGTGCTTGGTGGCAATGCGGGCCAGAGTAAACTCGCCGCGATTAAAAAACACAACCTCAAGACCCTGTCCGAGGACGAGTTTCTCGATCTGATCGCTACACGCAAGGGGCCCGGCGATGGCAAAGGTCTCAGCGAAAAGGAGAAGAAGAAAAAGGAGAAGGAGGACAAGGCGATCCGGGACAGCGCAAAGGAGATGGAGGCGCGCGAGAAGGCTGCCGAGGCTTCAAAGTCGGGCGCAGCTCGAGGGTGCGCAAGAACACTTTCCTTGGGGGTCATAAAGAAGTATGTATTGATGCGGCAACAGGGCCAAGACAAGAGATCCCAAGACACAACTTTGGACCGATCGGTATGCCCCTCAAGCACTCAAAGAGATTTGCGGCAACAAGGGGCAAGTTGAGAAACTGCAACAATGGCTCAATGAATGGTGCGTTTTCCTTTCATGCTGCAGAGCCAGCCGACGACGACGATTTCTAGGTCGGGCAGTTTGAAAGCCAACTTCAAAAAGCCCGGCAAAAACGGTATGAACAACTTCCGTGGCGTGATGGTCACGGGCCCCCCAGGCATCGGCAAAACGACCAGTGCACATCTGTGTGCGAAGCTCGCGGGGTTCACGCCTATCGAGCTCAACGCAAGCGACGCGCGCAGTAAAAAACTAGTCGAGGCACGTCACCCATTGTCCAACCCAGGGGACTCTCAGTCGAACCGTAACACAGAATAGCACGAACATTCACAACACATCCCTAGACGGATGGATGGGTGGGGGCGAGGTAAGGGACTTCGCATCCATGGACTAGATCCTCTCTGCTAACGTCGGCCATCCCACAGCGGACGAACGCAGCGGGAATTGTGATCACAGATAGGTCATGTCTTATCATGGACGAAGTCGACGGCATGTCTGCGGGGGATAGAGGTGGTGTCGGCGCGCTGGCAGCCCTAATCCGCAAGACCAAAGTAATGTTCGTTTTCTCCCTTAGAGTGCGCCCTGTTGAAAGATCCTCAGGTTCCTATCATATGCATAGCCAATGACCGTAGCGCACCAAAGATGAAGCCTCTCATAAACGGCACCTTTAGTCTGCCATTCCGCAAGTGAGTGCCACTGAGCGACTCTCGGAAAGGCTACGGTTGAAGGGCTGCCCTTAGGCCTGACGCCGCCCAGATACGCTCGAGAATCATGACGATTATCTTCAAGGAGAAGATGCAAATTCCAGCGAACGTCGTAGATGAACTTATCACAGGCGTGGGGTCCGACATACGCCAAGTGCTTAACATGTTGTCAACATGGAAGCTCCACAACAATACCATGGACTACGAAGAGGGAAAGATACTGTACGCAAAATTTATTTCTTGCCTTAATAAATTTGCCTCAAACGTCTTGCAGTGCAAAGGCTAACGAGAAATACACCGTGCTAACACCATTCAACGTGATCCAGAAGATTTTGGGGCCGTATATGTTCTCCGCCACCTCGCGTGACACGCTGAATGAAAAAATTGAGTTATATTTTCATGACTACTCCTTCGTCCCATTGTTCATCCAGGTGGGAGCCTCCAATCCTTCGGTATGTCACGTACTTATCTGTACTACAGGAGAATTATCTGAAAACGAACCCATCCCGCGTACGCGACATGGATGGGCCAAGGAAAGCCTTGAAGCAACTGAAGCTCATGGAAAAGGCGTCGGAGTCAATATCCGACGGCGACCTTGTCGACTCTCTCATCCATGGGTACATTTCCTCGCCCTGTTTCTCCTTTCCCTTGTCCTTATGTGGTTGCGCAGCTCTGAACAACATTGGACATTGATGCCTACTCATGCCGTTCTTTCGACTGTGAGGCCGTCGTCGTTCCTCTATGGACCAGGAAGTGGTTACGGCGGCCCGAATGCCATGACGTTCCCTCAGTAAGTTTAGCCTTTCCGGCCATACAGACATTTTGACCAAGAGATACGACAGGTGGCTTGGACAGAACTCCAAACAGACCAAGCTCAGCAGAGCGTTGGGCGATGTGCAGATTCGTACGAGACTAAAAGTCTCGGGCGACAAATCTGAAATTCGGTTGTCCTACCTGCCAGCAATGTTCCCTCTTCTCGTCCAGCCTCTTATGGACCAGGGTGCTGTGCGTTCCCTTCTCTCTTCCTTGCTCGTAGCCAACCTGATGGGAAATTCACGCAGAGTGCCGTTGATGATGTCATCACGAGTATGGACGATTACTATATCTCTCGCGAGGACTGGGACACCATCATCGAGCTTGGACTTGGAGAGCATAAGGACGATGTTGTACTCAAGAAGATTGCTACCACTACCAAGACAGCGCTTACCCGGAAATATAATTCACGCGACCACCCGATTCCATTCCACAAGGCACAAGATTTGGGGAGAGTGCCGAAGAAAATTGCTGGCGGACCCGCGCCAGATCTTGAAGAGGCATTCGATGTGAGCCTTTGTACTGGTCCTTGGCCCACCTGCCATTTGCTAATCGTCACGGTGTCCCTCGCTAGGTCGACGACGTTGTCGACGACCCAGATGATGAGAAAAAGGTCGACGACGCGGACGACATCAAGCACGACCGTTTGATTCAAGAGGCAGGTGCCGGGAAGAAGGCAACGGCCACAAAAGGGAAGGGCGTTGCGAAGGGCAAGAAATGATTGTTATGAACTCTTATTTACTCATATAGAGCTTCTCACCCTTCTTTCCGCAGGTATGTCTTGTTTTCATGCCCCATTAGCCAGGAACGATATCCTAATTAGAGGGTACTCTTTTGTATCCGTGTATGTAAGTTCTACCACATATAATGTACTTCCTGAGTTTCCAGAAACATTTAGCGAGTACCCCAATAAATGGGGCGTTAGACCGGTGATGTGAAACAAAAAAATAAACCCCTTGCTAGAAGCTTGTCACTGCCCCTGCTGCCCCCATGACCTACATGAATAGGAGCACCTGACCATCCACTATCAATACAGTACCCCCAAACGCAACGCCCTGTCGCCTTCGCACATTCTGAGCAACCTTTTACCTTTGCCAGATCCTGTCTCGATTCGAGTGTCACTCTTTGTTTGGTAGCCCTCATGGGCACTCTTTCACCGCAGTCCCCCCGACGATTCTCTCTTACGACGCGATGCAGCCGCGGCAGTAGCGCGAACAAAATCCTTTCAAAACCATTTGGACTGGGCTCGCTCGTCAGACGAATGCGATGATGGGCCATGGGCAGATGACAGCAGCGGGGACCGAAATGCTTTTAATTTCTCCCGCCCGTGTGAATGAAGAAGCCATTTGAAACAGGAATATAAGGAAGGAAATCTAGCGATGGACCATCGTCATTTCCGCTCCGTTTCGTCACCGTCGCTAGCAAGCGCGCCGAGGCTATTGGCCTAGGGTTCCCGAACGAACACGCATCACAGGAGGTCCCGCTCCAGGGGGTCTGGCCCTGCCCGCATTTGGCGATGTGTGACGACGGGCGTGCGGAAAACTTCGCTGCGCGGTGCTCATCGAGGCAGGTGCCCAGTGATCGGATGGATTGTGGATGGATGGCCCGGGTGTCAGGGTCGGGCGAGTATCGGGATCTTCAAAGATTTCGACGCCTTTTGACGCAATCGTCCCATCCTGTCGAAGTCTTGGCCAAATGATCCGCGTCACGGCGTTCCGCGTCCTCTCCCCCTACCCCGCAACGTATAATAAGGCTGCCAGCCCAGAAGCTCTGTCCGTGACCTTGTTGCCCCTCTTCTTTTTCTTTTTCTCTTCTTTTCTTTTACTTTTTTTTTTTTTTAAATTTTTCTTTT
>Ga0209488_10001335_pt1 | contig 21025 bp, 19 predicted proteins | sample Rivendell_Oct201_8_FD_188349 | JGI IMG/M metagenome (GOLD analysis project Ga0209488, IMG submission 188349) | Vadose zone soil microbial communities from the Eel River Critical Zone Observatory, Northern California, USA -... | ecosystem: Environmental > Terrestrial > Soil > Vadose zone >...
ATGATCGCGGAAGCTGCTGTCGCGATGGAATTCGGTGCGGCGGCTGAAGATATTGCCCGTACCTGCCATGCCCATCCGACCCTGCCGGAAGCCGTCAAGGAGGCCGCGCTGGCGGTCGCGAAACGGGCGATTCATATGTAGGAAATAGGGAATAGCGAATAGCGAATAGCGAGTAGCGAATGGAGGCAAACTAGGCTATTACTCGCTACTCGCTACGCACTACTCGCTATTCGCTCATTCGCTCAATTCGCTCCAGGGGGCGACATCCATGCGCCGTGTCCTGCTCCGCCCGCTGCTCATCCTGCTCGCCTTCGTATTTCTGTTCGAGGCGTGGCTGTGGGATCGCCTTGCGCCGATCGTCGGCTGGGTTGTTGCGCGGATTCCCTGGGCGGCGTTCAAGGCGCGCGTTGCGGCGGCGATCGAGCGCCTGCCGCCTTACCCGAGCTTTCTGGTCTTCGTCATTCCGGTCATTTGCCTGCTGCCGTTAAAACTCCTCGGCTTGTGGATGCTGGCGCATGGATTTTGGCTGGGTGCACTCGTCGTTCTCGGGCTCGCCAAGGTGGTGAGCCTCGGTGTCATGGCGTTCTTGTTCGATCTCACGCGTCCAAAACTGCTGCAACTGCCGTGGTTCCGCAGGCTCTATGACCGCGTGCTGGTGTGGCGCGACTGGGCGCATGAACTCGTTGCCCCGATCAAGCGGCGCATCAAACGCATGTTTCGCATGTTCTCGCCGGGCCGCGCCGGGCGGACGCTCAAATTGCTGTGGCGTATCCGGCGTAAGATGCGCACGGCGACGTAACCTTTCGCGATCCCCGGCATTCCGCTCGTACGTTTCAACGACGCTGTAGGTAACTCGTCTCGACCTCTTTGATGCGCTCGATGGTCTTGTCCGCATAGCAGGCCATCATGAAGGTCCTGCGCCCGGATCCGTCGCGGCCTTGGCCGACAACCTCGCCGCATTCGGCGTTGCGATAGGCTTCCCACGCGGCCTGGCTTTTTCGCATGGCTGCGGCGATTTCGTCGGCATCCTGGCGCGGCAGCGCGAGGCGATAGAATCCGTCGATACGTCGATTGAGAACGTCGTCAAGCTCGATCCGCGCCGCATTGTAGACCGCGATCATGCATTCGCGCTGCTCGGCGTTCGAGAATTTGTTGAAGCAGATATCGACCGCGTTGTCTTGCTTTCGTGCAGGTTCGGCGACGGCGGCCGAAAGCGCGATCAGGCCGGAACAGAAAACGCGGACCGCCGCCGCAATTCGAACGGGACGCAACTAGAACAAATGGACGGCGTGAGGCGCGAACAAACCGATCGCCGTGAAGATCAATCCGAGGACCCCAAGAGCGGCGGCGACATAGGCGAGCACAATCATCCCGGTGATCACCGCCGCTGATGCGAGCACGATGCCGATCTGAGAGGCTGCCGAGGCAACCTCGTAATGGTGATAACGCTCCAACGCGGTGTCGCGCTTGGCCTCAGCCGCAAGCGCGAGGGCCATCAATTCGCGTCGGCCTTCGCCGTAGGGCGGGTTCAGGTTAACATCTTTGCGCGCCGGTCGGTCCATCGGTTCCGAATTATAGCGGGCTACAGTCCTCGTCCAGTTATCGACCCGATCGCTCAACGCTTTCTGGATAGCATCCTTGGACGTTTCGCCGTCGATCTTCAGGCGGTCGAGTTTCACCAATTCGGCCGAGGCCTCAAGCGTGGTCTGGCGGATCGTCTTTGCCTGGTAAAATGCCCAAAGATTGGACGCCTCGACATTGAAGCTGAGCGCTGCGGTTTGCGCGCTCTTACCGAGCGTTTCGGAGAACGCCAGGCACAGCGCAATCACGGCGATCAGGAGCGCGATCTTCTTGTTCTGGCTCTCGCCTTTTCCGTGACCGCCGCCGTGCGCGTGTTCCTCGTGTTCGATCTGGTGTTCGGCTTCATGCTGAACCGCGTGCACGCCATGGCTCATAGGAGTCCTCCCTCGCTGTGGTCGCAAAAGGATGTAGCGAACCCGGCCCCATCCGCAAGGGGCGAATTCGCAATTGCGGGGACTGACACATTTTGGACACGAGATCTCTGCGCCCGCGGCGAGCCCTTAAGCTCGCGACGAGCCCTTAAGCTCGCGGATGGGCGCTGCGATAGACTTCGAGCAGCCGCTCGGTGTCGACGGCGGTATAAACCTGGGTGGTCGACAGTGAGGCGTGGCCCAGCAACTCCTGGATGGCCCGAAGGTCGCCGCCACGTGCCAGAAGATGTGTTGCAAAAGAGTGACGCAGCGCATGTGGCGTAGCTGTGTCCGTGAGGCCGAGTGCGCCACGCAATTGCGCCATCGCATATTGTACGATGCGCGGAGACAAGCGCCCGCCCTTGGCGCCGACGAACAGGGGACCGTTGCCCGGCAGGTCATAAGGGCACTGCGACATATAGTCCGCAATGAGTTGACTGACCTGCCCCAGCACCGGCACCATGCGCTTCTTGTTGCCTTTGCCGGTGACCGTGATGGCGTCGTCGCGCCCCGGAACCGGGGCTTCCTTGGCGGCGAGGCCGAGTGCTTCCGAGATACGAAGGCCGGATCCATAGAGCAGTGCCAGCACGGCCGCGTCGCGGGCGAAAACCCACGGCTCGCGCTCTTCGCCGGCCCGCAGATCAGTGTCGGCGATGCGCTTGGCGTCGGCGATCGCGAGCGGTTTCGGCAGTGTTCTTGCAATCTTCGGCGTGCGCACCGCGCCGAGTGCCGCCACGCGCCCTTTGCCGTTGCGTTCCAGGTAACGGGTAAACGATCGCGCCCCGGCCAGGCCCCGCATCAGCGAGCGTCCGCCAATGCCGTCGGCCCGCCGCGCCGCCATGAAGGCGCGCACATCCTGGGGAGTAAGTCCGGAGAGGGCGGACACCGTGACCGGGCCACCGAGATGCTCCGCCTGAAAGGCGAGAAACTGGTTCACGTCGCGGGAATAGGCTTCCACCGTCTTCGGCGACATCCGCCGTTCGGCTGCAAGATATGCGCGCCAGGCAACAACATGCCTGGCGATCTCGGCACCCGCGAAGGGCATCTCAATTTCGGGTTCGGTCATTGAAAGCCCATCCTGGAATAAGTGAACGGTGTGTCCCGGGCGCTGCGCAGCATTCGCCTGAAAAAGGCGAATGGTGCGCCACAGACCCGGGACCATAACGAATACCTGTAAGGTCCTGGGACACACACCCGTGTTATTTGCGGACGGGCGCACAATGTATCATCACACTGCGATCCTTATCATTCCTTAACCATCGCGAATCAACGCCCGATCATATGGCCAGACGTGTTGTCGATGTTGTGGTGCCGGTCGCGATCGACCAGGCCTATTCCTACCAGGCGCCCGACAGCATGGCGCTGGCGCCGGGCGATATCGTCACGGTGCCGCTCGGCACGCGCGCCGCCACGGCAGTCGTCTGGGCGGAAAATCCCAATCCCAATCCGCGGCTCGACAATCGGCTTAAGGCAGTCACCGACAAACTCGACTACCCGGGCCTCAAGCCGGAACTGCGTACATTCATCGACTGGGTGTCGAACTACACGCTGGTGCCGCGCGGCATGGTGCTGCGCATGGCGTTGCGCATGGGCGAGCATTTGGGACCCGCGCGCGAGCGCGTCGGCGTGCGGCTCACGGGGCCGACGCCGAAGCGGATGACCCCGGCGCGCCAGCGTGTGCTCGCGCTTCTTGCCGACGGCCTGGCGCGGATGAAAGGCGAGGTCGCCGAAGAAGCGGGCGTTTCAACGGGCGTCGTCGATGGGCTGGTCGATGAGGGAACGCTCGCAACCGAGGTGCTGGCGCCAGGCCCGGTCGCGCAGCCGCCCGACCCGGATTTTCTGATACCTGACTTCACGGAGGCGCAACGCGCCGGGGCCGAGAGCCTGCGTGCGACAGTCGCCCAAGGCGGCTATTCAGCAACCCTGATTGATGGGGTCACCGGCTCCGGCAAGACGCAGGTCTATTTCGAGGCCATCGCCGAGAACATAAGGCGCGGCCGGCAGTCATTGGTCTTGATGCCCGAAATCGCCTTGACGGGGCAGTTTCTCGATCGTTTTTGCGAACGTTTCGGCACGCGGCCGGCCGAATGGCACTCGCAACTCTCGCTGCGCTTGCGCGCGCGCACCTGGGCGGCGGTGGCCGCCGGTGAGGTGGGCGTGGTCGCGGGCGCGCGCTCGGCTCTGTTTCTGCCCTATGCGGATTTGGGTCTCATCGTACTCGACGAGGAGCATGATCCCGCCTACAAGCAGGAGGAGGGCGTACGCTACCATGCGCGCGACATGGCGGTGGTGCGGGCGAGCGTTGCAAAATTCCCCATCGTGCTTGCGTCGGCGACGCCGTCGGTCGAAAGCGAAGTCAATGCGCGCCGTGGCCGCTATCGCCGGCTGTCGCTGCCGGAGCGTTTCGGCGGCCAGGACCTCCCCGCAATCGAAGCCATCGATCTGCGCCGCGAAGGTCCGCCGCGCGGCCGCTTCATCGCGCCGCGGCTCGCCGAAGCGGTCAAGACCGCCGTCGAACGCGGCGAGCAGGCCCTGTTATTCCTCAACCGGCGTGGCTATGCGCCGCTCACGCTCTGCCGTGCCTGCGGCTTCCGTCTCGCCTGCCAGAATTGCGACGCCTGGCTGGTCGATCATCGCTTCAAGCGCCGTCTCGTCTGCCACCATTGCGGCTTCTCGATGCCGCCGCCCGCCGTCTGCCCGAAATGTGAAGCGACCGAGAGTTTCGTCGCTTGCGGTCCGGGCGTGGAGCGTCTCGAAGAGGAGGTCGCGACGCTCTTTCCCGACAAGCGCGTGCTCATTCTCTCCAGCGACCTCGTGGCATCGATCGAGCGCATGCGCGAGGAACTGGCCGAGATCGAAGCGGGCCTGGTCGATATCATCGTCGGCACGCAACTTGTCGCCAAGGGACATCATTTTCCAAAACTCAATCTCGTGGGCATTGTCGATGCTGATCTTGGCCTCGCCAACGGCGATCCGCGTGCGGCGGAGCGCACCTTCCAGATGCTGCACCAAGTGGTGGGGCGTGCGGGGCGTGAAGCCGGCCGCGGCATCGGCTACCTGCAGACATACCAGCCCGAGCATCCGGTGCTGCGCGCGCTCATTGCCGCGGATCGCGAGGCCTTCTATTCCAATGAAATCGAGCTGCGCGAGAAATCGCACTATCCGCCGTTTGGCCGGCTGGCGAGCCTGCTGGTGTCCGGGCCCGACAAGAACGGCACGGAAGCCCACGCCCGCCGCATCGCGCAGGCGGCACCACGTTCTGCGGAAGTGAAAGTGCTCGGTCCGGCGGAGGCGCCGCTGGCGCTGGTGCGCGGCCGCTATCGATTTCGACTGCTGGTGAAGGCCCCGCGCGCCTTCGACCTCTCGGGTTATTTGAGACAATGGATGACGGTGGCGCCGGCGACCAAGGGAAAGATGAAACTTGAGGTGGACGTGGATCCGCAGAGTTTCATGTGAGTGAGGTAGTTTCATGTAGGCGGGGCGTTGGATCGCGGATGCCCTCAGCTTGCGTCCCCTCTCCCCGTTGCGCTCTTCCGGCGGCTTCGCCGGCGCAACGGGGAGAGGGACAGGGTGAGGGGCAGCCACTTGTTCGATACGGGCCACGGGAGGCGAACCGCAAGTGCGGTAATCGACCATGACGCGCGAGCATTGTTACCGGTGACTTCTCGTGACCGGTGGACGCGGGTATTCTTCGGTGTCGGTTCGAAAATAGTTGGGTATGAGTCCTGATGCCTATCGACGCCAAAAATTTGAAGATTCTGATCGAAGGTGAACTGGCAACCTTATCGGATGACCGGGTGATTGCGCACATTCGATCAATGCTCATTGAGCCTTATGTTTTGCTTCGCTACTGGGATTATGGCGAGCCAGGCCAGCAGTATCCCTGCTGGATGGTACTTAGAGACGACCATTCAGGCGGCGAAGTCGCGTATTGCGAATACGGCTTCGGGCCGCGTTGTCCTTGGGGCCTGGTTAGTTCTGGATCCGAGCCAAAGTACCAGAGCATGGGTATGGACTCCGGGTGGTTCACATCGTTCTTGGATGCGTTCTTCGATTCATTTGCCTGCCTTGAGCTTCCGATCTGGAGGGTGTTCAGGACCGAACCCGATGGAACGCGTACCGCGGTGACGGACGAAGGCGCCTGGGAACCCACGTGGAGCCTCATTACAATTTTCGGAGCAGCGACCCGACCAAACGCTACGATTGCGGTCGTGGCATCGATTACGGCATGCGCGGATGATATGCTCGAGTTGATGCGCCGAACTGGTTTGGATAGCTTCGAATATTATTTCAAACAGCAGCCTTTTCCTGATTGACACTTGGCTTTCGGAACGGCATTTACCGCACCATGAACCTTTCGCACCTCACCCGCCGCATTTGCGTACGCGCACGCCGCCAGTTGACGGAGGCCTGGGTATTGCGGACGCGCTGAGCTGATCTGTCATTACACACAAAGGCCCCCGCCGCCGCTGCCGGGGGCCTTTGTGTTTTCAGGGTCTCCCTTGGCTCCGGCCATTGCAGGAGAACGAGATGATCCCGTCACAAGCCAAGCCGCACGAAACGGAAACTCACACTTCATTCGACGCCCTCATGAAGATCACCGACCGCCCGCCGCTCGTATTCGTCGAAGGGCGCGGTTCCTGGCTGCGCGACCAGAGCGGAAAAGCATATCTCGATTTCATTCAGGGTTGGGCCGTGAACTGTCTCGGCCATTGCCATGACGCGATTACCAACGCAATTGCGGCTCAGGCCGGGCGACTTCTGAACTGCAGTCCTTCCTATTATAACGAGCCAATGATTCGACTGGCCGATCTGATTGCGCGCCACAGCGGATTGCATCGGACTTTTTTCACCAACAGCGGCGCGGAAGCAATTGAAGGAGCGATCAAGCTCGCGCGAAAATGGGGACAGAAATACCGCAATGGCGCCTACGAGATCATCACCATGGAGCACGGATTCCATGGGCGAACGCTGGCCGCGATGTCGGCATCGGGAAAACCGCATTGGGACCGGCTGTTCGAGCCGAAGGTGCGCGGGTTTACGAAAGTCCCGCTGAATAGCCTGGAGCAGGTCGAGCGCGCCATGACGCACGAGACGGCCGCCGTGATGCTCGAGCCGATCCAGGGTGAGGCCGGGGTGTTTGTTGCCTCCGACACATTCCTGCGGGACTTGCGCGCAGTGACAAAGCGCCGGGGCATCCTGCTCATCTTCGACGAGATTCAAACCGGGATAGGTCGAACCGGCAGGTTCTTCGGCTTCGAGCATTCAGGTGTCGTGCCGGACATCCTGGTTCTTGCAAAGGGCCTGGGAGGCGGAATTCCGTTGGGTGCGCTGGTCGCGCACGAGGATGTTTGCTGCTTTGAGCCCGGGGACCAGGGAGGCACCTTCAATGGCAATGCGTTTGCGACAGCCGTTGGCTGCGCCGTCATGGAGGAGATCGCCAAACCGGGATTCCTGCTTCAGGTCGCGCGCACCGGCAGGTATCTCGCCAAGAGTCTTGAGCGGCTGTCGCGTAAACACGGATGCGGCGCGGTGCGCGGCAAAGGCCTGCTCCTCGCGCTTGATCTCAAGCGCGAAGTAGGACCGGATGTCGTCGCCGAGGCATTGCGGCGCGGACTGTTACTCAATGCGCCGCGTCCGGATTCGCTGCGCTTTATGCCGGCACTGACGGTGACCCACCAAGAGATCGACCAAATGATCGGCATCCTGGATGCAACGCTCGAGGAGATCGGCAACATTCCGGCTTGACTGTGTGGTTTCGAACGTTTCAGGAACGAGCGCGGCGTTGAGACAAACGGCGAAAAAATGGCGCTCGCCATCGGGTGCCTCCGCTACGACCTCCAACCCGTTCTTTGCAAGGCCGGGGCGGTGCGCCCTTACTTTGCCGCCGCGCGCTCCTCGGCGAGCTGCTTCTCATAGGCGGTCTGATAGCCCGCGATCTTGGCCTTATAGGCCGTGATATCGCCGAACCGCGCCGGGTCATTGGCATCGCCCGGTTTGTAGACCTTGTGCAGGTTGAACTGGCCGGCGTGTGAGGACACCCAGATGTCAGGGGTGTAGGTCGCCTGCATGGCAAGTGTATTCTTGAAATCTTCGACGATGGTTGGAAAACCCGGCGAGCCCAGGAGCTTCACGCCCGCATTGATCCCGTTCATGTTGACGATGAATGTATTGTAGGTCTTGCCGTTATCGGTCACCGGAAAGCTGAAGCTGGTCGCGCCCGGCGTATGGCCGTAAGACTGCAGCACCGTCATGTCGGTATTGCCGAGTTTGATATGATCGCCCGGCTTGGTGCGGACATCCACCTTGATCGGATCATAGATGATACCGCGTCCTTGCGGACGCCGGTAATCGATATTGCCACCAGACTCCAATACCGGCGCATCGCGCTCGCTCATGTAGGTCTTGGCTCCTGGCGCGTCCTTCTGGAACAAAGCAAGATCGCCCACATGGTCCCAATGCCCGTGCGTCGAGGTGATGACCTTGTTGTCGCTGGTCTTGAAGCCGAGCGCTTCAATGCTTGCCTTTATGAGCGGATAGGAGCCCGGCGCGCCGGAATTGACCAGGATCAGTCCCGCGCCTGTGTTGATGAGATAGCAACCCAGATCGTAGGTGCCGACGTAGTACAAGTTACCGACGACCTTGAAGCCCGGGTAAGGCTTTTCCCAATCCTTGTTGGTGATCGTAAGCTTCACGCGCTCTTGGGCAATTGCGGTACTGGTCGTGAAAGCCGACAGAACAAGTGTGGCGACAAGCAGATGTTTGATTTTCACATGGTCCTCCGCGATCTCGGTCGATTATTTGGGTTCGGCGGAGAATAGCAACTTTCAAGCCAGCCGACTACCTCAGCTCTTGACTGATGCGAAAGAGCCCAGCGTCTTTATTCGTAGCCCAGCGTCTCTATTCGTGTTTGTGATTGGTGCTGGTGCGGTACGCAGCCGGTGCGGTACGCAACCCATAGTACACCGCGCAGCCAAATTAGGCTGCACGGCCTGCGTCCCCGCGGCGCAGTTGCCGCGGTGACGCACCGCGTCGGCGGTGGATGAATAGCAATTGCCCGTGGGGGCGAGGCAGAGTCGCCCAGGAAGAAGCGGCGCGCAGGAAGAATCGGTCCTGCTCGACACTTCGACAAATCGCGATCTACCCGCGCAGCTGCAAAATGGCCCGGAATCGGGTCAATATGTTCAGCAGCAAACCCCCACCGCCCAAATTAACTATCGACGATGGCCCAGCGCAATACCGAGCTTCAACGCCCTTTGCCGTAGCGCGCCTACGGTCCTCTTCATGGCCTTGGAGATCTTCACAACGGGCGTCTTGGCGCGCGAGTGACCCTTCAATTCGCGGTCATCGCCCTTGATCCACGGACGACGCTTAACTGCTTTCGCCTTCTTTGCCATTCAATTTTCTCCTGATGACATCGAGTGTAAACGTTCATAGCACAGTTACATCAAGTGCTCGTAGCACACTTACTAGTGAGTGTGAAAACTTTTTGACATGTTTATCTCGTTAGATTGCTTTATCTCAGTTGATTACGAATTCAAGGTTGAGTGATTAGATGTATTCCCCGCCTCATGCGTCGATATCTTCAAGAGTTAGTTTGTTTTTATTCATTGGCAGCCGCAATGGCGGCTGTTCTGGAGTCGCGATTCGTGTCTCATTTAGTTATTTTATCATATCGAGTCGAGGGAATTGTCGGGCTTTCCTCAAATTTTGGCTTCCAGCCACTTCAAAACGCGCCTACCTTTCGCATTCTTGGGATTCATATCCGGCATTCCGGGATGTTTGGAGGCGAGCGGTATGCATAGAACGCGGATCATTGCTCCCATCGTAGCTCTGGTGGCGACAAACGTATCTGCCCTCGCGCAGAATTCTGTCCTTGAAAGGACTTGGCCGAGCCGGCCGATTACCATGGTGGTTCCGTTTGCGGCCGGGGGAGCGACCGATGTGATTGCGCGCTTGGTTGCGGAAGGCCTACGCGCGGAACTCGGCCAGCCGGTTATCATCGAGAATATCGGCGGCGCCGGCGGTATGATCGGTTCAAGTCGCGTCGCCAAGGCGCCGCCTGACGGTTACCAAATCGTGCTCGGCAATGTCGGCACCCATGCTCACAATCAGTCGATCTATAAGAAGCCGCTCTACAATGCGTCGACGGATTTCACGCCGGTTGCGCTAATTGCCGACCAGTCGCTCGTGTTGGTGGCGCGCAAGGACTTTCCTGCCGGCACCATGGCCGAATTCGTCGCCTACGTGAAAGCGAACCAGGCAAAGCTGCAATACGGATCGTCCGGCACGGGCGGGTCCAATCATCTCGGTTGCGTGCTGCTCAATTCGGCGATGGGCGTCAGCGTCACCCATGTGCCTTATCGCAGCGGAGCGCAGGCCATACAGGATCTCGTTGCCGGGCGCGTCGACTACGAATGCCCGAGCGCGCCCGTCGCACTGCCGCAGATCGAAGGCAGGACCCTGAAGGCCCTCGCGATCCTGAGCCGAAACCGTTCGCCCAGCATGCCTGGCTTGCCGTCGGCGCACGAGCAGGGGCTGACTGATTTCGACGTGCCGAGCTGGTATGCCCTCTTCCTGCCCAAAGCGACACCGCCCGACATCGTGAGCAAGCTCAATCGCGCAACCGTGGCTGCGTTACGGTCACCTGTCGCACAGCAGCGCCTGAAAGAGATCGGCTCCGGCCTGGTCGCGCCCGATCGCATGACGCCCGACTATCTCGCCCGGTTCGTCGCAGCAGAAATCGACAAATGGGCGGTCGTGATCCAGGAAAGCGGCATTTCGCTCGAGTGACCGTCCGCCTGCGCGGAAACTCATTTCTTGTCGAAATATTTCGTATCGGGCGGCGCCTGCCCCTTCCGGGTCGGCATCAGGTGTCCGTCTCCGCTCAGGTAATAGAGTTCCTTGCCGACGAAGATTTGCGAATTGACCTCGGTACAGACTGATTCAACCCATTCCGCCAGAGGATCGGCGTTGCGGACATATCGCTTGTCGACGGTCCAGGGCCGGGTCAGGGCATTGTCGATCACGGTGATTTCGTCGTGCAGGAGGTTCGGATCGGCCTTGTCGAGGTAGATTCGTTCCCGGAAGATGGACTGGTTGTCGCGATGCAGCGGCAGGCCGCTGGAGTCATATACGCGAGGCCCCTTGAAGTTGCGGGTCTCGACTTCGAGCACGTCGTATTTTCCATCCCCATCAGTGTCGATCCATCGGCCGATCGAGTAGCCCGCAAAGGTCGGCTCCTGGTTGGTGGGAAAGTCGCGGCCGTCGGTATAGATTCGGCGCAAGGCGTCGTAATCGGCGATGAGAATGTGGGTCACGTCCGGCTGGACGATGAATTCCAAGGGGCGGAACGCAATCATCATCCAGGGCATGCCGGCGGCGACGCAGCGCGCATGCTCGACGTTGTTGCCCTGTCCACCGGCGCGCTGGTCGGCGAGACTGTTCTCAAGAATCTTTTGATACTCGGGAGTCAGCGGGGCCTGCTGGCGAAGTCCGTTGCCTTTCGTCTGATCGAACGACGGCGGGCCCGAGACCCCGCGGACTACAAACCGGTCCCACTGGCCCTTCAGGTCGGGGTACTTCGTAGGATCGAACGCCCGGGCGGCGCTTGTGGCAGTGAGCAGCGCCGCGAGAAGGGCAATGACTCGGAAATTAATATGGGCAATGGCCCAGATCGTGTTTCGTTGAAGCATCGTGTCTCTCCTGGCATGACCGTGAACACGCCTGAGAATGCACGATATTCCGGAGAATGCACGCGTTTAACGACGCCCGGCCGCCACAAGATCACGCCGCATGGCCAACCTTTTGGTGAAAAGACCGCGAGCTGAAACGAAGTTCCGATGCCGGACCCGGCCGTTTGATCAAGTGGCCTTGGATGCTCGACACGCCGGCCATGCGCAGTAGCTTGAGTTGTTCCTCGGTCTCGACACCCTCGGCCGTCGTTTCGACATCGAGGCTTTGAGCAAGGGCGAGAATGGCTGATATGACGGCGGCAGAATCTGCCCGCTTGGTGATGTTCTGCGTGAACGATTTGTCGATCTTGATCTTGTCGAACGGGAAGGTTGTCAGGTGACTGAGCGATGAATATCCAGTGCCGAAATCGTCAAGTGCAATCGAAATACCGACAGCTTTGAATTGACGCAGGACAGCCAGGCATTCGCTTTGGTTTCGGACCAGCGCTGTTTCCGTGATTTCAAGTTCAAGCCTTTCCGGCGGCAGCCCGGATTGGGCAAGGGCACAAATAACTTGATCCGCCAGCCTGGGACTGCGGAATTGCACAGCCGAGAGATTGACCGCAAGCTTGATGGTCGATGGCCAGTTTGCAGCCTCCATACAGGCGGTGAGCAATACCCATTCCCCGATCCGCGTGATCAGCCCGGATGCTTCGGCCGAGGGTACAAACTGTTCAGGATTAATCAGGCCCTTCTGGGGATGACGCCAGCGTAACAGCGCTTCAACGCCGCGCGTGTCCATGGTCGTCGCGTCGACGATGGGCTGATAGTGCAGCTCGAGTTGCCCCAGAGTGATCGCGCTCCGCAAATCATCTTCGATCTGTCGTTGATCGTTGGCGGCCGCGCTGAATGCCGGGTCGAAGAAAGCATAGCTGCTTCCACCTTGGGACTTTGCGTGATAGAGGGCGAGGTCCGCCATCTTGAGTAGACCATCACTGGTCGTCCCGTGCTCTGGGGCGAGCGCTATACCAATGCTCGTACCAATTGTGACCTCTTCCGCGCCGATCGTGAACGGCTCGACAATAGCATTGATGATGCGACTTGCCAGAGATTGCGCGGAACCGCGTGGATCGGTTTCGCATGACTGGACAAGCGCGAACTCGTCGCCGCCAAGACGTGCCAAGACGTCTGTGTCACGCAGAGTAGATTTCAGACGACCGGCAACCTGGATGAGCAAGGTATCGCCTGCAGGATGCCCGAGTGTGTCGTTGACCTGCTTGAAGCGATCGAGGTCAAGCACAAGTATATTGAACAACATTCCCAATCGGCGATGACGGGCGCATGCATCTGCCATTCTCTCCCAGAAGACGGCGCGATTTGGTAGGCCGGTCAGTGCGTCGTGGTGCGCCAAGAACAGCACTTGCGCTTCATGCTTGAGCCGCTCGCTGATGTCCTTGTGGGTAGTGAGCCACCCTCCCTCGTTCGTCTTTCCACATATGGTCAGGACCACTCTTCCATCGCTAAGTTCCTCCTGAAATTCGTCCGAATGGTTGAAATAGGCGGTTACGTCCCCGTTGAGCGCCGGACCACCATAGTTTCCCGCCGCAATGCGATAATCCAATATTTTCGCGAGATTTGTTCCCGGCTGGATCAATTCGGCAGGAAGCTGAAAGAGTTCCCGATACCGGTCGTTCGCCACGACAATTCGATGCGCGGCATCAAACATGCAAAGACCCTGCGACATGTGTGCCAGTGCGGTAGAAAATCGCGCGTTTGTGTCCTTGAGAGCCTCGCTCGCAATCGTGAGTTTTCTCCTCCGGGAAATGCCAAAGGCGGCAGCGAGAAGCACCACAGTAGCGGCAGCACTCGCGAATCCGTAATATGCTTTTTTGGTCGCTTCAGCCCGCACGAGGATATTGCGCTCGATCTGCGCAATCAGGACAATCAAAGGAAATCCCTTCACCAAGCGGTAGGTGACCATCCGTCTGCTTTGCTCAAATTCACCTCCGGTCATCCAATAGTGTCCGGAAGGGGCCTGCTTGTAGAGCCGTAACGCGTTGGCATCAGGGAGGGACCTTCCAATCGCCTCAGGCATCAAGCGGCCGTCGACGGCCCGGGCGCGAATGATGCCATCAAGCCCAATGAGAGCAATGAACCCACCCGTGTCCAATTCCAGGGATGAAAGGAATTTCTCAAGCCGGTCATATTCAAACGCGGCATTGATCACGCCGGCAAAGCTTCCATCGCTCAAGTTGACGCGACGGCTTACGACGATCGACCAGCGGCCCGTTGCACGGAACTTCAACGGTTTACTGATGAACAGCTCATCTGATTCGCTATCGACATGAGCTTGAAAATAATCGCGGTCCCTGACGTCCAAGCCAGCAACCTGGGTCCCGGTGCTACTGAATTTGATTTTCCCGTCGCTCCCAACCAGTGTCATCCGAAATGCAGATTCGGCAATACGTGATTGGCGAATCCAGCTGAGAAAGCTTTGCTCGTCCTGATGTATTGTAAGATAGCTCCTGGCAAGCAGGAGCATTTCGTCGGCTGACCTGATGGAACTCGATAAGTAGTGTTCGATCGCTTCGGCCAGATTGTTTCCGTTTTTGACTGCGCTATCGTGCGCGTGTCCATTCTCGTATTTCACCAGATAAACAAGAATGCAGGCAATCGCTATCACGGTCATCGTGGCGACAAGGGTGAGTGGCTGAAGGACCAACCGGGCCCACGCGAGGCGGCGCTGGACGTACATAGCCAAATGGCACCTCATTGATTGCCATCATCTACATTTTGACCGATTCTATTATTAAAACTTGCCTGGTCGCAAAATACCCGACTTAGTATATGAATTTGGAATTTAGATTTCGTAAACGAACTTGACTCGATGTTACTCGATGTTAAGTCAATGAATCCCGGGATCCACGTCATCGGCTCGTCGTCGGGTGAGCGTCTTCCTGGGCCGCCACGCATAGGCGCAAGACGACGCTCAAGGCCTGCTCGTCCGACAATCCCTGCTCGCGTATCAATATTCGCCACACATCGAAGCTCAGCGCCAGGCCGATTGCCGCGCGCAGGCGGATCGCCGCCGCCCCCTTCAGTGCGAAGGGCGCGGCCAGCACCTCCGCCGTCGCCCGCCACAGCGCGTGATACGGCGCCACCACGGGGTGCTCGCGCACCTCAGCCAGCACGCGAGTCATCATCGCCTCGGTCGATCGGTGATAGGCGTGCGCCTGCGCCAGACCCGCCCGTAGACGCGCGCGCGGATCGGCAATTGCGGCCCATTGTAGCGCGTCCGGCGGCGGATGACGGGCGAAGTATTGGCCGCTGCACGCGCGCGCCACGGCGTCCGGATCCGCGAAGTGGCGGTACACCGTCACCCGGCCCACCCTGGCTTTTTTTGCAATGTCGGCCATCGAGGTCGCGTTCGGACCAATCGTCTGATGCAGCTTTATAGCTGCATCGACGATGCGCTGGCGCACCGCGTCGCGATGTTCCGCCCGCTTCTTGAGTTTGTAGGGCCGACTCATAAAATCACGATACAATGTGTTTCACGAAATTGACAGCCCGGGATTTGCGCGCTATCTGGTCCGATGCCTAATGGAAGAGTGAAAGAGAGAAAGACCATGACTGCATCCAGCCTGTGTTTCAAAGCCGGAATTCTCCTTTTGCTTGTCGGCATGCTCTGGGGCATTCACATGGCCATCTCGCAAAATCATTCCGCAATGCCGGCCCATGCCCATCTCAATCTTCTCGGATTTGTGGTCCTGTTCCTGTTCGGCATTTTCTACCGCCTGCATCCGAAGGCTGAAGCTAACCCATGGGCCTTTCGGCAAGTCTTGATCTGGATCGTCAGCACGGTCGTTCTGGTCATCGGCGTCGGCCTTGTGCACACCGGTCACGCGACCGCCGAACCCATCGCGGCCATCGGCTCGCTCGCGATCTTCGCCGACACGGCATTGTTCACGTGGCTCGTGTTCAGGGCGTGATCGCGGATCAGGGACAGACCCCTATTTCGCGGTTATCCTGGCTTGATGTTTGCCGCCCGGATCACCTTGGCCCATTTCGGGATCTCCGACTCGATCAAGGATGCGAGGTCCTCCGGCGTCGTATGCGCTGGCTCAAAACCAAATGCGATCAGGCGCTCCTGGACGTCCGGCTGTGCAACTGCCCAATTGATCTCGTTGTTCATCAGCATGACGATTGCTTTCGGCGTATGGGCCGGCACCAGCACACCAAGCCAGACGTCACACTCGACGTCGGTAAAGCCCACTTCCAGCATGGTCGGAACGTCCGGGAGTTCGCGCAGGCGTTTCTTCCCGCTGACCGCAAGAGCGCGCAGCTTGCCATCGCGTATTTGCGGGATGGCCGCGGCGGGTGAGCTGAAGGAAATGGGTGTATGGCCGGCCACAGCGGCCGCAATCGCGGGCCCTCCGCCGCCATAGGGCACGTGCACGAGATCAAGCCCCAGCGTTGAGCGGAAGAGTTCGCCGGTCAGATGCGCGCCGGTGCCCACACCCGCCGACCCATAGCTGAATTTGCCGACATTGGCTTTGATGAGGGCAACCAGGTCCCTCACTGCGCGTGCCGCAACGGTGGGATGCACCGTAAGAACCATCATGGTGTTGGCCGCAATCGCAACGGGTTCGAAATCCTTGATCGGGTCATAGGGGACTTTGTTGTAGAGGTTTGGGTTTGCGGCGAATGCAATCCCGTCGACGATAAGCATCGTGTAGCCGTCCGGTGGCGACTGGGCTGCGCGTCCCGCGCCGATATTCCCGCCTGCTCCAGGCACATTCTCGACGTAGAACTGTTTGCCAAGCCGTTCGGATAGTTTTTGCGCAACCAAGCGGCCGATGACATCGGTCTGACCGCCGGGTGCAAACGGCACGACAACGCGCACCGGCCGCGTCGGCCAACCCTGCGATTGAGTTTGTGTCTGCGCGATGCGCGACAGGGCCGGGAGTGCGGCTGCGCCCGTTGCCAACCGCAAGAATTTGCGACGCGGAAACTTCATCGTGCCCTCCCGGCAATTGACGTTTCTTGGAGCATGGCATCGCTCAATAGATCGTCGCCTTCAACCGCTCAGGCGCGGTGCGGTCGTGCTCCGGTCCGCCAAGCTTGCCGCCGGTGAGATCGGCAAGAATCATACCGGCGCTCGGCAAAGACTTGCGGTCAACATGGTGCGCAGGCTCCCACAGTTTCGAGCGCACGATCGCCTTGGCGCATTGGAAGAAGACCTGTTCGACCGCGATCACGAGCACCGCGCGCGGTGCCTTGCCTTCCACCAGAAAACTTTGCGTCAGCGCCGGATCGATGGAGATCGACGCGCGGCCCATGACGCGAATGGTCTCGCCGCATCCCGGGATGAGAAACAGCAAGGCGACGCGCGGATCGTGGAGGATATTCCGCAACGTATCAATGCGGTTGTTGCCGCGGCGGTCGGGAACGAGCAGCGTCTTCTCGTCTTGCACACGCACGAAACCCGCCGGGTCGCCGCGCGGGGAGCAATCCAGACCGATCGGCCCCGCCGTCGCGAGCGCGAAGAACGGCGCGGCCTCGATGAAGGCGCGGTAATGCGTCGTGATGTGGTCGGTCTCCTTGGCCATCGAAGGCGCGTGCGGTGCGCCATAAATGCGTTCGAGTTGCTCGATGCTGGTGACGAGATATTCCTGATCCACGGTTTGTCTCCTGTAGCGGTTCGCGACAGGGCCATCGCAGGGCTTGCTGTCTTGGTGCCTTGCTGTTTTGCGCCTCGCGCCCCTTCAATCGGCATTTATCGAAGGCTACTCGCTCCTGACTTTACCACCGCTCTCGCCATGGCGCGCTGATCTTCAATCATGGCAAGGAAGTCGGCGGTCGTCCCGACGCGCACCATCTGCCCCAGAGACTGTAGCCGCTCGTGGGGCATTTGGGGGCCAACCGCACGCACATCGGCCGCGATCCGATCGCGTAATTCAGCCGGCATGTCGCGCCAGCCAAAGAAGCCCTGAAATCCTTCCCCGACCACGTCGGGAAATCCAGATTCGATCGCGGTCGGAACCTGCGGAGCCGCGGACGAGCGTTGACGATTGGTCACCGCCAGAATGCGCACCTTGCCGGCCTGCGCCACACCGAGAAGCGGCAGGAGCCCGGTGGACACCACGGCGATCCGCCCTTCGCTCACGTCCTGCAGCGCGGCGTTGAAATCCCGATAAGGGATGTAGGTCATGTCGATGCCGGCCCCTCGCAAGAAGCTCGCAAAGGCGAACTGCGGCATGCCGGGTGTGGCAGCCCAATTGAGCTTGCCGGGCTCGGCGCGTGCCCGCGTCTGCAAGACAGAAAGGGTATCGATATTCATCGCCGTATTGGTTCCGAAAGCAATAAACGAATCTGAGCCGGCAACGATCGGCACCAGATCGCGCTCGGGATCGTAAGGAAGCTTGTCGATCAGGATCGGATTGATGGTGACCGGCCCGCCGAACGAAAACAGCAAAGTGTGCTCGTCGCGCGCGGTCATGAGTGCATTGACGGCGAGGAGCGCGTCGGGACCCGCCCGATTTTCAACGACGACCGGCTTTTCCCACCGCACCGACAGCTTTTGGGCATAGAGCCGCGCGGTGACGTCCGTGGCGGTGCCGGGCGAATTGGGGACAATCAATCGCACCGTGCGCTGCGGCCAGGCTTGGACGGATGTTTGCGCCAGTGTCTGGGCCGAGCGGGCCAGAGCACCAACGAGCAGGACAATCAAAAATGCAAGAATGCGATTGAGGTTGCGCATGGTTACTCCTGCCGACCGCATGGTAAAGCGTCTGGAAACTTCGTCGCACACGTGACAGCGTTGTACGCTACCCCACCCTCACGTTGTTGCGAAGGGGCGATGGTATCCACCAGATGCCTCATATTCGCCTTATCCAACCCCAATGTATTTTCATTGGTTTAGGGGATAGGGACAAACGGGGGGTGCCATGAACGCGGTATGGCTTGGCGCTATCGTGGCCGTTGCGGCCACTTTTGTGCATGTAGAAGACACGCACGCAGAAGATATGGCAGGCACCATCTCGCAATACCGGCGCGAACACGGCCTTCCCAGCGTCAAGACCGACCCGCAGCTCACGGCCATTGCCAAACGGCAGGCCGAGGCGATGGCCGCTTCCGGCACCATGGATCACAGCGTCGCCGGCTCGTTTTCCTCGCGCATGTCTGCTGCGCCGACAACCGCGGCCGCTGAAAACATTGCGGCCGGAACGAAGACCTGGGGCGACACATTCCGGATTTGGCAGAATTCGCCCGGCCACAATGCGAACTTGCTCCTGGCCCGGGCCGACAGCGTCGGAGTGGCCGTCGCGCGTAACGAGCAGACCCAATACAAGACCTTTTGGGCGATGGTGATCGCGGAAAAGACGCCGAAGAGTCCGAAAAATCCGAAAAGCAAAGAGCGCAAGACAGCGGCACAAGAAAAAGCCGCGGAGCCCCGCGGGCAATGGGGAAGCTCGGAAAATCCCTTCAGCACGGTCAAGAATTTTGTCTGCAAATATCTTTGCAATTAGCGGATGTTGCTTGTCCGATCTAACTAAGGATACTTTACAACAATAACCGAATCGTGCGGCATTGTTTGTAGTTCCGCCTTTAGGCGGTTCTTTCTTTATGGCACGGGATTAAAGGCCGCGTAAACGCGGAACTACGAACGGCGGCGTCCCCGAAGCTGGGGGCTCTCAAGGAGAGGGTTTGGAGTCCCGCCGGGCTACGGCGGCGGCGTTTTCGCCAGCAATTTTTCCAAACACTGCTCCGCGAAGCACTGAAGTGGCGCCTGTGTAGACCTGGTAGTAGAGGCCTGTGGCTTCGCCCGCCGCATACAGGCCGGGCACCGGCCGGCCATCGGCATCAATTACTTCAGCATTGCGATTCGTTTTGATGCCGCCGTAGGTGAAGCAAATACCCGCCACGATCGGAAATGCCATGTACGGCCCCCGCTCGATGGGCCGAGCCCAGTTGGATTTAACGGGGTCGGTGCCACGCGTGGACAGGCCATCGGGTCGTAGCGCATTGAATTCACCAGGGGTGCAGGCCGCGTTATACGCGAGCACTGTTTTCTCCAAGCCCTCCGACGAGATTCCGCAGGCCGTAGCGAGGCTGGCGATGGTGTCGGACGCAATGGGCGGCTGGTCGGTGCGAATGCTTTTTTTCCAGTTCGGAACGTCATGGATGCTTTGGTCGAAGACAACCCATGCGATGCCGTCCGGTTCGTCCTTGATGGCGCGGGAGATGTGATCGTAGTTCACGTCCACTGGACCTGGCGCTTCGTCGGTGAACCGACGCCCCTTCCGATTGACCAGAATTCCGTAAGGAAAGTTCATGACCAGCGCTTCGGGTGCAGGCGAACGCGGATCCAGCGGTTCTGCATGAAAGGAGCTGAAATCGCCTGCCGGGGCAGCGCCAAGCGCCAAGGCCAGACGGATACCCTCTCCTCTGTTGTAGTAGCCGCCGCGGGCCACCGGCCGCAGATAGCGCGCGGTGGGGCCAATGTAGCTGGCCATCATCTCCGGGTTTCCCTCGAATCCACCGGACGCGATCACGACCGCGCGCGCCCGTACCGTGCGCGCCTCTCCGACTTTATCACCCGCCGCAATTCCGACGTTCAACCATCCATCTGCATCGCGTCTTGAGAGCGAAAATGCAGTGGCGTGAAAGTACAGAGAAACGCCATGCTGTCGCGCATGCGACTGTAGTGCCGTAATCATTGCCAGCCCGCCGCCGACCGGCATCAGACGCGGCGCGGCTGCGGTGACGAAATAGGTGGGCATTGTGTCGAAGCGGATGCCATAACCCTTGAGCCACTGCACCGTAGGCCCGGCGCCCGCCGAAAGGGCCGAGACGAGTTCGGGGTCAGGCATACCATGAGCTTTAACATACCCCGACCACTGATCGTATGGCCGTGACGCTTCGGCAATGACATTCGGGTCGATGTGGTGTCCCGCATTGGCAACCAGGAGCTCCTCGAAGTCATCACTGACCTCGTGCTCGCTCTTCATACGCAAGTAAGCCTCGGTCCATCGTGTATTTCCCCCGAACTCTTCGGGGGAGGCGCGCTCCAATACGGCTACTCGCGCGCCACGGTTGGCAGCGGCGCACGCCGCCGAGAGGCCTGCGATGCCGCTGCCGATGACGAGAACGTCAAATGTTTCGCCGTCCGTTGGAATCATTCTCAGCGCGGTATCTCCAACGGATCCTCCTCAACGCCCGAAGTGCCGATAGTCTTGTCTTTTGTCACTGGGTTGGGACCTCGTCCCTCCGCAAAGGCGGCCTCTTCCATGCGCGCTCCACGCATCAGCCCCGGAAGGGCATAATTTCCCTCGATGCAACGCGGCTCGTAATAGATTC
>Ga0209488_10001336_pt1 | contig 21023 bp, 20 predicted proteins | sample Rivendell_Oct201_8_FD_188349 | JGI IMG/M metagenome (GOLD analysis project Ga0209488, IMG submission 188349) | Vadose zone soil microbial communities from the Eel River Critical Zone Observatory, Northern California, USA -... | ecosystem: Environmental > Terrestrial > Soil > Vadose zone >...
GCGCGCACCATCCTCGCCGAAGAATGCCCCGAGGCGAGCATCACGCTGTCGCATGAGCTCGGCCGCATCGGGCTGCTGGAACGCGAGAACGCGGCGCTGCTGAACGCCGCGCTGACCGAGCTGGCGCGGGTGACGATCGCCGGCTTTCGCGCGGCGATCGCGGCCAGCCGTATCGCCGCGCCGCTGTTCATCACCCAGAACGACGGCACCGTCATGTCGGCCGAGACGGCGATGGCGCTGCCGGTCATGAGCTTTGCCTCAGGCGCGACCAATTCGATGCGCGGCGCCGCCTTTCTGTCGGGCAGAGAGGACGCGATGGTGGTCGATGTCGGCGGCACCTCGAGCGATGTCGGGCAGTTGCGCCGCGGTTTTCCGCGCGAGGCCAATTCGGTCGTCGAGATCGGCGAGGTGCGCACCCTGTTCCGCATGCCGGATCTGTTCTCGATAGGGCTCGGCGGCGGCAGCATCGTGCGGAACGCGCCGCTCTCGGTCGGGCCGCAGAGCGTCGGCTATCGGCTGACCGAAGAGGCGCTGGTGTTCGGCGGCAAGATTCTGACCGCGACCGATGCGGCGGTCGCGGCCGGCACCGTCAATATCGGCGATGCGAAAAAGGCGGCCGGGGTGCCGCGGACCGTTGCCCAGGCCGTTCTCGATACTGTGCGGGTCAAGCTCGAAGATGCGATCGACCGCATGAAGACCGAGGCGGGCGACGTGCCGCTGATCGCGGTCGGCGGCGGGGCTTTCCTGGTGCCCGAAAAGCTCGCCGGCGTCTCCGAGGTGATCCGCGTCGAGTACGGCGATTGCGCCAATGCGGTCGGCGCGGCGATCGCCCAGATCAGCGGCGAGACCGACCAGGTCTACCGCGAGATGACCCGCGAGGACGCGATCGCCGCCGCCGAGGCGCAGGCGGTCGAGCGCGCGGTCATGGCCGGCGCCGATCGCGCGAGCCTGCAGATTGTCGATGTCGAGGACATGCCGATCGCCTATCTGCCGGGCAATGCGCTGCGCGTGCGGGTCCGGGTCGCCGGCGAGATGCGAGGACCGACGAGCTAGACTAGCCGAAAATGAGCTGCATCCAGATCGCGCGTGCTTCGAGACGCGCCCGTTGAGGGCGCTCCTCAGCATGACGGATATTTTTGATGGCATGTACAATTCTCCGTCATCCTGAGGAGGCGCGCGAAGCACGCCGTCTCGAAGGACGCAAGTTGCTGATCCCGCCTAGGGCGCGCGGCGCCAATCCTCGGCGAATTGCTTGAGCTGCGCTGTCTCGAGATCCGAGACGGCCCAGAAGGCCATGCCGTTCTGCGACCAGTGCACGATGTTGTAGCCCTGGCGCTCGGCGCTCTGCGGCGGCGTCTCGCCGGCCGCCGGCCAGACGAACAGATCGATGACGTGCTTGTCGCGCTGATAGATGAGCGCGGCGACCGGCCGGCCGTCGAGATAGTCGAGCCGCCCGCCCGTCAGCGGAAAGCGCGCGGCGGCGAGGTCCTTGACCGGCGGCGCGAAATCGATGCGGCCGTCGAACCACGGTTTGACGGTGTGGCGATCCTCGGACGCGACGTCCTGCAGATGGCCGGGCTGCAACGCTCGGACATGGCCGGCAATCACCTGCTCGGTCAGGCCGGGCGGCATCGCCGGCATCAGCAGCAAAAAGGCGAGCGCGGCGGCGCAGGCAGCGCCGAGCCCGAAGCTCGCGCCGTTAGACCACCAGCGATGCCACCAGCCCAAAGATTCAGGCGCTGCCGCTGCCATCGCTGGCCGCGCCGGCCGGGCGGCGGCAAGCGCGGTCATCACGCGATGCCGCACATCCTCTGGAACCGGCTGGTAGAGATCGTCTCTGACCAGGGCGCGGGCCTGCGCCAGCTCGACGGCGGCGGCCTCGCAGATTGGGCACTCGGCGCGATGCGCCGCCAAACCCGCCGCTTCGGCCGCGCCGAGCTCGCCGTCGAGCTCGGCCTGAACCAACAGGACCTTGTCGCAATCGGGCATCGTGCTCATGCCGCCTCGTCCCGGCGCGCGGCTTGCGCCAGCAGCCGGCGCGCCCGCCACAGCCGCGACATGACCGTACCGATCGGCATCCGCGTCACCTCGGCGATCTCCTTGTAGGAAAGCTCCTCGAGCTCGCGCAGCACCAATGTCTCGCGCAGCTCGATCGGCAGGGCCGCGATCATCTGCCGGACCCGGTCGCGCTCGCGCGATCTGATCAGGCTCGTCTCGGGGTCGTCATCACTCGATGGCAGGCGAGCCACGATGTCCTCCGATTCGTCCGAGCCATTGGTCAGCGGCACCAGCTCGACGCCGCGGTTGAGGCTCATCGAGGCATAGGCGGTGTTGCGCACGATCTGCAACAGCCAGCCGCGCGGGTTGACGCCCTTGAAGCTCGGAAAATAGGTCAATGCGCGCAACATCGCTTCCTGCAATACGTCCTCGGCCGAGGCGGCGTCGCGCATCAGCCATCGGGCGAGGTTGTGCGCGGCATCCAGATACGGCAGCACGACCGCCTCGAAGGTGTCGCTTGACAAGGATTCCGGCACGTCACCTGTCCGCCCGATGAGCCGATGCGCGATCGCGAGCCATCGCCGCTCCAGCCTCAGATCGGGATCGTCGCCGATTTATTCCCGGTCCGGCAAATTTTTCGGCTGCGCGCCGACCCAACCTGCCGCCGCTCGGGCGCGTTAGTAATTTTTCCGAAAACTGTGAGCTGCTTCACACTGTCTCGCGCGCCCCGCGACTTAGCCTATCCGGAGGTCGATCGGAAAGGGCCAAACAGATGGGGCTGTATCAATGGCGCTTCAGGATCTCGTTGGCTGGATTGCAGCAAGTCTCGTCCTCGCCACCTTCTCGGCACGAAGCATGGTGCCGCTTCGCGCGCTCGCTGTTGGAAGCAATGTGGCGTTCGTCGGCTATGCATACATGGCGGGCCTGTGGCCGATTCTGCTCCTTCATTCGATCATGCTGCCTCTGAATGCGCAGCGCCTGCGCCAGGCGATCGTCGGGCGTACGGCGGATGCTCAAGATGCCGGCGCCGATCGGCCGGAGCACCGTTGCATGGCGATCGCGGCAAACGACAATTTGGAGCATGGGCATGGCGAGACCGCGACGGCGCTCGCGATGACGTAGAGCGTCGCGGGGGGATCAGTCGGCCCTCCGGTGGAGGTCGCCCTCGGCTGCATCACCAGGCAACCTGACGAGGCCGCGATCAACCGCGTCCTTGCGTCCGCTCGATTGCACTCGGCAACGGAAGCGAGGCGCTGACGCCGGTGTTTCCGTGCATCGAGGCAGCTTCACCGATGGAGCCGAATGTCGCCCATCCAAAAAAAGCCGCAGCGACCGCGAGGCAAACCAGCCAAGCCCCGATGACGTCGCGTATTCCGACCGCTAGCGCCGCCGGGTGGTACCACATCGTGATCCTCCGAGATCGCCGGACGGGATCGAGATTGCACGGGGGCGCTAATGGCGAGGTCAGTGCTCCTCGTCATTTGAGCAGCCGGGTCAATGGCGAACGGTCACAGGCCGCCCGAACGCGCCGCGATCACGCACACCCCGTTCCGTCACTAGATCATTTTGGGCGCGAATTTATTTTCGGGCGCGCGAGATTCTCGCGAGTGCCAAAACCCCACTGTCACCACAGAGTGTCCATTCGAGCGCCGCGCTATTCTGCCGCAGGATACCCGTCATGTAGTTGGAATAACGATATAATCCAAGTTTCGATATCAGCTTCACAGCACGACAGGCGAGCCGTTCATCGATAACGATCGAAATAAAAAATCACAACCAGTGATCGAGGCAGGCGCCGAACCGACACGAGGTTCTGGGGGGTTTGCCGATGATCCACGCTCATTCACTCCGAAACACCACTCACATCGCTTTCGCAGCAGCAACGCTGTTGCTGTCACTGCCGGCGCAGGCAGCCGAAAAACTTGGCACTCTGCTGCAGCAGATGCGCGCGCAACTCGATCAGGACCAGCTGCAGATCGACGCATTGAAGCGTCAACTCGACGGCTTCCAGAAGCGGCTCGACCAGACGCCGGTCGTACTGCCGCCGGGTGTGCCTCCACGCGATGCCCTGAATGTCGTCGTCACACAGCAACCGGGCAACCTTCCCGGCCGCTCGGTCGGTCCGCCCAACACCGCGTCGGGTGTGGGAACGCCGGGCGCTCCTCAGCCGGAAGCGGCGGCTCCGATCTCCTCGGCGCGCGACAGGATCAAGGTCAGCCTTTCGGGCCAGGTCGACCGCGCTTTGCTCTACGGCGACGACGGCAAGAGCAACGCCCTCCGCAATGTCGACAACATCATTTCCTCGACCCGCTTCCGCCTTGTCGGCGAGGGCCGCGTCAGCCCGGAAACGACGTTGGGCACCAATCTCGAAATGGAGATACGTCCGAACCTGTCGAACAATACGACACTCGTACAGAATCAGCCGCAGGCGGCAGCGAATGTGTTTCCCACCATCCGCCAAGCTGAGCTTTTCGTCGCGGGGCTGGATTGGGGGGATGTGCGGCTGGGCTTCGGCAGCACCGCCTCGTACCTGACCAATGAGTTCGACCTGTCGGGCACGTTCATCGGACATTACGTCGGCATCGCCGAGCAGGATGGCGGCTTCGCGTTCCGGCAAAAGGGCGCGGCGCTGGTGCCGGGCGGTGCCGGCGGCAAGCTCGTATTATCGCCGGACGGGGCCTTCGGGCCGGCGGTCGGCAGCGTCTTCAACAATTTTGGCGGGCTGGGGCGCGACGACCGCATCCGCTACGACACGCCGGTGTGGGAGGGCTTTCAATTTTCGACCTCGCTGGTCGACGGCGGCTCCTATGACGCGGCCCTGCGCATGGGCCGCAACATCGGCCCATTCCGGGTCATCGCGGCAGTCGCCGCGGCCGATGCGACGCATCGCACGCACAACCCGACAGCCAGTTTGGGCTATGCCGGCGTGCCGGCCGGTTTTCCTGGCGGCGCCAGCCTCGCCGGCACCAATGCCAATCCGAGCGGACCGAGCCTTGCCGATGTGACACCGAACGGCAGCCGGCATTTCGACGGCTCGTTCTCGGTATTGCATGAAAGCGGGATTAGCCTGTCGATGTCCGGCGGCGTGCGCGATCCGCGCTACCTCGACCCGCTCGGCAAAAAGCTCTCGCCAAACCTGTTCTATACGAAGCTCGGATATCAGCATAACTTCTTCCCGTTCGGCAGCACCGCCGTCAGCGTCGATTTCGCCAACCAGGACGAAGTCATCTTCAGCGGCGATACCGCGCAGAGCTATGCCGTCGCTCTGGTGCAGAACATCGATTCGACATCGACCGAGGTGTTCGCCAGCGCCGCTTACCAAACGCTGAAGCGTACTCTGGGGGCTTCGTTCCGTCCGATCATGGCGGCATGGACCGGCGCCCGGATCCGGTTCTGAACGCATCGGATGAGTGACATCGCATGATCAATCTCTCTAGAGCGATCGCCAGGCTTCTGATCGCCGCCGGACTGACCGCGTTGGCCGCCTGCGACATCGGGCAGCCGATGGCGGTCATTCCGGAGCCGGAATCGCAACTGACCCCGAAGCCCGGGCTGCTCACCGACGATAACGGCGAGTGGGTGATCTACCGCAAATAACGCCCCTTGGCCTGCTCGCCCGCCGCGGTGCGGAATAGCTCGATCCCAAAACAGTCGTTGCGGAAACCGGCCGAGGTCGTGAATTCTCGAGCCTAGAGCCGCGCCGCTACCCCATTCAGACAATTCGCCTATCGATTTTCAGCGGCGCCGCGCCTGCCGCGGGCGCATACTCTCGGTCGCTTATGACGGGAACCTAGCTGACAGAACGACGTTCCTTGTCGGTTTAACGTCAGACGGAGGCGGCGATGAGGGATTTGCGTAGGCGTGCCCGGCTATGGATCGCGTTCGTCTCGATGTGCACATCCGCCGGGTGGCTCGCTGGATGCACTCAACTGAGCGGCGATGTGGGTGAGGGCAGCTCCTTACCGCCTCCCCACAGCGCGACTTACGTCTACCCGCCCCCCGATCTTCAGGTCTATGACTGACGCCGAATTTTCGTGAAGAACGGGCGTCAAGCGGGTTAGCACGGGCGGTGACGCCCCCTCCGTGCCGCCAATGTGAACCGCGGCCACCTGCGTGCGGCAGTCAAGCGTACCGGCGCGGAGGCCGCCAGCGGCGAAGGCGACAAGACAGGACGCGTACTCTGTAGCGAACGCCGTACCGGCGGCGGCCCAATGGGTCGGCAGCCCCGCCGGCCTGTCGACGACGATGTGCGTCAGACCGTGGGCGGCAAGGATTTGGTCCACCATGGGGCCGCGGCCGCCCGGGTCGAATACGTCGCCTTCAAAGAAGAAGAGGGCCACACGCGCGCGCCGCACCGCGCCGAGCAGATCGTAGAGCCGGGTAGCATTCTGCGCGAACCCGCCGGGATTGCTTTGCGCGCTGCCGTAGGCGGCCGGCGCGGTGGCGATGACCGCGTCGACAGCATCGCTGCGAGCCGCGGCGATCAGTGAGATGAAGGCGCCGAAGGACTGCCCGGCCAGAACGACACGGCGATAGCCCCGATGCTTCAGCGCGTCGGCCGCCTCGGCCAGCGCAGCGCCGCTAGCCGGCTGCGTGTCACCGGCCCGCGGCCGATTCAGGCGAAAGGTGTCCCAGCCTGCCGCACGGAAGGCGCCGATATACTCGGGCGTCGGGGCGAGCGAACACTCCGTTTGGAGCGAGCGTCCGTGACTCCAGATCACCGCTCCCTGGGCCCGTTCACCACCCAGCAGGCTCGCTGCGTCTTGCGTCGGCACCAGGGCGGTCTGCGCCGCGGCGGTGTCAAGCGATTGGACCGCTGCTGCGACAAACACAGCCATGAAAAGTACGGTTGCAGGAAGGCGAGGCAACATCGCTCAGCCGCTCTAACCGCCAGCGATCAGACACACGATCGCCCATGACCAGATTCGCCGTTCGCGACTTTTATTCCTGCGGCTCTGAGCCCCGGTCTCTCAAAACACCGCTCGCGGCTTCGGACCGCACCAGTGGACGACCCGGCCGCCGACGATACGATCGGCTCCGGATTTGTCGGAATAGAAGCAAGCAGCGCTCGCGTAGGGCGGAGCGCTCTTTTGTGTGACGATCGGGGCATCGCCGCCCGAGTTCCGGATCGAGCTGCAACCCGCCGTCATCGCAAAAATACCCAACGCAATAATCACTGACGCTCGGGATGCGGTCATTAGTGCCGGCATCGTCCATCTTGCGAACCAGGGCACCGTATTCTGGTTTGGCAATATCATCGTCAAACTCCTGTTGGCGGTCATTTTCACATGGCGAATGTGTCGGCAACCCTGCCGCATAGGCACGCTGCTTGATCGGCGCACCGCGGTAAAAAATCTCGATGGCTGACATGCAATATGTCACCTGCGCTGCAGCTTCGCACGACGGGGTCGAGAATTTTCCGTCCGTGTCGGCGGTCTTACCGGGACGAGACGTCCTCAAAGGAGTCGCCCAATGTGCCGGATGAAAGCTCACCTGAGATGGGATGACAGGCTCGATGCGATCCCGCCCTTGGCGGGTGCCTTGGTTGCCTTGATCAGCATGTTCGTCGTGCTGACGCTCGTGGTGCGGTAGCGCCCGCACCGGCAATTCCTGAAGTGCGCGGACGCGCTCACACCGCGGAATAAAAGCAGCTGACTGGCGATCCTGCTCGACGGGGCCGCAGTCGATTGATCCTGGCCCGCAACAGAAGGTGTAAGGAGTTGCTGATGAAGCCCCTGTTCCTTGCCGTCGCGACACTGGTCTTGGGTGCCGGCATCGGCGCCGGCATGATCCCACCCGCATACGCCTGCACCGACGGTGCCGCCGCCACCAACCGACAGCCGCAATACGCCTGGCAGTTCGGCTACGGCAAAGGCGGCAGATCGGAGTGGCACTGGGTGCGGGTGATGAAGTAGCGGGCCCTCGTAGCATCAGGGCCCGTTGGGCGCAGGCCGCCGTTCCTCCCCTGCGGCGGCCTGCCGCCATTTGCAGTCCGGCCTCGTTGGGGCCAACCCAGTCATTTTCACCTCCGCTGCGGCCGGCACCGCGCAGCGGCCAGTTGTGCATCGAGCCATCGATGCACCCCGTTTACGCACGCGTGCACGCGTGTTTTCACTCTCTCCCAGTAAAATTATTCCGGCGAATCGCGAATAAATCGGCCGCTCCAACGGTCTCCGCTCCAACACCAACGCAACAGGAGCGGTGATCATGGATGATACGCAGAAGCCCGATAACGCCGGCACCAGCCGCCGTGGGCTGCTCAAATGCATGGCCTGGGCCGGCACCGGCATCGTCTGGACGGTTGCAGGCGGGGTTCCGCGCGGGCTGGGGCTCGGCGAGGCATTCGCCGCACCGATGGATGGCTTCACCTTCGTCCAGATCAGCGACAGCCATATCGGCTTCAACAAGGAAGCCAATCCCGACACCAACGCCACCTTGCAGGCGGCGATCGATCGCATCACGAAACTACAGAAACAGCCGACAATGGTTCTCCATACCGGCGATGTCACCCACCTCTCCAAGCCCGAGGAGTTCGACACGGCGGCCCAGATCCTGAAGTCGGTGAAACAGGACATCCACTATGTGCCGGGCGAGCACGACGTCATCGGCGACGACGGCAAGCAGTTCTTCGAGAGGTTCGCGCCCAAGCTGAAGACCGGCGGCTGGTACAGCTTCGATCAGGGCGGCGTGCATTTCGTCGGGATGGTCAACGTGCTGACCTTCGAGACGGCCAAGGCCGGCGGTTTCGGCGCCGAGCAGCTGGAATGGCTCGAAAAGGATCTGAAGGGGCGCAGCGCCAGCACGCCGATCGTGATCTTCACGCATGTCCCGATGTGGCCGATCTATCCGCAATGGGGCTGGGCGACCGAGGACGCGCCGCAAGCGCTGTCCTATCTGAAGCGGTTCGGCTCGGTGACCGTGCTCAACGGCCATATCCACCAGGTCGTGCAGAAGGTCGAAGGCAACGTGTCGTATCAGACCGCGTTTTCGACCGCCTTTCCGCAGCCGGCCGCCGGGCAAGGCCCCGCGCCGGGCCCGATGAAGGTTCCCGCCGACAAGCTGCGCAGCGTGCTCGGCATCCGCGAGATCGTCATGGCGCCGCCGAAGGGCGTTGCTCTCACCGACGTGACGCTGGCGTAGGAAGGCGGTCAGTCATGATCAATTTCCTGATGAGGCGCGGTCTTGTCGTCGGGACTGCGGCTTTCCTGGCGCTAGGCATTGCCGGTGCGGTTGCCCAGCAGGCCCAGCAACAGGTCGCCGCGGTGACCGGCGAAGCGGAGATATCGATCCAGAGCTTTCAGTTCGTGCCGGCGATATTGACGGTCGCGCCGGGTACGGCGGTCACCTGGATCAATCGTGACGAAGAACCGCACAATGTCGTCAGTCCCGACCGCGTTTTCCGCTCAAAGGCGATCGACGGCGGCGAGAAGTTCACCACGGTGTTCGACAAACCCGGGACCTACAATTACATCTGCGCGGTGCATCCGCACATGCGCGGCACCGTCGTGGTCAAGTAACCGTCGTCAGGCAGCCGCCTCGAACAGCCGGCCGCCGCACACCGGGTGCGGCGCGCCGGTCGTCGAGGACAAGCTCAATGGCAGGCCCAGCACCGAGCGCACCGCCAGATAGGCAAAAGCCTGGGCCTCGAGCGCGTCGCCATTCCAGCCGACCGCCTCGACGGGCCTCACCGAAACACCGAGATGCCGGGCGAGCGCCACCATGATCGCCGGGTTGTGCCGGCCGCCGCCGCACACCAGCCATTCGCGCGCCGGCCTCGGGAAATACCGGGTCGCCGCCGCGACCGACGCGGCGGTCATCTCTGTCAGGGTCGCGGCCCCATCGGCGACGCCGAGATCGTTCGGGATCGTCCCCTGAAAATCGTCGCGGTCGAGAGATTTCGGCGGTGCGCGATCGAAATACGGCAAGGCCAGAAAGCGCGCGACATGCTGTGCCGAAACCTGGCCGGCGCGCGCGAGGGCACCATCGAAATCCGCCGCTCGGCCCGTGTGGGTTCTAACCCAATCGTCGATCAGCGCGTTGCCCGGACCGGTGTCGAAGGCGAGGATCTCGTCGGGGCCTTGTCCGATCCACGTCACATTGCCCACGCCCCCGAGATTGAGCACGGCGACCGGCTTCGCCAGATCCGCCGCCAACGCGGCGTGATAGAGCGGCGCCAATGGCGCGCCTTCCCCGCCCGCCGCGACATCAGCGCTGCGGAAATCGGCGACGACATCGATTCCCGCCAGGCGCGCCAGCAATGCCCCATCGCCGATCTGCCAGGTACGCCGTTCAGCCGGGCGGTGCAGGATCGTGTGCCCGTGGAAGCCGATGAGCTCAATCGCCATATCCGGATGCCGCGCGCGAAACTCGGCGATTGCGGCGGCATGCAGCTGGGTCAGTTCGGCCTCGACCGCGGCCACCTCCCCGACCCCGCCCAGGACGGAGCGCAGCCTGTCCCGGAACGCCTCGGCATAGGGAATCGTTAGGGCTGGACCTGGGGTGACGCGCCGGCGGCCGTCGGTCGTGACCGCCGCGACATCGATACCGTCGAGCGACGTGCCGCTCATCAAGCCCAGCGCGTGCCACTGTTTTGTGCTAGATGAGCCCGCCATGTCGAATGCCCGCTCCGCCTTTCTGACCGTGGCCGCCGAACGCGGCTTCATCCATCAATGCACCGATTTCGCGGCGCTCGACGCGCGCCTCGCCGCCGGCCCGGTCACCGCCTATGTCGGCTATGACTGCACCGCCGACAGCCTGCATATCGGCAACCTGATGTCGATCATGCTGTTGCGTTGGTTCCAGAAGACCGGCAACAAGCCGATCGTATTGATGGGCGGCGGCACGACCCGCATTGGCGACCCATCGGGCAAGGACGAATCCCGCCAGCTGCTGTCGGACGAGCAGATCGCCCACAACATGGCCGGGATCCGCCTAGTCTTCGCTAAATTCCTGCAATTCGGCCAGCGCCAGACCGATGCCGTCATGGTCAACAACGCCGATTGGCTCGACGAATTGCGCTACATCCCGCTGCTACGCGATGTCGGGCGGCATTTCTCGGTCAACCGCATGCTGACCCAGGACAGCGTCCGGCTGCGGCTCGAACGCGACCAGCCGCTGTCCTTCCTTGAATTCAACTACCTGATCCTGCAAGCCTACGATTTCGTCGAGCTGGGCCGCCGCATGGGCTGCGAATTGCAAATGGGCGGGTCCGACCAATGGGGCAACATCGTCTCCGGCGTCGAACTCGGCCGGCGCAGCGACGGGCGGACGCTGTTCGGGCTGACGACCCCGCTCGTCACGACCGCCTCGGGCGCCAAAATGGGCAAGAGCGCGCAGGGCGCGGTGTGGCTCAATGCCGAGCGCCTCTCGCCGTATGATTACTGGCAGTTCTGGCGCAACACCGAAGACGCCGATGTCGGCCGCTTTCTGCGCCTCTTCACCGAATTGCCGCTCGCCGAGATCGCCAAGCTCGAAAAGCTGCATGACGCCGAGATCAACGAGGCCAAGAAGGTGCTGGCGACCGAGGCGACCGCGCTGTGCCATGGCCGCGAGGCGGCCGAGGCAGCGGCGGAGACGGCCCGAGAGGTGTTCGAGGCTGGTGGGGCCGGCGGCGAGCTGCCAGAGGTCTCGCTTCCCCGCGATGCGCTGGAGCGGGGGGTTCCGGCCTTCGAATTGTTCGTGCGCGCCGGGCTCGCGACCTCGAACGGCGAGGCGCGACGCCTGATCAAGGGCGGCGGCGCCCGCGTCAACGACGTCGCCGTCAAGGGCGAGACCCAGCCGGTGTCGCTCGCCGATCTCGACCCGCAAGGGCTGATCAAGCTCAGCGCAGGCCGCAAGCGGCACGCCCTGGTGCGGCCGGGCTGAGGGCCATTTGCGCTGTTAGCGGGAAGATCCTGCGTCGCCGGCTTGGGGTGGCGGGCTGACCGCCTGCTGCTCGGATTGCGGGGGCGGGAAGCCGACCAGCGGCGCGAACAGCTGACGCAGGATGCCCGGCGTCAGCACGCTGAGCGGGTTGACCGAAACATCCGGGTTGTCGCTCGATCCGTTGAGGCGGTAATTGGCGGCGAAGAGCCCCTGCGAACCGCCGACCAGCAGTTGCCCGAGCAGCGGAATATTGCCGAGCAGCGAATTCAGCATATAGGCCGGCGCGACGGTGCCCTCCAGCTCCAGCCGGTCATGCTCGGTATCGACCCAGCCATTGGCCGTGATTCCGAGCGATTCACCGAAGGCAAGCAGGTTTTTGATCGCGACGCGGCTGCCGTCATAGGTGAAATCGCCGCGCAACGTGCTGAACGGCAGGCCGGCGCCGGACAGCGCGCTGACAAAGCCGGTGAATGACGGCAATGCCAGGATCTGGGCCATGACCGGGGCGCCCATGATCGAGTAGTTTTCGCCCTCGATATGCCCTTGCAATGTCTGCTTGCCGGCGGCGCCCGAGAACTGCCCATTGATCGTGAGCCGGCCGCCGCTGACGTTGTCGGCGACCCCGAGCAGCTTCACGGTGGCGCCGAAATCCTCCGATTGAACGCTGAATTGGCGCGCCCCGCCCTCGCCGAAACGCAATGCCAGCTTCTGCCCGTTCGGCAATCGGCCTTCGAGGCGGGCGGATTGCCAGACGCCGCCGCTGCGCGACAGCTCGGCGGAGACCTGACCGATTTCGTGGTGCGGACCGAGGACCAGCCGATCGATCTGCGCGGTGACCGCGAGCGGCAACGGCGACGGCGCGCCCGTATCGCTCGCCGCCTCCTTGACGAGGCGGCGGCCATCGATGCGCGCGGCATGGATATCGGCAAGCCAGCCGCCGCCGGCGCGGCGCGTGACGGCGCCGCTGAGATCATTGTCGCCGGCGACGAGGCGCTGGATCTCGATCCGCTCGACCTGTTTGCCGCCGTCGGAAGTCGTGATCGCCATGCGGCCGTCGAGCCCGGCGGCCTTGACCTCTATCTGCGGCAGGCGGGTGATCCGGTCGTGTTCGAAGTCGATGACCAGCTTCGCGGTCGCTGGCGCGTCGGCCGGTTTCTTCCATCCCGCTTCGGCGATCGCCAGGCTGGCGCCGCGCAGGTCGAGAGTGGCGACCGCCTGGGCGCGCGCGCCGTCGAGTTGGGAATAAGTCAGGTCGACGCCGAACGAGCCGCTCATTCTTCCCGGCTCGAAATTAAGATCGAGGCGCCGCCGCGCCTCGGCATCGAGCGTCATGCCGATCCGATAGGCCGCACGCGGCCCGCCTTTCGGGTGGAACGAGGCATTGGCGTCGAGCTTTGCCGGGATGCCGTCCAGCCGCGCCGTTCCTTGCAGATGCGCGCCGGCCCGACCAAGATCGAGCGTCAGGTTGCCGTCGCTGAGGTTGCGGTCCATCGCGATCTTGCCGATCGACACGCCCGACATCGTCGCTTTCGCGCCATACTCGACCGCATCCAGCTTCAGGCTGGCAAGCAGCGGCAGTTTGAAATGCAGCACGGTATCGGCGCGGCCGCCGACCTTCGCAGGATCAACGCCGATCGCATGGGCGTACGAAAGCGGCTTTGTATCGATGACCTCCAGCGCATCCTGCAGCGGCCCGCTGATCGGAAGATCGATCGTCAGCCATTCGAGGGCCGAGCCGAGTTCGGTGATATCCAGCGATCCGCCGGTTATCTTGAGGCCCTTCAGCGCCCCTGCTGTCGGCAGGAATTGAAGGCGCTTGTCGGCAAAAACCGCGGTGCCGTCGACGTGCCGCGCCGGCGGCAGCCCGTCGAAATAGCTGACTGTCAGGTCGTGGTAGCGCAGCGCGCCCTTGGCATCCCGCACATTGGCGGTATGCGCCACCGGGTCGATGTCGAGCGCGACTGAGGCCGACGCCTCGTCGAGCACCCCGTCATGAACATTATCGAGCGTCCAGCGCCGCCCTCCGGGGCTGAGCGCATGCGGCCACAGCGCATCGAGCCGCTCCATCGGGACATGCTTCAGCGCCGCATTCAGCTGGCCCGCGACAAGGCCAGCCGGCCTGCCGTCGCGAACCGCGGCGATCAGTTCGGGCGTGACGCCGCCGAGGGTGCCGCCGAAGACGAGTTCCGTGCCGGCGCCGAGATCGAGCGCGAGATTTTCGAGTTTGATCTCGGAGGTTTCCGGCGCGTAGACCGCGTGCAGTTCGCCCTTCTCGACAGCGACAATGCCTTTTGGCAGCCATTCGCTCTGCAACCGGCCCTTGCCCAAGATCAGATCGAGACGCGAGCCCTGGGCGTTGCCCCGGTCGAGGTCGATCCGGGTCCGCAGCGTGCCGGAGATCGGCAGCTGCAGATGCTGCAGCTGAGCCAATTCCGGGATCAGCGGCGGGATCGCGGTCGGCTCGACGCCATCGATCGATAGGTCGAGATCGAGCACATGCCGGTCGGCGAAATACCGGTATTCAGCGCGCAGCTCCGGCATGCTGGAGCCGATCGGCGAGGCCAGCGAGAAATCGCCTCTGACGCCCTTGCCGCTGCGTTCGACGGCGACATCGACCCGCTCGGCCCGCCAGCTCTGCCCGCTCCGCCGATCATCGAGGGTGACCGTCGCCCCGCGAATGCTGAGCCGTTGCAAGAGCCCGAAAGGTGCGTCCGCCTGCCGCGCGCCAGCCAGTTGCTCGAGCATCCGCGGTCCGAGGTCGGAGGCGGTGTCGTCGGGGCTCGCGAGCCGCGCCGTAATCGCCCCGCTCGGATCGCGAACGAGGTGCACGACCGGACGCTCGATGACCAGTCGCGCCGGCACCAGCTGACCATGCAGCAGCTCGCGCAGCCCAAAGCTCGTCGCGATTTCGGGCAAGCGCGCCAGCGGCTCGCCATCCGACAGCGATAGCCGTACGTCTTCCGCCCGCAGGTCGAGGTGATGCGTCGCGCGGTCGATGCCGAGACGCACGCCGCCGATCACGACCTTGAACCCGATCCCGGAGCGCTCGAGCCCCGCCGCTACATAGGGCGCCAGCCAATCCAGCGCGATCGGCCCCTGCATCAGCCGCCAGATGACAAAGCCGGCGACCAGGATCAGCACCCCGGCAATCGAGCCGAGCCAGACGATGCAGTGATGTGCGCCGCGCCCGACCCGCCGCGCCGCCGCGCGCCGGACAGCCCGGCGATGTGCCGCGTCGTCTCCCTCCGGCCCCTCTTGACCGGGTTCGGCCGGCGCGCGAGTGTCGCCCGCCCCGCCGGGATCGCGCGATGGGATCGTTATTGGACCTCTCCCGACCTGATGCCATGCCGCCGCGGCCGGCCGACCCGCGGCTGCGCGAGCTCGGTTTCGCGGCCTGGGAGACGGCGCTCGCCGAATCGGCGGCCCACAGCCGCAGCGCCATTGCCAGCGCCTGGGCTGCCACCCAATCCGGGAAGGGATTGCTGGCCGCGATCTTCGGCAACAGCCCGTTCCTCAGCAAGCTCGCGGTTGCCGAATGGCCCCTCCTGCTGCGTCTCGTCGAGGACGGCCCCGACGCAGTGTTCGACGGCATTGCGACCGCCCTCGAACAGCACGCCGATCCCGGCGAAACCCAGCCAGCATTGATGCGGCGGCTGCGGATCGCCAAGCGACAGGCGGCTCTTGTTGCCGGGGTCGCCGAGATTGCCGGGAACTGGCCGCTCGAACGGCAGATGGCGGCGTTGAGCCGCCTCGCCGAGGCGGCCCTCGGGGCGGCGGTGCGCCACCTGCTGCATGCCGCCGCGGCGCGCGGCTTGGTCAAGCTCGCCAACCCGGAGGACCCGGAGCATGGCAGCGGCTTGATCGTCCTCGGCATGGGCAAGCTCGGCGGCGGTGAGCTTAATTACTCCAGCGATATCGACCTGATCCTTCTGTTCGATTCGGCGCGCAACCCGGTGCTCGCGCCAGCGGAAGCGCAAGCCTTCTTCGGGCGGCTGGCGCGCGATCTGGTGCGCATTCTCGATGAGCGCACCGGGGATGGCTATGTTTTTCGCACCGATCTGCGGCTTCGCCCCGATCCGCGCTCGACCCCGCCCGCGCTGTCGGTGGCAGCGGCGCTGAGCTACTACGAGAGCGTCGGGCAGAACTGGGAGCGCGCCGCGCTGATCAAGGCGCGGCCGGTCGCCGGCGATCGCCTCGCCGGGCAGCGGTTCCTCGCCGAGTTGCAGCCGTTCATCTGGCGCAAGAATCTCGATTTCGCGGCGATCGCGGACATCCATTCGATCAAGCGGCAGATCCAGGCGCATAAGGGCGGCGGCCGCGTTGCGGTCGAGGGCCACGACATCAAGACCGGCCGCGGCGGCATCCGCGAGGTCGAGTTCTTCGCCCAAACCCAGCAGCTGATCTGGGGCGGGCGATTGCGGGCATTGCGGGTCGCGCCGACCTGCACCGCATTGCGGCGGCTCGCCGCGACCGGCCGCATCGATCCGAACGCGGCCGACACGCTGATCGCGGATTACCGTTTCCTGCGCAGGGTCGAGCACCGGCTGCAGATGGTGGATGACGCGCAGATCCACCGCCTGCCGGCTGACCGTGATGGAATCGAACGGCTGGCGATCTTTCTCGGCTATGCCGAGGCGGACGCCTTCGCCGCCGATCTCCGCGACCATCTCGCATCGGTCGAGCAGCACTACGCCGAGCTGTTCGAGGAAGCGCCGAGCTTGTCCGGTCCGGGCAACCTCGTCTTTACCGGCGCCGAGAACGATCCCGACACGCTGGAAACGCTGGCGCGGCTCGGCTTCGCCGAGCCGGCGCGGGTCGCGGCGATGGTGCGCGGCTGGCATCATGGCCACATGCGCGCGACGCGCAGCCAGCGGGCGCGCGAGATCCTGACCGAGCTGGTGCCGGAGCTGTTGCGCATTTTCGGCGCGACGGCAAACCCGGATACGGCATTGCTGCGCTTCGATCATTTCCTGTCGCTGCTACCGGCAGGGGTGCAGCTGTTTTCGCTGTTCCATGCCAATCCGGGGCTGCTGTCGCTGGTCGCCGACATCATGGCCGAGGCGCCATTGCTGGCGGAAAGCCTGGCGCAACGCCCGGCATTGCTCGACGCGGTGCTGACCGCCGAATTTTCCGCGCCGCTTCCCGATCATGCCGGACTTGCCGCCGATCTCGGCGGCCTCACCGCCGGCGCGCGCGATTTCCAGGACACTCTCGATATTCTGCGGCGCTGGGCCAATGAGCGGCGCTTTCAGGTCGGGATACAGCTGTTGCGCCGCGACATCGAAGGCGATCGGACAGGCATGGCGCTCGCGGATATCGCGGAGACCGCGCTGGCCGCCCTGCTGCCGGCGGTGACGGCCGAATTCGCCCGGGCCCATGGCGAGGTGCCGGGCGGCGCCTTCGCGGTCGTCGCGATGGGACGGCTCGGCAGCCGCGAGATGACCCTCGCCTCCGATCTCGACCTGGTCCTGATCTATGACGCGCCGGAAGACAGTCCCGGCTCCGACGGGCCGCGTCCGCTCGCGGCCAGTACCTATTACGGCCGGCTCGGCCAGCGGCTGATTACGGCGATTACCGCGCCGACCGGCGAAGGGAAGCTGTACGAGGTTGACATGCGGTTGCGCCCGTCGGGCGAATCCGGGCCGATCGCGTCGAGCCTCGCCGCCTTCGCGCAATATCAGCGCGAATCCGCCTGGACCTGGGAGCACATGGCGCTGACCCGGGCGCGGCCGATCGCCGGCGACGAGGCCTTGCAGCAGCGGCTTCGGGACGCGATCGCGGCGGCATTGCGCCAGCCACGTGACCCGCGCCGGCTGGTCGTCGACGTCGCCGATATGCGGCGCCGCATATCGGAGAGCCTGCCGCGGCCCTCGCCCTGGGATCTGCGCAACCGGCGGGGCGGGCTGACCGACCTCGAATTCACCGTGCAGTATCTGATGTTGCGCGAGGCGGCGCGCAGGCCCGAGGTGTTGCGGCGCGAGACCGGCGCCGCCCTCGCCGCGCTCGGCGACGCCGGCGCCCTGCCGCCGCAGGCGGTGCGCGAGCTCAGCGAAGCGCTCGCGCTGTTACGGCATTTGCGCGCGCTGCTGGCATTGCTGTTCGACGGCGTGCCCGACCCGGTTGCGCTCGCCGGCCCGGCCGGCGCGACCCTGGCGCGATGCGCCGGCGCGGTTGACTTCGTCCGGCTCGACGCGGATATGGTTGCCGCCTGCGCCCGTGTCCGCGCGTGGTACGAGCGGCTGATCGTCCGGCCGGCGCGGCGTGTCGCGCAATCCCGGCAACAAATGACAGGAGAGACGGCGCCATGAGCGTCCCGGTCGGCGACAAGGCCCCCGATTTCACGATGCCCACCGACGGCAATGGCAGCGTCACGTTGTCGAAGCTGCGCGGCAAGCCGGTGGTGCTCTATTTCTATCCCAAGGACGACACGACGGGCTGTACCGCGGAGGCCTGCGGCTTTCGCGACACCTTTCCCGATTACGGCAAGACCGGCGCTGTCGTGATCGGCGTCTCGCGCGATTCAGTCGCCTCGCACGACAAGTTCAAGAAGAAGCACGGGCTGCCCTTCATTCTCGCCTCCGACGCAGACGGCAAGGTGACGGAGGGCTACGGGGTGTGGATCGAAAAGAGCATGTATGGCCGCAAATACATGGGCATCGACCGAAGCACCTTTCTGATCGACAAGGAGGGCGTGGTGCGAGGCGTGTGGCATAAGGTCAAGGTGCCCGGCCATGTCGCCGAGGTGCTGAAAGCGGCGAAAGCGCTCGCAAGTTAGCTCTGCGATGACCGGATGAACCTGCTTTGACAAACGGTTACCGGTGTCACTACCTATCGCGGTATCGCGAACGCGTTGAACGCGAGGGGATAAAGACCCTTCGGGATCGGAAGTGGCACGATCGAACCGTTCGCGACTTGCTGCGCCGGTATCTCGATCCATTCGAAAAATCAACTGCTTCGATGTCACTCACGCGATAGGTGAAGCTCGCATTGCCGGACCATGATGTTCCGTTTGCCCAGCATTGGCCCTTGGAAATCTATTCGGTCACCATCCACCCGGCCGGTGTAGGTGCCGTGATAGGCCGGATGGAACGCGCGCACGACCCCGGCGTTGATGCCGATCTCAACCAGTCCATCCCCTTGGATAAGCCCGTGGAATTCGGCTACGGCCGGTTGGCTACTGAGCGAGATATATTCGCGGGTCGCGGTGATTCTGTCGTCTTGGATGCTGAACGGCAGTTTCCACTCGAATGGCCCGCCATGCACGTCAAAGCGGTCTTGCCCGCATTGGTAGGTGCCTTGCCAAGTCCCCTCCAGCGGATTGGCATTGCCAAGGCTTGCGCCGATGCCACAAGCGGCTAGACACACAAAAACTGAGAGTGCGAATTTTCGTCCCATGATGGACCCCGTTGTAAGGCAACCACGCATTCGCGGCTGCGATTCTCACCGGTGTGGTCCCTGTAGGGGTTCGCCCCCCATGGTGTAGGCACGGTATTTAGCCGGCCAGATCAGGTGGGACGATTGACCACACCCTAGGATGGTACGGCAGCGAGGTTGATCGCATCCCCGGATAGCCGATCTCTCCCAATACGGCGCTGAAACCAAAGGCCCATTTGCCATGAAACCCGCGGATTTCCCAGGAAATCACCTGGCACAAGATCAAGGTGCCGGGTCATCTCCGCGAAGTCCTGAAGGCGGCGACAGCGCTCTGAGCGACCGCTCGCCGGGGATGCTCCCTGAATCGTCATGCCGCGCAAGCGGGCATCCAGGGGCGACCGATGAATCTCATCGCTCTGGATTCCCGCGTTCGCGCAATGACGAAAACAATATGGCCGAAACGCTCGCGGAACGGGCGGCAGCGATCCTCGCTGCCGGCGAGCCGGCTGAAAAGGTGGCGCTGAGCCGAGCGCTGGCCACCCGTTGGCGGGCCGGCGGCATGACGGTCGGCAATGCGATACCACCGCCCCGTCCGGCGCGGCCCGCTCGCCCGGCATTGTGCCCGCCTCGCGACATGCCGCGTCGCCGCAATTTCGGCTCGATAGCCGGGCGGATCGCGCTCATTCATGCGCTGGCGCATATCGAGCTCAATGCGATCGATCTGGCCTGGGACATCATCGCGCGGTTCCCCGGCGCTGATTTGCCGCGCGGGTTTTACGACGACTGGGTCGGCGTCGCGGCCGAGGAGGCCGAGCATTTCACGCTGCTCGTCGATCGGCTCGGAGCGCTCGGCGCCGCCTATGGCGAATTGCCGGCGCATGACGGGTTGTGGGAGGCGGCCGCCGCGACCGCGCATGATCTGCTCGCGCGGCTCGCTGTCGTGCCGCTGGTGCTGGAGGCGCGCGGCCTCGACGTGACGCCGGAGATGACCCTCCGCCTCGAACGCGCCGGCGACGAGGCGAGCGCCGCGATCCTTCGCCGCATCTATGATGACGAGATTGGCCATGTCGCGGTCGGAGCGCGTTGGTTCGAGCGCCTGTGCCGCCAGCGCGGCCTCGACCCGGAAGCCGTCTTCCACGACAAGGTGCGGCGGCATTTCAACGGGGCGCTTAAGCCGCCGTTCAATCGCACGGCGCGCGATGCCGCCGGTTTGCCACAACAATGGTACGAAATGCTGAGCGCGCAACCGGACTGATCTGCAGGAGGATTGCCATGCCAATTGCCCGGATAGCTGTGCTGACCCTCGGCGTGACGGTCGGCTTCGCGATGCCTGCCCACGCCGCCGACCCGGCGTTGGACGTGAAGACCGGACTATGGGAGCTCACCTCGACCGGAACCACGAGCGGCGCGCCGCCGATCCCGGAGGAGGCGCTGGCCCGAATGACTCCGGAGCAGCGTGCCAAAATGGAATCGGCCATGCAGGAGGCGATCGGGCGAAACAATCAGCCGCATGTCTCGAAGAGCTGCATCACCCAGAAGCAGCTCGAAAAGGCGCCGAATTTCGCCGAGCGGCATGACAAATCGTGCAAGCAGACCGTGGTCAGCCGCACTGCATCCGTGATTGAGACCCGCGTCGAGTGTACCGGCCCGCAGAAGATGTCGGGCACGTTTCGCTTTCAGGCGGTGTCGCGGGAAGCCATCCACGGCGATGTGAGCATGGTCATGAGCGACGGCAACAAAACGATGACGTCGAAACACGCGATCCAAGGCAAATGGCTCGGCGCGGA
>Ga0209488_10001337_pt1 | contig 21017 bp, 18 predicted proteins | sample Rivendell_Oct201_8_FD_188349 | JGI IMG/M metagenome (GOLD analysis project Ga0209488, IMG submission 188349) | Vadose zone soil microbial communities from the Eel River Critical Zone Observatory, Northern California, USA -... | ecosystem: Environmental > Terrestrial > Soil > Vadose zone >...
TTATACGCTGCACGAGCGCTGTAGGTCAAGGCGAAATCAGGCAGACGCTGTAAATGAGCGTACGCCGAGCGGGAGTAACTCAGCTGGCAGAGTGTCTGCTTCCCAAGCAGAATGTCGCGGGTTCGAATCCCGTCTCCCGCTCCACCTCTATCTCGGCAACCTCGCAGCTCGACCCGTCGCGACGAGATCACCCATGACGGCTCTCAGCTTCCTGCGGCCCTACACGACGCGGTTCTTCAACCCGGTCAGCCGGAGATTCGCGGGTCACCTGCCGGGCTTCGCGATCCTCGTGTATGTCGGGCGCCGGTCGGGCCGGACGTATCGGACGCCCATCAACGTCTTCCGCCACGGCGACGACTACGTCTTTGCCCTCACGTACGGATCGGACGTTCAGTGGGTCAAGAACGTCCTGGCCGCGGGTGGCGGCCAGCTCGAGACGATGGGCAGGAAGGTCCGGCTGATCGACCCGCAACTGTTCGTCGATCCGAGGCAGCGCCTCATACCTCTCCCGGTGCGCCTGTTCCTGCGCCTGATGCACGTCACCGAATTCCTGTCGATGCGACCGGCGCCGGCCGGCTGAGTCGCAACTCGGCTGGAATAGGTCGACTGCCCGAGGGTCAGCCGGATGGCGGGGATCGGACTTTCGTACAGGTGCGGCCGCCGGGCGCAGAAGGTCCAATGACCAGACCGGGGCACCAGCGCAGCGTGGGAAATCTCCCCGGATGGACCATGTCTGAGGATCCGGTTGAGAACGTTGCAGGAGACGACCCGAGCACAGTGGGCCCCGGGCGCACGGCCCTCTGAGGCGATCGCCGACTGGTTGCGGCGCCTCGTCCCATTGACGCCCGTCCGCCTCGTCGTCGTCCTGTCGGCGGCGGCGGCCGCGAGCCTCCTTCTGCCGAAATCCGGCTGGAACACCGACGATTCGGCGTGGATCCCGGCCTTCGTGATCCTGACCGGCCTCTCCGTGATGCTCGAATTCGTCGCGGTCGAGCTGCCGCACGGCGGGGTCGTCTCCGTCGCCACGATCACCCACATCGCGACGATCTTCCTCGTGCCTCCGCCGTTCGCTGCCCTGTCGGTGGGGCTGGCCGTGATCTTCGAGGAGATCGTCCACCGCCGGGCGCTCGTGCGGTTGGCGTTCAACTCGTCCAGCTACGTGCTGACGATCGCCCTCGCGTCACTCGCGGTGAGACTGATCGGGGACCCGCGGGTGCTGGTCACAAACCGGGAGCACCTCCCGCTCGTGGCGATGGTCGTGATCGTCAGCCTTGTCTACTACGTTCTCAACGACCTCCTGACGTGCGCGATCATGGCCCTCACCACCGGCAGGTCGCTCGCCTACCTCGTCCGAACGAACAGCCGGGGCACGATCCTGGCCGAGGCCGGCGCCGGGATGGTCGGAGTCCTCTTCGCCCTAATCTGGATCGTCGAGCCGATCTGGACGGCGCTGCTCGTGATACCCGCGGCAGTCATCGCCCGCGCCCTTCAGTACATCCGTCAGCTCGAGCGCGAGACGCGCTCCGCCGTCGCGAGCCTGGCCGAGGTCGTCGACCACCGCGACGCGTCCACGTTCCACCATTCCGAGCGCGTCGCCCTCTACGCGGTCGCGACCGCTCGCCAGCTCGACCTGGACGAGGACGTGGTCGAGCTCATCGCGCAGGCGGCCGCGGTACACGACCTGGGAAAGATCGCCGTCCCGGATCGGATCCTGCTGAAGCCCGGACCGCTGACCGCCGAGGAGCGGACGGCGATGGCAGTCCACACCGAGATCGGTGCCCGCATCCTTCGCCAGTTCCATCTCTTCAGCTCGGGCGCGAACATCGTCCTCCACCACCACGAGTCGTACGACGGTTCGGGCTATCCACACGGCCTCGCCGGCGAGGCGATCCCGATCGGCGCGCGGGTCGTCGCGGTGGCCGATGCCTTCGACGCGATGACGTCCGACCGGCCGTATCGCGCTGCCCTGTCCGTCGAGGAAGCGATCGCGAGGCTTCGCGACGGAGCCGGCGAGCAATGGGACCCGAATGTGGTCGATGCGCTGCTCGCCCTTCTGGCCAGCGGGCGCCTGGCGCTGGACGACCGGCCGACGGTTGCGGATCGGCCGGACGCAGCATGAACATCCCGATTCGCCGCCCGGGTGCTGCCGCCGACGCGTTCCGCCCGTTGTGGGTCGGCCAGACCGTGTCCGCCCTCGGCACCCACGTCTCGATGGTGGCCCTGCCGCTCATCGCGGTCCTGGCCCTGCACGTCGGTCCGCTCGAGCTGGGCATCCTCGCCGCGCTCGAAACGGTCCCGTACCTGGTCCTGTCGCTGCCGGCCGGCGTGATCGTCGACCGGATCGACCATCGAGCGACGATGATCGCCTGTGATCTCGGGCGGGCCGTTGTTCTCGGGGTCGCGGCCATTGCCCTCGCGCTGGGCAGTGCCTCGATCGAGCTCCTGTACCTTGTCGCCGTCGTCGTCGGCTCGCTCAGCGTCTTCTTCACGGTCGCCTGCAGCAGCTACCTCGCGGTCATCCTGCCGGCCGATCGACTGGTGGCCGGAAACCAGCGCCTCGAGCTGTCCGACTCGGGTGCCCGGATCGCCGGGCCGACCATCGGCGGCACTCTCGTCCAGTTCGCCGGCGGGGCCGCCGCGGTACTGCTGGACGCAGCCTCGTACCTCATCTCGGCGATTGCCCTCTTCGGCTCCCCGCGACGCGGCCGGCCGGCGCGGCCCACAGCGCCCCGGATCGGGCTGCTGGGCGGAATCGTCGTCGGCTTGCGGCGTGTCGCCGGCGACCGGGTCCTGCGCGATCTGGCGGGCTCGACCGCGGTCTTCAATCTCGGGAGCGGGATGGTGCTGGCCGTCATCGTCCTGTTCGCCACGCATGACGTGGGCCTGGACGCCGCGGGGTTCGGCCTCGTCTACGGGATCGGAAACGTCGGATTCCTGCTTGGCGCGATGCTCGTCGGCGCATTGACGAGCCGGATCGGCGTGGGCCGGTCGCTTCTCGGGACGGCCTATCTGAGCGCGCTTGCGATGGTTCTCATCGCCGTCGCCGGCCCGGGCCCCGGCATGCTGCTCCTGCTGGCCGGGCGGTTCGTCGGCGCGGTTGCGACGCCGGTCTTCAACGTCAATGTCCTGAGCCTGCGCCAGGCCCGCGTGGACGACGCCATCATGGGTCGGGTCAACGGAACGTTCCAGTTCGTCGAGTGGGGCATCCTTCCCCTCGGCTCCCTCCTTGGTGGTGCGATCGCCGAGATCCTCGGTCCTCGGGCGGCCCTCGACGCGGCGGCCGTATGCGGGATCCTGAGCGCCGTCTGGCTGAGCGTATCGCCCGCCCACCGGCTCACCACCCTGGCCGAGGCTCGGGCGGACGGTCTCCCCGACGGGAGCCTCGTGGAACCCGATACGCGGCTCATGCCGCCGCAGGTGGCCTGAATCGCATCCCGCTAGGCTTGTTCAATGCGAGCCGTCCTGTTCACCGACTTCGGCGCGATGCCGTCGGTCCGCGACGTGCCCGATCCGGTTTGTCCACCCGACGGGGCGATCATCCGGGTCGAGGCGACTGGTCTCTGCCGCTCCGACTTGCACGGCTGGCGCGGGCACGACCCGGACATCACGGTCCCGCACGTGCCCGGCCACGAGTTCGCCGGGACGATCGAGGAAGTCGGCGACGACGTGACTCGCTGGACCGTCGGCGAGCGGGTCACCGTGCCGTTCGTCTGCGCCTGTGGGGTGTGCGGGCCGTGTCTTGCCGGCGATCAGCAGGTCTGCGACAACCAGTTCCAGCCAGGCTTCACGCACTGGGGCTCATTCGCCGAGCTCGTCGCCATCGGCCGGGCGGACATCAACCTGGTCCGACTCCCCGACGACCTCGACTTCGTGACGGCGGCGAGCCTCGGCTGCCGGTTCGCGACGGCGTACCGGGCCGTGATCAGCCAGGGCCGACTGCGCGAGGGCGAGTGGGTCGCGGTCCACGGCTGCGGGGGTGTCGGGCTGTCCGCCGTGATGATCGCGGTCGCCACCGGTGCTCACGTCGTCGCGGTCGATGTCTCGGAGGCGGCGCTCGCCGCGGCCACCGCGCTCGGTGCGGAGGCGGTCGTTGACGGCTCGGCCGACGATGTCGCCGCGCGCATCGTCGCGGCGACCGCGGGCGGCGCGCATCTCTCGGTCGACGCGCTCGGCAGCACGACGACGTGTCTCAACTCGATCGCCTGTCTCCGCAAGCGCGGTCGCCACATCCAGGTCGGGCTCATGGTCGGAAACGACGCTCGACCGCCGATCCCGATGGATCTCGTCATCTCGCGCGAGCTCGAGATCCGCGGCAGCCACGGCATGGCCGCCCACGACTACGCGGCGATGCTCGCGAAGGTGACCGACGGCAGCCTTCAGCCCGGCCGGTTGGTCGGGCGAACGATCGGCCTCGACCGCGCGCCGGTGGCGCTCGTCGCGATGGACGAGCCGGCGGCGATCGGCGGGATGACCGTCATCGTTCTCGGCAAGCCCTGATCCGTCAGAGCCTGACCGGCTGGCCCGTCTCGGCCGAGCGCAGGAGTCCGTCGAGTGTTCGGGCCTGGCCCATCGCATCCTCGCGGCCGAGGAGTGGTGGTCCCTCGCCGCGGATCGCCCGGCCGACGTCCTCGAGCTCGAGCCGGTAGGCATTCTCGCCGTCGAGCTGCGTTTCGACGCCGTCCCGGACGATCGACACCGGTTGCCCCTGCCACGGGTTCGTGAGCATCAGCGACCCGTCGGAGCCGATCGCCTCGAGCGTGTGGTGCGTGGACGTGAAGCCCGCCGTGAATTCGGCGACGACGCCGCTCGGAAAATGGAGCAGCCCGGTGAACCGGATGTCGACGCCAGTCGGGCCGGGCAGGGCAACCCCGAACACGACGTCCGGTTCCTCGCCGGCGATGAGCCGCGACCCGCTGACGCAGTAGCAACCGACGTCCATGAGCGAGCCGCCGTCGAGGTCGGGTCGCAGGCGGACGTCGGCCGCACCCTCCTGGACATAACCAAAGGTCGCCCGGATCGCCTGGAGCGCTCCGATCCCGGGCAGGCTCTCGACCAGGCGTCGGGCCTGCGGATGGTGGCGCCACATGAACGCTTCCGACAGGACGAGTCCGGCCCGGTCGGCGGCGTCGAACGCCTCGTCGACCTCGGCCGGGTGGCGCGTGTACGGCTTTTCGCACAGGACGTGCTTGCCCGCGGCCAGCGAGCGGAGCGTCCATTCGTGGTGGAGCGAATTCGGCAGGGCGTTGTAGATCGCCTCGACGCCCGGATCAGCGAGCAGCTCCTCGTACGTGCCGTGGGCTCGCGGGATGTCATGACGCTCGGCGAAGGCGGCGGCGCGCGCGGCCGTGCGGCTTCCGACTGCGACGACCTCGACCGCGTCGGTCAGTCGCGCGCCCGGGAGGAACCGGTCGTTGATGTCGCCGGTCCCGAGGATCCCCCAGCGGACTGGTGCGGCGGTCATCGTCTCTCCGATCCGGTTGCGCCCCCGTGCCTCGATCAGGCCAGGCCGAAACGCTCGATGGCAGTCTCGACGAGGACCCGCCCGATCGCCAGCGAGGCCGTAGCGGCCGGCGACGGGGCGTTGCGGACGTGGAGGACACGGCGCGAGCCACCGAGGCTGAAGTCGTCGACCAGCTGGCCGTCCCGATCGAGCGCCTGGGCCCGGACCCCGGACGGCCCGAAGACGAGCTGCTCCCCACGAAGCTCCGGGAGGTATCGCTGGAGCTCCCGCACGAAGGCCCGCTTCGACCAGTCGCGCCACATCTCCGCGACGCCCATCCGAAGGTGACGAACCGCGAGTCGCTGGAACCCGCGAAAGGCCAGGGTCGAGGCAAGGTCCCGAAGGTTCAGGTCGCGCCGCCGATAGCCCTCCCGCGCGAACGCCAGAACGGCGTTCGGGCCGGCCCACACCTCGCCGTCGATCCGTGGCGTGAAGTGGACCCCGAGGAACGGGAAGCGCGGGTCCGGCAACGGGTAGATCAGACGGTTGACGAGGCGGCGGGCATCCGGCGTGAGCGTGTAGTAGTCGCCACGGAACGGGACGATCCGCGGGACGTCCGGGCCGCGCTCGCCCGTCATCGCAGAAACGCGGTCCGACTGGAGCCCGGCACAGGCGATGACGTTCGTTGCCTCGATGTCGCCGCGCGTCGTCCCGATGACGACGCCATCGGCTCGCTCGTCGATCGAGGTAACGGCGCGGTCGACCTGGATGTCGGCGCCGCGGGCGCGGGCCTCGTCGGCGTACGCCAGCGCGACCTCGCGGAAGTCGATGATCCCGGTCTTCGGCGACCACAGCGCCTGGACGCCGGCGGCGTGCGGCTCGAGCTCCCGCATCCGCTCCGGCCCGAGGATCTCGAGACCTTCCACGCCATTCGAGGTCGCTCGCTCGCAAAGGGCCTCGAGCCGCGGCCGCTCGCCGTCGTTCAGCGCAACGACGAGCTTGCCCGGGTGGCGAAACGGGATACCGTGCTCGCCGGCGAACCGCTCGAGCTTGGCCTTGCCCTCGCGACAGAGGATCGCCTTGAGCGAGCCCGGCGCGTAATAGAGCCCGGCGTGGATGACGCCGCTGTTGTGCCCGGACTGGTGGGTCGCGAGTTCCGGTTCCTTCTCGAGGACGGTCACGCTGATGTCAGGACGTGCCTCGAGGAGGAGATGCGCGGTCGCCAGCCCGACGATCCCGCCACCGATGATCGCGACGTCGACCCGGTCAGCCACCGGCGTCGAATGCTTGCTCGGATGGCGGCGTCGCGGCATCCGGAAACGGGAATCCGAGCCGCTCTCCGAGAGCCCGCAGCCCGTCCGCGTGAACCCGGTCGATGACGACGCCCTGCTCATCTGAGCGCGCGGCCGCGGCCGCCTCTGGCTCGCCCGGGACCAGGACGCGGCCGGGGGCACCGGGCGCAAGCGGCGCCGCGACGAGCTGCTCGAGGTAGCCCTCGAGGCGTCGCTCGAATGTGCCGGGCTCATCGATCGCGGCCGGGTCGATGACGATGAACGTCTGGCCGAGATCCGACGGCGCCTCCGTGCTGAACAGGCCGATGATGTTCGGGCCGAACGCCGCGCCTCCGAGGACGCCGGTCAGCATGTCGACCGCGAGCGACAGCCCGTAGCCCTTGTAGCCGGCGGTCGACTCCTCGCCGCCGAGCGGGTGGAGCGCCCCGGCCAGGGCCGCCTCCGGCGTGAGGGCAGGCCGGCCCTCCGCGTCGATCGCCCAGCCGACGGGCAGCGATTCACCCCGGCGCGCGGCAACCTCGATCCGGCCCCGCGGGACGGTCGACGTCGCCATGTCGAGGCAGAACGAGCCGAACCGGCCGGCCGGCGCGGCAATCGCGATCGGGTTCGTCCCGAGCATGGCCACCCGCGACCGGGTCGGGGCGACGAGCGGCGACGTGTTCGACAGCGAAACGCCGATCAGCCCCCGCTCTGCGGCGCGCAGGGCGTACCACCCCGCGATCCCGTAATGGTTCGAGTTGCGGACGACGGCCGTTGCCGCGCCAACCTCGGCGACGGCGTCGATTGCCCAGTCGACGGCGACCCGCGACGCGTGGTGGCCCCAGCCGTTCCGGCCATCGAACCGGACGAGCGCGGACCGACCCGCCTCGCGGACGGGACGAGCGGCGGGGTCGAGGACGCCAGCCTCGACCAGCGCGACGTAGTTCGGGAGGCGGGCGGTGCCATGCGAGGCGATCCCCCGCCGATCGGAGGCGATGAGGACCTCGGCCACGTCGGCGGCGATGTCCGGCGGTGTCCCGATGGTACCGAGCAGTCCCGCCGTCCAGGTCCGGAGGAGATGGACCGGAACGGCGAGACCGTCGGTTGGGTCGGCGTAGACAGGCACGATGCCAAGCCTACGCTGGTGTTGGGACGCCTGTGGCGGGCGGCTCCAGGCCCTGTTCGGATGCGATGAGCCGACCCCGTCGAGCGAGGTCGCGATAGATCTCGGCGCTGGCGGCAATGCCGTCGGCGAACGGCGTGACCGGCACCGACCCGATGGCCGCCAGCCCGTCATGGTCGATCTCGGCGGGAAACGGCAACGGGGTCGGATCGAAGGTGATCAGGCCGCGCGCCTCGGGGACGATCGACTCGATCGTCTCGACGAGCTCCGTCATGCTGGCGAGGCTGCCGCCGAGGTTGAAGACGTGGGCACCCGCGAGGCGGCTTCGGCTGGCAGCGAGGAGCGTCCGGGCGACGTCGTCCGCGTACTGGAACAGCGTCGAGCCACCGAAGCCGATCCTGTAGGGCAGGCCGAGCAGGGCTGCCACGATCGCCTTCGTCGGTCCGCTCGTCATCCCCTGGTCGCGTCCGACGCCATACACCGTCATCGGTCGGAGGCCGATGCTCGACAAGCGGTCGTCGAGCCAGTAGACCCGGGCGTTGCCCTCGTTCGCCTGCTTGTAGACGCCGTAGTGGTTCAGCGGGTGGGCGGTCGCATCCTCTGCCAGGTGACCGGTCCCGGTGTCAGCGTCGTCGAGCCCATACATCCCGATCGAGCTGGTATAGACGATCGGGCCGATCCGGTTCGCCCGCCGCTTCACCGCCTCGAAGATGTTGACGGTCCCGACGACATTGACGAGCGCCCCGAGCGGCGGGTTCGCCCGGCAGAACGGGACCTGCAGTGCGGCCAGGTGGATGACGTTGGTGATCGAGTTCTCGTCGAGGGCGGTTTCGACCGAGGCGAGATCGGTGATGTCGCCGCGGACGAACGTGACAGCGCCGAGCTCCTCGTCGGTCATGATCGAGCGCAAGCGACGGGGATCGCCGCCCAGGTCGAACGCGATGACCGGGACGCCATCCTTCACGAGCGCCCGAACCGTCCACGCCCCGATGCAACCCAGTGCCCCCGTCACGAGGAATCGCTCGTCGTTCGTGGCCGCCATCAGGCGGGCACCCGGGCCGGATCGAACCGGCAGACATTCACGAGCCGGCCGATCCCCTCGATCTCGACGACGACCTCGTCGCCGTCGCCGAGGAGCACCGGCGGGTCGCGGAAGATGCCGACCCCGCCGGGCGTGCCGGTCGCGATCACGTCCCCCGGCTCGAGTCGGAACGACTGGGAGCAATAGCTGACGATCGCGGCCACGCCGAAGTACATCTGCGCCGTGCTGGCCTCCTGGACGACTGCGCCGCCGACCCGACAGCTGATCGCGAGCTGCTGCGGGTCCGGGATCTCGTCGGTCGTGACGAGGGCCGGGCCCATCGGGCAGAACGTGTCGAGCGACTTGCCGCGAACCCACTGGCCGTCGCCGAACTGGATGTCGCGGGCCGACACATCGTTGAGACAGGTGTAACCGAGGACGTAGTCGAGGGCTTCGCTCTCGGCGACGCGCCGCGCCGCGCGACCGATGACGACCGCCAGCTCGGCCTCGTAATCGACCTGCGTCGCGAGCTCCGGATCCCAGCGGATCTCGGCGCCGTGGCCGATCACGGAGCTCGGCCACTTGGCGAAGATGAGCGGCGCGGTCGGGCGATCGGCGCCCTCCTCGTCGACGTGCTCGCGGTAATTGCGACCGATCGCAACGATCTTGCCGGGCCTCGGGACGGGGGCGAGGAGCTCAGTGGTCTCGAGGCGGCTACCGGAACGGTCGATCCGGGAGGCCTCCGACGCGGCTGCAAACGCAAGCCCGGCCAGTTGTCCGGGATCTCCGGCCAGGAGCTCGTCCATGGTCGTCGGACCGGTGCGGAGCAGCGTCTCGGCCGGCAGCCATCGCTCGGAGCTGGCGACCCCGAGGCGATCGCGACCTCCCTCTGCCCGATACGAGATCAGGCGCACGGGGTGCGGCCCAACGTCCTCGGTGTGATGAGCTGAAGAACCGGCCGGGCGGCCACCGCGTGCTCCCTCCGTTCAGTATGCTGACCCGTGGACGGTAGATTGAACGATACGATACGGTGATAATCGCGTCAACCACCGTCGGAACGGGTCGCCGAGAGGGGCCGGCGTCGAGGAGGCGCGCCCGGCCCCAGCTTGATGCGAGATATTCCTCTCCCGCATGAGAATCGAGCCGAGCGAGCTCGACCCCTCTCCACGATCACGGCTCGCTCGTGCGTGGATGGATCGAAGTTCGTCGAGGGTCAGGCGCGATCGCCGCGAATCTGATGCGCCAGCCGAATATCGGGCAGAGGAAGAGGTCGTGGCCGGGGGGACGACCTACGCATCACCGCGCAGCGGATCGGCGAGCTGGTCCGCGAGCCAGCGGAGATCGGCGACGAGCAACGGCACTCGCTCGTCGGTCGCCCGCACTTTTAGGAGGGTGATGCTCGCGGCAAATGGCCCCTCCCCTGGCTGACGACCGCGGACCATGACGCCGTAGCAGACGACCCCTTCCATCGTCTCCTCGTCGTCGATGGCGTAGCCCCGCCGGCGAACCTCGACGAGGTCGGCCATCAGCTCGTCGACGGTGCTGTGCGAGCGCGCCGAGAGCGTCGGCAGGCTGGTCACCCCGTCCAATCGATGAGCGAGCTCGGCGTCGTCGAGCGAGGCAAGCGCCGCTTTGCCGGTCGCGGTGCACGACGCCGGCAGTCGCCGCCCGATACCGGACGTGAGGCGAACGGGTTGGCGACCGTCATGTCGCGCGAGGTACGTCATCTCGAGGCCGTCGAGGACGGCGAACTGGACCGTCTCCTCCGAGCCGGCCTCGAGATGGCGGCTCGCCTCGTAGAACTCCTGGACCTGGTCGACCGTCGCGAGGTAGGCACCCCCCAGCTCAGCCAGGCGGCGGCCCAGCGCGAAGCCGGTTCCGACGCGGCGGACCAGGCCCGCATCGGCGAGAGCACCGCAGATGTTGGCGATCGACGACTTCGGCAGCCCGAGGCGGCGGGCGATCTCGCTCGGTCCCGCGGCTTCGCCGTCGTTGTCCGCGAGGACGTCGAGGATCGTCGCTGCTCGGGTGACCGCGGGGGCGAGCGAATCCGCTTCTGCCGGCGGGGAAGGGCCATCCAGCGCGCTCGCGTCCACGGGCCGAGCGGCGACCGCCGCTAGCCGCGTTCCGCTCTCCTCGCTAAGTCTCGCCATTTGCAAACCCCTGGTCTCTCAGCTGTCGCCGTATTGGACTTGCGGCCAGTATGGTGGATGCCGTACAGCATATTGACGGTTGCATTTCGGTGGAATAGTGTTCAGCCCACCGCCGCCTGTTCAGTATGTTGGACAGGTCTCGAGCGGGTCAAGGAGGAGGGAACCAGTGTCGCGGTTCCGATCGATCGCCATCGCGGTCGGCCTGATCCTCGTCGAGACCGCGTGCAACGCGGCTCCGAGCATCTCACCGGCATCGAGCAGCGGCGCTGCCGCCTCGGTACCGGCCGCCACCAGCAGTGGCCCGGCCCCGAGCGCGGCCGGCCCTGCGACGTCACCCGGAGACAAGTTCAAGGGCGTCAACGTCAACATCCTCACATTCAACGGCCCCCAGGTCGCGGAGCCGCTCCAGCGGCGCGCGCCGGACTGGGAGAAGCTGACGGGCGGTCACGTGAACGTCGTCGCCGTCGGCTTCCAGACCATCTATGACAAGGCCCTGCTCGACGCCTCGACCAAGACCAACTCCTTCGACGCGTACGTGTTCGACCCGCAGTGGATGGGCGACTTCACCGGGCCCGGCTACCTGCTGGACCTGACCGATCGCGTCAACAACGATCCGCAACTGAACTGGCAGGACATCGGGCCGTTCTTCCGCGATTTCAACGCGACGTACAACGGCAAGGTCTACACGATCCCGCTCGACGGCGACTTCCACATGGTCTATTACCGCAAGGACATCCTCGAGAAGGACGGCGTCAAGCCGCCGGCCACGTGGGATGACTACCTCACGATCGCGCAGAAGTACAACGGGCAGGATCTGAATGGCGACGGCCAGCCGGACTACGGCTCGTGCATCGCCAAGAAGAAGGGCGCCCAGAGCTACTGGTGGATCATCTCCGTGGCCGGCGGCCTGCTCCAGGCCAAGGGGACGAACGATGGCGCGTTCTTCAACACGACCGACATGACCCCCTTGTTCGGCCAGAACGAGGCGATGACCAAGGCCCTCGAGACGTACGCCAAGACGGTCCAGTTCGGTCCGCCGGACGAGCTCAACATGGACGTCGGCGGGTCGCGCGGCCTCTTCACGACCGGCCGTTGCGCACTCACCATGGACTGGGGCGACATCGGCACCCTCGCACCCGGAACGTTCGCCGAGAACAAGACCGGCGCGACGATTACCCCGGGCTGGAAGCAGGTCCTCGACCGCGCTACCGGCAAGCTGGTCGCGTGCGACGCGACGACCTGCCCGAACGCCGTCGACGGCGTGAACTACGCGCCCTTCGCCTCGTTCGGCGGCTGGTCCGGCGCCGTCAATGCCCAGTCTCCGAAGGCAAACCAGGACGCCGCGTATGACTTCCTTTCGTACATGAGCTCGCCGGCGATCTCGGGTGTCGACGTGACCCTGGGCAAGACCGGCTTCAACCCATACCGGACGTCACAGTTCACGAACATCCAGCCTTGGCTCGACGCCGGCCTCAGCCAGGCCGCCGCGGAGAACTACCTTGGCGCCATCAAGGCCAGCCTCACCAACGCGAACATGGTCCTCGACCTGCGGATCCCGCTGACCAAGCGCTACGAGCAGGATGTGCTCGACACGGCGTTGGCCCAGTATCTCGCCAAGGAGACTGATGCCGCAGCCACCGAGGCGCAAATCGCGGACGGCTGGAATGCCATCACCGACGAGGCCGGAAAGGACAAGCAACTCGCTGCCTATGTCGCCAGCCTCGGCGTCCAGCGATAGCTCATTGGAACCCGGGCCCAATGGGCCGGTCCCATCGGGATCGGCTCTTCGGGCCCGGGCCACGCGTCGGGCGACAGACACGCTCGACTCGTGGCGGTCCGACGGTGCGGCCAGATGGCTATTCATCTGGCCGACCGTGCTTCTCATCCTCGTTCTCTCGATCTTTCCGCTCGTCGCCTCGATCGCGTTGTCGCTTTCCAGGCTCGCGTTCCACCAGGGCGGCGTCGACCTCAAGTTCATCGGCTTCACCAACTACCAGCAGCTCCTGTTCGGCCTCGAGCGGTCGCATTTCCTCGGCGTCCTGAAGTCGCCCTCCCCGCTCGGTTGGGCGATCGTCATCGCGACCGTCGGGCTCAGCGCCTACGCCTGGGTCCGCGCTGCACGCAGCGGCCGCGTGCGCCCGATCGGGCTGGTGCTCCGGCTGATCGGCGGCGCGCTCCTCGTCGGGTTCGTCTGGATCGTCGTCCAGGCGCTCGTCAGCGATGGTGGGCGCCCGGGGGCGCTCATCGTGACCCTGATCTTCGTGTTCGCCGGGATCGTCTTCCAGTACGCACTCGGCCTCGGCCTGGCGATGCTGGCGGTGCAGCAGGTGCCGTGGCGCCGCTTCTTCCGGATCGTCTTCCTCATCCCCCTGACGATCACGCCGGTCGGTGTCGGCTACATGTTCCTCATGATGACCGACACGTCGAAGGGTCCCCTGGAACCGATCTGGGTGGCCCTCGGGCTGCGCAACTTCACCTGGGTCACCGACCCGTGGCTGGCGCGGCTGGCCGTGATCATCGGTGACACGTGGCAGTGGACCCCATTCGTGTTCATCGTCCTGCTGGCCGCCCTCGAGAGCCTCGACCAGGAGGTTCGCGAGGCCGCCCTCGTCGACGGTGCGGGCCGGTGGCAGAGCTTCCGCCACATCACGATGCCGGCGATCCTGCCGGTGACGACCACGATCGTCCTCATCCGGCTCATCGAGGGGTTCAAGATCATCGACATGCCGAACATCCTCCTGGGGGGTGGCCCGGGCACCGCCACGCAGTCGATGACCCTCCAGGCCTATATCGACTGGAACACGCTCAACCTCGGTCGGTCGGCCGCGATCGCCTATCTCCTGCTGATCCTCGTCTCGGTCGTGGCGACCGTCTACGTCGGCTTCGTGCGCCGGCGGGTCACCGACCTCGCATGAAGAACCCGTTCGCGCGCCGTTCGGTCACGGATCTCTCCCCGCCCGCCAAGCTCGGCGCGTTCGTGGTGCTCCTGATCTGGGCGTTCGTCGTGCTCTTCCCGATCTACTGGCTGTTCGTGACGTCGTTCAAGACGCCCTACCAGGTGGACAAGGGCCCGTTCTACATCCCGTTCGTCGACTTCCAGCCGACCCTCGCCGCGTGGCGATACATCCTCGTCGAGCTCGGCAACGACACGCTTCGGCCGTACACGAACACGGTCATCGTGGGGCTGTCGAGCTCCGTGATCGCACTGGTCCTGGGGTCGTTTGCGGCCTACGCGCTCGTCCGGTTCACGTATCGCGCGCGGGTCGGGATCATCGGGCTGGGGATCGGGTCGGTGGCGTTCGGCTTCATCGCCACAGCCCTTGGGGCGCCGGCTGCGATCGCGTTCGGCTCGGCGATCGCCATCTTCGCGATCCTGGCCCAGGCGGTCGGCCGACGGTTCACCCGGGCGATGGGCAACAGCGATATAGCGTTCTGGCTCATCTCGCAGCGGATCCTGCCGCCGATCGCCATCGCGATCCCGCTCTACGTGCTGTACCAGCAGATCGGCCTGCTCGACAACATCATCGCGCTCATCATCACGTACGTGGCCGCGAACCTGCCGATCGTCGTCTGGCTGATGCGCGACTATTTCGCATCGCTGCCACGCGAGCTCGAGGAGTCCGCTGCCGTGGATGGGGCGTCGATCTATCGCATCGTCCGCTCGATCGTCCTGCCGATCTCGGTCCCGGGGCTGGTCGCGACGTTCCTGATCGTGCTCATCTTCGCGTGGAACGAGTTCCTCATCGCCCTCGTGCTCACGAGCGCGAACGCCCAGACGATGCCGCTCCAGGTGGCCGCCCAGAACGCGACGCGCGGGCCGCAGTGGTGGGCGATGTCCGTCCTGATCCTGATCATGATCGCGCCGGTCGTCATCATGGCGATCCTCCTCGAGCGCTACATTACGAAGGGGATCCTCGTCGGCGCGCTGAAGGGCTGACCCATGTCCACGATCACCGAGCTCGACGTCCTCGACATCCGCTTCCCGACCTCGCGCGAGCTCGACGGGTCAGACGCGATGAACCCGGATCCTGACTATTCGGCGGCCTACGTCATCCTCCGGACCGACGCCACCGACGGGCTGACCGGTCACGGGCTGACGTTCACGATCGGTCGCGGCACCGAGGTCGTGGTCGCGGCGGTCCGGGCCCTCGCGCCGCTCGTCGTCGGGCGATCGACGGACGAGCTGTTCCCGGCGATGGGCGCCTTCTGGCGATCGCTCGTCGGCGACAGCCAGCTGCGCTGGATCGGGCCCGAGAAGGGCGCGATCCACCTCGCCACGGCGGCGGTCGTGAACGCGGTCTGGGACCTGCGGGCGAAGCGGGCGGGCAAGCCGCTCTGGGAGCTGCTCACGACGATGACGCCCGCCGAGATCGTGGAGCTCGTCGACTTCCGCTACCTGACCGACGCGCTGACGCCGGCCGAGGCGCTCGCGATCCTCGAGGGGCTCGCGCCGACGCGCGAGGCCCGCGTCGATGGGCTGCTGCGGGACGGGTATCCGGCCTACACGACGTCAGCCGGCTGGCTGGGATATTCGGACGACAAGATCCGCATGCTCTGCCGGGAGGCGCTCGCCGAGGGCTGGACGCGGTTCAAGATGAAGGTCGGCGCGGACGTCGACGACGACCTGCGACGGATCCGGATCGTCCGCGAGGAGATCGGGCCGGAGATGATGCTCGCGGTCGACGCCAACCAGCGCTGGGACGTCGGCCAGGCGATCGACTGGATGGGCCGGCTCGCGCCGTTCGACCCGTACTGGATCGAGGAACCGACGAGCCCGGATGACATCCTGGGCCACGCGGCGATCGCCCGCGCCGTCGCCCCGATCCGGGTCGCGACCGGCGAGCACGTACACAACCGGGTGATGTTCAAGCAGCTCTTCCAGGCCGATGCGATCGGCGTCTGCCAGATCGACGCGTGCCGGCTGGGCGGGGTCAACGAGGTCGTCGCGGTGCTGCTGCTCGCGGCGAAGTTCGGCGTACCGGTCTGTCCGCACGCTGGCGGTGTCGGACTGTGCGAGCTCGTCCAGCACCTCGCCGCGTTCGACTACATCGCCGTCAGCGGCCAGCTCGACGGGCGGATGATCGAGTACGTCGACCACCTCCACGAGCACTTCGTCTCGCCCGTGATCATGCGCGGCGGTCACTATGTCATGCCGTCGGCCCCGGGTTACGCGGCGGAGATGTGGCCCGAGTCGCTGAGGCGATTTGCCTACCCGGATGGACCGGAATGGTCAGAGTCGACGGCCACGGCGGCGGCGATCGATCGCCCGTGAGGCGATTCGGCGCTGCACAGGAGTGAGCGTGGCCCGCTACGCGATCGGAGCCGACTTCGCGACGTCGAGGCCTGAGGTCGTCGTCGTCCGGCTGCGACTCGGCTCGTGACGATCGGCACGGGCGGCGGTGCCACTGATCCACTTGTCCTCGAGAGTGGCGACACCCGCCTCGAAGTCGACTCCGCGGCGGGCGGCCGAATCGCCTCGCTGATCGTCGACGGATCCGACCTGCTTGCCAGAACCGGCAGCGGCGCGCTCTACTGGGGCTGCTATCCGATGGTTCCGTTTGCCGGCCGGATCCGCGACGGGACCTTCGAGTTCGACGGCCGGCGCATCGAACTACCGCGCAACCTGCCGCCGCACGCCATCCATGGCACGGTCATGGATCGGCCGTGGACGGTCGTCGACGACCAGAGCCTGTCGATCGATCTCGGGCCGACCTGGCCGTTCGCGGGTCGAGTGACGCAGCGGTTCGCGCTCGGGGACGACGAGCTGCGCGTGTCGCTGACCCTCGAGGCGGACGAGCCGATGCCGGGCGCGGTTGGCTGGCACCCGTGGTTTCCGCGCCGGCTGACCGGCGGCGCATCGCGGCCGGCGGCGCCTTCCCCACCAGCCGAGCTTCATTTCGATGCCGCCCGGATGTTCGTTCGCGACGCATCCGGGATCCCGACGGGCGAGCTCGTCGAGCCGACGGCGCGACCCTGGGACGACTGCTTCACCGGTCTTCGCTCCGCCCCGACCCTGACCTGGCCGGGCGTCCTCAGCCTCGAGATGACATCGTCGTGCGACTACTGGGTCGTGTACGACGAGCCGGCCGACACGATCTGCGTCGAGCCGCAGTCATCGCCGCCCGACTTCGTCCATCTCGATCCGGTCGTCGTCACGCCGGGCCAGCCCTTGACCGCGACGATGACGTGGCGCTGGCGGCGCGAAGTCGCTCGGCGGCCTCCTCGGCGGTGAGATCCCGCTGGGGTTCCGCGAGCAGCTCGTAGCCGACCATGAACTTGCGCACCGACGCGGATCGAAGGAGCGGCGGATAGACGTGGGCGTGGAGCTGCCAGTGGTCGTGGCCGTCGCCGTCGAACGGCGCCTGGTGCCAGCCCATGGAATACGGGAACGGGTGGTCGAACAGGTTGTCGCAGCGGGTCAGGAGCTCGATCAGCGCGTCGCCCAACGTCGCCCGCTGTGCCTCCGAAACGTCCGGCAGACGGCCGACCGGGGCCTTGGCGACGATCAGCGTCTCGTACGGCCAGGCCGCCCAGAAGGGAACGACGATCAGCCAGTCATCGCCTTCGACGACAACCCGCGGGCCACCGCTTTCCTGGCGGACGTAGTCCAGCAGGAGGCGACGCTCGGTGGCCGCGAAATGGCGGCGCTGCGCCGCGTCCTCGCGGGCGGCCTCGACCGGCAGCGCCGTGCCCGCCCAGATCTGGCCGTGCGGATGCGGGTTCGACGCGCCCATCGCCTCGCCACGGTTCTCGAAGACCTGGACCCAGCGATAGATCGCTCCAAGCGCAGCGGTCTGGTCCGCCCACAGGTCGATGACCCGACCGACCTCGAGCGCGGTCATCCCGGCCAAGGTCAGGTCGTGACGCGGCGAGAAGCAGACGACCCGGCACGTGCCCTGCTCTCCCTCTGCAACCAGAAGGCCGTCCTCGAGGCGACCAGTCGGACTGTCCGGCCGGAGCGCGGCGAAGTCGTTGGTGAAGACGAACGTGCCGTCGTAGCGCGGGTTGGTCGCGCCGCCGGCTCGGTCGTTCCCCGGACACAGATAGCAGGTCGGGTCGTACTGGGGGCGGTCCTCGTTGACGCTCGTTTCGTGGGAACCCTGCCACGGCCGCCCGGTCCGGGCGGCGGAGACCAGGACCCACTCGTCGGACAGCGGGTTGTAGCGCCGATGCGGGTCGGCCAGGATCTCCGCGGGCGTCTCGCTCATCGATGGCGAGCATACGTCAGCCCGTCGGCCCGATGAGCGAGCCCTTCGAGCCCGAGGAGCTCGTCGCGGCGCTCGTAGCCCGCGAGCCCGCGGCGGCCGCGAATCCGGCCGCCATCCGGATCGTCCGGGCTCCCGGACGGGTGAACCTCATCGGCGAGTACACCGACATCAACCAGGGTCTGGTCCTGCCCGCGGCCATCGATCGCGAGATCCGGATTGCCTACATCCCCAGAGACGATCGACGCGTCGAGCTGACCCGGCAGGACAACGGCGACCGTGGCATGTTCCAGCTCGACGTTCCTCGCGCGCGATCCGGAACATGGCCCGACTACGTCGCGGGCACCGCCTGGGCCCTGGCCGAAGCCGGCCTGCCGACCGCCGGATTGCGCGGCGTCATCGGCTCGACCCTGCCGGAGAACGCCGGACTGTCGTCGTCCGCGGCGATCGAGCTCGCATCTGCCTGGGCGCTGCTGGGTGACGCAGCCGCCGGGGTCGATCGCCTTGCCCTCGCGCAAGTCTGCCGGCGGGCGGAGAACGGCTACGTCGGCGTTCAGTCCGGTCTCATGGATCAGTTCGCCTCGTCGTGCGGCGTGGCCGGGGCGGCTCTCCTGCTGGACTGTCGAACCACGGAGTGGCGGCCGGTCGCGCTGCCGGATGGACTCTCGCTCGTCGTCTGCAACACGGGATCGCCGCGCCGTCTCGAAAAGTCCGAGTACAACATCCGACGGGCGCAGTGCGAGGCCGCCGTCGCGGGCATTCAGAAGCTCGATCCCTCGGTCAGGTCGCTGCGCGACGTGACTTCCGAACTCCTCGCCGCCGCACGCGCAACGCTCGAACCGGTCGTCGCCCGCCGCGCCGAGCACGTCATTGCCGAGAACGAGCGAGTTCTCGCGACGCTGACCGCGTTCGAGGCCAACGACCTCGACGCCGTCGGCCCGCTGTTCGCCGCGAGCCACGCCTCGCTGCGCGACCTGTTCGACGTCAGCTCACCGCAACTCGACGCTCTCGTCGAGATCGCTGTGGCGGTGCCGGGCGTCGTGGCGGCGCGGATGACGGGGGCGGGGTTCGGAGGCTGCACCGTCAACCTCGTTCACGGGGATGCCGTGGCGGCGCTCGGCGAAGCGGTCCTGGCCGAGTACCCGGCGAGAACCGGCCTCCAGCCGACGATCCTACCGGTCTCGGCGGCGGACGGAGCAGGCGCCCTCGCCTGAGGTGGGGCTCACGTGCGCCGACGTCACGGGCCAGTGTCTCGGGTCTCGGGTCGCTACTGGCCGGGCTGTGCCGGGGACGGGGATGCGGCGACCGCTGCCGGCCGGGCGCGGCTCAGGAGTCCCGTTCGCGGCCCGAGGACGAGCGCGACCACGAACCAGAGCGTTTCGACCAGGACGATCGAGGCGCCCGACGCGACGTTGACATAGAAGCTCAGGTACAGGCCGATCACGGCCGAGACCGCGGCCAGGATCGCCGCGAACGCCATCATCTGGTTGAAGCGGACGACGACGAGCTGCGCTGTGGCCGCCGGCGTGACCAGCATCGCCACGACCATGATGATCCCGACCGCCTGGATGCTGACGACGATCGTCACGCCGAGCAGCACGAGGAGCAGGTACTCCAGGCCCGCGACCGGCAGCCCGGACGCCGCGGCCCCGGCCGGATCGAACGTCGCGTAGAGGAGCTCCTTGCGGATCGCCAGGACGATCCCGAGGATGATCGCCCCGAGGACCGCGACCTGGACGACGTCGGCGAACCCGATCGACAGGACGTTCCCCAGGAGAAGACCAAGGAGGTCCTGGACGTAGCCCTTGATCGTCGAGAACAGCAGGACGCCGAAGGCGAACGTCCCCGCGAACAGGACACCGACGGACGTGTCGAAGCGGAGCCGTCCGCGCCGCGACACGACCCCGATGGCGAGCGACGTGACGATCGCCGAGACGGCCCCACCGATGTAGATGGGCGCCCCGACCATGTAGGCGATGACGAGGCCCGGAAACGCCGCATGGCTGAGGGCGTCGCCGATGAAGGCGAGCCCCTTGAGGACGACGAACGTCCCCATGACCGCGCAGACAACGCCGACGAGGACCGCGGCGATGAGGCCGTACTGGATGAAGCGGAACGCGAGCGGGTCGGTGATGAAATGGACCAGGTCCATCAGCGTCGCTCGTCGTGGAAGTGGCGCTCGCCGGTCGGGGCCTCGTCGTGGTGATGGGCGTCGTCGAGAACGAGCCGACCGCCGTCGCCCGGCAGGACGAGGACGTGGCCGCCGTACGTCTCGGACAGCAGCTTCTGGTCGAGGACGAGCTCCGCGGGTCCCTGGGCGACGAGCCGTCCGTTGAGGAAGGCCGCCTCCTGGAACCGCTGGGCCGCGCAGATGAGGTCGTGGGTCGTCGCGATGACGGTCTTGCCCGCGCGAGCCTCGGCCTCGAGGACGTCCATCAGCTCCTCCTGGGTCCGGGCGTCGACGCCTGTGACGGGCTCGTCGAGGAGGTACAGCTCTGGATCGGCGGCGATCGCACGGGCGAGGAAGACGCGGCGGCGCTGGCCGCCCGACAGGGCCCCGATCTGGCGGTCGACGGCGTCGGCCATGCCGACGGTCTCCAGCGCCGCGGCGACCCGGTCTCGATCAGCGGAGCCCGGCTGCCGCCCGAACCCGAGCCGCGCGTAGCGGCCCATCATGACGACCTCGCCGACCGTCACCGGGAACTCCCAGTCGACGGCCTCGGCCTGGGGCAGGTACGCCACCGCGCGCGCGGCCGATCCCGGCGGTCCGCCGAGAACCGATAAGGTGCCCGACGTCGGGCGGA
>Ga0209488_10001339_pt1 | contig 20998 bp, 18 predicted proteins | sample Rivendell_Oct201_8_FD_188349 | JGI IMG/M metagenome (GOLD analysis project Ga0209488, IMG submission 188349) | Vadose zone soil microbial communities from the Eel River Critical Zone Observatory, Northern California, USA -... | ecosystem: Environmental > Terrestrial > Soil > Vadose zone >...
TCGATGCGGCTCATCTGCCCGGCGCCGATGCCGACAGTCGCCAGATCCTTAGCGTACACGATGGTGTTGGATTTGACGTGCTTGGCGACCCGGAACGCGAACGCGAGATCGCGCCGCTCGGTGTTCGTCGGCGTGCGTCTGGTCACGACCTTGAGGTCCATGTCGTCGACCACCGCGTTGTCGCGCGATGACACGAGCAGTCCGCCGGCGACCGACTTGACCAGCAACCCTTGCGCGCGCGGATCGGGCAGGCCACCGGCGATGAGCAGCCGCAGGTTCTTCTTGGCGCCGACGATCTTGATCGCTTCTTCCGTCGCATCGGGCGCGATGATCACTTCGGTGAAGATCTCGGTGATGGCACGGGCGGCTTCGGCGTCGAGCGTGCGGTTCACCGCCACGATGCCACCGAAGGCCGATACCGGATCGCAGGCGAGCGCCTTGCGATAGGCGTCGAGGAGTGAAGCACCCTCGGCGACGCCGCACGGATTGGCGTGCTTGATGATCGCGCAGGCAGCAGTGCGCTTGGGATCAAACTCGGCGACGCATTCATAGGCGGCGTCGGTGTCGTTGATGTTGTTGTAGGAGAGCTGCTTGCCCTGCGCCTGGCGCGCGGTCGCGACGCCGGTGCGTGATTCACCGGTGCGGTAGAAGGCGGCGGATTGATGCGGGTTCTCGCCGTAGCGCAGCGCCTCCGCGAGCCGGCCGCCGATGGTGCGCCAGGTCGGTGCCGGATCGGCGAGCGCCGTGGCAAACCAGTTGGAGATCGCCGCGTCATAGGCGGCGGTGCGGCCATAGGCCTTGGCGGCGAGCCGCTTGCGCAGCGCGAGCGTGGTTGCGCCGTTGTGTGTGTTCAGCTCCGCCAGGAGCGGCGCATAGTCCTCGGCGTCGACGATCACCGCCACGTCGGCGTGGTTCTTGGCGGCGGCGCGGATCATCGCAGGTCCGCCGATGTCGATGTTCTCGACACACGCCTCGTAGTTGGCACCTTTCGCCGCCGTCGCCTCGAATGGATAGAGGTTGACGACCAGGAGATCGATCGGCCGGATACCGTGCGCCGCCATCGCGGACTGATGATTTGCATTGTCGCGAATGGCGAGCAGGCCGCCATGCACCTTGGGGTGCAAGGTTTTCACGCGGCCATCCATCATCTCGGGAAAGCCGGTGACGTCGGACACGTCGAGCACCTTGAGCCCGGCTTGCGCGAGCGTGCCCTTCGTGCCGCCGGTGGAGACAAGCTCGATGCCGCGGCTGGCAAGCGCACGCGCAAAATCGACGAGACCGGTCTTGTCGGAAACGGAAATGAGGGCGCGGGTGATGCGGCGGAGGTTCTCGGTCATGATGGCGTGCCCATAGCACAGGCGGCCGCGGCAGGACCAGCACGTTAGGGCGAGATGAGATGAGCTTGAATCGCCTCTTAGTTCCGCTCGTCCCCGCGGAAGCGGGGACCCAGTCTTTGGCCGAGTTCTCGGCCCTGGATTCCCGCTTTCGCGGGAATGAACGGAGATTGGTTCAGTGGCGGTGCAAACTGAGATTCATCACGCGCTACACTTTCTTGGGCTCGGGGTGCTGGCTTTTCTGTTCGCTCGCCGGCTCGACTTTTGGTGCAGGCTTCGGTTCGCTCTTTTGCTCGACCTTCTGCTCGACCTTCTGTTCCGCTTTCTTTGCTTCGATCTTTTGTTCGGTCTTGGGCGCGACTTTGACCTCACTCTTCTCGCTGGGTGCAGTCTCGCCGCGGCCGCGGCGGGCGAGACCGACAGGCGAAGCGGCGGTCAATGAGATCGTCCATTGGATGCGCGCAACCTTGCGGGCACGCCCGTGGATGACGATCTGCGTCGTCCGGCGCGGGCCCTCGTTGCCGGCGAGGTACACGCTTTCCTCGATATCGATGCGATCCTCGTAGGCGTTGAACGTCCAGACATCCTTGTTGGGCAGCAGCAGCATGGCGCCATGGGAGTCGGACAGCCGGTTGGCCTTGATCATCGGATGCAAATGGAAGCGCACCGCGAACTGGTCCTGGCTGGCGAGCGCCTCGCCGTGCATCGCCGTGAACAGCTCCTCGCCGTCGAGCCGCTTGCCGTCCGCCGACAGCATCAGGGCACGCTGATGCAGGATGCCGAATTCCTCGACGTAGCCGTCATGCGACACCCGCAGCAGAGTCGCGCTGCTGTCATCCTCGTCGCGGTTGACAGTCGCTTGGCGGGGACCGCTCAGGATCGGCGTGCCGCGCATCAGGCGCCTGACCAGGCCCGATTCCATGAAACGGCAGGATGACACGTCGTTGAAGGTGACGGTGGAATGCGCGGCGGTCGAGCGTGCCATCGGTCGCCAGTGCTCACGGCTCGTGCCGGGCAGTCCGCAATTGACCAGGATGCGGAAATTGCGGTGCGACAGCTCGAAGCTCAGGCAGCCGGCATGCGCCTCCTGGCTCGCGGCCAGCTGCGGCGGCCGGCCGGTGTCCATCAGGACCAGCGTGCCGCCGGCCTCAACGCGCTGATAGCCCGAATGCGGCGCATTGGAGACCGGCGTGCCGCGGGCGTCATCGTAGGCGAGCACAGTGGTGAGGAGATCGGTCGGCGTCGGTCCCATGCCGTTGAACAGCGCGAAGTTGCCGTCGCCGTGGCGGAAGAACCGCAGCATCGGCATCATGCGGTCGATGGCGTTGAGCAGCGCTTGTGGTGGCGGAATGTTGCGCGACGAGAACGCCTGCCGCAGCGGCAGAAGGTCGACCAGCAACTCGATGAGCGAGCCCGGGTTGCGGCCGATATGCCCTCCGTCGGGCAGGATCTGCCGGTCCAACTCTTCGGTGAGATGCTTCATCGAGGCCTCGATATGACGCGCCTGGCCCTGCATGCACAGCGATGCATAGACGAGCGCGATCACCGCCTGCAGCCGTGGCACTCCATCGCGCGGTCCCGCCAGCGTCACGCGCAGCGCCCGCACCTGGCGGTTCAGGCTGCGAATGTAACGGCGATAGAAGCGGACATCGGAATCGTCGACCAGCAGCGGGGCTTGCGTCAGCCAGGAGATGATACGGCGTGAAACGACCTCGGGGCGCCGGCTGATCCGATTGCCCGCCCCGACTTTCCTGAGCCATTCGCCGACCAGCGAGCGCGCCCGCGCCCGGCTGATCGCCGGATCGGAGGTGCGCAGGTGGCGTAGCCAGCTGAAGCCGTGCAGGCCGATCGCCCATTCCTCCGACGGCGGCGAGATCTCGAACGGCGACCGCCCGTCGCAGACCACGACCTTGCCGGCGAAAACGAAGCGGCCAGAATGGATTTCGGCGGCTTGCGTGGCATCGGCGGTGCGCAGGTCCTGCGGCGCGATCACCAGCCGGTCGTTCTTGCCGGAGAACAGCGGCAGGCGGTAGATCCAGAACGCAGCAAATTGACCAAGCAGCGCGCGGAGGATCGCGCGCGCCAGAAACAGGGACAGTTTGGCTTGCTCTGTCACTGAAACGCGCGACATTGACGGGCCATTCTCCTCATCACGCAGCCGCCCCGCCCGCCGCGACCATACCGGAGGCCCTGACTCGGGCCAACTGTATCGAGTTGTACCTGACATTTTCAGTTACAGGTTGGATGGGTTTTCCGCCACGAATGCGTCACTCCGATGGGCTGCCTAGATTAGAGGCGCTCGAGGCGCGCCGCATAGAAACCGTCCATGCCGCCCAATTGTGGCGTTGCATCAGGCAGATGGCAGGGCAGAGTCCGAAGATCACCCGCGGCTGTGAGCAGCTCGCTGCAGCCGCCGACTTCCGCGGCCGCCACCGGTCGGCGGCGCAGCCGCGAATCACGCGCCAGGAGGTCAGTCACGATGGCCTCGCATTCCTCCGGCTCGAGCGAGCAGGTGCAGTAGATCAGCAGTCCGCCTGGCTTCACCACTTCGATAGCATGAGCGAGCAGTGATCGCTGCAGAGTTGTGAGCTCGGCGAGGTCGCCCTCGCGCTTGAGCCAGGGAATGTCGGGATGGCGGCGGATGGTTCCGGTCGACGAGCAGGGGGCGTCGAGCAACACGGCGTCGAACGGGCCGGCCCGCCATTGCGTCGCGTCGGCGACGACGGTCTCGGCCGCAAGCTTCAGGCGTGTCAGGTTCTGCCGCAGCCGGGTGAGGCGGGCCTCGCTGCGATCGACCGCCACCACGCGGGCGCCAGCCTGCGCAAGCTGCGCGGTCTTGCCGCCCGGCGCGGCGCAGAGATCGGCGACCGTCTGGTCGCGGACGTCGCCGAGGAGGCGTGCCGGCAGGGAGGCGGCGGCGTCCTGCACCCACCAGGCGCCTTCCGCAAAGCCTGGAAGCTGCGCGACCCGTCCGTGCGCGATCGCGCGCACCGTTCCGGTCGGCAGCACATGACCGCTGAGGACGCCTGCCCAGTGGTCCGGGTCTTGTTTCACGGTGAGGTCGAGCGCGGCTTCGCGGCCGTTCGCCTGCGCGATCGCGCGGGCCGTTTCGGCGCCATAGGTCTGCGTCCAGCGCGCCAGCAGCCAGGACGGGGTGTCGAGCGCAATCGTGTCGACATCGCGCAGGCGCTCAGCGCCTTGCTGGGCGATCCGTCGCAGCACGGCATTGACCAGGCCGGCATAGCGCGCCGCTCGGCGATCGGTGCGTGCGAGCCGCATCGAGAGATCGACGGCGGCATGGTCAGGCACATCGAGCAGGAGGATCTGCGCGGCGCCCAATAGGAGCGCGGTCTCGACCCGAGGGGCGTCGGAGGGAGTGCCGCGCTCAAGAAACAAGCCGAGCAGGTGGCGGAGCGTGCCGAGCCGCCGCAGCACAGTTGCGGCAAGCGCGCGGGTCAGCGCCCGATCGCGCTCGGGGAGCGCGGCGAGCCGCGGCTGAGCGTCCTCGATCTGCTCGTCCAATGGTCGTTGGCGGCGCAGGACAGCTTCGAGGAGCTCGGCCGCGACGCGCCGCGCGGCAAGGCCGGGAGCCTCAGGGGAGGGTGTCGACATAGGGTGGTGTCGCATGAAACGTCGGCCGGCGTCATGCGCGCAAAGATCCCTCAGTTTATCCCCATGGGCCGCTGCTGCCGCCGACATTTCCCCATGGACCGTCAGCCGGCCGCGGGGTGTAGCCGGCGCGGGCGCTGCCAACGCCGCCCATCTGGCGCGCAAGCTCGTTGAGCGCCGCGATGCGGTTCTCGGTCGAGGGGTGCGTCGAGAACAGATTGTCCATGCGATGGCCGGAGAGCGGATTGATGATGAAGAGATGCGCCGTGGCCGGGTTCTGCTCGGCGGTGTCGTTCTCGACGAGATGCGCCGCGTTGGAGATCTTCACCAGCGCTGAGGAAAGGCCATCGGTGCCGCCCGCGATATGGGCGCCGAGATTGTCGGCCGAATATTCGCGGGTGCGGCTGATCGCCATCTGCACCAGCATGGCGGCGATCGGGGCGAGGATCACCATCGCGAGCGTGCCGATCAGGCCGACGCCATTGTTGTTGCGATGGCCGCCGCTGAAGAACAGGCCGAACTGCGCCAGCATGGAGATCGCGCCCGCGATCGTGGCGGTGATCGTCATGGTCAGGGTGTCGCGATTGCGGACGTGGGCGAGCTCATGCGCGATGACGCCCGCGACCTCGTCGCGGCTCAGCATGTTGAGGAGCCCGGTCGTCACCGCGACTGCCGCATGCTCGGGATTGCGGCCGGTCGCGAAGGCGTTGGGCTGGGGATTGTCCATCAGGTAGACGCGCGGCATCGGCAGGCCGGCGCGGCCCGCGAGCTCGCCGACAAGGCGCACGAGATCCGGCGCCGCGTGCGAGTCGACCTCCTGGGCGCCATGCATCGACAGGACAAGCTTGTCGGCGTTCCAGTAGCTGAACAGGTTCATGGCGGCGGCCACCATGAGCGCGATCAGGGCGCCGGCTTGGCCCCCGATCAGGTAGCCAACGCACATGAACAGGGCGGTGAGCCCAGCCAACAGGATGGCGGTTCGAAAATAGTTCATTGGTTGCTCCTCGCCGGCAAAGTCGCGCTGCACGCGCAAGTTCCGGCATTCGCACCGAAATGTTGGGACGGCGGTTCCGTGCTGCAAGTGTCCGCGCGGTCGCAGGGCTTGACGGGAGGGCGCCAGAGGACCTTGATGAAGGCATGGCCCAGCAAGATCCTGGCCCGAAAGCCGCATCCGCGGCATCCAAAAAACCGCTCTCGCCGGAGGCCCAGCGCGCGCTGGCCGAGGCTGAGGCACGCCGGCAAGCTGCTGGCGCCCCCAAAGAGGCGGCGGAACTGCGCGGACGCGGCGGGCTCGACCCGGTCCGCTACGGCGACTGGGAAGTTAAGGGCATTGCGTCGGATTTCTGACGCCGGCGGCGGTGCGGCGCTGGCATGCGATCGCTTTCGCGACGCGTGGCGTGGAAGTCGTGTGATTTGCGTCGAAATCTGGTCATTCCGCCCGCGTTCTGCGTCCACAACTGCGTATTATCGCCGATATTCCGTCCTTCGCGCGTGCGCCGGACTGTGCGATAAGCACAGTGGGCATTCGTGAGTTTCGGGGTCGGGCCGATGTTGGCGCCAGCAGCGACGACCAAACGACGCTTTCAGCTCGTGCTGATCAAGCCATCGCACTATGACGACGATGGCTATGTGGTGCAGTGGCGCCGCTCGTCGATCCCGTCGAACTCGCTTGCCTGCGTCTATGCGCTGGCGGCGGAAGCGGCCTCCCGCCGGGTGCTCGGCTCCGACGTCGACGTTGATCTGACCGCGGTCGACGAGACCAATACCCGCATCAGGCCCAAGGACATCATCGATCTGCTCCGGCGCCACGATGGCTTCGGGATGGTTGGGCTTGTGGGGGTGCAGTCCAACCAGTATCCGCGCGCGCTCGATATCGCGCGGCCGCTGCGGGCGGCGGGCATTCCGATCGTGATCGGCGGCTTCCATGTCTCCGGCCTGCTGGCGATGCTGCCGGGCGCCAAGACCGATCTGCAGGTCGCGCTCGATCTCGGTTGCAGCCTGTTTGCCGGCGAGGCCGAGGGTCGCATCGATCAGGTCCTCAAGGACGCGGCGGCTGGCGCGCTCAAGCCGGTCTACAATTTCATGGACGACCTGCCGACCATCGAGTCAGCACCGGCGCCTTATCTCCCGCGCGACACCGTGCAGCGCGTGTACGACAATCACGCGAGTTTCGACGCCGGCCGCGGCTGCCCGTTCCAGTGCTCGTTCTGCACCATCATCAATGTGCAGGGCCGCAAGTCGCGCCGCCGCTCGCCCGACGATATCGAGCAGCTGATCAAGAAGCACTGGGCCGACGGCATCCGCCGCTTCTTCATCACGGATGACAACTTCGCCCGCAACAAGGACTGGGAAGACGTCTTCGACCGCCTGATCAGGATCCGCGAAGAGGACAAGATCGACATCCGGCTGATCATCCAGGTCGATACGCTCTGCCACAAGATTCCGAACTTCATCGAGAAGGCGCGCCGCGCCGGTGTGACGCGGGTGTTCATCGGACTCGAGAACATCAACCCGGCGAACCTCCTGGCCGCCAAGAAGCGGCAGAACAAGATCACCGAATATCGCAAGATGCTGCTCGACTGGAAGCATGCCGGCGTCATCACCTATGCGGGCTACATTCTCGGCTTCCCGGCCGATACGCCGCAGTCGATTCGCGAGGACATCGAGATCATCAAGCGCGAGCTGCCACTCGATATCCTGGAGTTCTTCTGTCTCACGCCGCTGCCGGGATCGGAAGACCACAAGACGCTCTGGAACAAAGGGGTCTGGATGGACCCCGACATGAACAAGTACGACCTCGAGCACGTGACGACCGGCCACGCCAAGATGTCGGGCGAGGAATGGGATGCGGTGTATCGCGCGGCCTGGGCGGCCTACTACACGCCCGAGCACAAGATGACGATCATGCGCCGCGCCGCGGCAGCCGGCATGGGCATGTCACGATTGCTCGCGGTGCTGTTCGCGTTCTCGGTCGCGTTCCCGGTCGAGAAGCTGCATCCGCTGCAGTTCGGCGCCTTCCGGCTGAAGTACCGGCGCGATCGCCGGCCCGGGCTTCCGATCGAGCCGGTCTGGTCGTTCTATCCCAAACTTCTCTGGGAGATCATGCGCAAGCATGGAAAGTTGGCGCAGCAATGGATCGAAATGAGTCGGATGTGCGCGCGGGCGCGCCGCGAGCAGAAGCTCAACCCCTACACCGATCTCGCCATGACGCCGGTCACCGACGACGAGACCGAGACGCTCGAGATGTTCACGCACAATGCGGGCGCGCGCGACCAGGTCGCGCATGTGCGCAAGGTCGACGCACTCACGCACGGCAAGCAGGCTGCGGTGGGGGCGTGAGATTGGAGTGGCGCGCCATCAAAGCGCGGTTGACTACGACAAATCTCTGAACTCTTCGACAGTAAAGCCAGCCTGCCTGATGATGGCACGCAAAGTGCCGGGCTTAAGATCGCGGCTGGCGTGGACCGGGACCGTTACAGTGCGCACGGGGTTGGCGGGATAGACAAGCACATGATGGCTTCCCACGATCCGATCGAGCACAAAGCCTGCTCTGGTTAGGGCTCGCACCACGCGACTGCCGCTGACGACCCGGCAGGCCTGCCATGTCAAGCGGCTACGGTCACTCGGCGGATTTCGGGATGCGCGTCGGCTGGTATGGGGAGCCCATGATCGCGCCGATAGGCCAGGATGGCGCGAATGGCCTCTTCGGCATTGGCAAGCGCCTCCTGCTCCGTTTCACCTTCCGTGATGACTTCCGGAAGCGCCGGCACCAGCACGGTGAAGCCACCACCTTCTTGTGGCTCCAGCACGACTGAGAAGCTGTAGTGGTCCGCCACGATTTCGCTCCTGCGCCAATCCCATCGGCATCATAACAAGCGGTGTGCGTGGGTCCAAGTGGTGATACATGCTCCTTTACGACCACTTTGCTTGCAGGCAGGGCGCCGATTTCACATCAGCGGTAACGATAATAGACCATCAGTGCTCGCGTCTCGTTGTCTGGCTCTCAACAGCGTTACCGAATCGCAAAGTTGCGCGTCTGTGATGGTGCTGCCACAGTCCGGCCCAGCAATGTGCTGTGGGGACGAGGCGGGCAGCGCGATGCGATCGATGTCGAGGCGAGCTTTGCTCACCAGCGCCACCGCGCTGTGGGGTCTGCGGGCTGCACGCGCCGCGCCAGCGGCCGTCCTCAACGATGCGAGTCGTCTCAACCCGGTCCCGGTTGCTGGCCACACGATTATTCGCGATGGCGATGACGTTCGCGTCATCGCCGAGCTGCGTGCCCAGTTGCAGGCCGCCGCGCAAGCCGGCCAGCCGCTGTGCGTTGGCGGTGCGCGCCACTCGATGGGCGGACAAAGCCTGCCGCGCGACGGCGTTGCGGTGTCGCTTGCGGCGCCGCTGTGTGAGCCCAACACGGCGAAGCGCACGTATCGGGTCCGCGGCGGCGTGCGCTGGAGCGACGTGATCCAGGCGCTTGATCCGCTCGGCTTCTCGGTCGCGGTCATGCAGTCGAACCACGACTTCAGCGTTGCCGGCACCTTGAGCGTCAACGCGCACGGCTGGCCGGTGCCATTTGGTCCGTTCGGCTCGACCGTGCGCGCCCTGCGCCTGATGTTGGCGGACGGCACCATTGTGAGCTGCTCGCGCACCGACAATGCCGACCTGTTCAGCCTCGTGATCGGAGGCTATGGGCTGTTGGGGATCATCCTCGACCTCGAGGTAGAGATGGTCGCAAACGTGCTCCTGGTGCCTACGTTCGAGCGCGTGTCGGCCGCCGAGGTGGCTGCGCGTCTGGTGACGACGGTGCAGGATGTGTCCGTGAACATGGCCTATGGCCGGCTGTCGATCGCCGCCAAGGGCTTCCTGGAGGAGGCCCTGGTCGTGTCCTATCGGCCGGTCCTGCCGCAGCCGCGCGCGCTGCCGCTGGCTGCCCGCTCGAACGTCTATTCGTTCCTGTCGCGGCAGCTCTATCGGAGCCAGGTTGGCTCCGAGCGCGGCAAGGAGGCGCGCTGGTACGCCGAGACTACCGTGTTTTCGCGCGCGGCGTCGCGGCTGCCGCTCACGCGCAACGCCATCCTCAACTATCCGGTCGCGGCGCTGGCCGAGACCAACCCTAGCCGCACCGATATCCTGCATGAGTATTTCATTCCGCCCGAGCGCTTCGCGGATTTCCTGGCCGCCTGCCGCGAAATCATGCCGTCCGCGCGACAGGAGCTCATCAACATCACGCTGCGCTACGTCGAGGCTGATCGGGTCAGCACGCTTGCCTATGCGCCGGTGCCGGCCGCGCGCATTGCCGCCGTGATGTCGTTCACGCAGGAGCTCACGCCGGAGGCCGATCGTGCCATGGCGGCGATGACCGAGCGCTTGATCGAGGCGGTGCTGGCGCTCGGTGGCACCTTCTATCTGCCCTACCGGCTGCACGCGCGCCCCGAGCAGGTGCGCGCCGCCTATCCTGAGCTCGACGTGTTCATCGCAAAGAAGCACTATTACGATCCGCAGCTGCAGTTTCGGAATTTGATGTGGGACAAATATTTCGTGTGATGGTTGAGGTTGGGTTAGCTGTAGTGCGTCAAGAATGTTTTCTGGCGTGTCCCGGCCGAGCGAGCGGAGCGAGCGAAGAGCCGGGATCCAGGGGCGACAGATCGCGAATTTTCGTGAATGTGCACTGGATCCCGGCTCTCACTTCGTTCGGCCGGGACACGTAGGGCTTCTGACGCAGTAGACAACCGAACCTACGCACCGCTCCCTACGCCCCGTGGCGTTTGTTCTGCCGGTTATTCACCAGATCGTCGACCACGCCGGGGTCCGCCAGCGTCGAGGTATCGCCCAGCGCGCCATAATCATCCTCGGCGATCTTGCGCAGGATGCGGCGCATGATCTTGCCCGAGCGGGTCTTGGGCAGGCCGGGCGCAAACTGGATGAGGTCGGGCGAGGCGATCGGGCCGATCTCCTTGCGCACCCAGCTGACCAGGTCCTTGCGCAACTCTTCGGTTGGCTGCTCTCCCGACATCAGCGTCACATAGGCGTAGATGCCCTGCCCCTTGATGTCGTGCGGATAGCCGACCACGGCCGCCTCCGAGCATTTCGGATGCGCGACGAGCGCTGACTCCACTTCGGCGGTGCCGAGCCGGTGGCCGGCGACATTGATGACATCGTCGACCCGGCCGGTGATCCAGTAATAGCCGTCCTCGTCGCGCCGGCAGCCGTCCCCGGTGAAGTACTTGCCCGGATAGGCTTTGAAGTAGGTGTCGACGAAGCGCTGGTGGTCACCGTAGACCGTGCGCATTATTCCAGGCCAGCTGTCGGCGATGCAGAGATTGCCGGTCGCGGCGCCTTCCAGCACCTTGCCGTCGGCATCGACGATCTGCGGAACGATGCCGAAGAACGGCTGGGTTGCGGAGCCGGGCTTGAGCTTGGTGGCGCCCGGCAGTGGCGTGATCAGAATGCCGCCGGTCTCGGTCTGCCACCAGGTGTCGACGATCGGGCAGCGGCCGTCGCCGACCACGCGGTGGTACCACTCCCACGCTTCCGGGTTGATCGGCTCGCCGACCGAGCCAAGGAGCCGCAGGCTGGCGCGCGAGGTGCGCTTCACCGGGTCGTCGCCCGCCTGCATCAGCGCGCGGATCGCGGTCGGCGCGGTGTAGAAGGTGTTGACCTTGTGCTTGTCGATCACCTCCCAGAACCGCGACATCGTCGGATAGTTCGGCACGCCCTCGAACATCAGCGTGGTGGCGCCGTTGGCGAGCGGGCCGTAGAGAATGTAGCTGTGACCGGTGACCCAGCCGACGTCGGCCGTGCACCAGTAGATGTCGCCCTCGTGATAGTCGAACACGAGCTGATGCGTCATCGCGACGTAGACCTGATAGCCGCCGGTCGTGTGCAGCACGCCCTTCGGCTTGCCGGTCGAGCCCGAGGTGTAGAGGATGAACAGCGGGTCCTCCGCGTGCATGTGCTCGCACGGGCATTCGCTGGTCACCACCTCGGCGGCCTTGTGATAATAGACATCGCGCACCGGATCCATGTCGACGGCCGCGCCGGTGTGGCGCACCACGATGACGTGGTCGACGCCGCCGGCCTTGGCGATTGCGGCATCGGTGTTGGCCTTGAGCGGAATCTTGCGGCCGCCGCGCACGCCTTCGTCCGCGGTGATCACCGTCTTGGAGCCGCAATCCTCGATGCGGCCGGCGAGCGAATCGGGTGAGAACCCGCCGAACACCACCGAGTGGATCGCGCCGATGCGCGCGCAGGCGAGCATCGCATAGGCGGCTTCCGGGATCATCGGCAGATAGATGGTGACCCGGTCACCCTTCTTGACGTTGCGGTTGCGCAGGATGTTGGCGAAGCGGCAGACCTCGTCGTGCAGCTGACGATAGGTGATCTTCTTGTCGCGGCTCGGATCATCGCCTTCCCAGATGATCGCCACCTGGCTGGCGCGCGCCGCAAGGTGCCGGTCGATGCAATTGTAGGCGACGTTAGTGACGCCGTCCTCGTACCATTTGATCGAGACATGGTGCGAGTCGAAGGAGGTGTTCTTGATATTGCTCGGTGCTTTGTACCAGTGGATGCGCTTGGCTTCATTGGCCCAGAACCCATTCGGGTCCTTGATCGAGCGCTCGTACATGGCGCGGTAGTCGCTGTCCTTGATATAGGCGCGGCCAAGCCAATCGGTCGGAATTTCGTACAACTTGTCCGACATCGTTTTGTCCTCCTGCTGGCGCACGGCTGCGTTCCCGGCACTGCCGTCCTTCATCCGGACCGATCGAACGAGTGGATGATGCGCGGCCCGGCGCAAGGCCAGGCCGCAGCGGCCTCGAATCCTAGCGTGCGCCCGGCTTGAAGTCCTGGTTCGACCAGCTCGAAGCGTCCGGTGCCTTGATCACCACAAACGAATGGTCGGTGGTGGCGTGACAGTTGTTGCAGGCTTGCGTGAGCTTTGCATAGGACTCGGTGAACTGGCGCGGCTCGCCCGCCTTGATGGCGAAATCGAGCACCGCAAAGGTCGGCTCGACCGAGGCTTCGATCAGGTCAGGAATCGGCAGACCCTTCCAGCGCGGGATCGCGCGGCTGACCACGCCGAAGCCGGCCTTGAGCTCCTTGAAGTAGTAGCCTGCGAGCGACCAGTTCTCGGCCTGGGCGGCGAGACCCATCTTGGCGTGGCGCGGCTGGATGATCATGTTCATCAGCGCGCTCATCTGCGGATTGAAAGGCTGCGGAGGAGCGTCGGCGGGACGCACGTCAGTGGGCGCCGGCTCTGCCAAAGTTGCGAGCGGCTTGATGCCGATCGCCGCAATCCCCACAACGGCCGCGGCCGCGATCAACGTGATGACGGATTTTTGCATGGACGTTTCTCTCCCTTTTGATTTGAACCTCGCGGTGCCGACTATACCCCCAGGGCGCCGATGATAGCGCCGCTAAGCACCAGAACAATAAGCCAGTAGCCGCCGTCGATGAGGAGCAGCTTGGGGCTGCGCATGGCGAAGCGATTGTTGACCAGCATCGTGGGGAACACAAAGCCGCCCCAGCAGAACAGGCCAGACAGGGCGCCGTTGCGCAGCGTCACCTGGCCAAGATGGCCGAGCAGTCCGCCCAGCACCCAGGCGATGATCACGTTGGCCAGGAACGCATAGACGAATGGCAAAAAGGCGCCCGGCCCCTTCCTGCATTCGTGCATCTGCTCGGGGGTCATGCCGATGGCAGCCGTCCAGGGCTTGGCCAGGGCCATGTACCAGACGGCGCCGGCGAGCCAGCTCACGACCGCTGCGATCAGGACTGCGAGATAGTTAATGCCTGCGAATGCCATGGCGCCTTCCCGGATGCGCGAGAGCTTACCGCGCCGCGCGCGCGACGGGGAGGGGTGCGACAGAGTGGTAAAAGGTGGCCTTAGGCGACCCCTTTAAGGCCGCCCATCTTGCACACGAAGTTCCATTCCTGCGCCGTCACCGGTTGCACCGAGAGGCGCGAGTACTTCACCAGCGCCATCTCCTTGAGCTTCGGCTCGGCCTTGACGGCGGCGAGCGTCACCGGCTTGGGAACCGGCTTTACCGCTTTCACGTCGACCGCCTTGAACACGCCCTTCTCGTCGCTCGGGTCGGTGTAGGCCTCCTTGATGACCTCCACGATGCCGACCACCTGCTTCTCGTCGCCGGTATGATAGAAGAAGGCGAGATCGCCCTTCTTCATGTCTTTCAGGTAGCCGCGGGCCGTGAAGTTGCGCACGCCGGTCCAGGGCTCGCCCTTGGCGCCGCGCTTGACCTGATCGTCCCAGGAAAATGTCTCGGCCTCGGTCTTCAACAGCCAGTACGCCATGGTCTCATCCCTCTGCCTTGAATGGCCGGGTCAGAAGATTCTCGATCGCGGTGTCGACATCAAGAGTTTGGTCCAGGATGGCGGCGACGGCGCTGGCGATCGGCATCTCGACACCCTTTTCCTTCGCCATCTCAAGCAGCACTGGCGCCGTGAAGGCGCCCTCCGCGAGCTTGCCCGATTGTGCCGCGCTCGGTGACTGACCTTGCCCAAGCGCGACGCCGAGCGAGAAGTTGCGCGATTGCGCGCTCTCGCAGCTCAGAATCAGGTCGCCGAGGCCGGACAGGCCGGTCAGCGTCTCCGGCCGTGCCCCGAACGCGTCCCCGAAACGGAACAATTCGGCAAAGCCGCGGGTGGTCAGCGCCGCCGCGGCGCTGGCGCCAAGCCCACGGCCCGACACGATGCCGGCCGCGATCGCCAGCACGTTCTTGGCTGCGCCGCCGATCTCGACCCCGCGCACATCGGTCGTGTGATAGGGCCGAAACGTGGTCGAGCCCATCGCGTGCGCGAGCGCGGCGGCGACCGCGTCATCCGATGCCGCGAGCGTCACAGCCGTCGGCAGGCCACGCGCCACGTCGGTGGCGAAACTCGGCCCTGACAGGATGGCGGGCAATGCTGACGGCGCGCACTCGGCGATCACTTCCGTCATGAATTTGTGAGTGCCGCGCTCGATGCCTTTGGCGCAAGCGATCACGGGAATGCCGTCCGTGAGCGCGGGCGCGATCATCGTGATGGCTGCGCGCAAGTGCTGCGCCGGCACCGCCAACAGCATCGCATCATGGTGTGCGATGCTGGCGCTGGCGATGGCCGCCTGCACCTGATCGTGAAGTTTGATTCCCGGGAGCCGCGGACTTTCCCGCCGCTCGCCGATGATCGCGGCGCTTTGCGCATCGCGCGCGGCGAGCGTCACGCTGCAGCCGGCGCGCGTGATCACATTGGCCAGCGCCACACCCCAGGCGCCCGCCCCGATCACCGCGATCTTGTTGAAAGACATTGGTTCAAACCGCTTTGCGCGCCGCTGCCGGACGTCCGACGAGATCGGATAGCGGCCAGCGCGCGTGCGGAGGCGTGTCGAGCGTATCGACCAGCCCGAGCGCGAGACGCTCGGCGCCCGCCCAGGCAATCATGGCGCCGTTGTCGGTGCACAGCGCTGCCGGCGGCGCGACCAGAAGCGTGCCGCCTTCGAACGAGAGCCGATGCAGCACTTTGCGGATCGCCCCGTTGGCGGCGACACCGCCAGCGGCCACCAGCGCAGTGGGGTTGCCGCAGGCCTCGCGGAACAGCTTGAGGCCGGCGCGCAGCCGGTCGGCCACCACGTCCACCACGGCCTGCTGGAACGACGCGCACAGGTCGCGCACATCCTGGTCGCTGATCGGGGCGATCTTCTCAGCCTCGAGGCGCAGCGCGGTCTTCAGCCCCGAGAGCGAGAAGTCCGCGTTGGGCTTGCCCAGCATCGGGCGCGGCAGCGCGAAGCGGGCCGGGTTGCCAGACTTCGCCTCGTTCTCGACCAGGGGCCCGCCCGGATAGCCGAGGCCAAGCAGCTTCGCGGTCTTGTCGAAGGCCTCGCCGATCGCATCGTCAACCGTGGTGCCGAGCCGGACATAATTGCCGACGCCGCGCACCGCGACGATCTGGGTATGGCCGCCGGAGGCGAGAAACAGGCAGTACGGAAACGCGACCGAGTCGGTGAGTCGCGCCGTGAGCGCGTGCGCCTCCAGATGATTGACCGCGATCAGCGGCTTCTCCCGGACCAGCGCGATTGCCTTGGCGGTGGTGAGGCCGACGATCACACCGCCGATCAGCCCGGGGCCGGCCGCGGCCGCGATGCCGTCGATCGCGTTGAAGCTGCAGCCGGCCTCCGCCATGGCGTTGACAATGATGTGGTCGAGCGCCTCCACGTGAGCGCGGGCGGCGATTTCCGGAACCACGCCGCCATAGGCCGCATGCTCGCTCACCTGCGACAGAACGACATTGGACAAAATCCGGCCCTGCCCGGTGGAGCTGCGCTCCACCACGGCCGCCGCGGTCTCGTCACAGGTCGTCTCGATGCCGAGGATGCGCATGGACCAAACACGTAGCGCGGTTGTTGATCTTTGCCCTGGCCGCTACTGTGCACACGTTAGGCGGCCGGCTTTCATCCGGCGTAGCATTGTGAGGACGGGTGGTGCAATCCAGGGTGCTTCGGATCGGGACGCGCGGCAGCCCGCTGGCGCTGGCGCAGGCCACCATGGTCCAGGCGCAGCTGGCGAGCGCCCATGGGCTTCCCGCGGAGGCATTCGAGCTCAAGATCATCCGCACCACGGGCGATGTGATCCAGGACCGGCCGCTCTCCGAGGTGGGCGGCAAGGGCCTGTTCACCAAGGAGATCGAGGAGGCCTTGCTCGCGGGCGAGATCGATCTGGCGGTGCATTCGGCCAAGGATCTGCCGACGCTGCTGCCGCCAGGGCTTGCGATCGTGGCAGCGCTGCCGCGCGAGGACCCGCGTGATGTGTTCATCAGCCACAAGGCCAAGACGCTACGCGCGCTGGCGGCCGGGGCGACGGTCGGCACCGCGTCGCTGCGCCGGCAGGCACTGGTCAAACGGCTGCGGCCCGACCTCAAGGTCGTCACCTTCCGCGGCAATGTGGAGACTCGCCTGCGCAAGCTCGATGAGGGCGTGGTCGATGCCACGCTGCTCGCGCTGGCGGGGCTGCGGCGGCTCGGGCTGGCGGAGGCCGCGACCGCAATCCTGGATACGGAGGAATTCCTGCCGGCGGTTGGGCAGGGCATCGTCGCGCTTGAGGCGCGGGCCGATGACACCCGCACGCTCACGCTGCTCGATCGCATCAACAGCCCCGACGACGCGATAGCACTCGCGGCCGAGCGCGCCTTCCTGACCGTGCTCGACGGCTCCTGCCGCACCCCGATTGCGGGTCACGCCAAGGTCGCGGCCGGGCGCGTCAGCTTTCGCGGCCTGATCGCGAAGCCGGATGGTAGCCACGTGTTCGAGACCACGCGCGAAGGCACGGCCGCGCAGGCCTTAGCGCTCGGCCACGACGCCGGACGCGAGCTGAAGGAGCGCGCCGGCGCAGGCTTCTTTGCGCTGGCGTGAGCACAAGTGCGCATTCTCATCACCCGGCCGGAACCCGATGGAGAGCGGACGGCGCAGAAGCTGCGCGCGCGCGGTTGTGACGTGTTGCTCGGGCCGGTTCTGCGGATCAGACACCTCGAAGAGGCTGATCTCGGCGCGGGTCCCTGGGATGCGGTGGCGATGACCAGTGCCAACGCGGCGCATGCGATCGAGCGCCATTCACGCCGCCTGGAACTGACTCGGCTGCCGACGCTGACGGTCGGCCGCCGCACCGCCGACGCGGCGCGGACCGTAGGCTTCACCAACATCGCCTCGGCCCACGGCAACGAGCAGGCGCTCGCGCAACTCATCGGCGACCGAATGGCAAGAGGTAAAAAGATACTTTACCTGGTCGGGGAGGATCGCGCCGGCGACCTCGCCGTAGCGGTTGCGCCGCACGGCGTGCGGGTCGAGACCGTCGTGGTCTACCGCGCGGTTGCTGCCGAGCGCTTGCCCGATGCGGCCTCGGCGGCGCTGCGCGCCGGAGAGGTTAACGGGGTCCTGCATTTCTCACGGCGCAGCGCGGTCATTTACCTTGATTGTGCGAAGGCAGCTGGCGTCCTCGACAGCGCGCTTCGGCCTTTTCATTATTGCCTCTCGCAGGCGGTCGCCGAGCCGCTTGTGGCCGCCGGCGCCAGCCGGGTCATGGCTGCGCAAAGCCCTGAGGAAAACGCCCTGCTTGAACTTGTCGCACCAACTTAGTGGCAAATTGCGCCGCGCCGCGACCTTCATTTGCTGCTAGAACGCAAAGCGTCGGGGCGAATCGCCGAGGATGACGACATGTCCAGTGACACCACCGAGCCTTCGGGGTCGCCGGGCACCCGGGGCCGACGCTGGCCCGGGCCGACCATCGAGCTCGAAGCTACCGAGATCAAGAACGGCGGGCGTTCGGCCTATTTCGGGCTGCGCTTTGTGGCTCCTTTTCTGAGCTGGGTGACGGCGCAGAGGGAGCGCTTGATGGCTTGGTGGGCAGCCCGCACGCCGCCCGATCCGCCGTGGCGCGCGATCGGCGCTGTCGTGGCCGGCATCGTGGTGATCGTGCTGCTGGTGTTTCTGACCGGACAGTTCAGCGGCGATGAGTCCCGCATCCGAACCATCGAGGCCCGCATTGCGCGCGCCGAGCAGCAGGTGCGTGAGCTCTCCGGGCGTGCGCCGGCGAATGGCGTCGACCCCGGAGCGCTCGATGAGCTCACCGCCCGCGTGGCGAAGCTCGAAACGGGCGGAAGCGCCACGCGGCCGCCGGCTGCCGATCCGGCGCTCGCCAACCGCATGTCCACGCTCGAAGGCGCGCTCAAATCACTTGAGGAAAAAAATAGTGTGGTGGCGCGCCGCACTGATGACATCGACCTCATCGCGCGCGATGCGCGCGAGAAGGCTCAAGCCACGGCAGCAGCGATCGCGGAGCTGACGCAGAAGATGGCGCGGCTGAGCAGCACGAGCGACCTCGACGCATCGGTCAACCGGATCGCGGTGCTCGAGCGTCTCATCGGCACGGTGCAGGCCGAGCTTGCCAAGCGCGGCGTCGGCGAAACCGGTGATCGTCCGGTGCGGCTCGCCGTCACGGCGGCGGCCCTCAATACAGCGGTCGAGCGTGGCGATGCCTTCACGGCTGAGCTGGCGGCCGCCAAGCTGCTTGCGGGCGACGCTGCCGCGCTCGCGCCGCTCGCGCCGTTCGCCGGGACTGGCTTGCCCTCGGCGACGGCGCTTGGGCGCGAGCTCGTCGCGCTGACCAATGCGCTCGCGCAAACATCCGGAGCCCCGCCGCGCGAGGGCGGTTTCCTCGATCGTCTGCAGGCCAATGCCGAGCGGCTGGTGCGCATCCGCCCGCTGGATGAGCCGCCGGGTGACGACCCGGCCGCGGTCCTCACGCGCATCGAGCAGCGGGCATTGCAGGCTGATCTTCCTGGCGCGCTCACAGAGCTTGCCAAGCTGCCGGCGCCGGCACGCGCGGCCGCACAGGCGTGGATCGCCAAGGCGCAGGCGCGGCTTGCCGCGGTTGCGGCGAGCCGTCGCTTTGCCACCGATGCGTTTGCGGCGCTCGGCAAGACGCCAGAGGCCCGATGATCCGCGTCGTCATCTATCTGGTGACTGTCGGCATCCTCGCGTTCGCCGCGGTGTGGCTCGCCGACCGGCCGGGCGACGTCGTGATCACGTGGCAGAACCGCCGCATCGAGATGTCCGTGATGGTGCTCGCGGTCGGCATCGTGACCGTGGCGGTGCTGTTCTCGGCACTATGGACCGTGGTGCGCGCCGTCATGCGGGCGCCCGACGTGCTCTGGCTCTATCTGCGCACGCGGCGCGGCGTGCGCGGCTATATCGCGGTGTCGCGCGGGCTGATCGCGGTCGGCACCGGTGACGCCCGCGCGGCGCGGCGATTTGCCGACGAGGCGCAGCGCATCGCGCCCACTGAGCCGCTCACGCTGCTCCTCAGCGCGCAGGCGTCACAGCTCGCCGGCGATCGCGCGTCTGCCGAGCGCACGTTCCAGACCATGGCGAGCCGCCAGGACACCAGGCTCCTCGGCTTGCACGGCCTGTTCATCGAGGCGCAGCGGCGCGACGATCTGCGGGCGGCGCGGCTTTACGCCGAGGAGGCGGCCAAGAGCGCGCCAGCGCCGGCCTGGGCCGGCCAGGCCGTGTTCGACGCGCGCTGTGCGGGCGGTGATTGGAACGGCGCGATGGCGCAGCTCGACCGCAACATGAAGGCAGGGCTTGTCGACCGCGCCGCCTATCAGCGGCAGCGCGCGGTGCTGCTCACCACCCGCGCCCAGGCCGCCGATGTGCACGACCCCGCGAGCGCACGCGCGCTGGCGCTCGAGGCGGTGCGGCTGGCGCCGACGCTCATTCCGGCGGCCGCGCTCGCCGGTCGCCTGCTTGGCGAGCTTGGCGATCTGCGCCGTGCCGCGCGCATTGTCGAAGCGGCCTGGAAAGCCAATCCGCATCCCGATCTCGCCGACACTTACGCGCACCTGCGGCCGGGTGATTCCGCGCGCGAGCGGCTCGCGCGCGTCGAGACGCTCGCCCAGATGACGCCCGGCCATATCCAAGGCGCTCTCGCCGTGGCGAGGGCCGCGGTCGACGCGCAGGAATTCGCAGCCGCGCGCGCGGCGCTGGCACCGCTGCTGAGCGCGCCAACCCAGCGCGCCGCCATCCTGATGGCCGAGCTCGAGGAGGCCGAAAGCGGCGATCTCGGGCGCGCGCGCGAATGGATGTCGCGTGCGGTGCATGCGCGCCGCGATCCAGCCTGGACCGCCGATGGGCTGGTTTCCGAGCGTTGGATGCCGGTCTCACCAGTCTCCGGCCGGCTCGACGCGTTTCAATGGCGCGATCCGCTGGCAGCGCTTGGCGGTGGGAGCGGTGGCGCGCTGGTCGAGGCCGAAGCCAACAAGGAGCGGCTGTCCGAGCGGTTCGAGCCGCGGCTGGAGCGGCCAGCACCGGCCGAGCGCAAGCCCGAGGAGGTCGCGCTCGTCGGCGAGCAGAGGCCAGGTGAGCAGAGACCTGGTGATCAGCGGCTTGGTATGCGCAAGCCGGTCGCGACGCCGCCCGCTGTGCTTCCGCTGGTGCAGGTCCCCGACGATCCCGGACCCGAGCCCGAGCCGCCGCGCGACGCCTGGCGGCGGCTGCGCGCGATGTTCCGGTAAGGCCT
>Ga0209488_10001341_pt1 | contig 20963 bp, 16 predicted proteins | sample Rivendell_Oct201_8_FD_188349 | JGI IMG/M metagenome (GOLD analysis project Ga0209488, IMG submission 188349) | Vadose zone soil microbial communities from the Eel River Critical Zone Observatory, Northern California, USA -... | ecosystem: Environmental > Terrestrial > Soil > Vadose zone >...
CACCAGCGTTGCACAACGCAATGAGAGTATCAGCGAAATCCGCAAGATCAAAAAAGCTTAAGTTGTATTGAAAGAATGCTACGTCAAACTTGCTCTCAATGAGATAGTCACTGACGCGGGAAAGTCCGCCTCTAGATTTGGTCCACAAGCGTAGAATGTTGTCGGGATCCGGCCCGGTTGTCGGCTGATCATCAGCAAGGATCGTGATCTCGTAGGCGCTCTTATCGAAAAATTCGAGCAGGTGTTCGGAGTACGCGGCGATCCCGCAACGCGCATTGTAGGTGGAAATCCAACCGACACGCAGCTTTCGTCTCATCACTGGCCTCTTGTCGAGGTATTCTACGAAGCCGTCTATCCTCTCAGCGGCATCGCGCCACCGTAGCCGCAACGCATCTCGTTGACCCTGTGAGGCTCGAGAAGCCGATTCGGTTTCCGGCGAGCGACCGGCCCGGTACACCGTTTTCATCGTCTGCACAAGTTGGCCGATTGAGGGGCGCGCCCAGTAGGACCTGGATACCTTCAAATGGCTGCCAGAAAATTCATAGGTGCAATCAATCAAGAACGAATTTTTGTCGTTGCAGAAATCCAAATGCCCGCTGTGACGCGTTACGATCACCGGCAGACCGCGCGCCATCCCTTCCACGGCGGGAAGATTAAACCCCTCCCCTCGGGTCGGAAGGACGACCGCATCGGCAACATGGTAGAGAAAATCGATTTCTTGCTGATCAAGCTCCTCAGATATGATCTGGATTGCCGGGGCATATTTTGACGCACTGGTCAGACGCCTCACCCAGCTGTCAATCGTATTCATCGAATTGTCAAAAGTCTTTATAGCCAGCAGCACCGGGGCATCACCTGAAAAAGCAATGCAGTATGCGGTGATCAGCTCTTCAATTCCCTTGCGCGCGAGGCCTGAGGAGATGTGTAGGAAAGTAAACGGCAGCGACGGTGTTACCGGCCCCCGTCTCACCCGATCGCCGATCATTGGTGGAACGCGGCCCGAGTGATCGATCCCGTGCCCGATGACCGCGATCGGCACTCGCACGCCGCTATTTCGGATCACGCGCTTGGTGTATTCGGAAGGTACGAGTACTCCTTCAACATGAGCATTAATCAGATCGGCAACGAGCTCAGGAAGTGAACTCTCTTCCCAGGCTAAGTGAAGCAGCCGAAAATCGCCTAACAAGCCATTCGGTCGGGGCGGGTAGGTATTGCGTATTGTGACAACTCTATCGGGTGTTACTGGTGCCGGGTGAACCAAGTTTCGAATTTCCGAAGATAGTCTACTAGCGGCGCTCAAATTGACCGAATACGTTTCCTCGCCCTCGGCCGGTTCGATATAGGAGCTGCATTCCCTTTGCTCGCTGAGGGCCAGGGCAAGGTTGCGGTTGACGATGGCGAGGCTGTAGGAGGTCTCGTAAGGCCCTTCAATGACGTAATGGGTTCGCCTTGATGTCCGCGATCCGTCATCAGTTCGGGCGTCGACGCCAGGAGGTTCGGTTGCGGCGTCATAAACGCCGACGCCCGTCAACCAACGCCGCAGCTCGGTTTCGATGCCGTTCCGGCTAAACCGCAAAGAACGCGCACGCTGAGTTCGGATTATCTCACTTCGATACGACCGGTCCTCCTGCAGCCTCAATAACGATTCGACAATTCGCGCCGGCTCCTTGTCGGAAATCGGGATGCCAGCGTCTCCCAGCGTGTCCAGGACGCCAGACGATGCATAAGCAATGACCGGAAGATCGAGTGCCATTGCTTCTACGAGCGGCACGCCGAAGCCCTCATGCTCGCTCAACGAAACATAGGCGTTTGCGGCTCTGTACCAGCCAAAAAGCTCCTGATCCGTCACTCGGCCGGTAAATTTGACATATCGACCAAGTCCCGATCTACGAACCAGCTCATCTAAATACGATTTGTATCGGTTGGCGTCACCGAAATGGCCGACTAAGACAAGCTCTAGCGGAACACGCCCGATCGACCGAACCGCGTCAACGAAGTCGATGAGTTCGTGTTGGCATTTGTGTGGCGCAATCCGCCCCACGAATAGCGGCCGAAACACCGCGCACTGGTCATGATAGGGCTTGCTCGAGTGCGGCTCGTACCTGATAGAAGCGAAATCTTTGAGCAACGGGATGACGGTGACCTTGTCAAAGCCTCGTTGACTTAGATGCCGCGCGTTGTATGGCGACACCGCGATCGCCGACTCGACGATGTCTCGAAGCAAAGAAAGTTGGGCATAACCCTTGAGCACATAAGCATAAGTAGGATCGGTTTCTTCAAAAAATTCAGGCGGAGTGATGTTATGATAGATGAGGAATTTACGGCAACGCAGAGCAGCCAGCCGAGGGAAGGCATCGTGACCCATCGAATGGTGGATCAATAGCAGATCACTACTAGCGGCGTGTAAATCCTCGAATCGCCGAATCCGGCCGGAAAGCGCAGGATCCAAATGCTCGGCAAAAATATCAGACTCGAATCCTAGGCTTTGCAGCATAGATTGTACAAAGAACATCGAATTCGTCACGGCATCTGCAACGGCCGAGCCGGAATGGAACTGGTGGATACTCAAGCTGTGTTTACGATCCGCGGGCATATAAGAGCTAATCGCCGTTCTATGCGATCTGTCTGCCGGCACCGGAACCTGCACCACGTTGCGCTTCAATCGACGTCCAGTTCTTGTGCGGACGCCGCAAGACGACCGGAACCGACGAGAAGCCCACCATAGCGGGAATTATGACCGATGGATCACGAATTTGAAGCGAAATCCTTCAAGTGGCCACCTGGTCTGCCAAGGGGCTCCTTGATGCCGCGGCCGATCGCGGCCGCGACACCAAGAAGATGGAACCAGCGCTTAGCCGGTCGAGCGGCGCGCGCCGTGATTACTGAGCACTGAAAACCGCGACACACCCTTTCGTGCAATTATTATAAAGGGTATTCGCCGGCAAGGGCACGTACACATGGTTGTTCGCGGCACTCGCGGCTATCGAGTGCACGGTCCCGGCGCCGTGCACGCCCGCGACCGCCGGGACGGGCGGGAGCGTCGGCACGAGCTGGGTCAGCGTGTTCGCCGGGGTGCTCGTCCCCGAGGTAACGACGCCAAAGACAGGTCCAACCGGGTCATTTCCAGCGGTAATGTAATAATTTCCATCGCCGGAGTTGAACCAGATTTCGTCGCCGCCGCCGACGCCCGGCACTGATACGAGGGCGTTCCCTGTGCAGCCCCTTCCGGGAGCGGGATTGCAGATCACCGTCTGCGGTTCGGCGAGTCCTTTACACGTCACAGGCGCGCCGGCGGGCGCTCCAGTTGGACTGGGAGAGGGTATGACGGCTGTGCACTTATGCGCGGTATCGAATTGATTGGCGTTGTTGTCAAAGACTGAGTTGCAGCCAACGAGCAGGTCCCCATTTGGACCGACCGTTAGGCCGGCGGGTTGGCAATAGTTGATTTGATACAGCCCTTCCAGAACCCCACTCGTATTGATCTGCGCGATCCCTCCCTTAAAGAAGGCTCCCGACCCGTCACCATCAAATTCCGGAATCGAGACATAGAATTTTCCTGTTTTCGGCTCCCACACCGGTTGCTCGGCACCGTTGGTTGCATTAGCGCCGTGGGCCGCGTCAAATATAATTTTTTTCGTGCTACCAAGCGCGCAGGTCGACTTGTTGACGGTGATCAAGGTACCGAACGGCGGGGTATCCGCGTTGTTGATCACCAGGAGCAATCCATCCGTCGGATCGTAGGCCAGCTCATCCGCGCGCTTTGTGCCTCCCGTATTCAGGGAGCTGGCAGGAGTTGTGTAGCTGACACTGGCGTTGATCGAGACCACGCGGCTGGGGCCGTCGGTCGCGAATATGCATGGAAACGATGACGTGACTCCGTTGGGCCCCGAGGTGGCGGTGCTGCCCGTGTCTCCGGCAAATCCAAAGGCGGCGCCGCCGATCTGGCCGAACAGCGTATCCGGGGTACCGGTAAATGCTCCTGTGGTGTCGATGACGTCGAGCGCTGCGTTGGAACGATCACCGAGAAAATAGAGGCCATTTGTCGGATCGACCCAACTGATGTCAAAGGAGAACATCTGCGTGTTGGGCTTCGCTGCCGTCCCATTGATCGCAATAGTGTAGAGTAGACGGAGAGCAGGGGGATTGGCGGCCGATGCCGCGCTCCCGAGCAGCAGCAACGGCGCGGTCACCGCCAGTAGCGCTAATCGCCAATATCGTTTTGGCGCAATGCACAAACCCCGCACATTTATTATCATGGGTTTCCTCCCGCGTATAGGTTTCTCAGCAGACAGCAAACTACACCGTCGGTATTAACCATATCATCCTTTCGGTACACGTCAATTGCCGCGTAGGTTTCGTTTCAGCCCCTAGAACTCAAGGTCGATAGGCCTCGATTCCGGGCGAGCCAAGGAAGGCGGCTTTTGCGGATTTCTGCGAAGCACATGCGGAGAGTTCGCCTACCCTGGAGCGCTGCCAGCGGCTGATGCCAGGCAAAGGAATGGGTGGCGGCCGGTGCGCTGCTTTCCACCGGTCTAACGTACCCACCGTCGGTGGGATGGATCAGTTCGGCGTTGCGATGATGTCGATGTGGTCGATACCGCTGCGTGAGTAAGCGCCCATCACTCCGTCGACATCGTCCCCGTAGAGGGTCTCGGACCCGTCTCGTTCGATGACCCCGATCCCGTAGCCTTTGGCGATCAAGTAGCGGAGGTATTCGGGGCCGCTGCAGTGGGAGATCCCAGGCAGTGCGCCGGGGCTGAACTCACTCACGATCACCGGCCGGTCACGATCGATTGTCTCCGACAGGCCGATCACCGCGTTGAATTCCGCGCCCTCCGTGTCGATTTTGACCAGATTGATCGGTCGATTTTTAGGAAGGATGGCATCGAGCGCAAAGCACGGGACCGGGCGCGACGCAAAGATCGCATCCACATTGCTCGGCAATTCCGCCGTTATTCCATTGGAATATGAAACGTTGAGCGCCAGTACGGCGACCCGCCGCCCGGCGGCGGCTTGGATGACCAGGATCTGATCAAAGCCGTTCTCGCGGCGGCTCGCTTCCAGTAACCTGATGTTCTCCGGGTTTGGCTCTACCGCCACGACGAGGCCCGATGGCCCAACGAGCGAGGCCAGAAGCATCGTCAGGTATCCAATATTTGCGCCGATATCGACCACCGACATGCCGGGTTTGACATAGCGGCTGAATACTGCAGCAATCTCCGGCTCGTAGGCGCCCCCCGGCACGTGATGTCCCACAGCAAGATCGTCGCTCGATACAAATAGACAAAACCTGGGCAATTGTATTAATTCAACCTTGTCCCGATAGGTCTTGGCCAACAGACCACGCTCGGCAAACTCGCGCGAAGTCACATAGCTGCTGACGACGTTTTCGAGCTTCTCGCCGGCGCGAGACGAATGCCCGGGCCATTCTTCCGGATTTGGGCTTCTTCCGAGCAACAATCGAAAACAGTAAAAGATGTCCTCATGGGTCGCTATCTTGCTGTGCTCCGCCAGTGGCGAATATCGACTGGCCAACGCCGCGCGGTCCGCAAGTTCGCTCGAAGCGCGGGGGAGCGGAGATCGCATCTCGCGCTTGCCGAGTGATGCGCGCCATCGATCACGTATCAATCGGAAGAATGGGAGTCTTGCCACGGTATTTGCGCGAGCTCTCATCTTTTCGCTTGTCGAGATGCTATCTGATAGCCAATAGCGGATTTGGGTACGTCGTTTGCCGAGCGGACTATACGTTTGCGGATTGTCGGTGATCAGTGATGGACCCGCTAGGGAAAATCGCTCATCCCAAGCCATCCTGGCCGCAGCGTCGACGGACGCGGCTCCATGCCGCCTCGACGCTCGGCACCATAAGGCGCCCGCGCTATAGTCAAAGGTCTCCCCGGCCGAGTTCACTATGATAGATCCCGAACAGGCAAGCATCCTTGAACGCGCGCAACTGAGACAAGGACGCATCGCCATTCTGCGTCGCCGACGAGCGATTGGGGAGGTGCGGCGGCAGATCGATTTCGAGACGATATGGGCCGATCCGCGCGGACGCGTAGCGTATGACACTCAGCGACGCCTATTCTATCAGCATTGCCCGCATCTCTACGAACCGGTGCCGAGGACGATTGGGCGGCGAGCGCTGCTCGCGAGTCTAGGCACGCTGCTAACGTCGCCGGTGCAAGCCCAGACGGCTGACTTCTTCCTCCAAACCGCCTCCCATGGGGGGGCGAGTCTTTCCCGAACGTCTGGAATAAAGCCATCCACCTATAGCGACTCGCGCGTCGACGTCAGGAATTTTAGTACGCTGGCTCATCCATACCGGGGCGGGCGTGATGACGCTGCGCCAATCCAGGCGGCGATCGACTATGCGGCATCGATTGGCGGTGCGACGGTATACCTCGGCCCGGGCCCGATCTCGCTTACCGGCTCGCAGGGAATCGACAGCCCGGCGCTGTCATGGACGGCTCCTGGGATCGTTCTCAAAGGCGACGGCCCTGGAGGGACCGTCATCACTGTCAAGTACAATCCGTCTGCGGATGTAATTTCCCTCGGCTCCGCGGCGAAAAACCTAAATGCGACCCAAGGCGGGATAAGAGATCTCGGGATCGGCTTGGCCACAGGTCAGCTGCAGTCCATCGGCGCAGCGATTCACAGCCTAAATGGCCAGAAGCACCAGTTCGAAAACCTCCACACCTTCGGCGGCTTCTACGCCCATTTCTGGGTCACTGGCGGCCCCAATCAATACGTTGTCTGGATCTCGCGTTGCCTTGTCGATGCGTCAGACGGGACACAGGACGCGATCAGAGTCGGCGATGACATTAACAATTACCCGCAGGAGACGATGATTCTAGATCTCGAATCCGGCGGCAACCGCGGCGGGCGAAATTGCATCACGGCGGTTAATTGCAGCGGACTCACCATAACGAATGCCAGTATTATCGACTACACACAGAATGCCTTCAGAGTGTTTCCCGGGGTCGGCCAAGCAGTCGTCAATTCATTTATTCACAACTTGGAATGCGATACGAGTGGCGATGACGGTGCCCTCATCACACACGGTGCGAGCACGGCTAGGATCCAAAATCTGCGCTTTTCGCTTTCCTGGTTTTGCAGCAATGCCGGGGCAGGATTGAACATCAATGGTACCCCAGGTAATCCGATTGACGGCATCCATATGACAAATTGTACCGCCGGCGGTAACGTGAGGCACGGGATTTGGGTCAACTCGAATTGCAAGAACGTCGATATCGATAATGTAATGACAGCCGGCAATTCCGCAGCTGTCAACGACTTCACCGGCAAGCCGACAGGCACGACCAACACTTACAGCGGTACGATGATCGATGACGGAAACAATTCTGGGGTATCGATTGTCGGCGGACGCTCCGGCGCCGCCGGTGCATGGGACGCAGAGGTGCCAACCCAAAAATACGGCTACGCTTTTGGTTCGAATACTGATTACTGCGGGCTCTTCGGTGCAACCGCCAGCGGCCCTACCGGACTGGCGCGAAACGCGACCGCGGCACTGCTGAATGCGAGCGCCGGAACGCACAATCAGATCAATCCACCCATCGGCTAGGTCTGTTTATCAAGCAGCGGTGTCGACGGGGGACGCGGGTAGGTAGCGTGAATTTGACCTGACAACCAGTTCCCTTCTTTAACTGACTCATTACCGATAGGACGCCTCCTTTGGCCGGCCACAGTATTCTGACGTACCTTTGGGACGCGACAGAGTATCGAGGTCATCATCGGTGGCGCCGAATGCGGCCGAGGAGAGTTTCCCACCCATTTCGCCGCGGGTCGACGGCCGTGCCATCGATTCTCCCGGCTAGCAACTGACCGTACTGAGCAGCAAAACGTCCAGATCCAGTAAACCGAAGAGGCGCAATCGCTCGGGAACACTGTCGGCGAGTTGTCCGCCCCCCGCGTTGGCGTAGGGCGACCAATGTCACATATCGGGCGACGCCAGCGTCGGCGCCACAATCAGATCCGGCCAAGAGCGGCTGTCTCCCGTACCGAAGGTCAGGCGGATTCGGATCAACTGCGGGACCGCCGGACTGTCCCATTTGCTGAGCCAAGTCGCAGTTGGGTTAGCGTCGATTGTTGCGCCGATTGTTGGCCAATATCCAAGTTCGAGCCGAACTACGCCCCGCAGCAGTTCGGTCTCTACATCAGCGGCCACGGCGCCCGACTGTTCGTGCCGATGCTGCTTCCAGAGCAGAATAAGCCGCCCGTTGCGCAGCGCTAGTATGATATCGGCAAGGCGCGCGCCGCCGAGCCCGGTCGGCATATTCGCGACGAATGCGAGCTGATCCGCTGTGCCCGAAAACGATAGGGCGCGGGGCGGACTGCCCGGGTTCGCCGCGGTTCCCGGAAGCAACGGGATGCCACCTATAAGAGTTCGCAGCAGGCGAGCGGCGGAATCCAGTTCGGCCACGGTGCCGATTTGCCGGGTTTGCGTGCCCCAAATTCGCAAGCCGGTCCAAACGCCCCGGTTCAGGCCAATGATCAGAAGGCCGAGCACAATCAGCGTGACCAGCATTTCCAGAAGCGTGAAGCCGCGCTGTCGGCGTGATACCATCAGCTGGTGCATGCTTCGCGTCGTTTTGTGTCCTGATCCGGCGGGGCGTGCGCAAAATCACCTATCATAATGATGGTTTCGTTCCAAAGCGGCAGTTTACCGGTCGGAACATAGCGGGCACGAAGGGACCAATGATGGCCATGGCCATTGCCCTTGTACGGATCAACAAGGCTGCCACTATAACTGGACCCGCTTAGTCGAGCGCCGCCGCAATGAATCGATTCGATAAGGACGAGGAGGCATTGGAGGGGACGGACAAGCTCGATCGGACGTGCATGGCGGCGTATGAGCGCGCCTCCTCCGTCGGTTCGATGCATGCCGCGCTCGCCGGTGCTCGAAGCTTTCACCGCGGCGCCGCGGATCTGAGGGGGAGAGCGCGGGAGATGTCCCCGATGCGGTCCTACGAAGTGACGAGCTTGGGCGAGGTCGTCTACCAGATCCGGCAGGGCGGCGAGGCGCAGGTCGCGGCGGTCATCCCCCTGTACAACTACGCCGGTACGGTCCTCGAGGCGCTCGGTTCGGTGGTCAGGCAGGATTTGCCGGCATTGTCGGTCATCATCATCGACGATGCGTCGACCGACCAGGGCGGCGAGGAGGCAAGAAGCTTTCTCGAGCAGCACGCGGCGCGGTTCGCCGAGGCGCGGATTGTGCGGCATCATCACAATCAGGGCCTGTCGATGGCGCGCAATTCCGGCATTGCCTGGAGCAGCGAGCCGTATCTGTTCATGCTCGATGCCGACAACCGCCTACGGCCGCCGGCCTTGTCGCGATTGCACGCCGCCTTGCAGTGCTCCGATGCGGCCTTCGCCTATTCGCAATTGCGCTGGTTCGGCGATACAGAGGGGATCGGCCTCGCCGATGTCTGGGAGCCGGGGCGGCTGGCGAACGACAATTATATCGACGCGATGGCCTTGATCCGGCGCGACGCGCTGCTGTTGGCGGGCGGCTATGCGGCGCTTGCCGACGGCCATGGCTGGGAGGATTACGATTTGTGGTGCCGGTTTGCCGAGCTCGGGCTGGAAGGGGTGTTTCTGCCGGAATTGCTGTGCGACTACCGCGTGCACGGCGCCTCGATGCTGCGCACCCGCACCAATATTCATTACGAGGCTCTGATGGCTGAGATGCGCCTGCGCCACCCCGGGCTGTTTCGTGCCCGTGCCAAACGGTGAGTATCAATTCAGGGCGCGTAATACGCGACGAATTCGTCCCATGCCGCCGCCTCGTTCCATTCCAAGGTTGCGGCATCGCATAAATCGGTGTTGATCCGCACCGGCGGCTCGGGGAATTCGCGCTGTTCACCGAGTTCGAGCGCGCAGGGAAGGCCAAGCCGCGCCGCCGCCTCGCGGCGCACCCGCTCGGCAAAGGCGCCCTGGCTCTCGGGATAAAAGCTCGGGTTGAGTCGCCGCGCGCTGCCCGGCGCCGGGCTTGCGGAGACGAAGCCGGCATAGGCGCGCGCCAACAAACTGACCGGCACGTTGTCGCGGACATAGCGCGGCGTCTGCGCCCGCGCGGTCTCGCCCTTCAGCCAGCTGCGCATCAGATAGCTGGTAAAGCGGGGCTCCTCGTACGGGCCGAATGGGTTCGGGATCACGAATTTCTCGAAGGTGACCCCCTCGCGGTCGGCATAGAACGCCGCAGCCGCGGCTGTCAGGCCCTTCGACAGGCCGTAGGGGCTGAAGGCGCGGAGCGGCTCGGATCCCGCCCCCTCATCCGGCTCGAAGACGCTGCCGGTCAGCACCAGGCGGCCGCAGCCGCGGTCCTTCAGCACCCGCAAGACCTCGGGCAGCCGGTGGAGGTTCAGCGCGGCGGCGCGGTACGGATCGAAATCGGGGCTTCGATAATCGCCGACCTCGGCGCCATGATGGCACAGCACATCGAACCCGCCAGACGTGGTGCGCGCCAGATCGAGAAAAGCATCGCCGCCAAAGGCGCAGTCGAAGCGCGTCTCGCATAATTCTCGCACCAGCCGGGTGCGCTCGGCGCGAATGCCTTGGTAATTGCCGTCGCCGCGAAACGCCGCGACCACCTGATGCCCGGCGGCGGCCAGCTCGCGCACAAACCAATAACCGGTGAAGGAGCTCGCGCCGGTGAATAGGACGCGCATCGCCGGCCCTAAGCGTCCAGATGCCAGGCCGGGTCGAAATCGCGCTGGTTCTTGTCCTTGTCGGAAATGACCAGCGGCTCGGCCGGCCAGCGGATCGCGAAGCGCGGATCGTTCCAGCGCACGCCACGCTCGCGGTCCGGCGCGTAGAAGGCCGAGACCAGGTACAGCGCTTCGACATCCTCGGTCAGCGTCAGAAAGCCATGCGCGAAACCGCGCGGCACATACATCATGTGCCGGTTCTCAGCGCTGAGCTCGGCGCCGAAACTCTGGCCGAAGGTGGCCGAACCGGGCCGCAGATCGAGGATCGCGTCCCACAACGCGCCCTTGATGCAGCGCACGACCTTGACCTCGGCCGCATCCCCCAGCTGGTAGTGCATGCCACGCAAGGTGCCGCGGTCGCGGCTGAGGGAATTGTTGATCTGTACGAAATGGGTTTCCAGCCCGGCTTCGCCGAATTCGCGCTCGCAAAAAAATCGCGCGAAAAAGCCGCGCTCGTCCGCGCGCTTGTCGAGCTCGATTACAAAGGCGCCGGCGAGCGGGGTCGGCACGAAGCGCATGATGCCCTCACGCCGTGGCGGCTTTGGCTGCGCCGGGCAGCGCCAGCCGATCGAGGCGGTGGCGCAAGGTGCGCAGCCGGACGAACTGGTCGCCGTCGAAATCGGCAGCCGAGAAGCGATGATCGTAAAACTGCGCCAGCAGCCCCTCCATGCCCGCCGCCAGCGTGTATTCGAGCCGGAAATCCGGCAGCAACCGGGTGAGCTTGCCGAAGTCGACGCGGTAATCGCGCGGGTCCTTGCCAACCTCTCCGGTGTAGACGATCGACGCGCCCGGCACGAGGTGCCGCACGATATCGGCGATGTCGCGCACCTGATAATTTTCTGCATCGCCGCCGACGTTGACCGATTGATTGTGGATCGCCGCGCGCGGCGCTTCAAGAAACGCGACGAAGGCGCTGGCGATGTCCTTGCAGTGAATGAGCGGCCGCCATGGCGTGCCATCACTCATGATGCGGATGTCGCCCTTGGCGACGGCGCAACCCAGGAGGTTGTTGACGACGAGGTCGATGCGCAGCATCGGCGAGTCGCCGTAGGCGGTCGAGTTGCGCAGAAAGGCCGGCGAGAAACTGTCGTCGGCGAGCGGCGCGATGCCTTCCTCGGCGACAATCTTCGATTCGGCATAGACCGACACCGGGTTCAGTGCGTCCGCCTCGGCGAGCGGCCGGTCCTCGGCTTTGCCATAGATCGAGCAGCTCGACGACAACAGAAACCGCGTCACCCCGGCCGCCTTTGCCGTGCGGGCCAACGCAATCGAGCCGCGCGCGTTGATGTCGCGGGTGATCTCGGGATCGAGGTCGCCCATCGGATCGTTCGAGATCGCCGCGAGGTGCATCACACAGTCGTAGCCTTCGAGATCGCGCGGCGCGAGCTGGCGCACATCGCGCACGATCTCGCGATCGGGCGGGGTCGGCTTCTCCCAGCCGCAGCCCTCGAACAGGTCGAGATCACAGCCGGTGACGTGGTGCCCGGCCTCCTTCAACAACGCGACGAGATGTGCGCCGATGTACCCCCGGTGACCGGTGACAAATACCTTCATATGAACTTGCCTTTGCTGCTGCTTGGCGATTACCGCCCTGACGGCCGGCCGATGAGCAGTCGTCCGCTCAATGGGAGGATGCGTCCGCCCAAGGGGCCTCGCCCGCTTCCCACAATTTCGTCAGATATTCGTGATCGCGCTGGGTGTCCATGCAAGCCCAGAAATCGCGGTGCTGAAATACCGCCAACTGTCCGTCGCGCGCCAGCTTCGACAGCGGCTCGCGCTCGAGCACGCAAGTATCCTCCGTCGACAGATAGCGGGTGAAGTCGCGGCGGAAAAAGAAGTAGCCGCCATTGATCCAGGCCGAGTGCAGCTCCGGTTTTTCGACGAATTCCTTCAGTTCGTCGCCCTCCATGCGGAACTCCCCGAAGCGCGACGGCGGGTTTATCCCGAGCACCGTGCCGAGCTTGCCGCGGCTGAGGTGAAAATCGAGCTCGGCCGCGAGATCGGCATTGGTCAATCCGTCGCCATAGGTCACCGCGAAGTGCTTGGCGTTGCCGAGATAGCGCGCCGCCGCCTGGGCGATGCGTCCGCCAGTCATTGTCAGCTCGCCGGTATAGGCCAGCGTCACCTTCCAGTCGCAGCTGTGATCGACGCTGTGTACGTCGAGCGAATTGGTCCTCAGATCGACCGTCACATCGCTGTGCATCGTGTAGAAATTCAGGAAGTAATCGCGGATGATCTCGCTCTTGTATCCCATGCACAGAACAAAGCGACTGAATCCGAAATGCGAGTAATGCCGCATAATATGAACGAGGATGGGGTCAGGACCCACGGGAATCATCGGCTTGGGGCGAAACTCTGTCATTTCCTTGAGGCGGGTGCCGAGGCCGCCACACAGAATAAAAACGGGAATATCCGCAACGTTCACTGCCATTTCCTTTAAAACCCCCGGTAAAGTCGGTGGCGGGCCGCGGCATCGAGGCCATCCGGCGCTATCAGCAATCCTGATACCGTTTTCGGCGCTAAATTGGAAGGGGAGCCGTCCTTTTCCCGGTTGCGGCCGGCACATAGCGGTGAGGCGGAAAACGTCTCGTCGATTGACTTGCCTGCCCGCTATCGGCATCTGATAGTCATTCCCGATTGGATCAGGCGACCACGGTGGCAAGACAAGCTTCTACGAAGAGGAGCGCGGGTGAGAGCGGTTTTTATGGTATTGGCGGCCGTGCTGCTGGCGAGCGGGTGCTCCGATGACAAGCCTGTCGCGGTCGGCGCGACCATGTCGCCGGACGACCTCAAGCGGAACTGCGCCGACCCGCAATGGAAGGAGAAGAACCTCGGCCTGTGGTATTCGGTTTGCCGACGGCCGCTGAGCTGGTGAGGTTTCGCGGGGATCAGCGCCCGGCCGGGATCACCGGCGCCGTCAGGAACGAGGCGCGTCCTCGGTCGACAAAGATTTGGGTTGTCGCCTTGCGCGGTTGCTCGCTCGAGCCTTCGGGCTCGCCCGAATTAGGGTTGACGTCGAAATGCGGGAAATTGCTGCCGGCGATGTCGAGCCGCAGCCGATGGCCGCGCCGGAACAAATTGGCAATCGGGAATATCGCGATCCGGACCGCGTAGACTTCCCCCGGCCGCGTCGGGGCGGGCTCTTCCCAGGAGGCGCGGTACCGCAGCCGCAGCAAGCCCTCGCTGAGATTCATCGCGAAGCCCTGCGGGTAATCATCATTCGGCGGGTAGACATCGACGAGCTTGGCATGAAGGTCGGCATCCGGGCCGTCCGAGGCGACCCAGAGATGCAATTCGAGCGGTCCCGCCACTTCGAGATCCTCGGCGAGCGGCGGCGTCGCAAAGGACAGCACATCCGGCCGCTCGCTGAGCGGGCCGTAGGGCGGCCGGGCGCCGAACAGCCCCGGCCCGGTGCGCTGATCATAAGCGCCGGCCCGCATCACCGGCTCGCCAGACGACATGGCGCCGCCGATTGTCGGCACCGGATCGCAAGGATCAGCCGTGAAGGCGAGCGGCGCCGCGCCGTCGCCTGGCACGGTCGTTGCCAGTGAGCGATCCGGCTGCAGGTAGAAGCGGGTCCATTGCGTCCCCGGAAACGGCCAATCGGCGCCATCGCGCCAGGCTCCGCCATGATCGAGACGGCCGGCCGATGTCTTGCGCCCGGAGCCGCCGCCCATCACGAAGACGCGCACGGCTGGCTCGCGGTCGATACCGTTGTCGAGGCCCTTGACCCAGCGGTCGAACCAGCGCCGCCGCAGATCGAAGAAATCCTCGGCGAGATTGCCGTCGACCGGTGCGGCGGGGCCGAAATCGACATCGCCGGCGTAGCCGAGCGAGCGGTCGCCGTGCGTCCAAGAGCCGAGGATCAGTTGCGCCGGCCGGCGCTTGGCGCGCGCGAGGCCCTGGTAGTTCTCCATTGCCGTGCGGGCATAAGGGTCGTACCAGCCCGACAGATGTACCGTCGGCACATCGGCGTAACGGTCGTAATAACCTTCGGCATAGATGCCGGGCTGCCGCCAGAATTCGTCGAAGGCGCCATGCGACCACTGCTCGAACAGGTAATCCTCATAATCGGGGGCGGCGCTGACCGGCGATGCGCCGCGCCGCCAGCCATGGCCGGGCAGGCGGGCGAACCAGGCGGCGATGTCCTGCGCCGAAAGCGTTGCCCGGGTCTCGGGGTCGCGGGCATCGGCCAGCGCGTTGCGCCAGGCCCAGGTCGCCTGCTTCAGATCGAACGCGCCGCCATGCCGGATGCCGCTGCGGTAGGCGTTCGAAAAGCCGCCGCAATCGAGGAACTGAGCGGTGAGCCCGGGCGGATCGAGACAGCCGAGCGCCATTTGGGTGTGCGCGGAATAGGAGAGGCCCATCGTGGCGACGCGGCCGTTGCACCAGGGCTGCTGGACCAGCCAAGCGAGCGTATCGAAGCCGTCCTCGGCCTCGCTCAGATATTTCGTGAACCGCCCTTCTGAACGGTAGCGGCCGCGGCAATCCTGATAGGCGACGGCATAGCCGTGCGCGATGAAATAGGCAGCGACCTCGGCGCGCGAGCGCGGCGCCGCGACGGCGGCGGTGCGCTCCGACCGGCTCGGCGCCGATTTATCGTAAGGGGTGCGTTCGAGAATGACCGGGAACGGGCCGCCGCTTTCCGGCCGATAGATGTCGGTGGCGAGCCCGATCCCGTCGCGCGCCCGGACCATGACGTCGCGCTCGAATTCCATCGCGGCTCGCCTCCCTTGCCCGCGCCCGGCATTTCCGCTAAATCCTCGCGCCGTTCCGCAGATGGCACGGGCGCGTAGCTCAGCGGGAGAGCACTACGTTGACATCGTAGGGGTCACAGGTTCAATCCCTGTCGCGCCCACCATATTTTGCAAGGGGTTAAGCCGATCGGCCGGCTCGCACGACATGCGCCCTGCAGCTCAGCAATGGAAACGGCGTGGAGATCGAGTGCATCGCCATCGGCGGGGGAAGCGCCAGTTCATCGCCGCCAATAACCGCGATCTGCCTCGGCACGAATGTGCGAGGGCCTGATGTCGTTCCTGATCTCTCGCGAGAAGCTTGCCCCGCAAGGCATCGGAAAATCGGTTCCGCGACGGGAGGATTCGCGATTGCTGACGGGCCGAGGCCAATACGCGAACGATTTCAGCCTGCCGGGCCAAGCCCACGCCTACCTCGTGCGCTCGCCGCACGCGCACGCGTCGATTGTGAAGATCGACGCGGCACAGGCGATCGGCGGCCCCGGCGTGCTGGCGGTGCTGACCGGCAGCGATGCGGTCGGCGATGGCCTGTGCCCGATCCCGCACAGCCCGGTGCCGACGAACCCGCACGAAGTGCCGCTGCGCAATCGCGACGGCTCTGGGTTCTTCATCGCACCGCATCCGGTTCTCGCCGGCGATGCCGTGCGGTACGTGGGAGAACCGGTCGCCATCGTGGTCGCGGCGACGCTCGCCGAGGCGATGGATGCGGCCGAACGGGTGGATGTCGTCTACCAGCCGCTTGCGGCTGTCGTCCGGTCCCGGGACGCGCTATCGCCCGGAGCGCCGCCCGTCTGGGAGCAGCATGGCTCGAATCTGTGCATCGACTCCGCGGCGGGTGACAAGGAGGCGACCGACGCAGCGTTCGCGCGCGCCGCGCATGTCGTGCGGCTGGAGACGACGATCAACCGCGTCACTGGCGTGCCGATGGAATTGCGGGCGGCCATTGGTGTGTACGATGAGCCTGCCGCGCGATTCACTGTGTACACCAGCGCCGGAGGCGGGGTCGTCCGCCAGCGGGACGACATTGCCGGAGCGCTCGGCGTGCCGAAAGACGCGGTGCGCGTGGTGTCGGGCGATGTCGGCGGGAATTTCGGGATCCGCAACAACACCTGCCCGGAGTTCGCACTGGTCGCCTGGGCGGCGAAACGCGTCGGACGGCCGGTCAAATGGGTTTGCGAGCGGCGCGAAGCCTTTCTGACCGATTTCCACGGCCGCGACCTGACATCGGAAGCGGAGCTCGCCCTGGATGCGGACGGAAACTTCCTCGCCTTGCGTGCGGTTAACACCAGCAATCTCGGCGCAAGTGCGATTTCCTTTGTGCCATTGGCCAAAGGCATCGCGGTGTCGTCGAGCGTCTATGACATCCCGACCTCGTACATGCGCGGCGTCGGAGTTGTCACCGACACTACGCCGACCTCCGCCTATCGCAGCGCCGGGCGCCCGGAGGTCATGTTCGTCCTCGAACGCATGATCGACATCGCGTGCCGCCGCCATGGATTTGATCGGCTGGAGTTACGACGGCGCAACCTCGTGCCGCCGGACGCTATGCCCTATCGCAATCCGTTGGGTCTGGTTTATGACAGCGGTGACTATCCGGCAGCGCTGCGGCGCGCCGCCGGGCTCGGCGATTGGGCTGGATTTGAGACTCGCCGGGCCGAAGCCCATCAGCGCGGCCGGTATCGCGGCATCGGCATCGCGAATTCGATAGAACTGAACACCGGGGGGCCGCGCGAGCGGGCCGAAATGACGATCGATCCGTCGGGTACGGTCGAAATTGTGCTCGGCACGATGTCGGCGGGCCAGGGTCACGAAACGAGCTTTGCGCAGATCGTCGGCGAATGGCTCGGGGTCGATCCCGAACAAGTCAGCCTCGTCACCGGCGACACCGACCGCGTGCAGGCGGGTGGAGGCTCGGCATCGGCGCGCTCGATGCGGCTCGGCGCCTGGGTGATGGCCAAGGCCGCCGATCAGATTGTCGAGAGAGGACGCAGGATCGCGGCCGTGATGCTCGAGGTCGCCGAGGAGGATGTCGAATTTGCCCGGCAGCGCTTCCTCGTGAAGGGAACCGACCATTCTGTCGGTCTTTTTGAAGCAGCCGCCGCTGCTGTTTCGGGTAACCTCCCGGGCGATCTGCGAGGGCCGTTGATCGGGATTTCCGATCAGGTCATGAGCCTTCCGTCTTTCGCATACACCTGCGCCGTGTGCGAGGTGGAGGTCGACCCGGAGACCGGGCTCGTCGAAATCGTCCAGTATACGTCGATTGACGATTGTGGCCGGGCGGTGAACCCGATGCTGATCCATGGCCAGAGCCACGGCGGCATCGCGCAAGGCATCGGCCAGGCGCTTTGGGAAGAATGCTTCTACGACCGCGACACCGGCCAGCTGTTGTCCGGCTCGTTGATGGATTACGCGATGCCGCGGGCCGACAACCTGCCGCTTTTTCAAACCGAGATCAGCGAGGTGCCGTCGACGACTAACCCGCTCGGCATGCGGGGCGGCAGCGAGGGCGGCATCACGCCGGGGTTGGCGGTGGTCGCCAATGCGATCGTCGATGCGCTGACGGAGTTCGGCATCGACCATATCGAGCTGCCGGCCACGCCGGAGCGCGTATGGCGCGCAATCCGGAGCTCGCGCAGCGACACATCACCAGGCCCCACCGGCTGCTAGTCAGAGCAGGATCTCGATCTCGGGCGTCGCCGGAGTGGGCCTGGTTGCGTCTTCAGGGCTACTCTGGCGCGCGATCCAGGATGCTCTTCAGCGTAGCTGCCCCATTCAATCCGGCGGCGGCTATATGACCTCCTTCGGCAATCCGGCGGCGCTGGGCCTCTTCCCAATGCCGGCCATCGAAGAAGCGGGTGGGCTTAAGGCTCGGCCCGTCGATGCCATCAAGGCAGCGCGCGTTCACCGTGATCCTGTCGGGTTGCGAGCGCGGCACATAAAACGCGTGCATGCCGCAATGCGAGCAGAACGTGTGCTGGGCCACCCCGGTGCCGAACGTATAGACCGTCAAGGCATTCTTTCCCCGCAGCAATTCGAAATCCTCCGGCGCGGTCGGGAGGTGAAGGATGCCCTTCTTGGTGCAGACGGAGCAGCTGCACTGCGACAACAATCCCAAGTCGACCCGCGCCCGGAAGCGCACCCTGCCGCAATGACAGCCGCCTTCAATTTGCTCTAGCATCATTCATACCCTCATACGCCGCGGAACTGGCCCTTGCGCTTTTCCATGAAGGCGCGGCGCGCCTCCTTTGCGTCCTCGGAATTCTGCAGGACGCCGCCGGCGTTGGAGGTCATCACCATGGTAGTCTCGAGCGAGCTGTCCAGCGCGGCGCGCATGATGCGCTTGCTGATCCACTGCACCATCGGCGGGATTCCGATCATCCGCGCACACAACTCGCGCGTCGTCTCCTCGAGCTTTTCCGAGGGCACGAGGTGGTTCAGCATGCCCCATTGATAGGCCCGCTCGGCGTTGACCTCCCCGGTATAGGCGAATTCCAATGCCCGCCCGAGGCCGACCATCTTGGGCAGGTAATAGGAGCCGCCGTTCTCGATGATCTGCCCAGCATTGTGATAGCCGATGAAGCGGGTGCGTTCGCAGCCGATGCGGATGTCGCAATGCAATGCCATGTCCATCCCGGAACCGACCGCAGGGCCGTTCACCATCGCGATGGTCGGCTTGCGGATCAGCGAGATGTCGCGGTGCAGGTCGGTAAACCCGTGGAAGAAGTGCTGGCGCGCCGCGTCGGGCCCGTCATGCGCACCCCGGTTGCCGGGGAAGTTCTCGCCGGTAATGTCCTGAGAGGCGCGCGATCCGAGGTTCGCCCCGGAACAAAATCCCCGGCCGACGCCGGTCAGCACGATCACCCGGATGTTGGGGTCGTCGTCGCCGGCCCGCATGTACTCGCCGACCTTGGCTACCGTGCCGTTCTCCTCGGAGGTGCCGACCAGCGCGTTCATCCGCTCCGGGCGGTTGAATTTGATCCACAGGATGCCGTTGTCCTCGGGCTCATACAGCAGGTAATCGACCAGCTTCGGTCCCATCGCGTCCTCCTTGGTTCCCGCTCGGCAGTGTAGGCCGCCGAGGTTGCCGCCGGCAAAGCGTCCGCCGTGCAACCTGCCGCGCGCTGTGGCAGCTTTCGGGACATAGCAGCTGGGAGAGCGGCGATGCAGGTGGGATATCTGGGCGTCGGCAATATGGGTCAGCCGATGGCGGGAAAGCTGCTGGATGGCGGGCACGGCCTCGTTGTGTTCGACATCAGCGAAGCGGCAATGGAGCCCCTGTTGCTGCGCCAGGCGCGGCGGGCCGCCTCACCCAAGGACGTTGGCGATCAGTGCGAGACCATCGTCGTGTCGCTGCCAACGCTTGCCGCCTTTCGGGCCGCCGTATTGGGGCCGGACGGACTTGCCGCCGGCCGGGCGATGAAGGTGCTGTTGAATACCTGCACGGTCGGTGTTCCGTTCCTGCGCGAGGTCGAGGCCGCGCTGGCGCCGAACGGCGTGACGATCGTCGATTGTCCGATTTCCGGCGGGCCGGCCGGGGCGCGGGCGGGAACCCTGTCAGTGATGGTGTCGGGCGATCCGGCGGCTGTGGAGAAGGTGCGGCCGCTGCTTTCGCTGTGGGGCCAGACGCTGACCATTGCCGGCGACAAGCCGGGTGCGGCGCAAGTGCTGAAGCTGACCAACAATATTCTGTTCGCGGTGTCGCTCGCCGCGACTTCCGAGGCGTTCGTGATGGGCGCCAAGGGCGGGCTCGATCCCGAGATCATGGTGAACGCGATCAACGCCGGCAGCGGGCGCAACGGGGCTACACTGACGGTGATGCCGAATGCGGTGCTGGATCGCTCGTTCGGCTACGGCGCGGCTCTGCACATTCTGATGAAGGATATCGACCTCGCCATCGCGCAGGGTGAGGAGCTGGGGGTACCGATGTGGGTCTGCCAGGCGGCGCGTCTGGTCTACAAGCATGCGATGTTCGACGGAGCGGCCGATGACGACATCAGCACGCTGATCCGTCATGTCGAGCGCGGCGCCGGCTTCGAGCTGCCAAAGGTGCGCTAGCCGACTCAGACGGGATGGGGTGCTGACCCTACTTGGCGAACGACTCCGTCATTGCGGAGTAGACCAGGGTGCGCAAATCCCGGCGCAATGTCAGGCGCGCCTCGCTGCCGATCACCTGGGTCATGAAGACGACCGTCAGCTCTTCCTTGGGATCGATCCAGAAGGCGGTGGCGGCAGCGCCGCCCCAGAAATATTCGCCAAGCGAGCCGGGCAACCTGGTCTTGGCGACATCGACATTGACCCCGCAACCGAGCGAAAAGCCGACACCGGCATAGCCGGATTCACTGAACATCCCCGGCAGCGACATGTCCGCCACCTCCCTGCCGTCGGGCAGATAGTTCAGGCTGAACAGCGCGACCGTCTTGGGGCTGAGGATCTGCACGCCGTCGAGCGCGCCGCCGTTCAGCATCATGCGGCAGAAACGCAGGTA
>Ga0209488_10001342_pt1 | contig 20952 bp, 18 predicted proteins | sample Rivendell_Oct201_8_FD_188349 | JGI IMG/M metagenome (GOLD analysis project Ga0209488, IMG submission 188349) | Vadose zone soil microbial communities from the Eel River Critical Zone Observatory, Northern California, USA -... | ecosystem: Environmental > Terrestrial > Soil > Vadose zone >...
TCGAACAGCGTACGCATGCGCTCCTCGACCTGATCGACCGAGCCGATATGGGTGAAAGTGCCGCGCCCGAGCTCGGCCGCGCGCGTCATCAGGAAGCTGTTGGGGGCCGAGCCGATTCCCACCATGAAGATGCGCGAGCGGCCGCGCATGGCACTGATCGTGTCGAACAGCTGCTGCTCGTTGCCGACCTCGCCGTCGGTGAGAAACACGACCTGGCGCACCGTGTTCTCTTCCTTGCCGTTGCGGTCGGCGAGCGCCGCTTTCATGGGCGGCACCATCTCGGTGCCGCCGCGGGCCTGCAGTGCATTCACGAACGTCTTGGCGCGCGCAACGTTGCTCGATGTGGCCGACACGCTGTCACCAAACAGCACATCGTAGGTGTCGTCGAAACGGATCACGTTGAAGCGGTCCGTGGGCTTGAGCCGGCCAAGCGCATAGATGAGGCTCGCCTTGGCCTGCATGATCGAGGTGCCGCCCATCGAGCCGGAATTGTCGATCACGAACACAACCTCACGCGGGCGCTTCTCTTCGGCCTGCGGCACCGGTGGCGGCGTCACGAAGGCGAGCAGATAGTCGGCATCACTGACGTGCTCGCGGAAGAGGCCGACCGAAGGAGCCGCCGCAGATGCCGCCGTCCAGGTCAGCTCGAAGTCGCGATCGGCCGGCGAAGGTCCATCGGCAAGCTTGACGACGCGGGCGTTGTCGGCGACCTCTTCGATCGCGACGTCGTGGTGGTGGCTCTTGACCATGCCGAGCACAAAGCCGGCATTGAGGCGCACCGTGATGCTGACCGGATTGACCGGTGCATGCTTGCGTGGATCGAGCACCGGCGGCTCGATGCGGTCACGATCGGGCACCGGATCGACCACATTGCCGAAGCCGTTGCCACCGAGGTCGACGGTCTGCACCAGCGGCGTCGGGTTGTAGCGCGGCGCCACCACCAGCGGCAGCCGCAGCGTGAACACGCCGCCCGACTGATGCACCGGCTCCTGGTATTCTATCTGAACCACGACGGTCTCATGCGGGCCGATATTGGCGACCGAGTTGGTGAAGATATTCGGACGCTCCTGCTCCATCAGCGCGGTCCTCTGGCCGGCGGCTTTCGCCTGCTCGTAGAGCTCGCGCGCCTTCTTGCGGTTCTCGATGTCGGCGACCACGATGCGCTCGCCGATGACCATCTTGAGCGTGTCAACCGCGCTGCCTTCGGCCAGCGGGTATACGTAGATACCCTCGACCCAGCCGTCGGTCGGGTTGTGGAAGATCTGGCTGATACGGCCACGCGCCGTGGGGCCGGACACCACGACGTCGGCGTCGGTGGCGACGAGCGGCGCCTCGACGTAGCGATCACCCTCGCTCTTGAGCAGGAGCGAGCCGGAGCGCATGTCAGCGGGCGTGACAAGCTTGGCAACGTTAACGGTAGCGCCGGCGTAGAGCCGCGGCGCAGTCGCAAAAAATGCCGCAATTGCAGCCAGAATCATCAGCAGCCGGTATGACAATCTTGTCGCCGGCCAAGTTCGTAATGAAGTCAGTAGTGAAGTCGGTAACGTAGTCCGTAACGACGCCAAACCGACGACGAGTTGCTGCTCACATCGCCGGACCTTCCAAATCGCCATTGTCATGGCTTTTCCGCTCCCACGCAGCAACCCCTTCCCGCATCGCTTTTGCGCCCGTTCGGTGCGGTGTGGTGAGCGTCATGTTCGCGATTGTTCAGCACCAAATGGCCGGGATGCGCATAAGCGGGTGGCCCTCGGTGCGGAAATGTGATGATTTGTACGGACGGGGCTCCAATGACTACCACCACTGTCATGAACGACGACCCATCACAGCTGTCCGACGCCCAGAGTCGCGCGGTCGCAGCGCTGATTCGCGAGGAGATCGCGCGCCGGCGGATCTCGCGGCAGCGGCTGGCTGACCAGGCCAAGATCAGCATCTCGACGCTGGAAAAGGCGCTGGCCGGCCGGCGGCCGTTCACGCTCACGACTACGATCAGACTCGAAGAGGCGCTCGGCGTCTCGCTGCGCGTCCGGCAGCCCGACCTGCCGGCCGCTCCGCCCCGCCATAACGGTGTCGCCCGCGGCGACCTCGGCTCCTACGCGCGCGCCTCGGTGTCCTGGATCGAAGGCCGGTATCTGACGGTGCGCCCGTCGTTCGGCGACAAGGACGCGATCTACGCCTACCAGACCGAGATCGCCTGGGACGAGCAGCGCTCAAGTCTGATCTTCCGCGAGTCGCAGCGGCTCGACGCGGAGTTCACACATCAGGGCGATGTCTCGGTGCCCAACCAGTCAGGGCACATCTATCTCGTCACCAACTCAAACGGCCAGTATCGCCTGATCATTCTCACCCGCCCCACCCGCACCGGACAGATGCACGGCATTCTTACAACCTTGCAGGCCGGACGCGGCGCGCAACTCACGCCGGTCGCGGCACCGATCGCGCTCATTCCGGCCAGTGCCGTAAACCCGATCGAATTCGGCCGCATCGCGGCTGGCCACCACTGCTACGAGCCCTATCGCAAGGCGCTGCGGCGAACGATCGAAGAGCCGTTCGCGCTGTTCTTGCCGGTTTAACTTGCCGGTTTAACTCAGGAGGATGACGATGCAGGTTTTTCCGCGCGCCGCGATGCTCGCTCTCGCTGCTGCACTGACTGCGAGCCTGCTGACCGCTGCATCGGCTCAGGTCGGCACGACAGTGACCACGCCGTCCGGTATGAAGATGACCGATACTGTCGTCGGCACCGGCGCTACGCCCAAGCGCGGCCAGACTTGCGTGATGCACTACACCGGCTGGCTCTATCAGAACGGCGCCAAGGGCCAGAAGTTCGACAGCTCGCTTGACCGCGGCCGGCCGTTCGAGTTTCCGATCGGCCTGCAACGAGTCATCCCGGGCTGGGACGAAGGCGTGGCCACAATGAAGGTCGGCGGCAAGCGCACGCTCATCATTCCGCCCGAGCTCGGCTACGGCTCGCGCGGGGCCGGCGGTGTCATCCCGCCGAATGCGACGCTGATCTTCGAAGTCGAACTGCTCGACGTGAAGGGTTAGACCATATGAATTTGGATTTTGCACCGCCATTGAACCAATCTCCGCTCATTCCCGCGTAAGCGGGAATCCAGGGGCCGAGAAACTCGGCCAAAGAACTGGGTCCCCGCGTCCGCGGGGACGAGCGGAACTAGGAGGCGATTCAAACTCAGATCATCTCGCTCTAGCGACGCTACGACCCGCGCCGCGGCGGCACTCGATTCTCCGTGCTGCGCGTCGGCAGGCGGCTCTCGATCTCCCGATAGGCGCTCTGCGCAATCTCGATCAGCTTGTCGCGCTCGGCCGGGCCGCTGACGACATAACCCATGTCACTCTCGACCCAGAGCACGGCGGCGGCATCACCGGCTGTGTTGTAGCGCAGCGCGGTCCGCGGCGTGTTGGCGCGCGAGCAATAGAAGGTGTAGCGCTCGCCCGCGGGCGTCTCGTACATGAACAAGGCCGCGGCTCCATTCGGTCCGGGCAGCAGCCGTCCACCCAGGAGCTTGAGCGAATAGGCTTCCAAGTTCGGCGCGCGCAACGTCGCGCCGACGCGCCGCGATAGCCACGGCAGCAGATGATCCTCGCCCGCGCCGACCTCGATCGGATGGCGCACTTCGGTGACGTAGAGCTTGTGGGCGGCGAGCGCCTCGGCACTGAGCTGCTCGAAGCCCGGCTGCGACGATGCCGATGCGCCATGCGCGATCCAGCCGGCCGTGGCTCCGACGATGGCCGCAAGGATCGTCGCGACTGCGACGGAACGCCAGTTCCGGCGCGGCTGCGCCAGGCGATCAAGGTCGAAACGCACCGGTACCGACTCGTTGGCGATTACGCCGTAGCGCGCGCGGATCGTATCGGCCTGTGCGCGCCACTCGGCGACCTGCGCGGCATCGTTTGGATGCACAGCAAGCCAGGCCTCGACGGCGGCGCGGCGATCAGGCGGCAGCAAGCCATCCACATAGGCGTGAAGCTCGTCCGCCGTCACTGGCAAATCGCGATCGATCATGGTCTTGTTGTCCTAATTCACTTGACGCGGCGTAGCGCAGGGCGCTTGCCATCGAGATAGTCTTTGATCTGCATGCGCGCGCGCGAGAGCCGCGACATCACCGTGCCGATCGGCACGCCCTGCACCTCCGCCACCTCGCGGTAGCTCAGCCCTTCGAGCACGACCAGCAACAAGACGCTGCGCTGGTCGTCGGCCAGCGTCGCCAGCGCCCGCTCGATGTCGCGCGACCCGGCCTCCGGCCCGGCCAGATCGGCCGCATCGTTGTCGTCGATCGCCGCCATCGTGGGCCGGCGCGCCAGCGCCCGCAGGCGGTTGCGGTTGAGATTGGTCAGGATGGTGTAGAGCCAGCTGCGCAAGTCTCCGCCATGGAACAAATGCTCCGATCGTAACGCGCGCACCAGCGTGTCCTGCACCAGGTCGTCCGCCAGCTCGGCATCCCGGGTCAGCGCGCGCGCATAACGGCGCAAAGCCGGAACCGTTGCCGCAACACCTTGCCGGAACCCGCCCACGCGCCGTTCCCTTCGCCCCCAGCATAGCTGGGACGCTTTATAGCGTGTTTACACATCATCAGGACAAACACATGGCTCGGCGCCCTATTCCGGCAGGCCGAGGAGGGAACCTGCCGGGAACCCACAGCTTCTTGAAGGGGGGAGGCCCCTATGCCATAGGAGGCGGCCGGACGGGCGACCGGGACAGCGGGGGGCGAATGGCGGAAGCCTCGGGTCTGATGCGCGGGAAGCGCGGCCTGGTCATGGGGGTCGCCAACAACCGGTCGATTGCGTGGGGTATCGCCAGGGCCTGCCATGCGCATGGCGCCGAGCTGGCCTTCACCTATCAGGGCGACGCGCTCAAGAAACGAGTCGAGCCGCTGGCGGCCGAGATCGGCGGCCTCGTTGTCGGCCACTGCGACGTGGGCGAGCCCGCGACCATCGACGCGGCCTTCGCCAAGGTTGCCGAGAATTGGGGCTCGCTCGACTTCCTGGTGCATGCGATCGCGTTCTCGGACAAGGACCAGCTGCTCGGGCGCTATGTCGACACGACGGCAGACAACTTCACGAACACGATGCTGATCAGCTGCTACTCGTTCACGGCGGTTGCCCAGCGCGCCGAAAAGCTGATGACGAATGGCGGCTCGCTGCTCACGCTCACCTATTACGGTGCCGAGAAGTGGATGCCGCACTACAACGTGATGGGCGTCGCCAAGGCGGCGCTCGAAGCCTCGGTGCGCTATCTCGCGGCTGACCTCGGCCGCAAGGCCATTCGCGTGAACGCGATCTCGGCCGGCCCGGTGAAGACGCTGGCAGCAGCGGGCGTGCGCGACTTCCGCTACATCCTGTCGTGGTGCGAGCACAACACGCCGCTCCGCCGCAACGTGGCGGTCGAGGAGATCGGCAACGCTGGCGTCTACTTTCTGTCCGATCTCTCGAGCGGCGTCACCGGCGAGATCCACCATGTCGACAGCGGCTATCACATTCTCGGGATGAAACATCCCGACGCGCCCGACCTCACGGTCGCCAAGGACTGATGCCGCGCCCCACACTCTATTATGTCCGCCACGGGCTGACCGACTGGAACACGCAGGGCCGCCTGCAGGGCCGTCAGGACACCCCGCTCAATGCGACCGGGGAGCAGCAAGCGAAGCGTTGCGGCGAGATCCTGCACGACCTGTTCGCACGCCATGGCCGCAGCGCCGCCGACTATGACTATGCATCGTCGCCGCTCGTGCGCGCCCGCGCCACCATGGACATCCTGCGGATGACGCTGGCGCTGGCGCCCGCAGGCTATCGGCTCGATGAGCGCCTGTCCGAGATTGCATTCGGCGAGTGGGAAGGCCTCACGTATGAGAACATCCTGGCACGCGACCGCGAGATCGTCGAAACGCGCGAGCATAACAAATGGCTGTTCCGGCCGCCCGGCGGCGAAACCTACGAGGAGGTCGCCCGCCGCGTCGGCGCCTGGCATGCGACGCTCGACCGCGACACGGTGGTGACGGCTCATGGCGGCACCGCGCGCGCCTTGATCGCATTCCTCGGCGTCGCGGCGCCCGACGAGGCCGTCCACCACACCATCGATCAAGGCGTGGTCTATGTATTCGCGGATCGCAGCGTGACGAAGTATGAGTAGAAGTATGAGCTATCGTCGGTAGCTTAACGCTCCGGATCGTCGAGTATCACCGTTTCGGCGTGGAGCGGACGCGACGACAAGATTTCGAACGCGGGTGGCGGCGCTCGCCAAGTCGGTAACGCGCCGCCATGCCAGCTTGCTCCTCTATCGCACTGCGTCCCGAACGGCGTCTCGAGCGTCCTCCCACCACGATTTACCACGCTGGATCTTGCGCAACCTGGCCGGAGCGGCTTGTTGCTGTGCTTGCTGTGCAGCCGTGGTGGCTTGTTGCCGGTCGGCGGCCTCGGCAGCCTTGGCGGCAGCCCTGGCTTGCTGCTGCGCGGCAGCGTTGGCGGCTCGTTGCCCCGCAGCTCGGCGGGCTTCCTGCTCATCCTGGCGGCGGGCCTGCTGCTGCGCCTCCCGGGTTTCTCGGCGGGCCTCCTTCTCATCCTGCCGGCGGGCCTGTCGCTCTACCGCCGCCGGGTCCAGGCGGAACTGCCGCCCGTGATCCCGGCCCCCGGAACGGCCGACATCTTGCAGTCGTGCTTTGTAGCTGGGGACGTGTCGCAGCTGAGCCTTGTAGCTGTGGCCGGCCAGGCCCGCATCCGGCCGATGCCCGACGAGGACGCCATGGGCTCGGCCGACGGAGGACTTGGCCCCGAACGAACGCCGCGCGTCGGCGGTATCCGAGCCGACTGTCATTGCCAGGAACGCGCAGAGCGCCGCGCCGCCGATGAGCGCTGCCAATCGTCTTGCCGGATGCCTGGATTCGGCGCGGGCGAACGTCCCGCGCGTGGGTGGAATTGCTTGTCCGGTCGCCGGTCCCGGAACGCGCGTCCAACGGTTGATGCTGATCCTCATCATTCCTTGCGTCTCCTTTCTGACAACGGCCATGCGGCCGACCGCCTTTGATGCTGACGGCAGGAGCATGCTTGCCGGTCGGCGTTGCACGATGGTTTCAGGAGCGCGAGATTGACGTTTCAGTTGAAACAGCAGCATTCCGCCTGCCGCGTAGGCGGCGTCATTTGACCCTGTCGAGCCTGCGAGGTACGACACCGGCGAGCCGGTACAACCCATGTCATTCAACACCTTCGGCCACCTTTTTCGCGTCACCACCTTTGGCGAGAGCCACGGGCCGGCGATCGGCTGCGTGGTCGACGGCTGCCCGGCCGGCATCCCGCTGACCGAGGCCGATATCCAGCCCTATCTGGACAAGCGCCGGCCCGGCCAGTCGCGCTTCACGACGCAGCGCCAGGAGCCCGACCAGGTGCGCATCCTCTCGGGCGTGTTCAACGACGAAGCGACCGGCGCGCAGGTCACCACCGGGACCCCGATCGGGCTCTTGATCGACAATGTCGACCAGCGCTCGAAGGACTATTCCGCCATCAAGGACAAATACCGGCCCGGCCATGCCGACTACACCTATGACGTCAAATACGGGCTGCGCGACTATCGCGGCGGCGGCCGCCAGTCGGCGCGCGAGACTGCGATGCGGGTCGCGGCCGGCGCAATCGCACGCAAGATCGTGCCCGGCATGACGGTGCGTGGCGCGCTGGTGCAGATGGGTCCGGAGGCGATCGACCGCGCGCGCTGGGATTGGACTGAGATCGATCGCAACCCGTTCTTCTGCCCCGACGCCCAGAAGGCCAAGTTCTTCGAAGGCTATCTCGACCAGGTCCGCAAGCGCGGTTCATCGGTCGGCGCCGTGATCGAGGTGATCGCCGAAGGCGTGCCGGCGGGGCTTGGCGCGCCGATCTACGGCAAGCTCGACGGCGAGCTTGCGGGCGCCATCATGGGCATCAACGCGGTCAAGGGCGTCGAGATTGGCGCAGGCTTCGGCGCCGCCGCACTCTCGGGCGAGGAGAACTCCGACGAGATGCGCATGGGCAATGACGGCAAGCCCGTGTTTCTCTCTAACAATGCCGGCGGCATCCTGGGCGGCATCTCGACCGGCCAGCTGGTGGTGGTGCGCTTCGCCGTGAAGCCCACGTCATCGATCCTCAATCCGCGGCGCACTGTCGACCGTTATGGCAACGAGACCGAGATCAGCACCAAGGGCCGCCACGATCCCTGCGTCGGCATCCGCGCAGTGCCGATCGGCGAAGCCATGGTGGCATGCGTCATCGCGGATCACTATCTGCGTCAGCGCGCCCAGATGGGTGCAGGCCCGTCCTGGCCGTTTGAGCGACTAGTGCCGCCGATTTGAAGTTCCTATGACAGTCGCGGAAAACTCGGTTAGGAACTTCAAATCGAAAAGCGGCACTAGAACCATGGTGTTCATAGTGCCCCTTTGTTTCCGAAGTTCGTGTCAGAGACTGCCGCAACGACACGCGAACTCCGGAAGCGGGGCACTAGGCGGATGAAGGAAGGCATAGTCGTGGACGTCGAGACTCATCAGCGTGTCGAGGCCGTCGTCGCCGCCTTCGCCAAGGGCGAAGTCGTGGTCGTCGCCGACGACGACGATCGCGAGAACGAGGGCGACCTGTTCGTTGCCGCCTCGCTCTGCACGCCCGAGAAGATGGCGTTCATCATCCGCAACACCTCCGGCATCGTCTGCACGCCGCTCGATTCGGAGCTGGCCAAGCGGCTGCATCTCGCGCCCATGGTGGCGCTCAACGACGCGCCGCTTGGCACCGCCTTCACGGTGTCGGTCGACGTGCGGCATGGCCTCACCACCGGCATCTCGGCGGAGGAGCGCAACAACACGGTGCGCGCGCTCGCCAACGGCAACAGCGGAGCCGCCGATTTCGTGCGGCCGGGTCACGTGTTCCCGCTGGTCGCCAAGGACGGCGGCGTGCTCATGCGCTCCGGCCACACCGAGGCCTGCGTCGATCTCTGCCGGCTTGCCAACCTGCCGCCGGTCGGCGTGCTGGCCGAGCTGATGAACGACGACGGCACCGTGACGCGCGGCGACGCTGTGCGCCAATTCGCCGAGCGCCACAAGCTCAAGCGCATCACCATCGCCGAGCTCATCGCCTATCGGCAGGCCCGCGACAAGCTGGTGAAACGGATCGGCGAATTCCCGGTGGAGAGCGAGATCGGCACGCTGCAAGGCTATGCCTATGTGACGCCGTTCGATGCCATCCAGCATATGGCAATTGTGTATGGCCGCATCGGCGACGGCAGAGGCGTGCTGGCGCGGCTGCATCGCGCCGACATCATCCGCGACGTGTTCGGCGGCGCCAATCCGGTGCATTCGTCGCTGCAGCGCTTCAAGAAGGACGGCCGCGGTGTGATCATCTTCCTGCGCGACGGCGCTGCCGGTGTGCCGACCCACGCCATTCCGCGGGCGGGCATCAGCCCGTCGGAAGAGGCGCGCTCGCGGCAATGGCGCGAGGTCGGGCTCGGCGCGCAGATTCTCAAGGACCTCGGGATCTCCTCCATCCGCCTGCTCACCGGCCGCAAGCTCACTTACGTGGGGCTCGCCGGCTTCGGCATCGAGATCGTTTCAACCGAAAGCCTGAACTGACGAAGTCATTACGGGGTCGTGCCGCAACGCGCGTACCCTCAATCCCGCGCCGCCTCGCAACGATGGAGAAGGCCCGATGCTGGTTGGCGTTCCCAAGGAGATCAAGGACCACGAATATCGCGTCGGGCTCGTGCCCTCGACCGTGCGCGAGCTGACCGACAAGGGCCATCAGGTTCTCGTGGAAACCAATGCCGGCGTCGGCGCCGGCTTGCCCGATGCCGACTATGTGGCGGCCGGTGCCGAAATCGCGCCTGGCGCCGATCCGATCTTCGCGCGCGCCGAGATGATCGTGAAGGTCAAGGAGCCGCTGCCGAACGAGCGCCGCAAGCTCCGGCAAGGGCAGATCCTGTTCACCTATCTGCATCTCGCGCCCGACCGGCAGCAGACCGAGGACCTGATCGCAGCCGGCGTGACCGCGATCGCCTACGAGACCGTCACCAGCCCGCAAGGCTCGCTGCCGCTGCTCACGCCGATGTCGGAGGTCGCCGGCCGCATGGCGCCGCATGTTGGCGCGCGCTGCCTGGAGAAGGAGAATGGCGGGCGCGGCGTGCTGCTCGGCGGCGTGCCCGGCGTGCCGCCGGCCGATGTCGTGATCCTGGGCGGCGGCGTCGCCGGCACGCATGCGGCGGTCATCAGCGTCGGCATGGGCGCGACCGTCACCGTGGTCGACCGCAATCCGGAAGCGTTGCGGCGGATCTCCAATCAGCTCGGCGCGCGCGTGCGTACCGTGTTCTCGACCCGCGATACGGTCGAGGCGGTGTGCCGGCACGCCGACCTCGTGATTGGCACGGTGCTGGTGCCGGGTGCGGCCGCGCCCAAGCTGATCACGGCCGAGACCGTCAAGGCGATGAAGCCGGGCTCGGTGATCGTCGATGTCGCCATCGACCAGGGCGGCTGCTCCGAGACCTCGCGCCCGACCACGCATTCGAACCCGACCTATCTGGTCGACGACGTGGTGCACTATTGCGTGACCAATATGCCGGGCGCGGTCGCCCGCACCTCGACCTTCGCGCTCAACAACATGACGCTGCCGTTCGTGCTGACGCTCGCGGGAGAAGGCGCTCGCCGCGCCTTGGGCGAGGACATGCATCTGCGCAACGGCCTCAACGTCTACGATGGCATGGTCACGCATCGCGCGGTCGCCGATGCGCTGAAGATCAAATGCACGCCGGCGGAGGCCGCGCTGCGGCTGTGAAGGTCGGCGAAGCACTTCTAGGCTCAGGTTGCCGCCCTAATCCGCCTTCTAGTTGTTACGCTAGAGCCCTGGCCTCTTGACCTGCCGCTCAGTGGCGCCAGCTAGGACCATATGGCGTGTCACCAATTTGCTCATGACAGTGGGGGTTTGTTTTCGCGTCTCAACCAGACGCTCCTGACTCGTTGGCTCAATCGACAAACGAATCTTACCGCTACCGGCAAATATGTTCTCACTTTCATATTCGAGTTTCAGCGCGCCTACGTCGACAACTTCCCCTGCTTTAACTTGGAACCTTGCATACGGGCCGTTGAAGGTCGTTCCTCCAACTACAGAACCAACGACGTTCTGACACTTGACCCAGCCAACGACGTATTGGCCCGCACGCAAGCCCTTCGGCCCGTAGCTCTTGGGCGTTCCAAACACTTTGTACATGCCCTGTATGGGCAGGGACGCTGCACGGTATTTGCCTTCAACTATTTGGCCTACGCTGACCTCCGTTCCAAGGCACTTATTCTTGCCCTTGATAATGACCGTTCCAACGAATACCAACCCTGCGCCTTCACTCCCTTTGGCCGCCGCCTCTGTAAGCAGTTTCATAGTCTGTTCATCGGCCGATAGTTGCGCCTCGGCAGCGTCAACTTCCTGCACTTGGACGCCGACCAGCAGACTTGCGCATCCGAAATAGATCGCGAACGCCAAAGACGATTCAAAATTCTGCATTGATGCCCCCTCTGCAACAATCCAAACATCCATCAATTGCAATCGGGAGGCAATATAGGCGCCGATCAACACGCAAATGGGGTAACGGATCCCCTCGCCGAGCAAGCAAGGGGAGAGGTAAGAGCGATGATGGGTTTTGCTGCCGCTCAACCCATTCTGCACGACTACTCAACGACTATTCTGCGGCTGTGATCGGCGCCCAGAGCCCTTCCCCCGCGGCCCGGAGCATGGCAGCATCCCGGAATCATAATTGTAGCGACTGGAGGCTCCCATGCGCGTCCGGCTGCCCGTAACTGTGCTTGCCGCACTGATCGTCGGTGTGGTCGGTGTCACCGCATGGACCGGTTGGGCGGCGGCCCCGCAGGGCAAGCTCCTCGCCGATAACCGGCCGGGCGCGATCCCGGTCGACACCGAGCTCGTGCTCGCGGTCGACGTCTCCTACTCGATGGATCCGGAGGAGCAGCAACTCCAGCGTGAGGGCTATATCGAGGCGCTGACGTCGCGCGAATTCTTGCAGGCGCTGCGGGGCGGGATGCATGCCAAAGTGGCGGTGACCTATTTCGAATGGGCAGGTCCCTTCGACCACAAGATCATCGTGCCGTGGCGGCTGATCGACGGGCCGGAGACCGCTGACGGCGTCGCCAATGACATTGCGCGCGCGCCCTATCGGCGCGCCTCGCGCACCTCGATTGCGAGCGCGCTGCAATTCGCCAAGCCGCTGTTCGACGCCTCCGGCTTCCAAGGCATCCGCCGCGTCATCGATGTGTCGGGCGACGGCGCCAACAATTCAGGCCCTCCGGTCACCGTGGTGCGCGACGACGTGCTCTCGGCCGGGATCACCATCAACGGGCTGCCGATCATGCTCAAGCGGCCCAACACGTTCACGATGGATATCGAGAACCTCGACGTCTATTACGAGGACTGCGTCATCGGTGGGCCGGGCGCCTTCATCATTCCGATCCAGAATCGCGAGCAGTTCAAGGAGGCGACCCGCACCAAGCTCGTGCTGGAAATCGCCGGCCGCGTGCCCGAGCGCCGCGTGATCCCGGCGCAGGCGCGCGCGCCGCGGGTCTCCTGCATGATCGGCGAGCAGATGTGGCGGGAGCGCTGGGGGAATTGAGGCAACCGCCGTAACCCGTTGTGTCGGCGCGAATGTCTCAGCTTGCCGCTGCCACGCGCGGCTCGGCTTTGGCCGCATTCGCGCACAGAGCGTTCTCCAACGCCTGCTTCAAGTCAGGCCGGCGATAGGGCTTCTTGAGAATATCCCATTGGACATAGGAGTCCTCGGACGAGCGTGCCGCCTTCAGGTCGGGATAGCCTGACGTCAGCAGAACCTTCAGATCAGGCCGGCGCTCGCGGATCAGACGGGCAAGCTCAAGCCCGTCAATCGCGCCCGGCATGACGATGTCGGAGAACATCAGATCAAGCCGGTCATTGCGGGCGACCACGTCCAAAGCCTCGGCGGGACTGCTCGCCTCGACGACGCTGTAGCCCAGCGAGGTGATCTGCGCGACCACGGCCTTGCGAACCATCGGATCGTCATCGACCACGAGCACCGTCTCGTGCTTGCTCGCGGGCGCGGGGATTTCAGACGGTACGAGCCCCGGCGCGCTCACTTGCTGCAACTGCGCAACGCTCGGGAAGTAGAGACTGAATCTTGTTCCCTTGCCGACCTCGCTCGCGACCTTGATTGTTCCCTTCATCTCGGTGACGAAGCCATAGACCATGCTGAGGCCGAGACCAGTGCCCTTGCCGACATCCTTGGTCGTGAAGAACGGCTCGAAGATCCGATGGAGAGTTTCCGGCGACATCCCCACGCCCGAATCGGCAACCTCCGTCACCACGTAGTTGCCAGGCTTGAGCGTATCCTCGCTCGCAAGGTCCCGCTCGGTGACCTTTGCATTGCAGGTGCTGATGGCGATCGTGCCGCCGTCCGGCATCGCATCGCGCGCATTGACCACGAGGTTGGTCAGAGCGCAGCGCAGTTGAGCGACATCGACCGTGACCGTGCAGATATCGTCCGTATGAGCTTCCTGCAGGGTCACCTTCCCGCCTGTCGCCCGTTTCAACAACCGCACCTGGTCGGAAATGACAGCCTTGATGTCGATGGTTTCCGGCTTGAAGGCATGCTGGCGGCTGAAGGCCAGGAGGCCACTCGACAGCTCGGAGCCGGTCAGCGCGGCGGTCAGCGAGGACTCGATCAGGTCAAGCTCCGGCGCGGCCGCGGCCGTCGTGTCCTTCAGCAGGTCGAGATTGCCAATGATCACCAGGAGCAGGTTGTTGAAGTCATGGGCAATGCCGCCGGTGAGCTGGCCGACCGCTTCCAGCTTCTGAGATTGCACCAGCCGCCGCTCCATGGCGACCCGGTCCTGCTCGGCGCGCTTTTGCTCCGTGATGTCCTCGTGCGTGGCAACCCAGCCGCCACCGGCCATCGGACTGCGGATGATGGAGACTGAGCGCCCATCGGCAAGCTCGTTGACACTGCTTGATGTGCCGGACAGCTGGAATGAAGCCTCAGGATTCGTCAGCGCTTTTATTGCAACAGGGTCGTTCGGCAAAATGCCCTGCCTGGCCCGAAATGCGATGATCTCCTGAAAGGGGGTTCCCATTTGCAGCAGCTCCGGCGGCAATTCATACATCTCGCCGTAGCGCCGATTGGAGACCAGCAGGCGACCATTGGCATCGAACATGCACAGGCCCTGCAACATATTCTCGATCGCGCAGTCAAAGCGCACGTTTGCGAGTTCCAGCGACAACTGGCGTTGGATGCTGAACGCGACCGCGAGCAGGACCAGCAGCGTGAGCGCTGAAGCGATGCCGATGTATGTCAGCCGTTGACGCTCATATTCGGCAAAGATATTCGGTGTGGCCTTGCCGTAGAGGACAAGCAGTGGGAGCCCATTGACTACGCGATAGAAGAGCAGGCGATTGACGCCATCGATCGAGCCGCCGCCCCAGTAGAATCCGGTGGTTGATCGGGTCAGCGCCTTGGCGATGTTGGCTGGCATGCTCTCGTCGCCGGAGGCCGGAACCGACCAGCCGTGAGATGCCCGGACACCGCCGTCGAGCCCGCGCAGAATGATATTGTCACCGGGCGCAAGGCCGAGCGTCCGGTAGAAGTCCTCAATCAGGTGGGGATCGATCGATGCATTGACGACGCCACCAAAGCTGCCGTCGGGCTTGCGCAATTTGCGAGATAGCGGGATCGAGTTCTTGCCGGTCGACCGCAAGGTGATCGGCCGGCCGATGTATAGCACGTCAGCTGCGGTGTTGAGCTGAGCTCGGATGTGCTCGCGGTCGCCGACATAAATCGGCGGTCCGGCATATCCTGTGCGGGTGTACATGTAGGCATTGGCGTCGATCATGCCGACGTCGGTGGTCAGGCCGCTGATGGCGGAGGCCCGTTCCGTCCATTCACGCAAATTGAACTGTTTCGGGTTCTCCTCATAGGCTCGACGCAGGAGCAGCATCGTTCGATCGGCTGTTCCGATCAGCTGAGCTGCATGATCATCGATCAGCCGCACAATCCGGTTTCCCTCTTGGATGGCGGCGTCGATTGCCCTGTTGCGCTCAACCGATAGGAGATAGGCGAGGCCAATCCAGAATGCCGCGATCGTCAGCGCGCCGAACAACGGCGCCGGCTGCGTCAGGGCACGACCGATCTGGTAGGCTCGCGTTCTCATGCTCGCTATCTAGTCCCCCAATGCTAATTATACGATTTAAAGTTGTAATTTTCAGTTACCGTGCCCCTGGACGGGCTGGCACAGTGCGCCGCCAACGCTCAGCGCTCGAAACGCCCGACCAGCTCGACGTGGAATGAATAGCGGAACTGGTCGACCGGAGTGACGCGGGTGAGCCGATAGCCGCCGTCAATCAGGATACGCGCGTCACGCGCGAACGTCATCGGATTGCATGAGACTGCGATGATCAGCGGCACGGCCGAAGCCGCCAGCGCGCGGGCCTGCGCCTCGGCCCCTTGCCGCGGCGCATCGAACACCATGCAGTCGTAACGCTTGAGCTCGGCCGCGATCAGCGGGCGGCGGAACAGGTCGCGGACCTCGGTCGCGACCGGCTTGAGCCCTGCCGTAGTCTCCGCCGCGCGCTTGAGCGCCGCGATCGCGGCTTGATCGCTGTCGACCGCGGTCACGCGCATACGTTCGGCAAGCCGCAGCGCGAACGGACCGACGCCAGCGAACAGATCGGCAACTTGGTTGGCCTCCCCGCAGCTTTCCATCACCAGCCCGGCCAGCGCCGCCTCGCCGGCGGCGGTCGCCTGCAGAAAACAACCCGGCGGCAGCGCCACGCGGGCTCGGCCGATGACGAGTGTCGGGGACGCGCGTTGCGCGACGAGCTCGCCGTGACGCGTGAGGCGCGCCAGCTTGAGCCGTTCGCCAACCTGCGCCAGCTCGGTGACGCGCGCAGGGGACAGCGGCCCGGAGCCGCGCACGTCGATATCGAGGCCGACCTCGCTCGCCGTCACCTGGATGTCGAGCGGCTTGCGGGTGGGCTCCAGCACCTCGGCCACCGCCCACGCCGCCGCAATAGCACCATCGAGCGAGGGTGCCAGCACCGGGCAGCGATCGATCGCCACCAGCTGGTGCGTGCGCCGTGCCGCGAAGCCGACCTCCAGAACATCGCGCTGGCCGCGGCGGGCGTGAAACACCGCGCGGCGGCGCCCCTCACCATGCGCATCGATGACGTCGTCCACGGGAGCGTCAATGTCAGCCCACGCCAGCGCTTCGACCACGAGCCCGCGCTTCCAGTCGCGGTAGCGTGCCGCGTCCCAGTGCTGCAGCGCGCAGCCGCCGCAGGTGCCGAAATGCGGACAGATTGGCGCAACGCGCTCCGGGCTCGCCACATCGACGCGAACCAGGCGACGACGATCCGGATGGCCGGGCCAGACATCGACCTCGGCGGTCTCGCCCGGCAGCACATAGGGCACATAGAGCGGGCCCGCCGGCGTGTCCGCGATCCCATCGCCACGGCGGCCAAGCCGCTTGATCTCCAGGCGCTCAACCATACGGCTTGCGATAGCGGGCAAGCGCTGCCGCGTCCAGGATGCTCTATGTCGCCAGTGTCGGCAGATAGCTGCGCGCGGTCAGCCGGTGGAAACGCCAGATCAGCAGCGTCGCATAGGTCACGACCGACAGCGAGAATCCGATCCAGATGCCGATGGCATCGAGGCCCATCTGGAACGCAAGCCCATAGGCGCACGTGAAGCCGATGAGCCAGAAGCTCACGGCCGCAAACAGCATCGGCACGCGGGTGTCGTTGAGCCCGCGCAGCGCGCCCCCCGCAATCCCCTGCAGGGCATCAGTGACGAAAAACGTTGCGCCGATCGCCAGCAGCGTGGCGGCGAGCCGCGCCGTATCGGCGCTCGCAGCGCCACCGCCGCTCAGGAAGAGGAGCGGAATCTGGTCGCGGAACGCTACAGTCATGAGCGTGATCACGGCCATGCAGGCACCACCCAGCCCGATCGCGCTGAAGCCGGCGCGCCGACTCGCGACCGGGTCGCGGCGCCCGACCGCATGCCCGACCCGCACGGTGGCGGCCAGCGAGATGCCGAATGGAATCATGAACAGGATCGAGGCGACCTGCAGCGCGATCTGATGCGCGGCGAGCGCGGTCGTGCCGATCCAGCCGACCAGAAGGGCTGCCGAGGAGAACAGCCCCCATTCGAGCATGAAGCCGACCGAAATCGGGAAGCCGATCACGAACAGTTGGCCGAGCAGCCGCCAGTCGGCGCGCCAGAAGCGGCCAAGAACCCGATATTTCTTGAATGGATGGCGCGCGTAGCACACCCAGATCGCCACCGCGCACATGCCGACATTGACCAGCGTGGTCGCAATGCCGGCGCCCAGAAGATCAAGCCGCGGCAGGCCGAAATGGCCGTGAATGAGCGCATAGGCAAGGAAACCGTTGAGGGGAATCGCCACCAGCGTGATCCAGAGCCCCGGCTCCGGACGATTGACCGCCCCCATGAAATTGCGGATCGCGATGAAACACCAGCCCGGAATGATCGACCAGGTGATCCCGAGCAGGTAGCGCGCCGCCAGCGTGGCGGTCTCCGGGGCCTGACCGGAGGCGATCAACAGGTTCTCACCCCAGAGCTGCGCCACATTGATCGGCACGCCCATGATCACGGCAACCCAAAGCCCCATGCGCAGCGAGCGGCGCACCATGCGTGGCTCGCGCGCCCCGAAGGCCTGCGCCGCAAGCGCAGCAACCGCCGACATCGGCCCCATGCCCAGCACGAAGCCGCAGAACAGGATCAAATGCGTGAGCGCGACCGCCGCGACCGCGCCGTCGCCAAGCCGGCCGATCAGCGCGAGATCGGTGGTCATCATGGCGATCTGGCCGAGCTGCGTGAGCGCAATCGGCCAGGCGAGCTTGATGGTCTCGATCAGCTCGCTGCGCCAGATCGCGCGCGCCGTCGGCGGCTCTGCGGCTATGGTCCCGGGCAACAACATGGCGCGGCACCATAGCGGAGGCCGTGGCGGGAGAAAGGCAGATTACCCGAAGTTCAACCGAATGAGGCGCCGATCAGGAACTCGTGATTGCCATCGCCGCCTGTGATCGGCGACGGAATGACGCCCGCGACGCGCCAGCCCTGTGCGGCCACAAAGGCTGTGATGTCGTCGCAGACCGCCGCATGCACCTGCGGATCGCGGACGATGCCCTTCTTCAGATGACGGCGGCCCGCCTCGAACTGCGGCTTGATCAGCGCCACGAGCCACGCCGGCGGCCGCAGCAGCGGGAGCACTGATGGCAGGACGAGCTTGAGCGAAATGAAGCTCACATCGACCGTGGCGAAGGCGAGCGGCTCCGCGATCAGCGCCGGCGTGAGCGCCCGCGCATCGACACCTTCGAGCGCAACGACCTGCGGCCGCGCCGCCACGCGCGTGTGCAGCTGCCCATGCCCGACATCGACCGCGTAGACACGTTTCGCGCCACGCGTCAGCAGGACCTCCGTGAAGCCGCCGGTCGAAGCGCCGAGGTCGAGACCGCTGCGGCCCTCCACCGCGAAGCCGAAATGATCGAGCGCGGCCGCAAGCTTCACGCCGCCACGCGACACCCAGGGATGCGCCGGGGCGGCGCGCAGCACGCAATCGACCGCCAGCGCATCCGACGGCTTGCGGACCGGCTCGTCATTGGCCGTCACCTGGCCGGCCGCAATCGCCGCTTGCGCCTGGGTGCGGCTGTCGAACAGCCCGCGCTCGACGAGCAAAAGGTCAGCGCGTTTGCGTGCGGTCATGGCCATTGCATTAAACAACGTAAGGCTGCCGTCAAACCGGAGGGGAATGGTTAAGGTCGCACTAACGCGGCGTGAACGATGCAGTAATCTGCAAAGACTATTTATTGGGGCTCAACCCGCAATCCGGAAGCGCCCATGTCTGCCACCTCCGATGAACGCCGCACACTCTTGCGTAAGAGAAGCTTCCTGCAGGGGCGATTGTATTTCAACAATCGGCGTTCCAGCCTCGATTGCCTGGTGCGCGATATTTCCAGCCAGGGCGCCAAGCTCAAGGTCTCCGACTCGATCGCGATCCCCGAGATTGTCGAGCTTTATATCCCCAACAAGGACGAGACCTACCGGGCCAAGGTGCAATGGCGGACGGGCTTCGAGATCGGCGTCACCTTCGAGGACGACCAGGCAACGCCCTCGATCGTGCCGGGCGCCGGGCCGACCGACCTGCTGGAACGCGTGCGGCGGCTCGAGGCCGAGGTCGCGTCGCTCCATCGCAAGGTCAACGAGCTGCAGAACGAGCTGCGCCACGGGCAGGGCTCGGGAATCTAAAGCGCCGACACGCCTTCTTTCAATTGAGACCAGCCCTGCGAAGCTGCGCATAGATCGATTTAATTGCGCATATGCGCAGATCGGAAAAATAAAGTTGCGCATATACCGCTTGATAATTGCTCATAGATGTGTATTAATTGCGTATAGGTCATATACGCAACCAAAGGAACAATGGCCAAGACCATACCGGAGCAGGAACTGAGAGCGATCGAGGATGCGGTGCGCCAGCAACCGGACGGTGCATCGCTCGACCAAATCGAGCGCGCTCTTGCGGCGCCCATGCCCCGCCGGACGCTGCAGCACCGGCTCAAACATCTCGTGTCGAAGGACCGCCTTTCCAAGACCGGCGAACGCAGGTGGGCACGTTATCGCATCAAGTCACCGGCTGATGAGCAGGTCATTGGCGGCGAAGCCCGCGTCGATGCCCAGGGTGATCTGTTCATCCCGGTTTCAAAGCGCGGGGCTGAGATTCAGGCCTATGTCCGCAAACCCCTCGGGGCTCGCAAGCCCGTTGGGTACGACCGCAATTTCCTCGATGCCTACCGCCCGAACGCGACTGCATACCTGTCGCCAAAGGAACGTGAACATCTGCGCCGAATCGGGACGCCTCAAGCCCCCAAGCAGCCGGCCGGAACATATGCGAAGCAAATCCTGAGCCGTCTACTGATCGACCTTTCCTGGAACTCAAGCCGTCTTGAGGGCAACACCTATTCACTTCTCGACACCAAGCGCCTCATTGACTTTGGCAAGCAGGCCGAAGGCAAGGACCAGATCGAGGCCCAGATGATCCTAAACCACAAGGACGCAATCGAGTTTCTGGTGAGCGAGGCTGGCGAGATTGGCTTTAACCGCTACACCATCCTCAATCTGCACGGCATGCTGGCCAACAACCTGCTTGCCGATCCGGATGCACCGGGACGGCTTCGCCACATCAGCGTCGGCATCACCGGAACGGTCTTCCACCCACTCGAGGTGCCCCAGCTCATTGAGGAATGTTTCGACCAGATCCTTGCAACAGCCGCCGCGATCAAAGATCCGTTCGAGCAGGCCTTCTTTGTGATGGCGCAGCTTCCTTACCTCCAGCCCTTCGACGATGTGAACAAGCGCGTCTCGCGCCTCGCCGCCAACATTCCTCTAGTCAGGGGCAATTTCTCGCCGCTCTCCTTCGCCGACGTGCCGACCCAGACCTACACCGAAGCGATGCTGGGCGTGTATGAGCTCAACAAGGTCGATCTTCTCAAGGACATCTTCATCTGGGGCTACGAGAGATCGGCGAGCCGTTATGCCTCGGTTCGGCAATCCCTGGGCGAGCCCGATCCGTTTCGCCTGCGCCACCGCCAAGCCCTGCGCTCCGTCGTCGGCGAAATTGTGCGTGGGCGCAAGGGGAAGAAAGATGCGGCCGCCCATGTCGAGTCCTGGGCAAACGAAAACATTGACGCTGATGAGCGCGAGAGATTCAGGGAAGTAGCTGAAAGCGAGTTATTGAGCCTCCATGAAGGCAACTTCGCGCGCTACCAGATCAGACCGTCTGAATTCGCGGCGTGGCAGGATGCATGGTCCAAGCCATGACTCAAATGGCCCACAACGGAGGCCACACAAACGCAATATTCCACCTTCTGCGAGCCTGCCCACGGTGCGCGTCTTCA
>Ga0209488_10001343_pt1 | contig 20940 bp, 36 predicted proteins | sample Rivendell_Oct201_8_FD_188349 | JGI IMG/M metagenome (GOLD analysis project Ga0209488, IMG submission 188349) | Vadose zone soil microbial communities from the Eel River Critical Zone Observatory, Northern California, USA -... | ecosystem: Environmental > Terrestrial > Soil > Vadose zone >...
GTTGGACAATTATTTAGGGTAATAAATTTTGTAAATTATGATTTCTGGGCAAATTAGACAATTCTAAGATCATTCAAAAAATTTACCGTGTTTGGCTGTCACGCACTGTAGAATCTATCGGACCTCATCAAGGATTATAAACGTTGATTGAAAGTAACAAAGTGACCTGCCATCTGACATCCTGATAACACCTGGCACGGCCCTCTATCACGGTGTCATACCCGATAGAATTTTTTCGATTTTTCCGGCATACCTTCTGTTCAAAAGAGCGGGTTAGAATTCTCGACCTCACATCCGTTCCAGCGGCCGAATGCTCAGCAACCGCATCGCAGCCCCAAGCACGTCCCGCGCACACAAATAAAGCCACATCCGAGCCCGTGCACGCTCGACGTCCGCCTCGCCTTTGACCACGACCGTCTCCCACGCGCTCGAGATCGCATGCGCGAGCCGAAACGCGAACGTGACCACCCCGCTCGGCTCGTGCGTTTGCAGCGCCGTCCGCACCACGTCCGGGTACGTGCCCAGCAGAAACGCGATCTCCCGCGCCGCGGGCTGCTCCGCCAGCGTCTCCGCCGCGATCTGCTCCGGCGGCGGCAGCGGCAGTAGGTCTGGGTTCTTCCGCGTGAGCGAGGTCAGCCGCACGTGCGCGTATTGTAGGTATGGACCTGTATCGCCCTCGAAGGACGTCATCCGGTCCCAGTTGAAGCTGTAATTGTTTATTCTGGCCATGACGAGTCAGAGTCAGAACGAGATATTTGTGCGGAGAATGGTTGCGCACCGCTTCGCAGCCATGTCCTGGATTTTGATCGCCGCGAGGCCAACCTCGAGACTCGCCTGCTCTGGGTCCTCAACCGCAGCGTACTTCTCCTCATTCTTCTTCATCTGCTCGTGCATCACACTTGCCGCTTCACGGATAATCTGCTCGAGGAAAACAACGGTCCCTTTTCGCGTGCTCATGCCAAGCACGAGACCGTAGTTGACGTGTTCTATGTTCGACGCCCAAGGGAACTCCATGAGACGCAGCATCTTGATGAATTGCGCCGTGTGTAGGTCTTGCTGAGATGAGATGACATAGACCATCTTGTCAAATTTGTGCTGCTCATAGCGCTCGATCGCGCCGCCAATGTCGCGGGTCAAGTAGATAGACGTCCCGTCTGGGCCATGAACGAGGTAAGAAACAAGGGGAGGGAGTGGGTAGGCGCACCTTTTTTCCGTAGTACTGCCTTGCCGAGCTTCCACTTCTCCAGGTCGACAAGCTTTGCACCTTCTACGTCGCTTATTAAACCCATCTCGTTCAATCGCTCTAACGCGTAGTCTTGCCATTTCTTCCCGACCTTGCTCTCACCAGTGTACACGTCGAAATGTACGTTTAGTCGGTCGTACTCTTCCGCGTACTTCTTCACAGAGAGCTCGCGCCACAGGCGCCAGTTCTTCAACGCGTCCTCATCGTCGTCTTCCATACGCTTGAACCACGCCGCCGCTGCAGCTTTGACACCCGGATCTGACTCGGCATCTTTATTGATGTTCACGTAGACGTCGAATAAGTGTTTAATGGCATCTTCTTGTAGCGCTTCTTCTGAGCCATACTTCTCAAAACCTACGGCAATCAGACCAAACTATGAAATATTAAGAACGAACTTGGTAAGCAAAAAGTCATCGAGAACGGACGTACTTGGGTACCCCAATCTCCCAAATAATTCATCGATACAACTTGCCACCCACAGGCCTTGTACAGATTCGCCAAAAACGCGCCAATGATGGTCGAGCGGAGGTGGCCGACGTGGAAGCTCTTCGCGATGTTCGGTGATGAGTATTCGATGACGACTTTTTTGCCCGCGCCGGAGGTGTTCGTGCCATACTCGGGGCTGCCGGACGGTGCGTCATATGTGAGATTGTGCACCTGTGTCAGGACGGCGCGGATAAGAGAGCGGGTCCTCAGCATGAAGTGCAAGAACGCTTTGTCGTGTGTGACGGACTCTACGAAATCGTCCGCCTGGAACTGCGCGCGATCACCACCAAAAGTAGGATCACGATCGTCAGGAATGATCTGGATATGCCCGTGGGTTGTACACACACCTGATCGATGACTGTTTTGGCGAGCACGTCGACCTTACCTGGCAGACGGAAGCGGGGGAGCGCGATCGTGAAGTCAACGCCCTTCTTGCCATAGTCTATACCCTGGTAGACTTGCTGAATTGTGAGAGGTGGCAAAGCACCTGCGACGCGCCTCGCTATGGCCACTTTGAACGCATGTAGTACGGCACGGGAGGGGTCTGCACCAGGAACATTTGGTACCGCTGGCAATTCAAATGGCATAACTTTTGCGGTGAAGAGGTGACGTTGGCGTTGGATGAGGGATAAAGTGGTTGTGCTGCGGTGCAGCGGTTTGTACCGCAGAGCTAGTAGAGTAATAATTTTGGAAATGAACAATGTCTGTGATGGTGGCCTTCGACTCGACGACTCATCTCCTAACCCTAATCTAGGGCCAGGCATTCTGACCCCATCCGATTCCCTCTTTCGCAGCGTTCCTGGATACTGCACGGCGTGCGTTCTATCCGGCATGTGTCATAGTTTTGATCGCTAGCACTCAATTATTGCGACGCTTTACAAATACAATGATGGGGATGTCAGACGAAGGATTCTTCAAACCTTTGCTTCCCAGCTTACGCCGCATCCACATCCAGTACCAACTGCCTGGGGATTACTTACAACACGGAAGGAGCTGCCGATGAGCTCGGTAGCGAAATCGACCGTGGAACCCCGTAAAAGGGTGAGAGATACCGCGTCCACAATGACACGGGCCCGGGGCAAGAGGGGGTGCTCAAACTCACTAGGGATACGTTCTCTCAGTTTCGGAAGATAGAGAAAGGGTGGCGATAACATACTAGTCCTCAGACGCATTTTGTCGTGTGAGCTCCATCTTATATTGATATCCATGGCAGCCGCCGGATTCGACGGATATTCGCAAGGCCGAGCCCGAGTGTTCTTGTTGAGACGTTATTGAATGGAGTTGCTATCCCGATACACAGCACGTCAATACTTGTTGACAATGGGAAGTAAAACTCTGGCTAACCTCTGCTGCGCGTTCTGTTAGGGTTAACTGAGCATCTCCTTGCGAAAGAAGCTCTACGTCAAGTTCGGCGGTTTCGATGTCCTCTACTGTTGGTGAACGGCGCAGGATTGTCGGAGTTGCTGGAGGGGGTGGCACGGGTGCGGCTCTACGAGGCAATGTGGAGACAAACGTTCTCCGCAAGAGGGATTTGTCAGATAATAAGGGTGTAGAATTCGGTGCTATGAACTGGGTAATAAGAATACGACGGCAAGGAAGGGTGGTCGTGCGCGCGAGGCTGAGGAAACCGAGTGTTGCGGTCATCATGGTCATGGTTGTGCCAGTAGACTGATTGGAGAGTCGAGTGACGGCGGCAGATTGACTTTTCGACACCTCCACTCGACCACAAACAATGAAGGCCTCAGCTTCCACAACACCTTCGGCCTCTGTACCGCCCACTCACAGCGCGTTTCCCCCTCCTTCGACGGCGTCTCTGGCGCGCTCCTCCCGAATCGCCCCTCATTCCCACATAAAGGCCCTCGGTCTCACTCCCGAAGGTTTAGCAACCTCAGATGGTGCTGGTTTCGTAGGACAAAACAATGCGCGCGAGGTACGCGTTTGCGCTCGCCCTCATCAATCCCCTTCTCACAACCGTGACACTCTAGGCGTGTGGCGTAGTCGTCGAACTCGTAAAATCCCGCAAGTTCTCTGGACGTGCGCTTCTCCTCGTTGGTGCGCCTGGTACCGGTAAAACTGCACTGGCTCTCGCTATCTCGCACGAGCTTGGTGCAAAGGTGCCGTTTTGTCCTATGGTTGGCTCGGAGGTATACTCCACAGAAGTCAAAAAGACTGAAGTGCTTGCAGAGGCCTTCCGTCGCGCGATTGGTGCGTATACGCGCCTTTCCTTCGTTCCTTACGCGTTGTTCAGACTCCATCTTCAGGGTTGTGGATAAAGGAAACCAAGGAGGTTTATGAAGGCGAAGTGACGGAACTTACCCCATCAGAGTCAGAAAATCCGCTCAGTGGTTATGGGAAGACGGTTTCCCATGTTATCGTGGGCCTAAAGACCGTGAAGGGAACCAAACAACTGCGCCTTGATCCAACAATCTACGAGGCGATCCTCAAAGAAAAGATCCTTGTTGGGGATGTGATTTACATCGAGGCGAATACAGGTGCTGTGAAGGTATTTGCACTTTTTCGCTTTTCTCCCCTTTATTAACACACTCTCCATCGAACTGCAGCGCGTGGGTCGATCAGATGCCTACGCCTCCTCTTATGACCTAGAATCAGAGACATATGTGCCTCTTCCCAAGGGCGATGTTCACAAGCGCAAGGAGCTCCAACAAGACGTCACACTCGGCGACCTTGACGCAGCTAACGCGCGGCCACAGGGAGGACAGGATATCATGAGTGTTATGGGGAGCCTAGTAAAAAGTGGCAGGACCGAGGTGACAGAAAAACTGCGACGTGAGGTTAACAAGGTCGTCCAGAGCTATGTTGACCAGAATGTGGCGGAGGTGGTCCCCGGTGTCGTTTTTATTGATGAAGTAGGAGACCCACACTCGGTAGCAGACTCGACGCTCATAACACGTTTTCAATCCTTTAGGTTCACATGCTGGACATCGAATGTTTCACTTACCTCAATGCTCTCCTTGAATCCCCAATGGCGCCTACTGTGATTCTTGCCACCAACCGTGGTAACTCTCTTGTGCGCGGGACGACTGATATCGTTGCTCCGCATGGTATCCCCACAGACCTCTTAGACCGGTGTGTCTTAATTTAATTCGTCCCCCGCTTGACTCTCATCTCATCACCCCTAGCTGCTTGATCGTGAAGACCGATGGCTACACGCGTGAACAAGTTGCCAAAGTCGTTCAGCTTCGTGCGAACACGGAGGGCCTCAAACTGGGCGAGGGCGTGGTTGATAAACTTGCCGCTGAAGGCGAGAAGTCCTCCCTCCGGTAACTTGTTAGTGCAAGCCATTCAATTCTGTCTCTGATACCCTTTTGTCGGAACAGATACGCCATACAATTGTTGACACCAGCATCCATCCTGGCGAGACTCGCAGGGCGGGATCAAATCGAGACAGGTGACATCAGCGAGATGAATGAACTTTTCTTGGACGCCAAGACATCTGCGGGCTTAATTACCCAGAGTGGCGACTACGTCCAATGACCTATGGTTGATGTAATCCATTGGTTTTCGTATGGTCTAGAGGTCGCGACGACCCAGAATTCTGGCGGCATATCATGTTCCCAAGAAAACACAAAGGGGTTGGAGGGGACGAGTATGTGTGATTATACGATAGACTAGGTCGGTTTTCGCCTCCTACACTGTTGTAAACAGAGACCACACTCCTTTCGCATACTGGACGACCTCTCCCGCATCCAAATTGCTCTCACCAAATAAGCGATCCACGAATGTAATGGGCACCTCGCCCACCGTGTAACCAAGGGCACGAGCACGCACCATCATCTCCATCTGGAAGACGTAGCCGCGCGAGATAGTGAGCGTGATGATGTGCTTCAACGCTGCGATTTTGTACAAGCGGAACGAGCCCGTGAGGTCACTCACACCGGGATTGAGCACAGTATCTGCGAGAAAGTTGGCCCCACGGGAGACAAATTTGCGCTTAAGATCCCAACCGTGGACGCCACCAGGGGCCGTTCCAGGCATGGGAGGGCTAGATGTTTGGCGGTACCGCGTGCCAGTGACGATGTCGAGGTTATGAGCCTGTTGTAGACTACGCTGCCCCATCAGCTTGGAGAATATGCATAAGAAAGGTCGGAACAGACAGGATAAACTGGGGTATGAACTTTGGCTGGTGTGGAAAGGTGAGTGGTGTCGAGGGCAGGGTAGCAACGTCGACGTACATGATGAGACAAATCAGCATCCATGATAATCACGAAATCCCCCGTGCAAAAGTTGAGGCCATGGATGTATGCAGTTCTATTCGCCGTTGTTAGGTGAGCCGCGACGGACCAGAGTACCAGATGCGTACCCAAGACCAAGCTTGCCAGCGCGCGGTTTCAAAACAATTTTGTCCTCACCGTAGGTAGCAGCTAGCTGCCTCGCGACCTCTTGGGTGCCATCCGGGCTGTTGTCGTCGACGACAATCACCTCCCAAGCGAGGTCACTACACTCTTCCACCTCACATCAGCGGCAACCCAGCTGAAGGCCTAACTGACGCACTTTTCGTCAAAAACTTTGGCGAGTAGCCATACAATGATGGGAAGATTTTTGCGCTCTTTGTAAGTGGGGAGGATGACGGAGTACTTGTGGGTATTTGGGGATTGATATTGCCCTTGCATGTTCAGCGCTGCGTCGCTCTCAAAAGGATTCATGCTTCGCTTCAAGCCGCCTTTGTAATTTGTAATGTAATATCACGATCACTGCCACAAGACTTGATGCGAGACAGCGAAGCAATCCGGAACCTCAAGAGTATCCTTCGCGGTACTCTTCGAATAATCACAGACGACAACCGTGCATTCGTCGGCACTTTCGTCGGGACAGACAAGAGCCTTAATATCCTCCTTGTGAACACCGAAGAATTCCGCCTTGATTCAGGCGAAAATAATGCCGGGCGATATGTCGGCCAAGTTATGGTTCCCTGGCGTCTCATCCAAAACATTGGGTTACAAGTAACCAGTGAAAATAATGTGGGAACTTATGCTGAACAGGTGCGTGTACCAACTACCCTGTCGTTCTCTGGCCAGCTAATTCCCTATATATAATTTAGACAGATATCATGTAAAAACTTGGATGTGCTCTTGGGTAGTGTTACACGTGGATCTCTTCCTACTGCCGATCAATGAGTCCGTCCTCCATACCCAACTCCTGATGCAGAGGTCACCATAGTCGTGCATGTAGTTTCGATGCGATCTAATAATACTAGATAATCTGTACAGTAATGGGTTCATGATATAGCAATTCTAAACGGTGTGGTACGTAGACGATAGAAACAGAGGCAGTGCCGCCGTGAAATAATCTCATATACCTGGCTTTCTTCTCGGCGTAGCTGTGATCCTTGATCCGGAACCTACACCTACATGACGTGGTGTTCCAGGTACCGCAACCCGTGGCGTCGATGTACCAACTTTTACGGCCAGGGCATCCTCTTCAGCTTTCCTCGCGGATCTACAAGTCACTTATTCAGGATCGATGTACGCAACTCAGAAGGGCAGACGTACGCCTCGCGCTGCTTCGCGATCTCCGTCTCCAGTTCCGCTCGCTTCGAGAATTCGCGATCGGCTTTCCGTCGTGCGCCACGGTCGTCAAAATTCTTCTCGCGCACAGAGTAGAATACAGAGCCAAGCTCAGCTATGCCTGTATCAGCAATCACAAATTGGTAAAGATACAGTCACGGTACCAAGCCAGTATGGATCCACTGCAGTTACTTGTGTCATGTATTCTTTCGATGTGAGGATGAGCTCGTGGTAAATGACGTATGAGGGAGTATCTGGCGATGAGCATGTCAGATCGGAGGCGAGAAGAATGCCAGTATAACATACATCCAAGCCCAGACAAGGCACTTGTAGGGTGTAGATGAGTCGGCAGACCAGAACGGATGTTCACGAATTCGCCAATGCCCTTCACCCTGGCTGCCTGATGGAAATAACCTGCACAAATTGCTTTCCTACAGGCCCTTTCAACAACAGACGAGTCGAGAAACGCAAAAGAAGGACACACCGTATAATGTCAAAGTCAGTGCCTGCTGATATGATGTCCATTTTTTGAAACTTCATGATATCCTCGAGCTGCACTCGCACTTCACGCGCCTTGCGGAGAAGTTTTGGGTGCAAAAAATGACGCATGGCCCAGTCATCCCGGTATCTGCGTGGACGCCATCAGTATGACTTGAGCATCCCTGTAGGTATCAATGACTCACCCATGAGCCTTCCATTGATTAAAGACGTTGAGTAACGATAAATGGTCGCTCTCAGGAACGTTGAACTTGTCTCTTGCTGCGTCCGCCTCTTCCACCCGCTCTTTGGGACGATAGAAAACGCTCGGCACGGATAGCATCGATACGATTGTTAGCATCTCCGCAGAGCACTTGTAATCCACAGAAGTAATGAGCATCTTGGCCATGGATGGTTCCATGGGAAATTCGGACATTTTACGGCCAGCTGGCGTGAGATCACCAACATTATCTAGAGCACCAAGCACCCACAACTGGTACATGGAATTTAGGATGTTCGCCTGTAGTACAGTGTTCATATATCAGACCACCAGGACGCATACTGTGACTTACCTGCGGAGGCGGATCCATGAAGTCAAATTCCAGCAGATTCTTCACGCCGAGAGATTTGAGCAACAACACAGTGTTTGCAAGATTGGTGCGCTGAATCTCCGGAATAGTATTTTCGAACAAGTCATTGCGGTATGCCATTTCCGTGTATAACCGGTAACAGTAGCCGCTCCCCGTACGGCCTGCACGTCCAGTCCGCTGGTTTGCATTTGCTTGGGAGATAGGCGTGATTTGCAGGGCGTCCATACCCACTTTCGGGTTGTATACTTTGAGTTTGGAGTAGCCTGAATCAACTACGTAAAGGATGCCGTCGACTGGGGGTTGCTCGTGAATAGAACGGCAAAACGTCGAGATCATGGGCGTACCGGTCAGGGAAGTCTCAGCAATATTAGTGGCCACGATGACTTTGCGTCGCCCATCTGTAGTGGGCTCAAAAATTTTGGCTTGTAGATCGGCGGGCATCTGAGAGTAGATCGGGAGGACAGCAAGCGGTGCTGGGTCGTCCAGCTGGGATAAGCGCTCTGAGCAGCAATAAGCCTGGATAACAATTTCTTATCACCCCCTCCTACCTTGTACGACCTGACAGGTGATCTCGATATCTTCTTGTCCAGTCATGAACACGAGGATGTCCCCGGAAGGAAGGGAAAGGTGAATCTGGAGAACTTGCTTCACAGCGCTATCCACATAATCCTCACAGGGTGACTTGGAGTGGAAAGTCTCAACAGGGAACGTACGACCGGGAATCGTGAAGCAGGGCGCGCTTCCATAGAACTTGGAAAACTGCAATGGTGTTAGGTTTCGATGAGCGTTAATCCCGTGTGACGACTTCACCTTCTCTGCATTCATAGTCGCAGACGTGACTATGAGTTTCAAATCGCGTCGACGCGAGAGGACTGCGGATGTGACTCCTCAGTGGCATGCCCAGCCAAAGCAAAGCTAGGACGCACCTTTCCGCAAAAGACCCATCAGCACGTCTGTACTAAGGGACCGTTCATGTGCCTCATCGAGGATAATGACACTGTATCGATCCAAATCTCCCTCATTCAAGGACTCCCTTAGCAGAACACCGTCTGTCATGTCTGTAATGCACAAAGCATCAACTCAATTCGTCAGGTGGTCAGGATAACTCACATTTAATCTTGGTTTCTGCCGATGTGCAATCCTCAAACCGGATTGCATACCCAACCAATCCACCAAGCTTGCATTCCATTTCCTCACTAACACGCTTGGCGACAGACATGGCTGCCACGCGACGCGGCTGCGTACATCCGACAAGGCCATTGACACAGTACCCGTCTTCATATAGAAATTGGGCAAGTTGTGTGGTTTTGCCCGAGCCCGTCTCGCCAATTACGATCACCACTATGCACAAAACAAAGCCGTCAGAGTCAGAGTGTATCCACGATGAAGAATGGATCACACCCTGATTATCACGGATGGCCTTAAGGAGATCCTCGCGACAAGCAAATGCAGGTAAATACTCGCGCTGCTCGCGGAGCGTCCGGCTCCGCGCGAAGGAGCTCACGCCTGTGGAAGTTTTTAGATGGCTGGCAAACTTGGAGTCGCCTTTGTAGTCCTCCTTTGTAGCAGTTTTTGCTTCTGCTTCTGCTGCCGCTGTGAGCAATAACCCGTAGTACGGATAGCCTCGTGAGCATACACCAATAACAAGGCGGAGAAACGCACCCTCTGCTTCCGCTTCTTCGTCCTTCACCCCTAAGATATTACCTAGTGCCGTACCACCTAATGCGGCCAATTTTGCTGCGGCCTTCGCACGCTCTGCCTGCTCACGTTTCTCTTTCACGAGTGCAGAGCCCTTCTTGGCGAACACAGCCATATCACTCGTCGGGTCACGAATCGGATTGATTGGGTCGAGTTGCTTGGTAAATACTGTGCGACCATCGAGGAATGGGGGCTTGAGGTTGTGCACCATCACGTGCACAGCCGATTGTGATTCATCTTCAAAATCGAGGTCGACACCTTTGCGAGTTGCAACACCAGAGGTGACCATGCGATTGGCCTCCCAAAGATCGTTGTCCGCATTCTGCATACAAATCAATCTCCTACAACTGAAAAAAGGGTGTGGCACTGACGTATTGTGCTTGTTTAGCAGAAATTTTCTTGTAGATGATATCAGCTATGCGCGTGGCACGGGCATCTGGCTTACCGTAGGTCGCTTCGCTATCTCCGCCTGCTTAATCGCTGTGAGATCCTCATATTGCGCAAGGGGGTTGTGTTCTTCGTCGCCCACCAAACTACCCTCCTCTGCACCCATGTACCAATCTCTATCGAGGCGTACTTGCTCTTCCTCCCACTCTCGGATATCTAACTCTACAGTTGCTTGGTCAGGACTTGAATCTCGCAATGCTCTTGGAGTCGGCGCATCCCAAGCTCGGGCACTAGTACGGCGCCATCCACTACCAGCGCCATCAACTTGACTACGCGGTGTAGCGTCCCACCCAACGTTCGGAACACGTAGACTCGGCGCGTCGTCACGGAAAGGACCGCGCTCGGAGCGCGGTGTCACTTCCCAACCGCGTGGGTACTCGTGCCGCTCCCTGGCGCGATCGCGGTCCTTGTTGGAACGGCGCTGAAAATCATCGAGGCCACGGGGGTGTTCCACTTTCTTTTCTTGCGCCGAAATTCCCTCTGACGCGAATCAGAGTTGAGGGTGCGCAAATAATCGAATTAAACGCACCTCGCTGATGGTCCCGCCGCCGTCTGTATGTTTCGAGTAAGACACGACTTTCTTCAGAGAGGCCACCAGGGTGAGAGGGTGTATCTTCAACACGTTGGCGAGGATTACTCATGCGAGATGCGGGGAGAGACGGAACTATCGAGGGTTGAAGAAACGACTCCGGAAGGAGGGAATGGGATGCATACCCTTGAAATGAGTTTCTCGACTAGCAAGCCGTGGGCGCTTCCTATTACCATCTTCTTGTAAGGCTGCAGCGCGCTTCTCCATGGCTAGGCGATCTAGACCTAGGGTAGACACTCGTGGCGTTGGGGGCTCGAGAGGTTTTGCTGGTTTGCGAAAGGTGTGGTGCTGGCATGCATCAGCTACAGCGACCATGCCATTTGAGATATTGCTAGACTTACGGTATCTTTCTGCACCAATCCACCTTGACGCGCAGGTTCTGGTTCAAGAACTTCAATGTCTTGTGCATGGTCAATCATATTCGTCTGGTGTCCGAGTCGAGAGGCCAAGAATCGCGAGCCGAGAGTCGTTTCGGTTGAAACGTGGTTGATTATGTCATCTCACTCAAAAACATTTCTAGTAACTTAATCACATTTTTGCGCTCATCATTTTCTCCGAATATTGAAACAACTCAATTCCCCGTGCTTTAAGAGCTGAGGAGGCGTCCTGGGTAGCCAGAGACACGATGATATCACTCGGGAGGCCAGGTGTGCTCCGGCTGTTCTTAATGAGGTGTAAACTAATTAGATCTATTACCAATAGCCCCCAAGACGTGAGGTAACCCAACACCTCACGCATACTTTTTCACCTCCCTCAAAGCCGCATAGGGGTCTGGCTCAGGAGAATATCCATACCGAGGCTCCGGTTTTTCTGCACGACGAATATGATCAACCTTTCACTTTCAGAAAAGATGTATGAAGAGTGCTTACTGATGACCGTTTCCCAGATCCTTGAACTTTCCTCATCCCATACTGCCCGCCACATAAATGCGCCACCTCCATCTGTCCGGAGCGCGTGCTCCTGCACAAACCTTCGTAGATCAAAGGCATCTCGTTCGAGTGGGCCAGGTGGGAGCGAGAGCTTCAAAGTCGGGTCTTCATGGGGAAGTAACAAGAGGACGTAGCGATGGTAAGGCGTCCCACGCGCAGGGTGGGGGGGGAGATAGGGGGTGTGTGCAGCGGATGGGAGTAAGCCAGCTGATGTGGCAGAAACGCTCATGTTTGGCCTACTGCAAATGTCACAGCGTACATAAATCGAGAATGGATAAACACACTGTAACCAATGGAGAAACGTCTTGAATGTCTGATTGTCCTCATCAGGAACATCTGGGTGCGATTCGAAATTAGGTGATCAGTTAAAGCGACAAGGCGCTTACCCGGGTCGACCATAAGCAAGGTATACAGCCTCGGCTCTGGATGGAAAACTGTGGTGTAAAGCTTTGGTGGGCGCCGTGTCTGAAAGATGACCCTGTCAGAGGTAACTTGATCGACAGCCTCTACATTCGATTATACCTGCTCATTCACTAGGAAGACACCCGCTTCGACTGGTAAAGTCTTGCGCTTTGTTCTTGCACGAAGAACGACATTCGTCGGTGGTGGTTCGGGGAAAACCACGCGGAGGTCAACCGTGGGCTGGAGGCTAGAAAGAATGTCAGGTATGACGTGCATCTGGTAGAGACGCTCCATCTAAAAGGGATATGTTGAACAAGGCAAAGAAACGAAAGGCATTGAAACAGCGTACGAGAAGGTCTAATGCGCCTTCATTTCGCCAGCGTTGTTCGATAAGGTGGCGGTAAACCTTCTGACTCATGTCCGCTACAAAATGACCTGTCAATAAGATTGATAAAGGTTGAATAGGAACACGGACCCATCCCATTTACTGCCTTCCACCTCACTTCTGGTAAATTGACCTGTGCCATGACCTCCAGTACGCCCAGCATGTTTTTCGCATCTTCTATACCTCCAGCCAAAACCTGTCCTTTCTCTAGTCTTGACCGAAGGGCATCCGCTTCTGCTTGCAAGGCAGCTGCATCCGCGCGAATGTAAGCGACTGCTTCGTCATAGGCAGGGATGACACCGGGAGCGACGGGAGGATTCCATTCACGAGGTCTTTCGAGGCTGATGCTTGGGCGAATAGCAGGATATTTTGGGTTCCTGCGACCCTGAGTTCTGCGCTTTGTTGCAAGAGGTGAGACTGTCCCTGCGTCTGGTGGGCCAGTAGACGCGTCGGATATGGAAAGCGAGGCACTGAGAAGAGTCGTAGGTGTTACGCTCGAGAAAAATTTGATACTTGAGTTGACTCTTGTGAGTGGTATTGGAATGGCACGAAGTCGACAGAGTGTGAGCATCACCATCCACTGGCGGTGACAAAGGACGAATAACCGCGACCGCGACCGCGTAGAGTTTCTGGGTGTCTCTACGAGATGAGATTTGTAAAAGTCAGTTACTCTTCGTATGGCAAGGTGGCCGAGTGGTCCAAGGCGTGTGACTCAAGCGAAAGCTTGCCTGACCATGTCAGGTTTCTCATCTGCGTATGCAGGCAGGGGTTCGAATCCCCTTCTTGTCAACTTTTTTCTCATCTCGCACATACAGTAAATCAACACCACCTCCATGAGCACAAGTTTGGGAATGGTACTGCGACGCAGAATAAAGTGTGTGATACATTTACAACCTGTCCTTAAATAATATTCTTACGGTCACTTCACAATTGGGTTGACTCCCCGTGCAGCGAGGTGATCCTTCGCTGCACTAGCGGACTGGGTCACGAACCCTCGATCAGCTATCAATAAGAGAGGGAAAGGTAGGTACCAACCAAACCTTTGATGAGCTCATATATACTCTTGTCGTGAAAGCGTAGCCCAGTAATTGGATCCGTGTATGGGGCCTGGTAAAATATCACAACTGAGTTCATGAATTGCGGGTGGGATGGGGCACGTACTTCTAGACCAGTAATGTCGCAATACCGACGTTGTGGCAGCACTGAAGGTGGTGCCTCGATGGATAGATCTGCACAACATTCAGCAAGTTAACTGGCGAATTCGAAGCTGTGACAGGCCACCCACAGGACGGCATATCGTCTTCGACCACGGCTCCGACCGGAGGAGCTCCATCAACTTCCATGGCTTCCTCACGCTCTGCTCTCCGTTTCTCCCTCTCCAACCTTTCGCGCTCGCGCTCCTGCCCGAGCACAGCTTTCACGTTTTTTGTACGGCGGCTTGCATTCTTCGTATATGCAGGGTTCTTGAACGGCCGTGGGGCAGATAATATAGACAGTTGCTCCGCAAGAGTCTAGTGTTATCAACTAGGTGATTCGTTTATGCCAAGCTAGGTGACACGCACAGGGATCTGAGGCGTAGCGGTGCCCTCCGCACTCGGTGCAGCGGAGGGCTTTTTTCGCGTAGATCCTTTCGGTGGCCTGTTATTATGAATACTGGTCAAGTAACGGAGAATGAATAAGTTGAGGATACGACAGACATTGCGCGGCAGCAGTGAACACTGTGTGAGAAAGAAACGCGTCGGCCGGGGTCACCCACACCATGTCGCACGCGTCCTTCATGACCTTGACAGCACGGCGGCTCTTCAGCACCTTGCGTGCTTTGCACCATGACAATACTCTCGTATCAAAACACGCCATTTTTTCAGTCTTCATATGCACTCATTTTCTTCTCGTAGGGTCTTCCAAGGCGTGGTGAACCACCTATGATGCCGCGTCGCGGCCTTCCACCTAAGCGAGGCATTCCGAATGTGAAAAAGGTCGTCGCTGTTGCCAGCGGTAAAGGTGGCGTAGGCAAGAGCACGGTCGCTGGTTTGTCCTCTCTATACCCCGTGTGAGATCTGACATGTAACGACTTTCTCCCGCAAGTGAATCTCGCCTTTTCCCTCGCCGCCCGTCACCGCGCACGGGTGGGCGTGCTTGACCTTGACATTTTCGGACCCTCAATACCTAAGCTCCTTGGTCTTGAAACGGCAGGACAACCCCATCTGACATCCAGTCCGTTCTTGATTTCGCGTTTTTTTCGTCCTTCCCCGTCATGACTTGGCATTACATTAGGTGGCGCTCTCATTCCCCTTACGAACCACGGGCTACCAGCCATGTCCATCGGGTTTCTACTCCCTGGGGCCGACGAACCTGTGACCTGGCGAGGCCTTATGGTACAAAAGGCTGTGCAACAATTACTGTTCGACGTTGACTGGCGCGGCGCAGATTCAAATGGTCCCGGGCTCGACGTTCTTGTGATTGACATGCCACCAGGGACAGGGGATGTGCCTCTCTCGCTGGGGCAACTTGTTAATGTTGATGGTACGGGTATCCTTCTCCGTTTACACATCTCCTTTATCTGTGGCTTTTACAGGTGCGGTGATCGTCTCGACGCCACAGGAGGTCGCTCTCGCCGACGTTCGCAAAGGCATTGCCGCCTTCCAAAAACTTTCCATTCCTGTATACTCTCTGTCCCTCCCTAGAGATTTTCCGAGAAACTGAAACACATTTTGAAAGATAATCGGCCTCGTCCTTAATCAGTCTTACTTCATCTGTCCCACATGCAACACGCCACACCACCTGTTCGGTTCGTCTGACCCATCCAAGGCACTCCGCATCAAGCTTCTTGGTGAACTTCCCCTCACGCCTGGTGTGAGCATGGGAGGTGATGCAGGATTACCTTACGCTCTCAGTTCAGACTCGGAAGCCAACGTTGGCCACCTGTGGCAGGAGGCGATATTCCGGATTACCGGCCAAGTGTGGGAGGAACTATTCACAGAACATGGCGAATTATGAGTTGACGGGAGTAAGAGATACCTAATGCTTGTCTACAATTGATACTAATAATCTATCCACTCAGTAACTGCTCCCTAGGGACACTGCGGATGGTTGAGCTTCTGCCCAAACGGCTGCCTCATCCAACCCTACGGCTTTCTCTGCTGTCCGCTTCGTTTTTGTTCTACTCACCATGCCTAGCATCCCATCGCCAGAGTCTGTGCCACCTATGCCTAGTTTGGATGTTGCAATTGTGCCTCTGTCGGTGACGTCGGTGACCCGCTCGTGAGTGATTGTGACAATTGTGCGCCCTTCGGTGCCTCTCAGCCTGGAACGAATGTGAACACGTGAATTGAGTCTAGTCCCCAAGATAAGAGTCAGTTGCGGAGCTGTCAAAGGAGGATGGGCGCACATGGTCATGAATGAGCATGGGTACAACCGGACAAGGATAAAGAAAAATGGTGCATAGATTAATGTCTTTGGATACCTCACATACTGGGTGGTGGCAAGGTCAGCGCAAATGTTAGCCAGCTTTCACCATCACCATTGCTCACAGAAATGAGGCAGGTAGTGGCGAAAACGCTTTGATCATCACGCGTCGGGTTAGGTTTCATAGATTGAGAAAACAGTGAAATACCGTACAGATTCAGTGCTCCACTGTTGACAACGTATATTACCACCAAGTTAAGAACGTGGTTCGTTCTATTGTAACCTCAATTAACGGGTACACGCATTCTGTGGAACAAGGGTAAGACGTACCTTTTAACGCCTGAGCGTTGCTGGAGGATATAATATACCATGCTCGCAGTGATGAGCACACCACAGACCACTTCAAGCGCCAATGAAGTGGCCCCGTATGGCTGTATGTGATGCATCAGTGATAATGATGACAGCATCGATAGTCGCGGAACTGACAACTGATGGGGTGTTTTGGGAAAATGCACCAATCATAAAGCTGGGATAGATTTGTTATACTATGGGTGGGTCTCACGACAGTGCACCCACCTTTTTACAGTGAACGCTGCAACGAAATGTTCGAGTCAGCCCGTCCTTCCAACTACATTGCCGATATACTGAAGCTCACCAACACCAAATCCTAGACGGTCCTCAGACATCCGGCTACTGCGGACATGAACAAATTACTTACCAAATTCTGCTGCTGATAACACGCACTGTACAAAGTAAATAATTAGAATATTTAGCAGAGCCTGAGGAAATCTGTACAGACAATGGCTAGTGGGACAGAGATATTCGTTCGTTGGCTCACTGCAGTGAAGAGACTTAGTAATATAATACCCGTATTCCGTATTGCGCTTACATTGGAAGATCCTAAATGCGTAAAATCTGTAAACTCTACGGTGAATACACAAACAACATCGAAAGTTTCAAACGCACTGCTGAATGCACGAAGTTACGATGACTAGTAAAAAGGTTGGCATTGTTGTCTCTTAGCTGGATGAATAATATCAACGGGCGCACCCCCAATGATACACTGAACCTAGATACGTCTCTGGGAATGAGCATAGCCGCTCATTTCTCACTGAGACAGATCGCCGTACCACTAATGTCCTAGGCGGGGAGAGCCCCTGTTAATAGATCGAGCATTTGCGGACAAAGTTCGTACTCACCATGGAGCATGAAGATCTGCGACGAAGTCTCCAAAGTTCGTAACGGAAACGATGTATAACCCATGACAAAGAAATGTCAGGTGCAGCGAGTCTAGTACTCTGGACTAGAATAAGCATGGGCTCCCTCGAGCGATAGTTGTTGACCTACAGGAGGACAGCAACCTGGAACGCATTCATGCAAGAAACTAAATAATAGCTCATAATGACTCACAAAGCTCTTCAGGAAGACCCCATCCCTCGAGCCTGAGGAATGCTGGGTGTAGTACAGGAAGACCTGTAACCACGTGATCCCGTATATTCTGCAAGGCTTCGTGTTCATTACTGTGAGCAGTGAAAGAAATCGTCGCGACTCACATCGAAGAGAGGATGACACCAACCAAGAATGCCCCTAACAGGTTATCCAGAGGGATAAGCGCCGACATCTAGACGACGAGGGATACAGAGAGGAGAATGGTACGAGTTGCTTCACTGATTTATATGTGCAGTATCAACTTTATTCCTGCCCCTGCGGACATTAAGGGACCGAAGATGCTGTTTGACGCCGTAGCGGTGAGAATTGACGAGTGTCACTTCAGTTTTTATGCTCCGTGGTTGTACATCTCTGTTTTGGGGAACTCGAAGATATCTAAACGGATATATCCGCATGTGGGGCAATACGGCACCGTGGGTTTTGTCTACGTAGGCCCTTAAATTGGCCGAAGCTTATTGGACGCGGGAGTCTGGCACTAGGTAGTTCAGAGCCTGGTGGAGGAAGCTGACGGCCCGATCTATTGGCCGAATACGAAGCAACAGAGAATTGGGATGTCGGGTGAGAACGGATACACAGTTGTCGTACCACAAGTTACTAGGTGGACGTGGCCTCCCACATTGGCTTGGCCCGGGAGACGTCGAGTACATTCCCCTCGGATCCGCGGCCATTCATTTGCTAATAAATGCCACCGGGCCTAATGGAATCATGTAAATTTTTACAGAGGAGCACCAGGGAAGTCAGTTATTCTTCTTGACTGGTTTCCTTGTTTAGCTCACAGGTTATGCTGATAAATCTTACAGGAGCCCTCAGCGAAACCACTGTCGAATCCCTGCATTTCACTTTGAAGTTGATGCCTGAAGCACGACACTATCGTAGGGATTAGACCACTGTCAAGTAGGATCGCTCCTGTGGCACAGATGAGCACTAGCACACCTTTTGGTTGATCTCACGTTTGCTTTGTCGGGCGTACGAAAGGCGCTCGGACTCAGAACTCCGATCACTTATCATAGCCGCGCATTCGGCTGGCTGATGCGTCCGATAGCGTCGCGGGAGTCGTCAGCCAGAGATGGAAGGCATAGCCTACGAGTGACAGGCCGATCAAGCTGTCCTAACGTTAGCTTCAATTCAACGTCAACATCTTCAAATTGTCTCAGCAATTTTTTACATATGACACCGTACGTCCAGGCGCAATTTCATGGCTGGACTTCACGCAGGGAAAAAGATCACGGGACTAGCTTTGATATGACTGCATCGAGCGTATTGGGTATCTCATTACACTTTGGCGCGCAAGACGGGAATGTGTTTAATCAAGGATAGAGTTGACGCCGAAGGGATACAGTGTGTGAGTCTCTCGACTAAAGGCGGCGAGGGTTTTGCTAATCAGCCCGCACAGATTATCATCGTCCAGCGGCAAGTCGGAAAGTGGGGAAATTCAAACTCAGTCCAGCGCGCGAGGGGAATTGAATGTAGCCAGTGATCCATCAATGTTCCAGAGAAAATTCTCTGATCCATTTATTCGGGGCATATCCAAAGGACGCCACAGAGTTGAGATCAAGCCCAACCATCAGCCCATCACTTAGCAAGCATCACGAGTTGACCTTTGCGGAGATCTCCGAGACTGTTTGTTCACACTCAGCCAGTACTCAGCCTGGCATCTGCCAATACTGTAATGGATGACAGTACCTGACATGCTCTTTCCGGACTCTTTTCCAACACACAGAGTAAGTTAGATTATGATGAGCGCTTTTCGTCGAGGGGGTTTCTTTACCGCGGGAATATTTCCGTTAAGCCGCAGCCAGAATCATTCCTGGGGTGTTGAGGTACTCAAGTCAAGTTAGGCATTCAGAAGGTCGTATCAGTCGTCGCTGTCTCTATATCGAATGCAGAGGGAGCACATCCTTTTTCGATGGATGTTCCAGTAAAATACTGGGATCACGGGGCAAGCATGGCTCATTACCCGTTCTTACCGCTATCAAACAAGTTCCTACTTTACAAAGGTGGGAAGTCTCGAATCACTGAATCAGGTAGATACCTTGACGATTACTAGTATATTACTTGCAGCACAGCAGCACGATCTAAATGGGTTCTCTATATCTACAGTCATCCCACATCCGAGTAGTAGAAACTCAAGACACAGCCAGCCTTGCCAGTGAGTCACGTGCTTCCCACTTGTGCCGCTCATTGATACCACGGAAACAAACATACGTTGTCCTCCTAAAATGTGTTGGTTTTCGACCAGGGGAGGCATGCGGCTTCGTATTATCCGAGGGTAATTCCTACAGTTGTGTGGTGGGTGGCTCATCGTTACCATGGTTACAGTTGGACTCTCTGTCAGGTCTCCGCCGCCACTTCCCGTACCTTGTTGGACCAACCACTAGCTGTTTCTTGTCCTCCACAATACCCGTGGCGAAGTCAGTGCCTTGACTACATGCAAGACGATTGTCAAAATGAGTCACTGTATCGCTTTTCGCAGGAGGGATCGTATATTTTGATACTGGTGGCCACGGGAAGAGAAGTAGTGCGACGGCAGGGGGAATACATCCGACTCATACCTCTAGGGCATGCGTCGTTGTCTATCCCTGACCGATCACGGCGCTGTGTCCCATGTTAACCAGTCATACAAGCTGTTCCCACAGAATTTGTCTGGACGGTAATTACATCCTTGCTCGGAACTCGCACAACACTGCTACTCGTATCACTTAGCAGCGTGCGTCCCAGCGTTGAACTTTCGCAGGTATGCCGTCTCCGTTGCAGAAACAGCTGTGCGAATGATACGGCTCGATCCGTATCACTATGAGACCATGAGTCTAACTCAGCAGCTGGTCCACATCCATATTACGTTGATTTCATACCAGTTGCTTCTGCGACGTTGAGACACAGTTGGAGATTGCCACGCGACATACGTTCGTTGCAACACAAATAATCTATGAGCACGTGGATTGTTCGACGATCTCTAGCGTCATTGAAGAAACTGATCAATTTCCTTTTTCTTTTACTGAAGCATTTTCTCGGGCTCACAAAGACAGAGATAGATGCACCATATTACCCATCTATTGTAGTGCAAAACAAAAAGTGGCCCAGAGAGGGGCGCGGAGAACGAGTGGTAAAGTACAATCGGCTATCTGCAGTACACCTGTAATGCGGGCAAGCCCTCCCCAAAGTAGTGCAGAAGAGTCCCCACAACTCGTGAGCCAATAATAAGACATTAAAGATACCCTCGTCTCGTCATAACTAGGATGACTAGCGAGGGGGAAAGGGGCCTAGCCGGGAGACCGCGCCTATCCACATACTGTGCACTGCACTCCAGTACCGTTT
>Ga0209488_10001344_pt1 | contig 20940 bp, 15 predicted proteins | sample Rivendell_Oct201_8_FD_188349 | JGI IMG/M metagenome (GOLD analysis project Ga0209488, IMG submission 188349) | Vadose zone soil microbial communities from the Eel River Critical Zone Observatory, Northern California, USA -... | ecosystem: Environmental > Terrestrial > Soil > Vadose zone >...
GCACTACGGGCAAACCCAAGGGTGTGGTTCACACTACCGGCGGATATTCGGTTGGCACCTACCTCACCACGAAATGGGTCTTCGATTTGAAAGACGAAGACACGTACTGGTGCACCGCCGACATCGGATGGGTCACCGGTCACAGCTATATCGTCTACGGCCCGCTGCAAAACGGCGCCACCAGCCTGATGTACGAAGGAGCCCCAAACTTTCCCGAACCCGATCGCTTCTGGTCAATCATCGAACGTCACAAAGTGAACATTTTCTACACAGCGCCCACCGCCATTCGCACCTTCATCAAATGCGGCGACGAATGGCCCAAGAATCACGACATGAGCAGCCTGCGACTGCTCGGCACGGTGGGCGAGCCCATCAATCCTGAAGCCTGGATGTGGTACCGCGAAACCATCGGCGGCAATCGCTGCCCCATCGTCGACACCTGGTGGCAGACCGAAACCGGCCACATTATGCTCACGCCGATTCCCGGCGCAATTGCTACAAAGCCCGGCTCGGCTACGCGGCCATTCCCCGGGGTTGTCCCCGAGATCGTCACCATGGATGGCCAGCCAGTGCCGCTCGGCTCCGGCGGATTCCTCGTCATCAAAAAACCGTGGCCGGGGATGGCGCGCACCATCTACGGCGACCCCGATCGCTATGTCCAGCAATACTGGTCGCAGATTCCTGGGATGTACTTTACAGGGGACGGCGCTCGCAGAGATAAAGATGGATACTTCTGGATTATGGGGCGCGTCGACGACGTGCTCAACGTCAGCGGACACCGCCTCAGCACCATGGAAGTCGAATCGGCATTAGTTGCGCACGAAGCCGTCGCCGAGGCCGCTGTGGTGGGCCGTCCCGATGAACTGAAAGGGCAGGCGATCTCCGCCTTCGTGACATTGCAGCAGGGAAGAAAGCCCACTCCCGAACTGAAAGAAGAGTTGCGGAAGTGGGTGGCGAAGGAAATCGGCGCGTTAGCTAAACCCGACGACATCCGCTTCAGCGACACGCTCCCCAAAACCCGCAGCGGCAAAATTATGCGCCGCCTGCTGCGCGAGTTGGCCACGAATGGCGAAGTAAAAGGTGACACCACCACGCTGGAAGATTTTGGCGTGATCGCGAAGCTGAAAGAGCAGGACGAGGTTTAGTCCTACACGCCCTTCCACTAAGAACGCGAGAATGGGGTACGCGAGAAATGGAACCGCGGCGACTGCAAGAGCAAGATCAACGTCAAGAGCGGCGGACAGAGCCTGCCCTGAGCGAAGCCGAAGGGAGTGTCCGCCCCACACAGTCTCGGGCGAATTCCCTAATATGAATCCGGAAAACTTTTGCCGCGGCCTTGACTCTGTGCGCTAGCGTACTATCATGAAGCTAACGCTCCTCCCTAGGGTAGGGGACAACCCAACCAAAAACCTTTAACACAGTGGAGGAAGTCCCCATGAAACTAAATGACAGCATTTCAACCTATGACGTTGCCGAAGCTCTACAGGGCGAGACCGGCAAATTTGACGTTACCAGCCCCAACGGAGAGCACTATTTCGTTACGTGCCAGCCCGGACACTCGATTGTCAGTTTGGAGTGGGCCGGTTCTGAGCCGAACCTGCAGCCCTTCCTCGTGCGCAAAGTAGCTCAACCTGTCACGACGGAGGGTCGTACAAAGAGATCCGCGGCTGCCTAGCATTGTTGGTCAGCCCGAAAACGAGAAGCCCGGCGCGATCAAGCCGGGCTTTTGATTTTATCGCGCGCTGCAGCAGACTGGATTCGAGACGATGGACAGCGCTACGTTCCCACACCATTCTTCATCTGGAGAAACGTTTAGTTCGACGCCTCCGTCTCACTCTTCACGCCCAGCCCCTTGAACGCCGGATTCCTCTTCAACCGCTCCGGAAAACTTCTCGCATACGGCTCCAGTCCAGGGCAAATCAGGTGATGAACGCCCCTGAACCCAAACTCGTGCATCTCACTCAATGCCTGTTTCGCGGTCCAGCCCTCGAACGCCATGTGATAAGCCGCGATCATCATCCCCGTCCGGTCATAGCCCAACCGGCAATGCACGAAGATCTTTTTCCCGGGATTGTCGTGCACCACTTTCAAGAACCGCACAAACGTTTCATCCTTCGGAAATGGACAGTGCCACCGGATTGCCACATATTTCATACCCAGCTGGTTCACCACTTTGCCTTCGGTGTCGTTCTGGCTGCCGCTTGCGTTCACAACAACATCAATGCGCATCTTCGTCAGAGCGTCCAGCCCCTCACGGCTGGGCTGCCCGCCGCGATAAAGCGTGGGTGTCACCTCGCCGAAATTTACGATCCCCGGAACTGGGATGTGCGTCCCAATGGAAGGTACCACCCGAGATGCGGTGCCGCCTTGGGCCTCCGCCGCCCGGCACATCAAGTCTGCCGGCACCGAGATCGCCGCCATGTAGACCGGAAAGAAAAAGAAAACGACAGCCGGAACGACGCCATTCCAGAACACGCGCGCTTTGCTATCGCTGAAGGGAAACAATCGATGGGACGATCTCACTGGCTCAACTTGATCGCCAGTTGCCGTTCTGGCTGCGTCATTTGCGCCCACAGTCTTTGCAGATTTTCCTGCAGAGGAACGTTGTCCGGCTGTTTTCGCAGGGCCAGCGCAAACCAGCGATAGGCCGTGGGAAGGTCGCGCGGTGTGCACACGCCTGTAGAATACAGCGCGCCCAGCGAAATCATCGCGCGTGGATTGGATTGCTCCGCAGCGGGCCGCAACATTCTGAGGCCTCGATCGCAGTCCTGCCGAGCTCCGCGCCCATAGATGTATTTGTCGGCCTCAGTGACCTGGTCAAACGGCATAGCCGCGGAGGGCTTCGGTGTAGATGGCGCTCGGGCGGCGCGTTTGGGACTTGGCGCGGGCTCTGCCGCCTTCTCATTTGGATCCGGCTCGGCGGAATCGGCAGCGTTCGCCGCTTCGTCTTTTGCGGAAGGTTTCGCTGCGGGCTTGTCTGCCGGCGGAGAATCTCCCGCGTCAGGAGCAGGCGCATCAGGAGCGGGCGCAGGATTGCCCGCAGCTTGGCTCCCCGCAGTGCTGCCAGGGGCGTTTGCGTCTGCCGCGCTTGGGTTAGGCGGGCTTGCTGGACTCGACGAGGAATCCGCGGCCGGAGGACCCGCCGATGGTGTGGCTGCTGGTTGTGATGGAGTCGGCGCAGGTTGGCTTGCAGCCGAAGAAGAATCGGGCGTAGGTGACGGTGTTCCAGCGCTTGAAGCGGGCGGCGATGAATCGGAAGACGGTGCAGCAGCCGAAGGCTTCTGCCAACCCGACATCAGTGCCGACAACCCTTCGTGCCGCCAACGCAGGTATCCGAAGCCTACAGCCAGCGCGAGCGCGATCAGAATCAGGAAGATCTTTCCCGCACTACTTTTCGGTTCTTCGTCGTCAAGCAGGTAGTCGAGATTGCCTGACGTCCTCGATGAGTGCGAACTAAGGCCACGACTCGAGCCGCGATCCGAGTTTCGTGACGCCGGAGCGTTCAATCCCAAAAAAGAAGGTCCGGAAATGGCGGGAACGTCTTCTTCATAAGCTGGCGCGGCAGCACGCGGTGCTGCGGGAGTTGGCGGGGCAGGGGCGCGCATCGCCGCTGCCTGACTCGCGCTTTCGCTCCGGACAGCAACAGGTGGCGCAGGTGCAGGCAGCAACGACGTGCCACATGTCCCGCAAAACCGGTTCGTCTCCGGATTGTCATTGCCACAGCGGCTGCAGCGCACAGGCCCTCCCTGGCTATAGCTTACGATATCTTGGCAATTAGATGCACCGCAACAGATTAGGGAGTACCGCGGAGATGACGGAGGCTCGGCGCAACTCGGTAGGTTTTGTGCCTTATTTCTCTCTGGCCACCACAAACTCGGGAGCCCACAGCAGTGCCCGCTTGATCTCCGTGTCGGGGAAGATACAGATTGCCTCCCGCGCCGACTCGGCATAGCGTGCCGCTCGGGCGTTAGCCGCTTCCAGCGATCCGTACCGATGAAGAATATCGAGAATGTGCGCGTGCGTCACGCCGTTGAACGCGCGCTCGCGCAAAATGGTTTCAATCTTTCCGCGCTCTTCGGGTGTACAGCGCTCGAGCGCATGGATCACCGCCATCGTAACTTTTCCCTCGCGCAGGTCGCTGGCGACCGGTTTGCCCAGCACATCCTCCGACGCCGTCAAATCCAGCACGTCGTCGACGATTTGAAACGCCATCCCCAAATCGTGCCCGTATTGAGCCAGTGCCTCTTCCTGCTCCGCGGTCGCGCCGCCCACAATCCCGCCCAGTCGCATGGACACGGAAAACAGGCACGCCGTCTTGCGATAAATAAGATCGAAATGCTCGTCCAGTGTGATGACTTTGCCCAGTCTCTCCATCTGCAGCAGTTCACCTTCTACCATCTGCTGCGTGAGTTCGATCAGCGCATCGAGAACACGAAAATTCCGCTCCTGCACCGCGACTTTGAAGGCCTGCATGTACAGCCAGTCGCCGGCCAGCACGCACTTCGAATTTCCCCACTCGGTGTTGGCCGCAGGCCGCCCACGGCGGGTTTTGGCCTCATCGATAATGTCGTCATGCACCAGCGTCGCAGTGTGGATGATCTCGACCACCGCTCCCAGTCGCACCGCTCCCCGCCCTTGATAGTCGAAAAGCCTGGCAGATAGCAGCAACAGCGCTGGGCGGATACGCTTGCCCCCGCCCGCCCGCAAATACTCGCCAATCTCGGTGATGACCTGAACGTCCGAAACGGCATCCCGCCCGAACTCTGCCTCAAGCGCGACGAGATCATCCCGCAGCAGATCGAAAACCTCTTTCCCGTTAATCGTTGCCGGTGCGCTCAAGAATCGGACCTCTAAATTCAGACCTTGGACATCGGACCTCGGACTTCGGACCGCCAAGGTCTGAGGTCTGAGGTCCGACGCCGGTTCTTAGTTCGTTCGGTAATTCGTAAATTGCAGATCAATGCCAAAGTCCTGTTGCCGCAGCATGGCGATGACTTCCTGCAAGGTGTCGCGGTCTTTGCTGCTGACCCGCACCAGGTCGCCTTGGATCGAGGCCTGCGCTTTCTTCTTGGAATCTTTGATGGTCTTCACGATCTCTCGCGCCTTTTCGATCGGGATGCCCTGTTGCATCGTGATGCGACGTTTGGCGGTTCCGCCCGCCGCGGGTTCCACCGCGCCGTAGGTTAGCCCCTTCAGCGTCACACCACGCTTCACCAGTTTCTGTTGCAAAACGTCATTCACTGCCTTGAGTTTGTACTCGTCGGCGGAGTGCAGAACGATCGCGTCCTTCTCCAGTTCGATGTTCGACTTCGAGTCTTTCAGATCGAAGCGCGTGTGCACCTCTTTGAGCGCTTGCTGGATGGCATTCGACACTTCCTGCAAGTCAATCTTGCTCACCAGATCGAATGTATTTTCCGGCATATTTCTAATCTTTCTGAAAAGAATGGAATCTGACTTTGAGGGTACCAGAATTGGGGGAATCAACGCGCCGGAACTTTGGTTTCAGCGGTTTCAGTCAATTTGAAAAATTTGTAGAAATTGCGGGATGTTTGCTCGCCGACTTCGTCGGAGGAAAGCCCACGCAATTCGCCCAGTCTTCGCGCCGTTTCCGTGACAAACGCCGGCTCATTCCGCTTACCGCGATGCGGCACTGGAGCCAGGTACGGCGAGTCGGTCTCGATTAACATTCGGTCTGAAGGCACTTCGAGCGCCGCATCGCGAATCTGCTGCGCCTTGGGGAACGTCACATTCCCGGCAAATGAAATCATGAATCCCATATCGAGTGCACTTTTTGCCTGTGGCCAGTTCCCAGTGAAGCAGTGCAGAATTCCGCCCAGCCCTCGCGGCGCCCAATGCTCGCGGATGAGCCCCAGGCATTCCTCACAAGCATCATCACTGCCCTCAGAAGGCCGGCAATGAATCACAATGGGCAGCTTCGCAGACGCAGCCAGTTCCATCTGCCGAATGAAGACTTCTCTTTGCGTCTCCCGCGGCGAGTGATCGTAGTAGTAATCCAGCCCAATCTCACCCCATGCGATTACTTTGGGATGCCGCGCCAGTTGCTCCATATTCAAGTAGGTGCTTTCATCCGCGAGCTTGGCTTCGTGCGGATGAACGCCGAGGGTGGCGTAGATGAACTCATACGTCTCTGCCAGCCGAATTCCGCAGTCCACCTGCGCAGGCCCGTCGCCGTTGCCGATGGCAACAATAGCTGCGACCCCAGCCTCCCGCGCCCGAGCGACAACGTCTTCGCGATCAGAATCGAATCGCTCGCCGTCAAGATGGGCATGTGAATCGACAAACATCGGACGTCAGACCTCAGACCTCGGACTTCGGGCCTCGGACTTCAGACCTCGGCCTTTAAGACTTAACTTCGCACTCGGCCAAGGATCTCTCGGCGATCGGGGGCAGGTTCGGTCTTGATGTCCAAGGTCCGAGGTCCGACGCCTGCTTTTTCCTACTTCAACCTGGCCCCCACCGGCACATCCTCCAAGAAGCTAGCCAGCACCGGCCTTCCACCCTCGAGCGAGGCCGCCACGATCATCCCGTTCGATTCCAACCCACGCAGTTTGCGCGGCGCCAGATTGGCGACGATTACAACTTTCCGTCCCACCAGAGTCTCCGGCGCATAGGCCTCCGCGATCCCCGCCAACACCTGTCGCACCTCGGTCCCAATATCAATTTCCAGGCGCAGAAGTTTGTCTGCCTTCGGCACGCGTTCCGCAACTTTCACCACTCCCACGCGCAGTTCGATTTTGGCGAAGTCGTCGATCGAAATCTTGTCATTCCCGGCTGCTGCCGTAGCTGTCGGAGGAGCACTCTGCGCCGCAACCGCTTTCGGCATCTCCGCGACAAGCTTTACCTCGGCCGCGGGCTTCTCCTCCGCCACTGGGACTCTTTGCTGCTCTTCCATCATCTGCATCCTTTCAATTGCACTCTTGTCCGCACGCGGAAAAACGGGCTGCACCTCGCCCAACTTCGTTCCCAGGTGCAACTGCCCCCACGTCAACTCGTTGAGAGCGACTTTCTTAATGTCGCCCAAGCCGATCTGGGTCCAGATCTTCGCGGTCGCTTCCGGCATCACTGGATGTGCCAGCGCGGTCACAATTCGCAGCGCTTCCGCAGCCGTATAGAGGACAGTAGCCAATCGCGAGCGGCTGTCTTCATCTTGCTTTTCGCCCAGCGACCACGGTTCGTTCTCAACGATATATTTATCAACCGCCGTCACCAGTGCCCACGCCGTTTCCAGCGCACGCGAAAATTGGAACTGGTCGAACAACACACCAAACTCGCTGATCGTCTTGCGCGCCGTCGCCGCAATCGCATCATCGGCGCCGGTCCGCGACGCCGTGTGCGATGGATACGGCACCTCACCCTTGAAGTAACGCGTAATCATGGTCAACGTGCGGCTAGCCAGATTACCCAAACCGTTTGCCAGATCAGAGTTGTAGCGCTGCACCAGCGCATCGAAGGAGAACGATCCATCCTGCCCAAACACAACCTCGCGCAGCAGAAAATAGCGCAGCGCATCCGCACCCAGCACGTCGAGGATGGTCTCGGTGCGCACGATATTGCCGCGCGACTTCGACATTTTGTTTTCTTCAAACAGCAGCCAGCCGTGGGCCACAATCGCTTTCGGCACCGGCAGCCCCGCGGCCATGAGAAAAGCAGGCCAGTACACGCAGTGGAATCGAACAATCTCTTTGCCGATCATCTGTACATCGGCCGGCCAGTATTTCTTGAACGCCTCCTGCGCCCCCGCATGGGACGAACCATATCCGATGGCGGTGATGTAATTCGCCAGCGCATCCAGCCACACGTAGATAACGTGCTTGGGATCGTCGGGGACCGGGATGCCCCACGAAAAAGTCGAACGGCTGATCGACAGATCGCGCAGACCGGAACGGACGAAGGAAATTACCTCGTTCCGCCGGGTCTCTGGACGAATAAATTCCGGGTTCGCATAAAGCTCCAGCAGCTTGTCCTGAAACGCGGCGAGCTTGAAAAAATAGTTTTCCTCATGCACGGTCTCGGTGATGCGCCCGCAAGTGGGACACGGATCGCCTGGTTGTGCCCCGTCCACATAGAGTTCGTCCGAGACGCAATACTGTCCGGTGTACGTTCCTTTGTAGATGTACCCGTTGTCGCGAATGCGCCGGAACAATTCCTGCACCCGCTTCTTGTGGCGCTCTTCGGTGGTGCGGATGTAGTCATCGTTCGAGATGCCCATCCGCTGCCACAGCTTGCGGAACTCGGCGGAAATCTCATCCGCATACTGCTGCGGCGTCTTTCCCGCGGCCTGCGCCGCCCGCTCGATTTTCTGCCCGTGCTCATCGGTTCCGGTAAGAAAGAATGTGTCCGCGCCCAGCATGCGCTGTCGCCGAGCAATCGTGTCGCACGCAATCGTGGTATAGGCGTGCCCGATATGCGGCCGCGCATTCACGTAGTAAATCGGCGTCGTGATGTAGAACTTCCTGCTCATATTTCTTTCTTAACCTAAAGCGGGGTACCCTGTGGTCCTCTGTGTCCCCTGTGGTTAGCGCTTTTCGTCTTTCCCCAGATACCGCCGCGCGGCCTCCTGCATCACCGTCTTCAACGGCACGTGCTGTTCCGCCGCGATCCGCCGGCAATCCTCATATTCAGGAGCGTAGTTGGTGACCGTTCCATTCATGCTGGCGATCTTGATGCGAACCTTGCCCCACTGGGTCTGCACGTTCTCCCAGCGCCGCGCCAAAGCCTGACGCACTTCATCGCGCCGTCGCACGCCCAGCGTTGTCGTCTCCGTAAAAATAATCTGGGTCAGCTTGCTCGAGTCCTCAGGCCTGCACAGTACGGTCAGCAGGGTCCCGGGGCGACTCTTCTTCATCTGCACCGGCATGCCGAAAGCATCTAGTGCACCCTCTTCCAGAAGCCGGTCCATCACATAGCCGAACACCTGTGGATTCAAATCATCCAGATTCGCTTCCAACACGGTAATGGTCTCCGAAGCCGTTTTCGTCGCGAGAGACGATGCAGCCTCTCCCACCGTCAACCGGACCACGTTCGGATGCCCAGGAAAATCTCTCGATCCCGCGCCATATCCTGACTTCTCAATCTTCATCTCCGGAAAGGCTGCGAATCGTGAAGCCAAAGTTTTCACGATCGCTGCTCCCGTGGGCGTGACCAGCTCTGCCTGCACTCCAGAGGAATATACTGGCGCATCCTTCAACAACTCGACCGTCGCCGGAGCCGGCACTGGAAACGTCCCATGTGCGCACTGCACAGTCCCGCCCCCGACATTCAACGGCGAGCACACAATCTCATCGACTCGCAGCGCCTCAGCCCCCACAGCCGCGCACACAATATCAACGATGGCATCGACGGCCCCGACTTCGTGGAAATGTACGCTCTCGATGGAAGTATTGTGAATCTTCGCTTCCGCTGAGCCCAGCGCCTCAAAAATAGCCATCGCAGTCATCTTCGCGCCGTCAGAGATTGCAGCGTTGGAAATAATCTCCCGAATCTCCGTCAGCCCTCGCCCATGAGAAAGCCCGTGTGAGTACTCATGCTCGTGTGGCGCGGGCACTCCCTTCGACAACCCTTCGGCTTCGCTCAGGGCTTCGGCAGAACGGGTAGGCTCTGCCCGCGAAACCTCACCAGGATGCGAATGCGAGTGCCCATGATGGAGATGCTCATGTCGCACACCCTCGGGATGCTCATGCTCGTGCTCATGCTGCTGCTCCCAGTACTGTTCTCGCGGCGAATCCTTCTTCCCGTCAACGTAAACATCCACCTTGCTCGCGGAAATTCCGCTGCGCATCACGCGGGAAATCTCCAGCCGCGCACTAAGATTGGCCGACGCTTCGAGCGCCGCGACGGTGTCCTGCAGCAACCGTGGCGACACCCCCGCATCCACCAGCGCGCCGAGAAACATGTCGCCGCTGATGCCGGAAAAACATTCAAGGTAAGCAATGCGCATAAAATCAAAATCGCTAACCACAGAGGGCACAGGGTTTCACAGGGTAGTGCAAGCCTTACCTCTGTGGTTAAAAGGTTTTTGCGGCCACGAAAAGAAACTTTCATCATAGGGAACCCCGCAACCTCCGTCAAACCAGCGCTGGCTGCTTGCTCTGTTAGAATCACTATCTTCTCAATCGCTTAGAGGGACTCCTTGTATCGTCATCTCGAACGCTGGCTCGCCCAAAAATTGCTGGAGTGTCTCCACCGTCGCCACCCTGGCGCGGCCCTGCCGAATATCGTTATTGAGCAACCGCCGAATGTTGAACTAGGCGATTTTGCCATCCCGACGTTCCCGTTTGCCAAGTCTCTTCGCTCGGCACCATTAAAAATTGCGGAAGAAATCCGCAAAGAAGTCGGCCCCATCGAAGGCATCGCCGAAATGCAGGTCGCCCACCCCGGCTACCTCAACGTCAGAATCGACCGCGCCTGGATGGCCGCTGCCCTCGCCGCCGACCAGAAACCTTCTGTCGATATCTCTTCCGGAAAGATTCTGGTCGAGCACTCCAGCATCAATCCGAACAAGGCCGCGCACATCGGCCACCTGCGCAACGCCATTCTCGGAGACACCTTCGTCCGTCTGTTGCGCAACGCGGGCAAGGAAGTAGACATTCAGAACTACATCGATAATACCGGTGTGCAGGTCGCCGATGTGGTCGTTGGCTTTACCCACATTGAAAAAAAATCCCGCGCCGAGATTGAATCTCTCACCCGCCAGCCGCGCTTCGATTACTACTGCTGGGATCTCTACGCCCGCGTCTCGCAATGGTACGAGCAGGACAAGCAAAATCTGCAGGCTCGGCTCCTGACCCTGCATGCCATCGAAGACGCATCAAGCGAAACCTCCGCTATCGCCGACATGATCTCAACCGCAGTCCTGCGACGCCACCTCGAGACCATGGACCGCCTCGACATCGAATATGACTTCCTGCCCCGCGAGAGCGAGATCCTGCACTTGCACTTCTGGGACGCCGCCTTCACCAAGCTCAAAGAAACACGGGTGCTCACATTCGAGACGGAAGGCAAGAACAAAGGCTGCTGGGTAATGCGACGCGCGGGAACCATCAGGGACCGTGCAAGCACAGACCGCGTAGGCGCGGGCGCCTCGCCCGTGCAAGCCGGGGATTACGAGATTGCCGAAGAAGATCAGAAAGTAATTGTCCGCTCCAATGGCACCGTCGGCTACGTCGGCAAAGACATCGCCTACCACATGTGGAAGTTTGGCCTGCTGGGCCGCGACTTCGGCTATCGCAAGTTCTATCGCTATCCCAACCAGCGCGATTGCTGGATTTCCGCGACGGAAGGCGAGAAGCACCATCCCCACTTCGGCGACGTGGCCGAAATCTACAACGTAATCGACGCCCGCCAATCCGAGGCGCAGAAGACAGTCATCGAAGCCCTCCGCGGCCTCGGTCACAACGAAGCCGCCGACCATTACACCCATTTCTCATATGAGATGGTCGCACTCACTCCTCGTTGCGCCGCTGAACTCGGCTATAAATTAAGCGAGGAAGACCAGGCACGCTCATACATCGAGGTTTCGGGACGCAAAGGTTTCGGAGTGAAAGCCGACGACCTGCTCGACACCCTCATCGCCTCGGCTAAAAAAGAAGTGGACTCCCGCCACCCGCAGCTCACTGAATCCGAGCGCGGCTCGGTCGCCACCCAAATCGCCATCGGCGCGCTCCGTTATTTCATGTTGAAGTACACCAAACAGTCAGTCATCGCCTTCGACTTCAAAGACGCTCTCAGCTTCGAAGGCGATACCGGCCCCTACTCCCAATACGCCGTGGTCCGCGCCACCAGCATTTTTAAGAAGGCCGGACTCGATCCCGACACTTTCTGTAAAGAAGTTGCCAGCAACGCCTCCGCCGGGGAGCTGGCGAAATACCTGACGGGCGAAAACGGAAATGAATTCTGGGAGCTCTGGCTCACCGCCTCGAAAACTTCCTACGTAGTCGAGCAATGCATCGCCACCACCGAGCCCGCCTATCTTGCCAAGCACGCATTCCAGTTAGCGCAGTTCTTCAATGCGTTCTATCATCGCCATCCGATCTTGAGCGAGCCCGATGAGAATCGAAAGCAATTCCTGCTGGCGACGGTAGCGGTAGTCCGCCGGGAATTGATCCGCACCCTGGCCGTGATGGGAATCACGGTGCCGCCCGTAATGTAGTGCCCACACCGAAGACCGTGTCGCGCGGACACCCCCTTCGACCATGCTCAGGGCGGGCTTCGGCCCATGCCTGCTACACCGAAGTCAAAGCGGGATGAGTGTTCTCATGCCTGCGCTCATGCGAACCTGCTACCCTTTTTCTTTTAATCATTTGTTATCAGCGCGAATTCGAGACAGGACCTCGCGTCCGCGCTTCAGGAGCGCATAATAATGGTCTCCGCCGCCTGCTTACAACGCATTCTCGTTGCTCTCGTGATCCTTTTCGCCGTTTCATGCACGTCCGTTTCTCAAGGTCAGGAAGCGCCTCCCGCCAACCCATCACCGGAAAAGTCCGCAGCGTTCCCGGCTTCGTCGCAACCGACTCCCGCGCCCCGTCCCCGGGTTGGCCTTGCCCTCAGTGGCGGCGGCGCTCTGGGTATGGCTCATATCGGAGTGCTGCAGTGGCTGGAAGAACATCGCATCCCCGTGGATCGTATTGCGGGAACGAGTATGGGCGGCATCGTGGGCGCCATTTACGCTACCGGCCTTTCGCCAACCGAGATGCACAACTTCGTCGCGAAACTAAATTGGGACGAAGCTTTCCTCACCGGGCCCACCTACGGACAGATTGCCTATCGTCGCAAGCAGGATCGTCGCGCCTACCTGGTCTCCGCCGATCTCGGCCTGAAGCACGGCCTCAGCGCCCCCAACGGCATCAATCCCGCGCAGAGCATTGGATTATTGCTCGACCGCATTGCGTTTCCGTATTCCACGATTTCGAGCTTCGACGATCTTCCCATTCCGTTTCGCTGCGTCGCAACCGACATGCAGGATGGCACCGAAGTCATTCTCAAGGACGGTTCACTGGCCCAGGCCTTGCGCGCCACCATGGCGATTCCGGGTGTCTTTACCCCGGTTGAGCGCGATGGCCACGTGCTCGCCGATGGCGGCCTGGTCGACAATCTTCCCGCTGGCGTAGTGCGTGAGATGGGCGCGGAGAAAGTTATCGCCATCGATCTGGGTACACCGCTGGGTGGACCGGAACAGTTGCAAACTATTGGCGGGGTTCTCGCTCGTGCCGTCGATGTCATGATTCTGCAGAACGAGCGCCACTCCATGGCTCTTGCCGATTTGGTGATTACGCTGGAGCCGGGAAAATATTCCATCAGCGACTATTCCGAGGCCGAACAAATCATCCGCATTGGTTATGAGGGAGCGGCGAAGCAGGCGGCTGAGCTTCTCCCTTACGCTGTTACCGAAGCCGAGTGGCAGCAATACCTTGCCGAGCGCGCGGGGCGCAAACGAAATTCTCCGCCGTCCGTGGATGCTCTCGAGGTGACCGGAGTCAGCGGCGGGGAACAGCAGCGGCTGGCCTCCCGCCTGCAGAAAGCCATTCATGGTCCCGTCGATCTTGCAGCGCTCGACATCCGTCTGGATCGCGTCGCGGGCGAAGGTCAGTTCGACCGCCTCGGATACGAAGGCTTTGTCCAAAATGGTGTGCCAGGGCTGCGCATTGTGGCCCATGAGAAAACGTACGGGCCGCCTTTCGTCAACCTCGCAGTCGACGTTCACGGCTCCGGCGTCGCCGCCTTCGATTTCTCCGCCGGCGTCCGCATCACGTTCATGGACGTAAAGAACCACGGGGGCGAGTGGCGCAACGATCTGCTGCTGGGCTCGCGAAATCTTGCCGCCACCGAGTACTATCAGCCGATCGCGACGACCCACTTCTTCGTCGCGCCTTACGCCTTCGCCTCGAAGTACGCACGCAACGCCTTCACCGGGCAGACCCGCGTTGCCGTCTTTGGGGACCAGCGCGCCGGTGGCGGCCTAGACCTCGGTTACAACTTCAACCGCCTCAGCGAACTTCGCTTCGGTTATGAAATCTTCGGCGGCAAACTCTCGCCTCTGATCGGGAACGCGGGGTTACCCACGCTCAGCGGCAGCACCGGCCAGTTTCGCGCCCGCTACGTCTATGATGGACAGGACAGTCCGGCCATTCCCAGTCGTGGTGTGCGAATCGTTGGGAATCTTTCCCGCGTGCTGCAAAGCCCGGGGCTTGCCCATCCCATCGACCAGCTTGAAATCGAGACTTCCACGTTTGTTCCAACAAGTGAAAAGACCTCGCTCTTCGTGGCCGCCTCCGCGGGGACAAGCTTTCGCAGCACCGCCGGGCCCTTTCAGGTTTTTGCCCTTGGAGGACCGTTCCGTCTCGGCGCGTACCTCCCTCAGGAATTTCTCGGTAACCACTATGGATACGCCTCATTCGGATTTCGGCGCGAACTCTATCGCCTGCCGCAATTGGTGGGAAAGAAAGTTTACTGGGGTGGATGGTACGAAGCCGGAACCGCTTTCAATCGTCCATCGTCGGTAGTCGTGCGCGGCACCTTCAACCTCGGAGTGATCGCAGAAACCATCGTCGGCCCCGTTGCCCTGGCAGGCAGCATCAGCCCCACCGGTCAAAGCCGCGTGAATTTCTCGATAGGAAGGTTATTCTGACGCGCATCCAATCCTCTGGTCATAGCGATCTGTCCCGTAAGTCCTTGAAGATTCATGTAAAGTGGTTGATCTTGCCAGGTTATCTAAAAGATATACATGCAACGCATAGTGCACCGGACGCCGCTGGTACACACATTCTTTTGCCCGATGACCTTCGGGCCGTTCCAGACCATCTGAATCGATCCTGAAGCTTCCACGGCCCGGCAAACAGCGTTGTTGGCGAGAGCGAGCGGGCCGACTCTGTGGCCGGATGGCGTCTTATCGGTAAATATCTTGCAGTTACAACTGTTTCAATGACTTGGATGTATTCGATCTCGGCTATTCGGGCATCGTGTGGCCTGCGGGGAGCATCTAAACAATTGAAAAGGCGCGGAGTCGCCTTACAAAGCCTATGAAAAACAAGGGTATCTCTTTCGCTGTACTCGTTGCAATCGTGTCCGTAATGACGACCTTTTCCATGGCTGCACCTAAGCCTCCCAAAGCTACGGCTGCGCAGGACATTCCTGCGTTTCCCGGCACGCTGGTGAATGCGCGCTATGTATACGTGACCAGCTATGACGGGGATCAGTTTGATTCCAATCTTTTGCCGGAGGATCGCCAAGCCATCAGCTCCGTCCAGGATGCTATCCACAAGTGGGGCAAGTTCACGCTGGTTTATCGGCCGAACGAGGCTGACATCGTACTGATGGTGACGAGCCGGCCGTCGGAGGACATTCTCGCCGTATATGACGCTCATGGCTGGCCCAGCGATCAGTACCTCTGGCGCATGATGGGCCGCAGCGGCTTGCAGCAAAACGAAACGCCGTTCATTACCGACCTGCAAAAGGCATTCGAGCGGGCGACGACGAAACGGTAAACGCGAAGGACAAGAGAACCACCAAGGACACTAAGGTTCGCGAAGGAGTCTTGCCTTCGTGATGCTTCGTGTCCTTGCTGGTTTATAGATTGGGCTTCAAAAATCCGGGGATCGTTGTTCTCGCGCCGACAGCTAGCTAAGCCTTTCGCCCGGCAATCATCAATCCTGCGCCAACCACTACCAGAACGATGCTAACCGCGGGTGCGACCTTCTCGTCATGTTCGGTAGTGACACCGATGTGCGCGTCGCCGAGATTGACGCCGTGATGTTCGGAGTGCGGGACGGGAACGAAAAACGAAAGAATCCCGAGCACCATCACGAGAACTCCCACCAACAGCAGAGCTTTCATCGAATGCCTCCTGATTCAAAGCAGACTCCATAACCCAGGCGCAGAAAAGTCAGATGCCGGCGATCCCGAAATGGCTGGAAAGAAAAGATCCGTGAAAATCCGCGGCCCGCTCTTTTTACTCTCTAGCCTGCGAAGTCTTTCACAAACTGCACCAGGCTGCGCAGAGCAACGCCGGACGGGCCTTTCGCGATCCACGGCTTTTGTTCTTCCATCCAGGCGGTGCCGGCGATGTCGAGGTGAATCCATGGCGTGTCTTCGGCGAATTCTTTCAGGAACATCGCGGCGTTGATGGCGCCGCCCCAGCGTCCGCCGGAGTTCACCATGTCGGCAATGCTGGACTTGATGTTTTCTTTGTATTCGTCATCCAGCGGCAGCCGCCACATTTTTTCGCCAGTTTTTTCGTTGGCTTGGTGAAAGCGCTCGTAGAGCGCGTCGTCATTGGAGAAAACTCCGGCATTAGCATAGCCGAGCGCAACCACGACCGCGCCGGTAAGAGTTGCGGCATCCACCAAATGGGTGCAGCCAAGCTGGCGCGCGTAGAACAGGCCGTCGGCCAGAACCAGGCGGCCTTCCGCATCGGTATTGATGATTTCAATCGACTTGCCCGACATGGCAATCTGCACGTCGCCGGGCTTCTGGGCTTTACCGGAAGGCATGTTCTCCGAAGCGCACACAATGCCGATGACTTTGACTTTCGGCTTCAGCAGCGCAATGGCGCGCATGGCTCCGATCATGGTGGCGCCGCCGGCCATGTCGTACTTCATTTTCTCCATGCCGTCTGCTGGTTTGATCGAAATGCCGCCGGTGTCGAATGTAATACCTTTCCCCACAAGGCCTAACACGGGTTTCTCGGGCGCGCCCGCAGGTTCGTATTTCATCACGATCAGCGCGGGAGGTTCGTCGGAACCTTGCGCCACGCTCCAGAAGGCACCCATCTTCATCTCTTTGATCTTGTCGGCACCATAAACTTCGCAGTGCAAGCCGACTTCCTGGCACATCTTTTTGGCGCGCTCGGCCAGAATGGTGGGAGTCATACGATTGGACGGCTCGTTGACCAAGTCGCGCGTGAAGTTCTGCGACTCGCCAATGATCTGTGCTTCGCTAGCGGCTTTTTCGAGAGCAGCCTTGTCGCCCGACGTGGTGATGGTCAGTGCGTCGATTTTCTGATCCTTGCGGTCGCTACGATAATAGTCAGGGTCGAAGTTTCCGATAAACGCACCTTCAACAATCGCACGTACCGCCTCTTCGGCAGGAATGCTGGACGGAGCGACGAAGGCAAAGCTACGGATTCCACGCGACTTAAGCGCTCGTACGGCAGCTCCGGCGACCCGGCGCAAATCGTAGGCCTTGAATTTTTTCGCGCCGCCTCCGCTCACCAGCAGGATGCGCTTCGCCTTCAGGCCGGCGGGCTTATGCAGAAGATTGATCTCGAGCGGTTTGCAGGTCACTTCACCGCTAGCCAGGAGATCGGCCGCGACTGACTGCACAGCGGCATCGTCGGTGGCGATTTTTAGTTGCTGCTTTGCGTCTTTGTTCTTGTTCTTATCGCTTTGCCCCACATCCGGTTGGGTCTGATCTTTTTCGGCATGATCCAGCACGATGGCGACGAGAGATTCGGTTTCGAGCTCGGCGGGTTTGGAGAATGAGAGTATGGTTTTCATATTTTCGCTAGCAAGCTACAGGCAACATTCCAGTATCGTCGGCGGGAAGGCAAAAGTGCAAGCGGAGGAACACAAGAGCAGTGTCTACGATTCATAAACCACGGAGGAGACAAGTCACACAGAGGGTTGAATCCCTAACGGTCCCTTGCGCCGCTTCGGTTGCGGTTCACTCGGATACTTCCACCGTGGGAACAGAATCAACTCGACAGAGCGCTGGGAAAGCGGGTCTGGAAGTCCAGAAGACCCACCCATTCCGGAACAATCGTGATGCGAACCATGCTCGAAACCATAGAACTCATCTGTTTGACCCAGGCCTGGCCCTGCTCGGGTCCGAAGTAACGCTCCGCCGCTTTGGCGTACTCGGGCACGATCCCGTCAACCTTCTCCATCCTGGCGGTGCCGCGGACCAGAAGAACCTTATGCGGGAAAGTATTGTCATCGATGGTGAGAGACACCTTGGGATTTTTGGCCAGAGCCTTCAGCTTCGGGGCCCTTGGCGGGGTGGCCATCACGAACTCCCGTCCATTCCAGTGAAACCAAATCGGAATTACGCGGGGCGTACCATCGGTCCAGACATAGGCAAGGCGTGCTGGAATTTTCGAGTTCAACATCTCCTGGGAGGCGGGATGATTGAGAAGTTCGAGGCCTCCCTGAGAAACTGCTTTCATGATGCGCTCCCTTCTGCCCAGTTGGATTTCGAAGAAATGAATCGCGACGTATTGTGCGCTTGCTACGGCTCGGCGGTCAATGGCTGACATGACGACGTTCGATTGTCAGTAGTATGATTCCCTGCCGTACACAATCGAGGTCGTTCATGAAGCTGCGGTGGATCATTTTGTTTTTCCCGGCTGTGTTCGTCGCCGTGTTGTCCTTAGTTGTGATGAGGCATGGTGCGAAGGCGGCTCCGCCGCAAACACGGCCCAACACGGCGGCAAAGGCCGCTGTGAGTGCGAGTCCCGCTCCAGTTGCCGCTCTTTCGATCCCCGATACCACGCTGGCCATCAATTCGCCAACGCCCATGTCGCAACGCGTGGTGCACTACGAGATTGATGCTCGCTACGATGCGGCCAAGCACACGGTGGACGCGAGCGAAGTGCTTACGTATCACAATCTGACCGGGCAGCCGCTCGATCATTTTCCGTTCCATCTTTATCTGAACGCATTTCAACCGAAGGCGACGTGGATTCGCGAGGCTAAGCTCCTCGGCAACCGGGATACGAGCTACGAAAAGTGGGAAGACAAGCAGTTCGGGTCGGAGGAGATTAAAAGTTTTGAAGTGGTTGGGCAAGGAGACCTGACGCAGCAACTGCAGTTCATCCAGCCCGACGACGGCAATAAGGACGACAAGACAGTCGTCGATGTGCATCTTCCCAAGGCGATTGCGCCGGGTGGCTACGTGCAGTTCAAGATTGCGTTTCACGACCAGATGCCGGAGACGCAGGCACGCACGGGATGGAAGCGCGATTTCGTGCTGGGAGGTCAGTGGTTTCCGAAAGTCGGAGTGTGGTGGAACGGGGCGTGGAATTGTCATCAGTTTCATGCCACGACCGAATTTTTCGCCGACTTCGGCGTCTACGACGTCAAGCTGACCGTGCCCCAGTATGAAGTGATCGGCGCAACCGGGGTGGAAGTCGACAGTGTGAACAATCCGGACAATACGAAGACGCTCACTTATCACGGAGATGACATTCACGATTTTGCCTGGACCGTCAGCCCTCGCTACAAAGTGAAAGATGACGGCGTGTTCGAGGGGCAGATGGGGCCGGTGAAGATGCGCATCCTGATGCAGCCCGCGCACTGGGGCCAGGTTGATCGGCACGAGAAGATCCTGAAAGAATCCTTGGAGTACTTCGAGCGCTGGTACGGGCCTTATCCCTACAAGATGATTACCCTGGTCGACCCCGAGCCGGGTTCGGCGGCGGGAGGAATGGAATATCCCACATTCATTACCGGGGAGAGCAGTTGGTTTATGCCGTCCGGATTGCACTTGCCTGAGTTGGTGGTGGAGCATGAGTTCGGTCACCAGTACTGGTACGGCATGGTTGCGACCAACGAATTCGAAGACGCATGGATGGACGAGGGCATCAACAGTTATTCCGAAGTGAAGGTGCTGGACGCCATCCTGGGACGAGACACTTCCATCTTGAATATTGCCGGAGCAACGGCCGGAGAGCGCGAACTACAGAGGGGCACGTACATCGGCGTGGCCGATCTTGATCCCATCGCGCAGAAAGCATACGACTATTACAATTTCGGCTCTTACGGCGGGATCACTTACGGCAAGACGGCCAGCGTTCTAGTCACGCTGGAAGGAATCGTGGGCGAAGAGACGATGCAGAAGGCGATGCACGCGTATTTTATGAAATATCGCTTTACGCATCCCGTGAAGGAAGACTTCCTGAAGACCATTGAAGAAGTTTCGGGCAAGAACCTGCGCTGGTACTTCAACCAGGCGATCTACGGTACACCGGTGCTGGACTATGAAGTAATCAAAATCGATTCGTTTCCGGTGAACTGGTACGAAGAGCAGAAAAAGACAAGTACGAAAGACGACAAGAATACGGTCTATCTATCGAGTGTCTGGCTGCACCGCAAAGCAGATTTCACCATGCCGGTTGAGGTAGAAATTAAGTTCGACGACGGCTCGATGGTTCGTGAACACTGGGACGGACAAAGCCGGTGGACGAAGTTCGCTTATGAGAAGAAGGCGAAGGTGGAGTCGGCTGAGATCGATCCTGACCACAAAATCCACATAGACCGCAACAACTTCAATGACAGCCGTACTGCGGAGCCTAATGGGAAGCCGGCAGTCAAGGTGTCCAACTACTGGCTGTTTGTAACGCAATGGATTAGTCAGGCGCTGGCCTGGTGGGCAGTGTAGGAAGCTGCGTCGGGTTCCAGGCAATTCTGAGATGATTCGGGCTGGGAAACCGCGGCAGGCGGGAGTGTGAAAGGACAGAACGCATGGCAGAGAATGGGAGTCTTCTTGGCAGCGGCGCTGGGATGGTGGCGCGCAATAAGCGCTACATCTTCTGGTTCTATGTGTTGAACCTGCTGCTCGGCGGCTTCGGCACGGTTGCGTTCTTTGTTCAGTCAGGGACTTTGCTTGACCAGAGTTTGTACTCGAACCGACTGGTACACGGTTTCGACCTGCCCGTACTGTTCGAAATGCTTGCCCGACCGGAATTTGGACCAAGTGCATCTTCGGCAATGTCCGCGGTATTTTTCTCGGCTGTTTTTTTTCTGCTGACTGCGCTGTTTCTCCCCGGGGTTTTTCAAGGATACGGCTCGAACTACCGGCTGCTGGGAGAGGAGTTCTCTCGCTCTGGCGCGCTGCAGGGGTACGCGGGGCAACACCGCCTTCCAGGCGATGAATTTTTCCGGGCTTGTGGCCGGAATTTGTGGCGGTTTATTCGCGTGGTAATAGTTA
>Ga0209488_10001346_pt1 | contig 20920 bp, 12 predicted proteins | sample Rivendell_Oct201_8_FD_188349 | JGI IMG/M metagenome (GOLD analysis project Ga0209488, IMG submission 188349) | Vadose zone soil microbial communities from the Eel River Critical Zone Observatory, Northern California, USA -... | ecosystem: Environmental > Terrestrial > Soil > Vadose zone >...
CGAGCGACTTCAACCTCAATGACGGCACCACCGCGCTCACCATCAACGGGCTCGTGCACGTGCCGGGGACGCTGACGCTCAACGCCGGCAGCATCACCGAGACGGGTGTCGGCACGGTCACGGCGGGCACCTTGACCGGCGGTTCGAGCGGCGGAACGACGCTCGGCAACGGCAACCAGATCGCCGCGCTCGCCGCCTTCACCAACAGCGGTGGCGGCGGGTTCAGCCTGACCGACGCGCAGTCGCTCAACGTCGCCGGTCCGGTCAATGCCGGGAGCGGCGATCTGACGCTCCGCGTCACCAACGGCAATCTCGGCATTGCCGCCAATCTCACGGCCGGCGGCATGCAGGCGCTGCTGGCGAGCGACATGGTCACGCTGGGCGGAAGCTTGACCTTCACGGCGGGCACGAGGGTGCTGATCGGGCCCACCGGCGTCGCGCAGACCGGGACCGCCAGCTTCGTGACGCCGCTCGTCGTGATCGATACGACAGGCGCGCCCTTGGCCGCGCTCGAGGCCGTCAACGGGGCGACCGCGGCCTCGATGATCTCGAGCTTCCATCCGGGCGGTGCCAACGGCAACATAGCGCTAACGAGTTTCTCCGCGCCGAACGCGTCGGTGCTGCTGGCGGCCAATCGCGGCCACATCACCGTCAGCTCGATCAATGCGCGAAACCTCGCCGTGTTCGGCGAGAGCGGCGGATCGCAGATCTTCGGAACCGTCGACAACGTCGGCGGACCGACCGCGGCCCAGCTCGTCGACAAGAGCGGGCGGTCCGAGAACCAATACCGGTTCAACGGCTGCGCCATCGGCTCGATCACCTGCACGGTGCTGCCGGCCATCGTTCCGGTGAAGCCGGCGCTGGTCAACAGCGTCAGCATCCTGCCGCAGCAGCAGCAATTCACCGACCCGACGGTCAACCTGCTCAATGTCGGCGACGAGGACCTGTTCTGAGCGAAGGCACGCGGGGCCAAGACGATCACACGTGGAGGATGACGGTGCGTAGCAAGCAAATGGCGAGGCTCCTCACGGGACTGGCGCTGGTCGCACTCGGCGGATGCGGCAGCCTGCCGCCCAACGCCCTCGTGTCGGACACGGCGTCGGCCACCGCCCAGGCGGGAACCGCGGTCGGCAAGAACCAGGTCGGCGAGGCTTGCGAATACCGGCCCAGCAGCCTGCGCGACGTCGACCTCGATGCCGGCCGCGCCTTCGGCGTGTGGTGCGGCACCTGGCGCCAACCCAGCGGGCGCATCTTCGAGGCGACCGAGAAGCGCGACGGCACCGCACCGCTGCGGCAGCTCGCGACCGCGAGCCTGTGGCGCTCCTACCTCGACCAGCGCGCCACCTGCACGGCGCCAGCCAGCACCAGCATCCTCGACAACGTCCCCGCCGTGCTCATGCAGTGCACCGAGCGCAACGGCGGCTGGCCGCATGTCGCCATCGCCGCCACCTACGGCGGCAAGACCTTCATGACCGACGGCGTGCCCTCGGCGGTGCCGGCCATCGAGGCGACGGTGGCGAGCCTCGCCGGACACCCGCTCGCGGAGTCGGCGACGTCGCGCTCCGCCGCCGGCAAGCTCGTCGACCAGCGCCTGACGACGCAGCCCTTCGGCAGCGGCGACCTCGACCGCTATTACGGGCTGATGCGGCTCGGCGACAGCAAGAACGGCATCGACGATTTCGCCGGCGCCGAGGACGCCTTCCGCGACGCGCTCGCCGTGCAGCAGAAGATCCTCGGGCCGTCCAACCCCGGCCTCGCCATGCCGCTCATGCATCTGGCGCTGCAGCTCAGCAACCAGCAGCATTTCCCCGAGGCGAGCGCGCTCTTCGCCCGCGCGCGCCTGCTCGCCGCCGACTCGGACCCGCTGGTCGCGGCGCGGCTCGACTACTACCTCGCCATGCACGCGCTCAACCAAGGCCAGGCGGCGCAGGCCAAGACGCTGGCCGACCAGGCCGAAAGGGAGTTCGCCGCCTTCGTGCCGCCGGGTATCGAGGAAGCGGCGCGGCGCGGCAGCCCCGTCGCGTCCGCGGCGTCCGGCGCCGCGCGGAACGCGGCGCTCGGCGCCATCCAGCCGCTCGTCGTCGATCCCCAGGCCGAGATGGGCATTCGCGGCCTGGCCGCGGTGTGGCGGCTCAAATCGACCATGGCCTATAGCAGCGGCGGCTATGGCGAGGCGCGCAAGGTGGCCGACCAGGCGCGCGCGCTGCTCAACGTCAGCGGCTTCAACCCGCCCGGCACGGTGCCGCGCGTCATCCGCGTCGCCGCGCTGAGCGACGCCGCCATCGGCGATCTGCCGGCGGCGGAGCGCGGCCTCAAGGAATGCGCGGTGCTCTTCGACCAGGTGACGCCCAGCGAGAAGCCCGAGGCGCTTTGCCTCTTCCATGCCGGGCGCGTGGCGCAGGAGCGCGGCAATGTCGACGAGGCGCTCGAGCATTTCCGCGCCGGCGCCAAGATGGCGCGCGAGCGCCATTTCGACCTGTCGGAAAACCTGGTGATGCCGTTCCTCGAGACGCTCTTCGCGCAGGCCGAGCGCGATCCGGCCAAGGCGCCCGCCGCCTATGCCGAGATGTTCGAGGCGGCGCAGCTCGTCCAGGGCAGCCTCACCGCGCGCTTCATCAGCAAGGCCGCGGCGCGGCTGGCGTCCGGCGACGCGCGTGCCGCCGTGGCGCTGCGCCAATTGCAGGACGCCGATCTCACCCTCGACACGCTCAAGCTCGAGCGCGACGCCGAGACGCAGAAGCCGGCATCGCTGCAGGACGCCAAGAAGCTGGCGCAGATCGACGGGGCAATGGCTGCGGCCGAGGTCAAGCGCAACGCCGCCGAAGCCGCGGCCCAGGCGGCGGCGCCCGGCTATGCGCAGCTCATCCAGGCCGAAGCCTCGACCAAGCTGGTGATCGAGCTGCTGCAGAGCAACGAGGGCTTCCTCACCATCCAGCTCGGTCAGAAGTCGAGCTTCGGCTTCTTCGCCACGCGCCAGGGCATCACCGCGTTCCGCGTCCCCCTCACCCTCGAGAGCGCGTCGCAAGCCGTCAATCACCTGCGCAAGACGGCGCAGGTCGATATCAGCGACCGCGGCGACGTCACTATCCCCGCCTTCGATGTTGCCGCCGCGCATCGCCTTTACCAGGATCTGTTTGCGCCGGTGGCGGCGAAGCTCGGCGGCATCAACCGCATCGTCATCTCCAGCAACGGCCCGCTCTTGAGCCTGCCCTTCGAGATGCTGGTCACGGACGCGACGCCGGCGGTCGGCAACGGCGACTATCGCGGCGTGCCGTTCCTGCTGAAGCGCTTCGCGCTGAGCTATGTCCCGGCGCCGCAGACCTTCGTGCTGCTGCGCCAGATCGCGTCGGCCTCCGCCGCGCCCGAGCCCTATATCGGCTTCGGCGACTTCCGCAAGCCGACGCGGGCGCAGTTCGCCGCCGCCTTCCCGCGCGAGCGCTGCCAGACCGACCTCGACGCGCTGGCGCAGCTCAGGGACCTGCCGGGCACGCGGCAGGAGATCCTCGACGTCGCCAAGATGCTGACGGTGAAGCCGCAGGACGTCGTGCTCGGCGACAAATTCACCAAGGCCACCGTCAACGGCACCGACTTGAAGCGCTACCGCGTGGTGCATCTCGCGACGCACGCCTTCCTGCCGACCGAGCTGCGCTGCCTGTCGCAGCCGTCGATCCTGATGTCGGCCCCGGCGCAGGCCGAGAGCGCCAAGGACGCCTTCCTCGCCAGCGACGAAGTGCAGGAGCTGAAGATGGATGCCGACCTCGTCATCGTCTCCGCCTGCAACACCGCCGGTCCCGGCGGCGCCGCCGGCGAGAGCCTCTCCGGCCTCGCCCGCGCTTTCTTCTTCGCGGGGACGCGCGGGCTCCTGGTGACACACTGGTCGGTCGACGACGATTCTGCGGAGTTCATCACCACCCGCGCCATGCTCGGCATGAAGCCCGGCGCCTCGCGCAAGGACACGACGCTTGCCTTGCGCCAGGCGAAGCTCGATCGCCTGATGACCGCGGGCTCGCCCGGCGGGCCGTCGCTCGTTTTCTCGCATCCCTTCGCCTGGGCGCCGTTCGTGCTCATCGGCGACGGGCTGCGCATCGCCCCGGCGACGGCACAAGAAAGCGCGCCGGCGACAAAGGCTGGCGGCTGACCGAGAAGGACAATCGGCGCCGGGAACCGCGGATCATCCGCCACGTTTATTGAACGAGGATCGGGCGGCCTTGAGTTGCCGCTGACGCCCGAGAGGCGCGACCGGCTCGCTGTCGAGCATTTGGCGAGTATTTGATCATTACTCGCCAAGGCGCTGCGCCGAATTTGGCCGGCGCCAAAACTAAATTTACCTTCCGCCCCTAGCCTGCACCTGCGACCGACCCGAACCTTTACGTGGCGTCGCCCCATTTTCCAACGCTGGTGTGGCTATGCAACGACTCCTCCTGCCCCGCCTGGGCCTTCTCATCGCGGCCGCGCTCCTGCCGGCTTGCGCCCCGCAGCGCCCGAGCGACAGCGTCGTGACGACACGGCCGTTTGCGGCAAAGCCGCTGCTGCGCCTGGCGAGCTATGAGCCGGGCAGCAAGGTCGACATCGTCACGCAACTGGAGGCCGAGCCGGCGGACGCGCGCCGCGGCCTGAGCCCCAACGATCAGGTCGCGAAGGTCACGGCGCTGTGGCACGCTGTCAAGGTCGGCGCGGTCGGGCGTCCCGTCGAATGGTCCAATGTCGACACCGGAAGCCACGGTTTCGCCGAGATCATGCGCGACGTGCCGATCCCCGACAGCGACCGGCTCTGCCGTGAATACCGCGAGGCCTTCGTGATCGGCGGTCGCAGCGAGAGCGATGTAGGCCAAGCCTGCCAGCTCCGCGACGGCAGCTGGTGGAAGATCCAGGGCTGATCGCCGCGGCCTTCCCCGGCTCAGCCGCCGGGGACCACGCTCTGAAAATGCGGCGGCCCCACCGCCAGCAGGCAGTCGTCCAGCGGTGAGCGCGCGGGGTCCGCGAGGAAGCGGCCGACGATGACGCCGGCGCAGGCATGGGCGGCCAGCACGCCGTGGCCGATGCCGCGAAAATCGAGCCTGACCGCACGCGGCAAGTCCTTGGCCGCGAACTTGGCCCAGGCCGCCGGCGTCACCGGGTCGAGCTCTCCCGACAGCAGCAGGATCGGCACGTCGCTCGTAGCAGCGCGACGCTCCTCCGCGGCCGCCTGCCCGACCGGCCAGGACGGGCACGCCGCCAGTGGCAGCGTCGACAGCGCGAAATTGCGATAGAGCGGCAGCTCCGTCGCCGCCTGATCGACCGCGGCGCGGCGGTTGAAGGGAAACTCGTCGTGGCACTCGACCGAGAGAAACAGGCCGTGGCTCACCGAGGCCGAGACATAGTTTTCGAGCGCGGCGCGCGCCAGGCTGGACAGCGGCCGCGTATCCGAGGCCGCGAGCGCGGCAATGATCGCCGGCAGCTCGCCGATGCGCCGCCAGTCGTAGAAGGCATAGAATAGCGCATCGATCAGCCTGCCGTCGTCGAGCCGCGCCACGAGCGGCGGCCCGCCGCGCGGATCGGGCAGTTCGACCCGCAATGGCGTCACCGCGGCCTGGCGTACGGCTTGCTCGAACCGCTTGGCGATGCCGGGAAAAGCAGCGTGGCACGCCTTGTCGTCGTCGCATTCGCGGAACAGCGCGGCGAAGACCTGCGCCGCGGCGGGCCCGCTCTCGACATAGGCGGCGACATTGGGCGGATATACGGAATCGAGCACGACGGCGCGCGTGCCCTCGCGCCAGCGGTCGACAAAGCGCAGCGCGACGCGCGTGCCATAGGAGGTCGCCAGCAGGTTCCACGAGTGGTAGCCGAGCTGCGCGATGAGGCTGTGCGCATCATCGACGATAGCGCCGGTGTTGTAGCTGGCGAGGTCGATGCCGGCGGCAGCCAGCCGCTCGCGGCAGCGCTGCGCGGCTCCCGACCAGATGGCATTGGCGAGGTCGAGGCTCAGCGGCTCGACGAACACGCGATAGGCGGCGTCCGCCAGCTCAGGGCAATTCATGGACGGCTCGGACAAGCCGACGCCGCGGGCATCGAAGACGACGAGATCGCGCTTGCGCAGCCAGTCGGCACGCGCGATCCAGTCCCACCAATAGCCGATCGAGGCGGCGTCGATCTGCGCCGGCGCGCCCGGACCGCCGGCGAGGTAGATCACCGGGTCGTCGGCGCCACCGGCATCGCCGCGGAACACGACGAAGCGCAGATGCAGCGGCCGCGATTGCGCCGCGCTCCACCGCTCGGGCACGGTAAGGATGCCGCAGCGCGCGCTGCGCCCGGTCGGCGTGGCAAACCAGCAGGCGACATCGGCGATGGCGGCTCGGGTGCCGACGCTCGGCGGTGCCGGCGCCAGACCGGTTGCGACCACCGGCGTGACGCCGCGGCCCTCCATCGCCTTGGGCTCGCCCGGCGTGGCGCGGAACCACAGCAGAAATCCCAGCACAGCCAAGCCGGCGATGCCACCGCCGACGGCACCCCAGGCAAGGGGACGGCGCCACATCAGCTGGGCTTTCGCCGCGCTCTCGCTGCGACAGCGCCGTTCAACCAGCCCGAACCACAGCCCGTCATACTATTGCCCGTCGGTCGGGGCACCCACGTCGCCGCAACCGCGGCTCACATTCTTCTCTTCTCGTTCGGCCTGTCGTCACTGGCCGATATTGACCACCTGCACGCGTCGATTGGCGGGGCTGGCCGGGTCGGAGGCGCTGATTGGCATGGTCTGGCCGCGGCCGATCGCTTCCAGGCGATTGCGCGGCACGCCATAGGCGGTGACCAGATAGTCCTTGACCGCCTGGGCCCGCCGCTTTGACAGGTTCAGGTTGTAGTCCGGCCGGCCGACACTGTCGGTATGCCCTTCGACCAGGAAATGAAATTTCGACAGCTGCTCCGACTGCATGGCCTCGGCGAGCTGCTTTACCTGCACCTTGGCGTCCTCGGTGAGCTCGGCCGAGTTCGTCTTGAACTTGATGTCGAGCCCGACCGCCGGCATCTGCGCCGTGGCCGCCGGCTGCGAGGTCAGCAGGTGCAGCCCGCGGAAACGCAGCGGCGGCGTTCCCGCCGGTGGGGTCAGCTGCTGGATGATCTGGTCGGACGATGCCTTGCTATCGGCCGGCTGAGTGGCCGCCTGCTTTTGGGCCGGCTTGGCGTCCTCCGCCCGCGTCATGGCTGGGCTGGCGGCGAATGCGAGTGCCACCACGGCCGGCAACACGAAGCCCTTCATTGGATGAACCCTCCCTGAAACGCAAGTCCTGGCGTCACATAGATCTACCTGGACGTCAATATATTTGCCAGTAATTCGCGGAAGGGGAAAGCAATTTGTCGGCGCCGCAGTGACGCGGATCACAGCCCGCGCTCGCCTATTCTGCACGCCGACGCCCGTCTAGCGCGGGACCGTGTTGAACATCGTGTAGGTCGCGACAAGACGCCGGCCGCCCGGATCGGCCGCGGCGGCCCTAAGCTCCTGCGCCAGCGCCGACAGGTAGAGTTCGGCGCTTTCCTGCTCGTCGACCCGCGCCTTCTTGAACAGCGGCTTGGGCGACGCGATGGCGACGATGAGGTTGGGGCCGTAAGGCCCCTCGATCTGATAGACACGCTCGCCGGCCTTGCCGCCTTCGCTCGGCGTTCCCAGCGTGATGACCTGGCCGGCCTTCATCCGGTTGTCGGGATGCAACTGCATCGGCAGCATGTGCACGACGTTGCCCTCGTTGTCGAGATAGTCGACATAGAGGTATCCGTTATAGGCCGCGGTCCCGCCGGCGTTGACGATGAGAGTGTCGCCACCCTTGTAGACCAGGTCGGGATTGTTGAACTGGAGGCGCGGCGCCGGTAAGGCGCTGGACGGCGCCGCAGTCTCGTTGATGAGCTTGACCAGCTTGCAATGCGATAGGGGATAGATGCCGACGCCGCTGGCGTCGATGCTCCCGACATTGGCGACACTGCTCGTCGCTGTCCGCAGACTGCCCAGCTCGTCGTTGCTCGAGACGAAGCCGGTGAGCCGCACATCCTGCTCGCCGATCAGGCTAGGCTTGACCTCGGCGCACTGAAAGCTGGCGACGGCGCGACTGACCTGATCGGCGAGCTCTGCCGGGTTCACCGCGCGCGGCGGAAGGACGATCGCTACCTGCGGCGGCGACGACAGGGCGGGCGGCGATGAAGGTGTCGTCACCGACGGCGGCGCCAGCTCCGGCGCAGGAATGGGTGGCGCCGGCGTGACCCGGTTGGCGATCTCCGGACCGGTGGATGGGCGCGACGGGAACAACAGGAAGTACGCGGCGCCCAGCAGCACGACCACGGCGAAGGAGACCGCCGCCACGGTGATGACGAGCGCGCTCGCGCCTTGGCGGCCGCCGGACGCCGCGCGGTCCCCCGGCGCCGCCTTCGGCCGCGCCGCGCCACCGCCCAGGCGCGCCGTACCCGCGCCGGCGCCGACGAGCTGCTGCATCGATTGCGGACGGTCCTCCGGCTTCGGCTGCAGCATGGCCGCGATGTCGCCGCGCAGCTCGGCGGGAAGCTTGGAGAGGTCCGGCACCTTCTGCCGCGCTTCGAACACCGAGCTCAGCGAACTCCCCATGTCGAGCTTGCCGCCGAAGCCGATGGCGGCGCTCGCCAGCACCAGGCCGAGGCTATAGATGTCCGAGCGCGCATCGACCTTGCCGCCATACATGCCCGCCTGCTCGGGCGAGGCGTAGGAGTATTTGCCGGCGAAATCGCCGCCGATGATGGTCTTCTCGCCCGTCGCGGTCGACTTGGCGATGCCGAAATCGATGATCTTGGCGTTCTCGATGCGGCCACCGGGAAGGATGACGTTGTCCGGCGAGATGTCGCGGTGATAGATGCCCTTCTCATGCGCCGCGGCGAGGCCGAGCGCGAGGCGATCGCGCAGCGCTCCCACCTCGGCGGGCGTGAAGCGGCGTTCCTTGAGTACCGCCGCCAGCGACGGTCCATCGGCGAACTCCATCACCAAGTAGCGCCGGCCGTGCTCGTCGAGCATGAGGCCTTGATACTCGACGACCGCGTCGTTCTTGACCGTGCGCAGCGTGCGCGCTTCCTGATTCAAGAGCGCGATGACCTGCGGATCCTCCGACAGCTCGGAGAGGATGATCTTGATGGCGTGTTCGCTCTCCAGCACGACGTGGCGCGCGCGGTAGACCGCGCCCATGCCGCCCTTGGCCAGGAACGCCTCGATGCGATAGGTGTGGCCGAGCACGTCGCCGACCTGGACCGGCGCCGGCGCCGCGCGCCGGGCGACGCCGAACTCGCCCTGCCCGGCATCGCCGGTCGGCGTCACCGGCGTAACGGGCGTCGCGGAAACGCGCGTCGAATCGGCGCCGCCGCTCTGCGAACCGGTGGTGTTCCCGGCGACGCGGGTGCGATCGTCAGCCATGGCTCTCCGCCGTCGCCAGGAGCTGGACGCCCACCACCGTCACATTGTCGGTCGCGCCGCGATCGAGCGCGGCGTCGACCAGCATCTCGACGGAGATTGCGATCGGCCGGTCGCCGCCGAGCAGCGCGGCGATCTCGCGGTCTTCGAGCATCTTGGTCAGGCCGTCGCTGCACAGCAGGAAGATGTCGTCGCGGCGCAGGCGATCCTGGACCATGTCGACGGCGAGCTTGTCATGGGCGCCGACGGCGCGGGTCACGACGTTCGCGTGCGGATGCGTGCGCGCCTGCTCCGGCGTCAGCGTGCCCTGATCGACCAGCTCCTGCACCTCGCTGTGGTCGCGGCTGATCTGGTGCAGCCGGTAGTCGCGCAGCACATAGAGCCGGCTGTCGCCGGCCCAGGCGCAGGCGAAATGCTGGCCGAAGACGAGCAGCGCGACGACGGTGCTGGCGCTCAAGCGCTCGCCACCCTGCGCCGCTGCCTCCTCCTGAAGCTGCCCGTTGACGGATTTGAGCTGGTCGCAGACCTCGGCGAGGAAGGCCGCGGCGGCGGCGGGCGGGCGGACGCGGCCCAGCGCCTCGACGACGAGGCGGCTGGCGCGGTCGCCTTGGCTGGCACCGCCGACGCCATCGGCCACCGCCCAAAGGCCGAGATCCGGACGCTCGAGGAACGCATCCTCGTTGACCTTGCGCACCTTGCCGACATGCGTGACGGCGGCGGAGGCGAGGCGGAAGCCGGGCGGCGCTGATGGCTTCGGCGCGACGGAATGCCTTACCGTGTCTTCCATCCCCACTGCTCCCATCTCCCGTCGAGGAGCGCTGCGAAGCGCTCCACGGACGGCAAACCTTCGGCGAAAACGAGAGACGGCTTGAAGCGGTCGGAACCGCTGGTCCACCACAGCGTGTAACGCGACGCGAGCAGGCCAAGCACGCCGTCAATGGCCCCGGCCGCCGCTTCGGCGCCGCTGGCATCGCCGAGCTCGACCGAGACGGCCCGGTCGGTGCGGAAGGACGCGCCGTCCGGATGTTCCGGCGACGGCGCCGCGATCGCCTCCGCCTCCTGATCGATGCGGTCGAGATCGGCATCCTCCTCGAGCGCGGAGAGTGCGAGCTGCTCGACCTCGTCGAACCAGGCGGCGGCGGTGAGCATCGCCTTGGCCGGCGCCGCGGTGTCGGCGAGCGCGACGGCGAGCGTCAGCGGGAAATAACGGCCGACGCGGTCGACGCTCGGCATCATCACGCCGAGCATCGGCATTTGGCCGCACACGCCCGACGACAGCAGGAAGCGCCAGATCGGCGCGGTCAGGTAGCTGTCGAGCCAGTCCTCGCCGAGCTGTTCCGCGCTCATGGCGATGGCATCCTGCAGCCAGCCGTCCCACGGGTCGGTGAAGTCGCGCGTCAGGCGCCGGGTGACGAAATCGCCGCGTGCCGGCAATTTGCCGAAGAAGCCGAGCCGCGGAGCGAGCGCCACCTCGTTCATAGCCGAGCAGGGCAGCGGAAATCGTGGAGCTCGGTCATTGTGAGGGGGTTGTTGACGCTGTTCGCCCGCACCTCATAGACGGCGGTGCGACCGCCGACCGAGAACCTCACCTGGAGCCGGTCGGATAGCGATGTCTTCTGCACCTGCGCCTCGTCGAAGAGGCGGAACAGCGACCATGGCCCCGACTTGGTGATGCTCGAGGCCTGTCCCGAGGCCGCCGGCGAGAAGGCAACGCGGCCGCGTTCGGTGCCGCCGGTCCCCGGCCACTGCACGAGCGTCAGCCGCGGCGGGCCGTGGGCGTAGCTCACTTCCTGGCCGTTGATGTCGATCAGCACCTGCGTCACTTCGGCATCGAGCGAGACCGGTAGCAGCTCGAACTTGACAGCGGGCGCGGCGCCACCGCCGAAGAAGCCGTCGCGGATCGCCGCGGCGCGCTGGAACTGCGTCAGCACGTCTTGGGAGATGCCGAGTTCGATGTTATCGACCTTCTGCCAGCGCCACGGCAGATGTGAGGTGTCGACGAAGGGCTTGAGGTTGGTCTTGAAGAACGCGTCAATGAGGCCGTTGGGCGCGAACAGCTTGGCGAAATCATCGAGGGTGACGTCGGTCTGGCTGCCGCGGACGATCGGATAGCGGTTGTCGAGCGCGCGCTGACAGAAAGGCAGCACCTTCGCCTGCCAGTCATCGTTGATCTGCACGCGCGCGCCGCCAACCGCGGTGGTGGAGGCGCCGCGCGCGATGCTGGTGACCATCGCGGCCAGCGGCGGTGGAAGGCGCGTTGCGTCGGTCGCCAGCTTCTGCACCGCGCCGCCGTCGGCGCGGGCAACCAGGTCCTGGCCCGGCTGACCCATCCGGTTGAGCTGCAGGTAGACCTCGTTGAGGCCGCGGATGAGATCGTCGATCGGTGCCGGCCCCTGCCCGCCCAATCCGACGAATTCGTGCAACCGCCGGAAATGATCGTCCACCGCCTGCCCGTAGCTGGGGATGGCGGGAACAGCGCTCTGGCCGACGATGCCGGCGAGCTTGTTGGCGGCACCGCTCGCCGCCGCCGTCGCGCCCTGGACCGCCGCCGCGGCCTTGTCGCCGAGCCCACCGCCGATGTCGGGAGCGCGGCTCAGCTGCGTCTCCTTTGCCGCCGAGGTCAGCAGCAGCTTCAGCGGCGAGGTCGGCGCAGAGAGGATGTTCACCACTTCGGCGGCGTTCTGCATGCCGCGGAAGGGCACGACCGCGATGTCCGCGAGCAGCCCGTCCCATTGCGCGATGTAGTCGTTGGTGTAGAGCTGGGCGATGTCGCGCTGCAGGCCGGATGAGATAGTCGCCTCGCCGCCCTTCGGCGCGGCGTCACCGAGCACCCAGCTCTCGCGCGCCACGTCGCGCGCCACGCTGGCGAGCCCGGGCATGAACACCTTGTAGAAGCCCTCATAGGTGTAGAGCCCGGGAATGCCATCCGACAGCAGCTTGCCGGAGTTGCGCACGAAGACGCGGTCGGCGGCGGGACCGGCATTGGCGGCGATGCGCCACTCCGGCAGCTTCCGCGCTGCGGCGCTTTGCTTCATCGTATTGTAGGCGCGGCTCGCCAGCGGCGACTGGAGCAGGGCGCGTCGCGCCGTGTCGATGACGCTGCCGTCGAGACCGATCGGCTGCAGCTGCGCTTCGAGCAAGGCGTTGAGGTGAGCGGTGAGCTCGTTGCGCACATCGTCCTTGTCTGGGCCGGGGAGCTGCGCCTTCCAGTCGAAATCCATCCAGGCACGGATGAGATCCTTGTCCAGCGGCCCCGCCCCGCCCAGCATCAGATAGGTCTTGAGCGCTTCGTGGACGTAATCCGGCTTCTCGAGATTGCCGCGGATCTGTGCGCCCAAGCGAACCAGCAGCCGCGGCAGGAAGATGGTGTTGAGCGCGCGGCGGTAGGCGAGGATCTCCTGCGAGCCGAGCTTGTCGCCCTGATAGAGGCCGAAGCTCACCGACCACGGCACGCTCTCGGACCGCGCGTCATAGCCGGCGGGCATGGCACGCAGGAAGCGCAGTGCCGGCAGCACGCGCAGCACGTCGCCGTCGTTCACCTGCGGCGTCGCCACGGGCGCCACCGCCTGCGCATATTGCGCCAGCTGGCCGTCGACCTCGGCGATGAGGCTGCGATTGCCGAAATAGCTCACCGTCCACGCCGCGATAGCGGCGACGAAGACGGCGGCCGCGGCGGCAAAGACGCCCTGGCGCAGCAGCGCCTGGCGGCGCTCCAGCTTGGCATCGGCGCCGGCGACGCTCGCTTCGGCGAAGACGACGCCGCGCATCAGCCGCGTCAGGAAATAGCCGCGGCCGGCGCCGCTGAACGCCGACAGCCGCTGGCGGTCGAGGCCGAAGGTCGCGGCGACGCCGGCCATGATGCGGTCGATCGGCGTGCCTTCCTGCGTGCCGCTGGTGAAATAGACGCCGCGCAGCAGCGGCCGCCCCTCATAGCGGTTGGGCATGAAGATCTCGTCGAGGAACTCCTTCACCAGCTCCTTGAGCGAGGCCACCTGCGCCGGGAAGCCATAGATCAGCGCGCGCTTGTTGAGGTCCGTCTCCTGCTGGACGCGCGCCAGCTGCCGCTCGTGCAGGCGCTGCACCACCGCGTCGTAGCCGGAGGTGAAGCCGACCACGGCGGGCGGCTCGTCATCGCTGCCGCGATCCATCGGCAGCGTCATGCCCCAGACCTGCTCGCGCTCCTCGCGGCTCAGATCGTCGAAATACTCGACGAAGCCGGCGATCAGGTCAGCCTTGGTGAGGAGGACATAGACCGGGAAGCGGATGCCGAACTCCTCGCCGAGCTCACGCAGCCGCTGGCGTATGGCGCGCGCATGCGCCAAGCGTTCGCCGCTCGACAGTCCGACGACATCGGCGATGCTGATGGCGACCAGCGCACCGTTGATCGGCTGGCGCGGGCGAAATTTCTTGAGGAGGCCGAGGAAGCCCTTCCATCCCGCCTGATCGGAGGCGGCGTGGCTGTCCTGCGTCGTGTAGCGGCCGGCCGTGTCGAGCAGCACCGCCTCGTCGGTGAGCCACCAGTCGCAATTGCGCGTGCCGCCGACGCCCTTGACGGGATCCTTGCCGTATTTCGCCGCCAGCGGGAAGTTGAGCCCGGAGTTCTGCAGCGCCGTGGTCTTACCCGAGCCGGGCGGGCCGATCAGCATGTACCAGGGCAGCTGATAGAGGTAGCGACCGCGACCCTTGCCGCCGGCGCCCTTCTTAAGCAGACCCAGCGACTCCTCGAGCCGCTTGCGCAGCAGCGCGATCTCTTCGCCCGCCTCGGGCCCCGCAGCATCCTTCGCCTGGGTCAGGGCCTGCGCCATCTGGTCGTTGGTGCGCGCGTCCTTGACCCGCGAGAAGATGTTGATGAGGCCCCAGACGAACACGATCGCCATCACCACGATGAGGCGCACCATCTCGCTCTCGAGCGGGCGCATGTCGGCGACGGCGATGAGCGGACCGATGAACCAGACGATCAGCGACAGCGCGATCGCGCCGATCAGCGTGACGAACCACTTCGCGGTGAGAATGCCGAGAACCCGCTTCATTGCGCGCTCTCCTGCCGGTTCAGGACGACTTCGATTCGCCGGTTGGCGGCGCGTCCTTCCGGCGTGGCATTGGAGGCGACGGGATCGCCATCGGCGCGGCCTTCAGCGGCGACATCGCGGCGCTGCTTCATGTCGCGGCGCAGCTGATCGCGCACCGTCTCGGCCCGCGCCACCGAGAGCTGGTAGTTGGAGGGAAAGCGCAGCGAGCGGATCGGCACGTTGTCGGTATGGCCGACCACCAGCACGGAACCGGGCTCGCTCTCGAGCGCAGCGGCGACGCGATCGATCAGCGGCACGTATCGGTCGTTGATGGTGGCCGTGCCCGAGGCGAACAGATCGCTGCCGCGCACGCGCACGGTTGCCGTCTGCATCGTCGTCGCCACCGTCACCAGCCCGTCGCGGATCTCCGGCGCGAGAAATGCGCTGAGGCGCTGCCGCAGATCGTCGCGCTGCACCGGCGGCGGCGCCGGCGCGGCGACGGCGAGCGCCACCGGCCCGACCGGCGGCAGGATGGCGAAGCGGTCGAAGACGCGGTCGGACATGCCGTTCAGCATGTAGCTCAAGACGACGAAGACGAGCGTGAGCATGGCAGCGACGCCGAGACCGACCACCCAGGTCGGCAACACCGAGCTCAGCGGGCGATGCGGCGCCTCGAGGCCGCGCCATTGCGGCGACAGCGTGCGGTCGAAATCGCCGCGGATTTGGCGCAGCAGATTGTAGAGACCCTCGCGCACGCGGCTCAGCTCGGACGCGCCGCGCTGCGCCACGCGCAAGCGCCCCTCGAAGCCGAGCGACAAACAGAGATACATGAGCTCGAGCACATCGCCGTAGCGCCCGGGCTCGCGCTCGAAATGAGTGAGAAACTCGAAGAAGCGCTCACCGCCAGCAACATCGTTGTGGAACACGCTGCACATGCTTTGCCGGGCCCATTGCGCGCCGCTGCCCCAGGGCGTGTTGGTGATGACGTCGTCGATGGTGGCGCAGATGGCGTAGTGGCCGCCGCGCAGCGCCTCACGCGGCAGGCTGGCGCCGGAGACGCGCTGCTCGAAGGCGCGGATTTCCTGGACGACGCGCTCGCGCAGGGCATCGACATTGGCCAGCGACGCGGTGCCGCGCAGGCGCACCGCCAGCGCGAGGAGCGGCGCCGCCGCGCTCACCAGCACATTGGCGCCGATGGCGGGCAGCACCGCCGGGGCGTCGCCCATGCGCGGCGCTGCACCGGGCGCGCCGGCCGGCGGCTGCCCTGGGGCGGCGGCGCGCCGGCCGCCCGGGTTCGGGCGAATCACCGTCTTTTCCGAACCGGCAGAGAAAGGATCGTCGTGGCTCATTGGCCCCTCGCCTTCCTGGATCAGCCCTTGATCGCCCAGAGCTCCATTTCCAGGCCCGGGAACTCGCCGCCGACAAAGAGGGCGAGACCGCCCGAGCCGCCGGGCTTCTGCAGCTGCTTCCACAGCGCCCCGGCGCGATCGAGCTCGAAATAGACGGTGCCGCTGTGATAGGGCAGTTGGCGCGGCGCCACCGGCAGCGGCCGCACCGCAATGCCCGGCAACGCGACATTGACGAGCTGGGCAATCTGCTCGACCGGGCCGATCTTGACTTGCGCCACGAAATTGCGGCGCAGCAGCTCGGCCTGCACCTCGGCCTTCACCGCCAGCACGAAGGCGGCATTGGTGAAGAGCGTGCGGTCCTGCACCACGGCGACGCGGACGCCGTATTGCCGCTCCTGCAGCGGGATCGGGATGGCGTTCTGCTCGAGCACCGCGCTTAAGGCCTGCCGCAGCTCGGCGATGACCGGCGCGAAGCTTTGCTGCAACTCGTCATGCTTGTAGGGCGGGAATTTCGCCGGCCGCTTCTGGCGCGAAGTGAAGGTGGCGAGCTCGCCGGCCATCTCGAGACAGGTGGCGTAGAACACTTCCGGGTGCAGCACGGCTGCTTCCGCCTGGTAATGCGCGAGCAACGGTTCGTAGCGGTTTACCACTTGCAGCAGGAGGAAATCGGCGATCTCGGCGACGCCCGTGGCGCCCGGCGCGGCGACGCGCGCCGCCACGGCCTCGCCGCGATGGTGCAGGAGGCCGTGCAGTTCGGCGAGGAAGCCCGCCAAGGGCTGTTGCGCCGTACAATTGAGGCAGGGCGCGACGTATTTGTCGTCGATCAGCACCGAGCGGTCGGCGCGCACCTCGATGATGCGCGCCACGCCCAGCGAGATGTAGCCGGCGCGCTCGGCGGTGGCGAGCGCGTAGCGCAGCCGCAGCTTGCCGACCTGGATCTGCGCTTCGGCTTCGGCGCCGGCGATGGTGTCGCTCGCCTCGTATTCGGTGGCGCTGTAGCGCGCCACCGTCTCCTCGTTGGCCGAGGTCGCCTCGACGCCGCCGGGCTGGCGTGCCGGCAGGGTCAGATAGACGATGCAGTCGCGGGTATTCTCGGGTAGTTCGAGCGGCGGGGGATGATCGGCGTCCTCGGGGATGCTGAAGGGCGTGCCGTCATCGAGGATACCGCGGCAGCTGATCATCGCGAATTTGCCGATGGCGAGGAGATCGCGGTTGATCTGGACGTCGATGACGCCCCAGGCATGCGAACGCACGCCATCGACGCGACCGCGCACGAGCTTTTCGACATAGCGGTCGAACTGCTGGAAATGCTGGGCCCGGAGGAACATCCCCTCGGACCATATGACTTTGTTATCCCAGTGCATAAAACGTCAAAGATCAAACCTCGAGATCGACCTAAAGTGGCGTGACCTCGCTCACAGGCCGCGCACCGTTTTTCACGCGTCTTGTGCGACCAGGCTCACGTCTTGGCCAAGGTCACCTGCAGCTTCTGCACCTCCGCCTTGAGCTTGGTCGTCTTGGTCGGCGGCACGTCGATCGCCGCCCGCCAGCTCGCGCGGTCGATGTCGCGGAACGACGCGGCGATGCCGATGGTCTGCGCGTTCGGCTTGAGCGGGATGGTGATCTTGCGCGTGCTGCCGGGCGCCACCGTCACTTCCTCGCGGGCTGCGAGGTCCGGCCCCAAGGTCGGCGTTTCCTTCTCGAAGAGCTGGAAGAAATCGGCCGCCTCGAACTGCGTGCCGGCGGCAAGCTGGTAGATGCGCAGGACCACCGGCGACGGACGCCCGGCGGCGTCCGGGTTGATGTCGTCGGCCGCGGTTATGGTGAGGTCGACAGTACCGGGAGACGGCGATCCAGAACAGGCCGTGATCAGCGACAGTCCCGTCCCAAGAAAAACGGCAAATGCGCGCCGCCGCGTCAACATGCTTGCCTTCCCTCCGGCGGCCGATTTCGGCCTTATCCCTTAGCCATAGGTATAACCCACAATGCCGCGAAGCGAAACGAAATACACCCGACCCGCCGCGTGCTGATGTCGCGGGCGCCGAGCCTTTCCGGTGCGGAATTGCTGGTCGCGCCCGTCGGCGGGACACGCCGGGTCAGAGCTTCTTCGCCTGCTCCTCATAGGCGTTGGCGAAGGCGCGGCCGAAGGTGCCGCGCACGTCCTCGGAGACGTCGGCGGCGATCTGCTTGTAATGCTGCTCGTAGATCTCCCAATACTTGGCCTTGCGCGCCGCCGGGAGAATGTTCTGCAGCAGCGATTGCTGCTCGAGCCGCTGCTTCAGCGGCTCGGGATCGAACTGCCGCAGCAGCGCGGCCACCGCCGCCTGCATGCCGCCCAGGAGCGCGATCTCATGGGTCTGCAGGTCCTTGAACCCTTCCTGCACCGCCTGGGCGCCGGTGAGATATCCCGGCCGGCCGCGGCTCAGCAGCGCCAGCAGCAGTTGGTTGACGTCGACGGCGAATTTCAGCGGATTGTTGTTGGCGGCGCGGATGACGGTCTGCTCGACGCGGTATTCCGACTTGATCATCGCCCGCGTCGCCAAGGCATCGCGCAAGCCCGCCGCCATCTCGCGGAAGAGCTGGCCGACCGCCGCCATGAGCTCGGCCGGGTTCTCGTCGCGCAACGCGCCCGGCTCGATCCCAGCGCCTGCGAGGAAGGCGGCGAGCAGCGCCGCGGCGTCGCCGCCAGTGGACGCCGCGCCGGCGCTCGGCCGCGCCGGAGCGGCCGGCCGCATCGCCACGGCCGGCGCAACGGCCGGCTCGGGCGGCAGCTGCGCGCGCGGGGTCGCGGCCGGCGCGGCAAACGCCGCCGGCTGAGGCAGCGCCGGGCCGGGACCGATGGCGCCGGGCATGGCGAATCCGCCAATCTCGGGCAACGCCGCGGCCGAGCCGAATCCGGCCTCGATCGGCAAGGGAGGAGCGGCAGGCCAGGCGGCGGCGCCGGACGGCGCCGCGCCCCGGCCGGGCATTTTCTCGACCACGACCGGTGGCATCGCCGCCGGCGGCGCCGGCATTGGCGGCTGGATCAGCGGCTCCGCGGCATCCGCGAGCGGGTCCCAGTTGGTGGGGATGTTGCGCGCGGCGACGGCGGGCGGCTGAAAATGGACGCGCTCCGCCGAGATGTGGTCCGCCTGGGCATATTGGTCGGCCGAGAGCTCGCCGGCCGGGGGGTTGGGATCGAGCAGCCAGTCCGGGCTTTCCGGGATGACCGGCGCGCCCGCCGGCGGCGCGGCGAAGCCCTGCATCTCGCCGGGAGAAGCGGCGAAGGGATTGCCGGAAGCGGGAAAACCGGAGGCGCCCGAGGGCTGAGCGGCGATCGGCGCCAGCGGCGATGGCGATGAGCCCTGGGCGAAGTCGAAGCCGTCGAGGCCGAAGGGATCGTCGCCCGGGCCGACCGGCAGCGGCGCTTGCGCCAGCGGTGGCGCGGCGGCGTAGGCCGGCGCCGCGTAGGCGGGCGACACGCCCTCCAGCCGGACGAGGATCTCGTATTGGCCGAGCAGCAGCTTGTCGCCGTCGGTCAGCGGCATGGACTGGCCGTTCCCCAGGGGCGCCGGCGAATCATTGACGAAGACGCCGTTGGTGCTGGTGTCGGTGACCGAGTAGCGGCCGCCCTGGAGACGGATGGCGCAGTGCTTCTTGGAGATGAGCTGGTCGGGGTCCGGCAGGGTCCAGTCGTTCTCGGGCGAGCGCCCGACGGTGATGTTCGGCGATTCGAAGCGCTGGCTCAGCGGCTGCGCCATGGGCTGCCGGCGATAGCTGATGACGGTGAGGACGAGCGACATTGGTTAACCGCGGCTCGGGTCGCGCAACACCTTCGCCGCCCGGGACATGACCAGAGGATAGCGAGCCGAAGGCTGCTTCAACCGATGATGCTGGATGAAGCAAGACGAAGTCAATCGCACCGCAAGTTCTCCGACACGCATTACTGCGGCTTGAGCCGCTGCTGCTGCAATTGGCCGCGGGCGCGCACCTCGAACAGCATGCCGCCGCTGCGGATCGTCAGCTCGAGCGCCGCCGCGGCGCGCTGGCGCTGCCGCCCGGTGCGGAGAATTTCGGCCATGCTTTCCGGCGTGATCGGCTTGCCGACCATGTAGCGGGTGCCCGGGGCGTAGGCACCCTTTTGCGCCGCCCACCATGTGGCGACGCGCTCGGGATCTGGCCAGGGCAGCTTGTCGTCGGGATCGAGCTCGACGTCGGGATCGGCGGGATCGTCGGTCGGGCCGGTCTCGACGCCCGCGGGCGGGCGGCGGTCGAGATCGAGATAGGCGAGGTCCGCGCCGGTCATCATCGCGAAGGCCTCGCCGGCGAGCCGGGTGAACTTCTGGTCGGCCATCTGCTGGATGAGCCAGGACGCGTAAGTGGGATCGCCGTAGACGCCGATTCCGGTGATGGCGGCGCGGCGCCGCTCCGGGTCGCGCCCCAGCGTCTTCAGCCAATCCTGCGCCTGCGCCGGCGGCAAGGCGCGCAGCAGCACGGCGAGCGCGCCAGCCGAGCGATGCGGCGCGCCGCCGACGATGAATTTCCACAGCGGCGCGAAGCCGCGGGGGTCGCCGAGCAGGCTCGCCGACCACGCCGCCCAGAAGCGGCAATTCTCGTCCTCGGCGGCGAGCAGCGGCGCCATCTCGCCCAGCAGATCCTTGCGCGCGAGCTCGCCCACGGCGCGACAGGCGCGCGCGCGCAAAGAGGGATGTTTGTCCGCGAGCGCCTTGGCGAGATGACCTCCCGGATTCTGCCGTGCGATCGCGCAGGCGGCGATGGCGATGCGCCGCAGCCGCGGCTCGGGCTCGGCGATGAGACCGGCGACGGCAGGCTTCGCCACCTCCCAATCGACCCAGCCCAGCGCCGAGACGACGCCGCGCAGCGGGCCGTCCTCCTTCGCGCACTCGAGCACCGCCGCCATCCTCTCCTTGCGCCCACTCTCGAGCGCCAGCACCATCGCCGCGAAATACTCGCCCGCCTCAGGATGCTTCAGCTGCTCGAGCGCCAGCGCCCAGCCATCATCGCCAGCGACGCGCAGCCCATCGATATGCGCCTCGACGCGGTCGTCGAGCCTTGCCAGATCCTTCAGCGAATAGTGCGGCGCCCGCACCGCATTGTCGCGCGTCAGCCAGAGGAAGGCTGCGTCCTCGGCGTGTTTAGCTAAAACACTTGCGAGAGTGCTCACTTGATTC
>Ga0209488_10001347_pt1 | contig 20905 bp, 19 predicted proteins | sample Rivendell_Oct201_8_FD_188349 | JGI IMG/M metagenome (GOLD analysis project Ga0209488, IMG submission 188349) | Vadose zone soil microbial communities from the Eel River Critical Zone Observatory, Northern California, USA -... | ecosystem: Environmental > Terrestrial > Soil > Vadose zone >...
GCGCGCCGGAATCGCCGGGATTTGCCAAATCCGGAAAGCCCGGCCGGCCGGAAAGCCGGAAAAGCCCGATTCACCAAGGGGCGGTAAAATTAACGGGCGGCGGCCGTTTGGCTTGGCAGACTGCCGCACCGCACCTACATTAGACGCCGGGACGCCGGTATTCCCGGGGAATGGATATTTTGCCGGAACGCCTACCTGCACCGAGGAAGCCCGGATGAATGCCAATTTACGCAATTTCGCCCTCTGGGTGATCATTGTCCTTCTGCTGCTCGCCCTCTTCACGCTGTTTCAGAATCCGAGCACGCGCTCGACCTCGCAGGACATCTCCTTCTCGGAGCTGCTCACCGAGGTCGACAAGGGCAATGTGCGCGATGTCGTCATCCAGGGTCCGGAGATCCACGGCACCTTCTCGGAGGCGCGCGGCGGACGGACCTTCAACACCTATGCGCCCAATGATCCGAGCCTGATCCAGCGGCTCTACGGCAAGGGCGTTTCCATCTCGGCGCGTCCGCAATCGGACAACGTCCCCTGGTTCGTGTCCCTGCTGGTTTCGTGGCTGCCCTTCATCGCTTTGATCGGCGTATGGATATTCCTGTCCCGGCAGATGCAGGGCGCCGGCGGAAAAGCGCTTGGCTTCGGCAAGAGCCGCGCCAAGCTTTTGACCGAGGCGCATGGGCGCGTCACCTTCGAGGACGTCGCCGGCGTCGACGAGGCCAAGCAGGATCTCCAGGAGATCGTCGAATTCCTGCGCGATCCCGGAAAATTCCAGCGGCTCGGCGGGCGCATCCCGCGCGGCGTGCTGCTGGTCGGGCCGCCCGGCACCGGCAAGACGCTGCTGGCGCGCGCGATCGCGGGCGAGGCCAATGTGCCGTTCTTCACCATTTCGGGCTCGGACTTCGTCGAGATGTTCGTCGGCGTCGGCGCGAGCCGCGTGCGCGACATGTTCGAGCAGGCCAAGAAGAACGCGCCCTGCATCATCTTCATCGACGAGATCGACGCGGTCGGCCGCCATCGCGGCGCCGGCCTCGGCGGCGGCAATGACGAGCGCGAGCAGACGCTGAACCAGCTGCTGGTCGAGATGGACGGCTTCGAGGCGAACGAGGGCATCATCCTGATCGCCGCCACCAACCGGCCGGACGTGCTCGACCCGGCGCTGCTGCGCCCGGGCCGCTTCGACCGCCAGGTCGTGGTGCCGAACCCGGACGTCGTGGGCCGCGAGCAGATCCTCAAGGTCCATGTGCGCAAGGTTCCGCTCGCGCCCGACGTCAACCTCAAGACGGTCGCCCGCGGCACCCCCGGCTTTTCGGGTGCCGACCTGATGAACCTCGTCAACGAGGCGGCCTTGATGGCGGCCCGGCGCAACAAGCGCATGGTGACCCAGATCGAGTTCGAGGACGCCAAGGACAAGGTGATGATGGGCGCCGAGCGCAAGTCGCTGGTGATGACGGAGGAGGAGAAGGCCCTCACCGCCTATCACGAGGGCGGCCACGCGCTCGTCGCGCTCAACGTCAAGGCGACCGATCCGGTCCACAAGGCGACGATCATCCCGCGCGGACGCGCGCTCGGCATGGTCATGCAGCTGCCCGAGCGCGACAAGCTCTCGATGAGCCTCGAGCAGATGACGTCGCGGCTCGCCATCATGATGGGCGGACGCGTCGCCGAGGAGCTGGTGTTCGGACGCGAGAAGGTCACCTCGGGCGCGGCTTCCGACATCGAGCAGGCGACCAAGCTCGCCCGCATGATGGTGACGCGCTGGGGTCTGTCCGATGAACTTGGTACGGTCGCCTATGGCGAGAACCAGGAAGAGGTCTTCCTCGGCTATTCGGTGTCCCGCCAGCAGAACATCTCCGAATCGACCGCGCAGAAGATCGATGCCGAGATCAAGCGCCTGGTCGCGGCCGGCTATACCGAGGCGGAGAAAATCTTGACGGAAAAGCGCGCGGAGCTCGAATTGCTGGCGAAAGGCCTGCTGGAATTCGAGACGCTTTCCGGCGACGAGATCAAGGACCTGCTCAACGGCAAGCGGCCCAACCGCGAGTCGGTGATCGAGCCGACGACGCCGCGCGGCTCGGCGGTGCCGACCTCCGGCAAGCCGCGGCCGCGTCCCGGCGGCGCCGGCGGCATGGAGCCGCAGCCGCAGGCGTGACAGAAATCCGAACGCCGACGCGTTGAGCGCCCGCCCCTGAGGCGGGCGCTTTGTTGTTGTGGCGGGGGCACCGCCTTGTTAGTGCTCCCTCTTCACTTTGCCTGCTCCGCGGATGACAGCCAGCAACCCCGACGCCGCCGCCAAGCCGGACTGGTCGCTCGCCGGTTTGCGTTTCGGCGCCGTGCTGGCGCTGCCGGTGCTGCCCGGCATGATCGCATTCGGCATCGCGGTCGGCGCGACCGCGGCGCGCAAGGGCTTCAGCCTCGTCGATTCCGTTCTGATGAACGCGCTGGTCTATGGCGGCGCCTCGCAGATGGTCGCCATGGAGGTCTGGCCGGATCGCATCACGCTCGCGAGCCTGGCGGCGCTTGCGCTCCTTACCGCGACGGTGAATGCCCGCATGCTGCTGATCGGAGCGTCGCTGCGGCCGTGGCTCGGTCCGCTGCCGTCCTGGCAGGCCTATCCGATGCTTCACCTGAGCACCGATCCGGGCTGGCTGATCGCCATGCGGTATCGCGCCGAGGGCGGCAATGACGCGGCGGTCTTCCTGGGCGCCAGCCTGCTGGTCTGGGCCGCCTGGATGGCGGCGACGACGGCCGGATATCTGATGGGCGCGCTGGTTTCCGATCCGCGTCGGATCGGGCTCGATCTGGTGATGCCGATCTTCTTCGCCGCCATGCTGGTCCCGTTGTGGCGGGGCGGGCGCCGCGCCTTCGCCTGGGGGGTCGCGGGCGCGGTGGCGCTCGCGACCGAGCATCTGGTGTCGGGTTGGTGGTTCGTCGTCACCGGAGCGATCGCCGGCAGCCTGGCCGAGGGTTTTGCCGATGAGTGAGCTCGGCGGTCCGGGCACGCTCGCCGCCATTCTGGCGATGGCGGCGGTCACCTATCCGATGCGCGCCGGCGGATTCTGGCTGATGGCGCACGTGCCCCTGACCTTACGCCTGCGGCGGATCCTGGAGGCGCTGCCCGGCGCCGTGGTGGTGGCGACGGTGTTGCCGATCCTGGTGCGCGAAGGGCTGCCCGCGGTGCTCGCGATCGCGGCGGCCGGTGCCGCCATGATGATCCGGCGAAACGATTTTCTCGCCGTGATCGCCGGCATGACGGTTGCGGCACTCGCGCGGGCGTGGCTTTCCTGAAACGAGCTTCAGCCGCGTAGCGCCGCCTTGATGGTGGCGGCGGTGGCGCCGGGCGCGCGGGCGGCCTGGATGATGCGCGCCTCCTGTTTCGTGATCTTGTCGAGCGCCGGCACCATGGCGGGGATCGTGTCGAGCGGCACCACGACGGCGCCGTGGCGGTCCGCATGGATGAGGTCGTGGCTCGTCACCGCCATGCCGTGCACGTTGACCGGGACTGCGAAATCGACGACGTGCACATAGGCGTGCGAGGGCGAGATCGATCCGGCCAGCATCTGGAAACCCGGCGGTATCATCGGGATGTCGCGGACCGATCCGTTGGTGACGGTGCCGAGGCAACCGAGCGCCTTGTGCAGGTTGGCCTGCACCTCGCCCCAGAACGCGCCATAGCCGACATGCTCGCCGTCGAGATCCTCGATCACCACGACGCTCGGCGCCGGCTGCGCCGCCACGTAGTCGAGATAGTCCAGGCGCTTGTCCATGTAGGACGCCTGCCCGAGCGGAACCGCATCCTTGGTCTTGATCGTCACCGTCTTGGCGAAGCCGACCATCGGCGGCAGGTCGGGGAACGGACAGTGGAGGTGCTTGACGGTGTAGCCGAAGCCCCGGCGCTCGGGCGCCACCATCTCCAGCAGGTTGCAGACCGTCGGGGTATCGATCGATCGCAGGAAATCGAATTGCTCTTTGGTCACCGTCGTTGTCATCGAAAAGCCCCTCCCGGGCCGGCTGCGCGCCGCGACCTATAGCAGATCGCCGGCATTGGCGAATCGGTTTCGTTTCAGGCGCGGGCGGACCCGCGCGACCAGGCAAATCCCACGATGCAGGCCATGATGGTCTGCATGACGATCAGCATCGCGACGGCTCCGGGCCAGCCGGCGGCCGCCCAGGTCAGGCCGGGCAGGAATGCGCCCACGCTGCCGCCCACATAGAAGCACGTCACGTAGAGACCGACCGCCGAGGAACGTCCGTCCTTGGCGATCATCGTGATGTAGCCGGTCGAGACCGTCTGGCACAGCATGCCGCAGGTCGCGCAAACGAACAGCCCCGCCACGATGACCGCCACCTGCGGGGCCAGCAGAAGCAGCGCGCCGCCGATCCAGACCGCGATCACGCCCAGGACGAACTTGCGGCGGCCGAAGCGCGCGATCAGCCGTCCGGTCCAGGGCGCCACCACGGTGCCGCCCAGATAGGTGACGAACAGCGCGCCGAGCAGCGTGCTGGAGAAATTGTAGGGGGGCGCCGCCAGATGGAAGCTCACATAGGTGAAGGTGGCGATGAAGTTGAACAGCGTGCCGAAGCCGACCGCATAGGTCGCGATCAGCCGCGGGTTGCGCAGGTGCCGCAGCATCTGGGCGCCCGACGCCGCAAAGCCCTCCGAGCGGACGAATTTGGTTTCGCGCGGCAGCATGAACAGGATCGCGACGGCGGCCATCAGCGTCATCGCGGCGAGGATCAGAAAGGCGTAGCGCCAGCCCATCAGGTCGGCGAGCGCGCCCGGCACCATGCGGCCGGCAAATCCGCCGATGCTCGATCCGGTGACGTAGACTCCGGCCACCCCGGCGACCTCCGAGGGCGGCCATTCGTCGCCGATATACGCAATGGTGACCGCGAAGATCGGCGGCAGGAACAGGCCCTGGACGAAGCGCCAAGCCGCGATGCTTTGAACATCCGGGGCGAAAACCAGCATCACGGTCGGGATCGAGACCGCGAACAAGGCCGCGGTGATGAGCCGCTTGCGCCCGAACACGTCAGCGATCGCGCCCGTCACGGGCGCCGTCAAGGCGACCGCCAGGGTGCTTGCGGTCATGATCGTGCTGATCTGGGCGGCCGTCGCGCCGAACTCCCGCGAGAGCTCGGGTAACAGCGCCTGCGGCGAATACAGGTTGAGGAAGGTGCAGAATCCGTTGATCGCAATGGCGAGGCGGCGGAGGTCGAAGGTCATCCGGTCAAACGCATTGGGAGTGGAGACGCATTATGCGCGAGGGGGCGGGCGAAAGCATCACGCTGTTTCAGCGCGGACCGGTCGAGCCGGACGCATGGCTCGCAATCACATCGCGTGCCGCCCTCAAGGTTCGGTCGAGGTCGCCGGAAGCGTCGACCTCGGCCCACTCGATCTTGCCGAGCGCGTAGTTTTCCTGCTGGCGGACGATCGTCGCGTCGGCGTCGGAGGCGTCACGCGTCCGCGCCGTCACGCGCGCGACCCGAACGTCGACATCGGCGGTGAGAAAGAGCCCGCAAAACGGCACGTCGCTCTCATGCGCCGCGGCCGCGATCTGGGCGCGCTCGCCGTCACGCGCGAATACGGCGTCGACGATCGCCGTATGGCCGGCGCCGATCACCCGGCGCGCCTTGTCGGCGAGAGCCGCATAGACGCGCTTCGTCGTGTCTTCCGAATAAGCGGCGGCGGGCAGGCGTTGGGTCTCGGCAACGCCAAACATGGCCTTGCGCTCGACGTCGGACCGCAGCACGACCGCGCCCGGCGGAGGCGGCAGGGAAGGCGCGAGCGCGCGGGCAAGCGCCGATTTGCCGCTACCCGAAAGCCCGCCCACCGCGACCAGAAGGGGCGGGGGCGGCGTGATCAGACGGACCGCGAGGCGAAAATACTCCTGCGCGGCCTGTGCGGCGGCACGGCGGTCCGCGCCGTCGACGTCGCGCTTGGCCGCCGTCACCTTGGCGCGGATCGCGGCGCGCAGCGACAGGAACAGCGGCAGCGCGGCGAGCCCGTCGAGATCCTCCATCCGCTGCGTCTCGACAAGATAGCGGTTGAGCACCGCATTGGCGGCGCCATCGAGCCCGCGCTCGACCAGGTCCATCAGCAGAAATGCGAGGTCGTAGAGCAGGTCGCCGGTCGCCATCAGCGGATCGAACTCGATCGCGTCGAAGGCCACCGGTTTGCCGCCGATCAGCACGATATTGCCGAGGTGGAGATCGCCGTGACCGCGCCGGACCAGGCCGGCCCGGCCGCGCGCACGCAGCAGGCGATCGAGCTGCCGCACCGCCCGACGGCTGGATTCCGACAGCGCGTCCACCTGTTGCGGATCGAACAACTCGGGATCGGCGCGCAATGCGTCGCCATTCTGCTCGACATAGTCGGCAAGCCTTTTGATCCAACCTTCCGCCTCGCCGAGGGGCGCCTTGGCATGGAGCGCGGCAACGACGCGCGCGAGGTCGTCGGCGAGGGCAAGATCGATCCCGCCGCGTTCCGCCAGGCGATCGAGCGTCGCGCTCTCGTCGAAGCGCTGCATCTCGATCGCCCATTCGATCGGCACGCCCGCGCCGTCGAGCGCGAGCCGGCCGTCGGGCGCGCGGGTGATCGGCACGACGCGGCGGTAGAGCTCAGGCGCGAAGGCCTGATTGACGGTGAGCTCGGCCTCGCAGGCGGCCTTGCGTTTCTCGGGCGTCGAATAATCCAGGAACGGGAAGCGCACCGCGCGCTTGACCTTGTAGGCCCGCGTCCCGGTGAGGAAAACGGCCGCGGCGTGCGTGTCGATGCGCTTCACCTCGCCGCCGCCATGGGTGGTCGGATCGCCCAGCAGAGCAAAAACATCGGCCTGCGCGTCATGCGACGTCATGGCGGCGGACCTGCTCCTTGATTGCGACCGTGCCGGCCTGGAATTGCGGGCTCGCCATGCGTGGAATGCCGGCGCCTCTCCCTTGACCCGGGCGCCGGCGTTTTCGAAAGATGCCCGCCTCAAGCGCGCCGCGCGGCGGCGCCGTCGACAGGAGGAACGCGTGCTGGTCGATCACCGCTACTATCACATCAAGCCGGGCATGGTCGGAGCCCACCTCGATCTCTACGAGAAGAACGGCTTTGCGGCGCAGACGCGGCATCTCGGCCAGCCGCTCGCCTACATGTATACCGAATCCGGCGAGGTCAACACGCTGGTCCATGTCTGGTGCTACGAGGATGCGGCCGACCGCGCGACGAAACGCGCCGCCATGTGGAAGGATCCAGAATGGCAGGGCTACGCCAAGCAGATGGCCGATTCCGGCTATCTGGTGGCGCAGCGCAACAACCTGATGATCCCGGCCAAATTCGCGCCGATCAAGCGCTGACGTCGCGCCTTCGGGGTCACGCAGGCGCGCGGCCCCGCCGCCACGCCTCTCGATAAAGCCGCCGACAGGCGCTATGGATGCCGGCGCGCGAGCGTCGCGCCGGCCGAAAATTCCGTGGAGAAAACCGCCATGCGCGCCAAGGACAATATGCGGACCGCCGCCGAGGTGCTGGTCGATCAGCTGATCGTCAATGGCATACGCCATGTGTTCTGCGTGCCGGGCGAGAGCTATCTCGCGGTCCTGGACGCTTTCCACGATCGCGACATCGAGGTGACGGTCTGCCGCCACGAGGCGGGGGCCGCCTTCATGGCGGAAGCGGTCGGCAAGGCGACCGGCCAGCCCGGCATCTGCTTCGTCACGCGCGGGCCGGGCTCGACCAATGCGGCGCACGGCATCCACATCGCGCACCAGGATTCGACCCCGATGATCATGTTCGTCGGCCAAGTGGCGCGCGACATGAAGGGACGCGACGCCTTCCAGGAGCTCGATTACGCCGCCGCCTTCGGCGGCATCGCCAAATGGGCAACCGAGATCGACGATCCGGCCCGGGTGCCGGAGATCGTCTCGCGCGCCTTCTACACCGCGACCGGGGGGCGGCCCGGCCCGGTGGTGATCGGGCTGCCCGAGGACATGCTGACCGAGCGGATCGCGGTGCCGAACGCGCCGGCCTTCGAGCCGGTCGAAACCTGGCCGGGCGCGACCGACATGATGAAATTGCAGAAGATGCTGTGGGCCGCCGAGCGCCCCGTGCTGCTGCTCGGCGGCAGCCGCTGGTCGGTCGCCGCTCACGCGGCGATTGCGCGCTTCGCCGAGCGCTTCGCCCTGCCGGTGGCCACCACCTTCCGGCGCGGCGCATTGTTCGATGCGCTGCACCCCTGCTACGCGGGCGACCTCGGCATCGGACCGAACCCCAAGCTGATCGAGCGCATCAAGGCGGCCGATCTGGTGCTGCTGGTCGGCGGCCGACTCGGCGAGATGCCGTCGCAGAGCTACACGCTGTTCGATATTCCGGGTCCGCAGACCACCTTCGTGCATGTGCATCCGGGCGCCGAGGAGCTGGGCCGGGTCTACAAGCCGCATCTCGCGATCCATGCGGCGCCGACCGCCTTTGCGGCCGCCGCCGAAGGCCTGCAGCCGCCCAACGAGATCAAATGGGAAGCCGGAACGAAAACCGCCCATGCGGACTATCTCGCATGGACCGAGCAGCCGACCGAGCAGCCGGGCGGCGTCAATCTCGGCGCCGTGATGGTGTGGCTGCGCGAGAACCTCCCCGAGGATGCGGTCCTGTGCAACGGCGCGGGGAATTTCGCCTCCTGGGTTCACCGCTTTTTTCGCTTCCGCCGATTCGCCCAGCACATCGCCCCGACATCGGGCTCGATGGGTTACGGCGTGCCGGCAGCGATTGGCATCAAGCGCCTCTATCCCGAGCGCACCGTGGTGTGCATCGCGGGCGATGGCGACTTCCTCATGAATTCGCAGGAATACGCGACGGCGGCGCAATACGATCTGCCGGTCATCACGGTCATCGCCGACAACGGCCTCTACGGCACCATCCGCATGCATCAGGAGCGGGAATATCCCGGGCGGGTGTCGGCGACCGTTCTCAAAAATCCCGATTTCGTCGCCTATGCGCGCGCCTTCGGGGGCTTTGGGGTTTTGGTCGACAAGACCGCCGATTTTCCCAAGGCGTTCCGGGCGGCGCAGAAATCCGGCAAGCCGGCGGTGATCCAGCTCAAGATCGACCCCGACGCGATCACGCCGGCGATGACGCTCGCGAAGATCGGCGCGGCGGCGCGGGCTAAGCAGAAGCAATAAGGCGGGGCATCTTTCGGACGCCGCCGTTGCGGCGGGAGCTTCCGTGCCCGGCCAGCGGGTTGCCAAGGTACGTGAATCTTGATTCATTGCTTTTCCGCCCCCGGCCCCCGATTCGCCCCATGGCCTACCGCCGCACCGAACGCGTCCTGCAGCACCTTGCCGCCCGCCACGACGGCATCGTTGCGGCGGCCCGCGCGATCGCGGCCGAATCAGGCCTCGGCGCCGTCCAGATCGCGCCGGTGGCGGCGCGCGCCGGCATCGCGGCGGGGACGGTCTATCGCTATTTTCCGGCCAAGACCGACCTCGTGGGGGCGCTGATCGAAGCGGTGTCGGCGCACGAGATTGCGGCCTTTCGTCGAGCCGCCGACGCCGCGCCCGGACCGCTCTCGGCGCTCGCGGCGGGACTCGTCACCCTCGCGGCGCGCGCGCTGCGTCATCGCCGGCTCGCCTGGGCGGTGAGCGGAGAGCCGGTCGATGCCGCGGTCGACGGATTGCGGCTCGCCGGCCGCAGGGCGCTCGCGGCCGAGATCGAGACGCGCATCCGTGCGGCGATCGCCGGTGGACATTTGCCCGAGCAGGACGCGGCGGTGGCGGCGGCCGCGCTGGTCGGGGTGCTGCTCGAGGGCTTGATCGGTCCGCTGGCGCCGACACCCGATGCCGGCAAGGCCCGCGAGAATGTGCAGGTGCTCACGCTGCTGGCGTTGCGGGCGCTCGGGGTGGTCGACGCGCGCGCCCGCGGCCTGGTGGTGCAGACGACCGTGCCCGCAGAGGATGCGGCCTGACGGGGATCATTTCCGGCGAGACCTGTTCGCCGCGGAAATGCGACCAAATGAATTCTATCTCACTGCAAGGTCGCGGCCGCCAGCCAATCATTCACCGCATGAAGGGCGCGTTCTCGGCTCCCCGTTTTCTCGTGGGCCTCGAAGACCGCGATCTGTGCGTCGGCGGATGTTCCGGCGCCGACGATGGCGCGGCAGCGTTCCACATTGGCGGCGCACCCAAGTGCCTCGGCGTCGGGCATGACGTCATGCAGCACCTGTTCGAGAAGCTCCGCTACCGTCACGGCTCCGCTGCCGTCCTCGCACGCGAAGGTCCCGTCGATGCCGTAGCGTTGCGCGCGCCATTTGTTCTCGACCACGATCGCGCGCGTCACCGCGGTCATGTCGCCGTTGAGCCAAGGGTTGCGGCATAGCCGCCGCGCCAGCGAGCGGTAGAGCGCCGCGATCGCGACCGAGTCATCCACCAAGGTGCAGGAGTCCGGTGCGCGCAATTCGAGGGTGGGGTGCCGCAGCGAGGGGCGCAATGCCCACCAGACGTAGCTCGAATCCTCGATCACGCCGGCCCGCGTGAGGGCCGTGATATAGGCGTCGAAATCCTCGCTTCGGCGAAACAGTTCCGGGACACCCGTGCGCGGCAGCTCGTCATATGCGGCCAGCCGGTAGCCCTTCAGCCCGGTCGGGCGCGAGCGCCAGAACGGCGAGGAGGTGGCGAGCGCGACGAACAGCGGCAGATAGGGCAGCATCCGCGTCATCACGTCGACCCGGTCCTCGCCGTCCGGCAGCTCGACATGGACGTGCAGCCCGCACAGCATGTTGCGTTGGCCGATCATCTGCAGATCGTGCATCACCGTGTCGTAGCGGTCGGCAGGCGACTGGAGCGCCGTTTCCCAGGCCGCGGTCGGGTGCGTGCCGGCCGCGAGGATCGCAAGCCCGTGTTGCGCCGCGATCGCCGCGATCGTTGCCCGCAGATGTCGCAGCTCGGCATGCGCCGCCGCCATGTCGCGATGGGGCACGGTCGCGACTTCGATCTGCGATTGCAGCATTTCGCCCATGAGTTGCGGGCCGAGCGCCGCTTTGGCGGCGGCGAAGAACGCCTCCGGCCGCTGCTCGGCAACCATTTTGGACTCGGCATCGACCAGGAAATATTCCTCCTCGATTCCGATCGTATAGGCATCGGTCATGGTCGATTCCCCTGACGTGAAGCGGGACGTCGAGTTATGCGTACTCTAAAAGTTCGACAGGCAATTGGAGGATGAACCGGTTGACGATCTCACGTTAACTTTCTGACTTTTCCATATCGCAGAGAACCAACCCACGCTTGGCGCAGATATTGAAAACCCATTGGAGACTTGCTGAGGTTCCGCGGTGCCCCATTATAATGCTCTGCCCGGAAAAGAGTTCCGGGGGTCCTGCGGTCATCCGGTCACGCCGGGCAGGCGCGCCAAGTCGAGGCTTACCACCATGACGCCAGCCTCGGCCGGGTCGGCCGCGGCCGTGAAACCGAGCTCCGCGCACATGGCGAGCATCGTGGTATTCTCGGCGAGCACCTGGCCGTGGATCAGCACGAGACCCTCGCGGCGGGCGTATTCGATCATACGGCTCATCAGCAGCCAGCCCAGCCCGTGACCCTTGAGCGCCGAGCGCACCAGCACCGCGTATTCGGCGCTCTTGCCCACCGGATCGCGATGCAGACGCACGACGCCGAGCACCTCGCCGGTCACCTCGTCGAAGGCCACGAATGCCATTGCCAGCGCGTAGTCGAGATGGGTCAGGCGGTCGAGCACCGCCGGGCTGAGCTCTTTGACCGGCGCGAAGAAACGCAGGCGCATATCCTCGGCGGACACGTGGGCGAGAAAGTCGGGATAAAAGGCGACATCCTCCGGCTTGAGCGGACGCACGAAGACGCGCCGGCCGTCGCGCAGCGCATCATGGCGTTCCCATTCGGCCGGATAGGGTTTCATCGAGGCGAGCCAGCTGTTGTCCGGCGAATTCATTCGCCGTGGGGCGCAATCAATGCGACATCAAGGCCGGTACCGTCATGGAGGCCAGAATTCCGCGCGTCGTGCCGCCCAGCACGAACTCACGCAGGCGCGAATGGCCGAAGCCGCCCATCACGATGAAGTCGGCGCCGCTGTCGGCCGCATAGGACAGGATTGTGTTCGCCACGTCCAGGTCGCCTGACACGAGGCGCTTGACCTCGATCTTGAGCGCGTGGCGGGCGAGATGCTCCGCCATGTCGACGCCCGGAATCTCATCGCTCTTCTCACGGCCGCTGGCGACGATCACGACGTCGATCGCGGCCGCGCGCGCCAGGAACGGCATCGCGTCGCCGATCGCGCGGGCGGCTGGCCGGCTGCCGTCCCAGCAGACCAGGGCGCGGTCGAGCCTGAGTCCGCCCTTCTGGATGTAGGGGACCACGATGACCGGACGACCCGATCCGAACAGGGCGCCTTCGATCACCAGATCCTGGGCGGGCCCGTGCTTGGGCTCGGCCTGGCCCACGACCGCGAGATCGAAGCGGCGCGCCAATCGGCCGAACAAGTCGCCGGCGCCGCCGAGCGAGGCCTCGAGCTTGCGGTGCTCGGGCAAGATGCCTTCGCGCTTGGCAGCCGCTTCGAAGCTGGCGATCGCGGCATCGGCGGCCTTCGCGCTCGCCGCCCATTGGGCGTCGATGACGTCGGCCGGGATGCCTCCCATGATGCTCGGTGGCACCACCGGCTCATAGGCGAAGGCGATTCCGCACAGATGCGCGTCGAAGGTCCCGGCGATCGAGACCGCGTAATCGACCGCCGCGTCACGCGGATCGCCGATGCCGAGATTGACGACGAGATCCTTGATCATGACCCTTTCTCCCGGTTGACGGCCGGGCCGCAGTGACGGTCCGTACCGCCTTGTGGTTCCCAGGTTCGGGCGCCCCCTGCGTTCATCAGGGTCAAGCCGGTGCCGGCACGCGGGCTCGGAGCGCGCCGTCGGTCGCGCTATTTCTTGCTGCCGTCCGCCTTGAATTGGCTGATATAGGCCCACAAATTCTCGGCCTCCTTTTCGTTCTTGATGCCCGGGAAGATCATTTTCGTGCCCGGGATCTTGGCGCGCGGGTCCTTGATGTAGTCCTTGAACGTCGCCTCGTCCCAGGTGAGGCCGGAGCTCTTGTTGGCGTCGCTGTAGCTGAAGCCCTCGACGGTGCCCGATTTGCGTCCGGCGAGGCCGTTGAGCAGCGGACCGACCTTGTTCCTGGCGTCGTCGCCGATGTCATGGCAGGGCAGGCATTTCTTGAAAGAGCTCTCTCCCGCCTCTACGTCCTGGGCCAGGGTTACTCCCGTCGATGCCGCCAAGACCACGGCCGCGATGACAAAACTCTTCATATCGATCTCCTCGGTTTCTCAAAAATCGCACACCCGCGACAACGCTTCCTAGCCTCTCGACGGCCCGTCGGGCACGATCTCGCGCCTGGAAACTGACCGAATGGAGGCCCCGGCGCAAGCCGTCAACGCCCGATCGGAGGCATGCGTTCCGATGGGGCGAACCCGACAATTGGCGGGATTTTGCCGCTGCTTTCCCGCTATAAGAGGGCAGGCCGGCAACCAACGCGGCCGAGGAACACCGTCATGTCCGTCGTGATGCCGGTACCCGATGCAGGCGTTCTGGCGCGCCGCGAGGAAATCGTCGACGCGTTGCGCGCGATCGTCCCGGGCGAAGGCGTGATCGCGACCGAGCGCGAGATGCGCCCTTACGAATCGGACGGGCTTACCGCCTATCGTCAGCTCCCGATGGTGGTGGTGCTGCCGGCGACGACGGCACAAGTCTCCGGCGTGCTGGCCTATTGCCACGCGCACGACGTCAAGGTGGTGCCGCGCGGCGCCGGCACCTCGCTGTCGGGCGGCGCTTTGCCGCTCGGCGACGGCGTGCTTCTCGGCATGGCCAAGTTCAACCGCATCCGCGAGGTCGACTTCGAGAACCGTGTCGCGGTGGTCGAGCCCGGCGTCACCAACCTCGCCGTCACGCGTGCGGTCGAGGACCGCGGGTTCTACTACGCGCCCGATCCCTCCTCGCAGATCGCCTGCACGATCGGCGGCAACGTGGCGGAGAATTCGGGCGGCGTGCATTGTCTCAAATACGGCATGACCACCAACAACGTGCTGGGCCTCGAAATGGTGCTGATGACCGGCGAGGTCATCCGGCTCGGCGGCAAGCATCTCGATGCCGGCGGCTACGACCTCCTCGGCATCGTCACCGGCTCGGAAGGATTGCTCGGCGTGGTCACGGAAGTGACGGTGCGCATCCTGCAGAAGGCGGAATGCGCACGCGCGATGCTGATCGGCTTTTCGACCTCGGAAGACGCGGGCGCCTGCGTGGCGCGGATCATCGGCGCCGGCATCATTCCGGGCGGCATGGAGATGATGGATCGGCCCGCGATCCACGCCGTCGAGGAGTTCGTGCATGCAGGCTATCCGCTCGACGTCGAGGCGCTGTTGATCGTCGAGCTCGACGGCCCGCAGGCGGAGGTGGATCATCTGATCGGGCGAATCGAGGCGATCACAAGGGATTGCGGCGCCGTGACCTGCCGGACATCGAGCTCCGAAGAGGAGCGGCTGCTGTTCTGGGCCGGGCGCAAGGCGGCGTTTCCGGCGGTCGGCCGCATCTCGCCCGACTATTATTGCATGGACGGCACCATACCGCGCGCCCAGCTGCCGCGCGTGCTCCGGCGCACGCGCGAGCTGTCGGAAAAATACGGGTTGCGGGTCGCCAACGTGTTTCACGCCGGCGACGGAAATCTGCACCCGCTCATCCTTTATGATTCCAACAAGCCGGGCGAGCTCGATCGCGCGGAAGCGTTCGGGGCCGACATTCTGAGATTATGCGTCGAGGTCGGCGGCGTCCTCACCGGAGAGCACGGTGTCGGCGTCGAGAAGCGCGACCTGATGCCGGCGATGTTTTCCGAGGCCGACCTTGCCCAGCAGCAGAGATTGAAATGTGCCTTCGACGACAAAGGCCTGCTCAACCCCGGTAAGGTGTTTCCGGTCTTGCATCGCTGCGCCGAGCTCGGGCGCGTGCACGTGCATGCCGGAAAGGTCGCCTTTCCGGACATACCGAGGTTTTAGCGCATGGTCGCGAAAAGCGGACACCGGTTGTCGGAAGGGATCATGCGCCCGCGCATGATCCCGAAAAGTGGATACCGGTTTTCGGAAGAGATCATGCGCCAGATTAAAGAGATGCCATGGCCGACGCGTTGAGACCCCGCGACGCGAAAGACGTCGAAGGGGCCGTACAATGGGCGCTGGCGCACCGCAAGTCGCTCGAGATCGTCGGCCACGGGACGAAGCGGTCGCTCGGGCGGCCGGCACAGGTCGATGCCACCCTCGATCTCGCGGGCCTTGCCGGCGTCACGCTCTACGAGCCCGAGGAACTCGTGCTTTCCGCCGGCGCCGGCACGCCGCTTTCGGAGATCGAGGCCCGGCTCGATGCGGCCGGCCAGCAACTTGCCTTCGAGCCGATGGATTTCGGTCCGCTGCTCGGCGCGCCGGCGCGCCAGGCCACGATCGGCGGCGTGCTGGCGGCCAATCTGTCCGGCCCGCGCCGCATCAAGGCGGGAGCGGCGCGCGACCATTTTCTCGGGGTGGCGGCGGTGTCGGGACGCGGCGAGGTCTTCAAGGCCGGCGGGCGCGTGGTGAAGAACGTGACCGGCTACGACTTGTGCAAGTTGCTTGCCGGGTCATGGGGCACGCTGGCGGCGATGACCGACGTCACGATCAAGACGCTGCCGCGACCCGAGACCGAGGCGACCGTGATCGTGGTCGGCCTCGATGCCGCGCGCGCCATGCAGGCGATGGCCGCCGCGATGGGCTCTTCCTGCGATGTCTCCGGGGCGGCGCATCTTGCCGCCGACGTCGCGGCGCGCGTCGGCGACGATGTCGCGGTCGGGCGCGACGTCACGGTGCTTCGCATCGAGGGCGTCGCGCCCTCGGTCGCCCATCGCACCGATGCGCTGATGAATGTCTTGCGGCCATTCGGCGCGCTCAACACGTTGGGCGAAGCGCAATCGCGTGCGCTATGGGAGGCGATCCGCGATGTCGTGCCGTTCGCGGCGGGCGGGCCGGCCGGCAATAGGATCGTCTGGCGCCTCTCGGTCGCGCCGACCAAAGGGGCCGCGGCCGCACAGCTGATCGCGCAACGGGCCGACGCCGAGTTTCTCTACGATTGGGCCGGCGGTCTTGTCTGGGCGGCGCTTGCGCCGACTGACGATGTGGGGGCGGCGGCGGTGCATGGCGCGATCTCCTCCTGCGGCGGACATGCGACCTTGATCCGCGCGCCGGCGGCGCTGCGTGCGTCCGTCGCGGCATTCGAGGCGCATACCGGCGGACTTGCGGCATTGACCAGGCGCGTCAAGGATGCCTTCGATCCGCGCGGCGTGCTCGGTCCCGGGCGCATGTGGGCGGGTGTGTGAACGATGCAGACTTCCTTTACCCTCGCCCAGCTCGCCGACCCGGAGGTCGCGGAATCCGAGAAGATTCTGCGCGCCTGTGTGCATTGCGGCTTCTGCACCGCGACCTGCCCAACCTATGTGCTGCTCGGCGACGAGCTCGATTCTCCGCGCGGGCGCATCTACCTGATCAAGGACATGCTCGAGAACGATCGGCCGGCGACGGCCGAGGTGGTCCCCCATATCGACCGCTGCCTGTCCTGTCTCGCCTGCATGACGACCTGTCCGTCCGGCGTGCACTACATGCATCTGATCGATCATGCGCGCGCGCATGTGGAGGAGACCTATCGCCGCCCCTTTGTCGACCGCCTGCTGCGTGCGGTGATCGCGAAGGTGCTCCCCGATCGAAAACGGTTTCGCCTGTCGCTGTTCGCGGCTTTTCTCGGCAAGCCGCTTGCGCCGTTGCTCGAGCTTATCGGCCTTGCGCCGGTCGCCGCGATGCTGCGGCTCGCGCCGGCGAAAGTTCCGCCTTCCGGCAGAGTCAATCCGTGCGTGATCCCGGCCGAAGGAGAACGGCGCGGCCGCGTGGCGCTGCTCACCGGCTGCGTGGCGAGCGTGATCACGCCGCAGATCAACGAGGCGGCGATCCGAATCCTCACGCGGCACGGCATCGAGGTGGTGCTGGCGGAAGGTGAGGGCTGTTGCGGCTCGCTCGTTCACCACTTGGGTCGCAAGGAGGAGGCGCTGCAGGCCGCGCGCCACAATGTGGATGCCTGGAAGGGCGAGATCGACGGCGAGGGCCTCGACGCGATTCTCATCACCGCATCGGGCTGCGGCACGACGATCAAGGATTATGGGTACATGCTGCGCAACGATCCGCATTACGCGGAGCGCGCCCGAATGGTCGCGGCATTGGCGCGTGACGTGAGTGAATATATAAATAAAATCAATAAGTTAATGGTAGTGCCCACGCCCGCTCTGGTGGTCGCCTATCATGGCGCCTGCTCGCTGCAGCACGGCCAGAAGATTACGCGCGAACCGAAGGAAGTTCTTTCCAAGTCGGGATTCGTAGTCAAAGATGTACCCGACGGCCATCTCTGCTGCGGCTCGGCCGGCACTTACAACATGTTGCAGCCGCAGCTGGCGATGGCGTTGCGTGATCGCAAGGTCGCGTGCATCGCGAAGGTCGCTCCCGATGTGATCGCTGCCGGCAATGTCGGTTGCATCACGCAGATCGCGGGGGGCACCGAGATCCCGGTTGTCCATCCGGTCGAGCTGATCGACTGGGCGACCGGCGGCCCGGTGCCGGGGGCTTTGAGAAGGCTAGTGGATACGGTCTGAACCGCGCGTTCGGCCGTGTCCGAGGGAAAAGCGATCGCAGTTGCCGCACGGGCCGAGGTGATCGGCGGGTGGCGCGCGATCGGTAGCAGCCGAACGATCGGGAGGTCGATCATGGCGAAGAAGACGAAAGCGAAGAAAGCTAAAAAGACCAAGACGAGGAAGGCAGCCCCGGCGCGGAAAAAGAGCCGCGTCAAGGTCGCCGCCAAGAAGCGTCCGGCGAAGAAAGCCGCGAAAAAGTCGGCGAAGAGATCGGCCAAGAAGACCGTGAAGGCCAGATCTCCGGCGAGAAAAGCGCCGGCCCGAAAGGCTCCGGCCCAGCAGCCCGCCGCCGCAACGCCGGTTGCAGCCCCCAGGCCGGCGGCGCCGATGACGCCGATGGCGCCACGTCCCGCCGTCCCACCGGCCCCGCGCCCGGCGCCTCCGCCGCCACCGCGGCCCGCGCCGCCCATGACATCGATGCCGCCGCGGCCGAGCATGCCCTCGCAGCCGCCCGCGGCCCCGCGGCCCGCGCCGGCGCCGTCACCCGCGCCGCACACCCCTCCGTCTCATTCCTCGCCGATGGGCGGCTATCGCCCGCCTGGCAGTGAGGGGGGCGGCGGCGGAAGCGGTGGCGGCCACAGTGGTGGCAGCTCCGGTGGTGGCAGCTCCGGTGGTGGTGGCCACAGCGGTGGCGGTGGCCACAGCGGTGGCGGTGGCCACAGCGGTGGCGGTCATAGCGGTGGGGGCCAAAGCGGCGGTGGCGGCTATGGCGGTGGCAGCCAAGGCGGGGGTGGCACCGGTGGTGGCGGCTCCGGCGGCGGCGGACACAGCGGCACATAGCGCCACCGGATCCACATCGCGATCGGGAAAACCACGCCGTGCCGGGCAGACGCCCGGCACGGCGTCATCGTGCGACCACCCCGGTACCGGATGGTCGCAAAAAAACGCAGCCAAGGAATGCAGCGGGCGGCGTGCCTTTCGTTCCGGTTCGCTGGGCGAGTACGCGCCCGCGCACGCTTGCCGCATCAGCGGCCCAAACGACGTGATTTTTTCGTCACGCGGGCCGCTCGCGGTGGGGACCGTTGCTGCATTGGCGGGCGTCGCGGCGAACCGCATTGCATAGGGATGGCCGGCCGAATAGCATTGCGGTCGCGGGACGGGTGGGCTATCGGCCAGAACTCTTCCCTTTCCCTCTCACTTTGGACACGGAGCACGTTGGGCCATGCCGGCGACTTACAACATCTTGATCATGGGCGCGTCCTACGGGTCGCTCCTGGCCTCCAAGCTGATGTTCGGTGGCCACAACGTGAAGCTGGTCTGCCTTCCCGCCGAGGCGGACCTGATCAACGCCGAGGGCTTCCGGGTTCGCCTGCCGATCAAGGGTCGCAAGGATCCGATCGAGATCGACTCGCGCAAGTTGCCCGGCAAGGTGTCGGCGGCCGGTCCGGGCGACGTCAAACCGTCCGACTTTGACCTCGTCGGCCTCGCGATGCAGGAGCCGCAATATCGCTCCCCGGGCGTGCGCGAGCTGCTCGACGCGGTGGCCAAGTCGAGGGTGCCCTGCATGTCGATCATGAACATGCCGCCGCTGCCCTATGTGAAGCGCATCCCCGGCCTGAACTACGACGCGCTGAAGCCCGCCTACACGGATTCCACGGTGTGGGACAGTTTCGATCCCGCGACCTTGACCCTGTGCAGCCCCGATCCGCAGGCGATCCGTCCGCCCGACGAAAAGGTCAACGTGCTGCAAGTCACCCTGCCGACCAATTTCAAGGTCGCGCGCTTCGATTCAGACGCCCAGACGGCCGTTCTTCGCAAGCTGCAGGCCGACATCGAGGCGGTGCGGTTCGACACGCCGGAGGGCAAGATCGAGCTGCCGGTGAAGCTCAAGGTGCACGATTCGATTTTCGTCCCGCTCGCCAAGTGGTCGATGCTGCTCGCCGGCAATTACCGCTGCATCACCAAGGACGGCATGCGGACCGCCCAGGAGGCGGTGCATAGCAATCTCGAAGAATCGAGGTCGGTCTACAATTTCGTCTTCGACCTCTGCGTCAAGCTCGGCGCATCGCCCGCCGATCTGGTGCCGTTCGAGAAATATGCCGCCGCCGCGCAAAGCCTCACGCGCCCGGCCTCGGCCGCGCGCGCCCTCCAAAACGGCGCGCCCAATATCGAGCGCGCCGACAAGCTGGTGCAGCTCATCGCCGCCCAAAAGGGCATGCGGCATCCGGCGATCGACGCCCAGGTGGCGCTGGTCGATCAGCGGCTCGAGGCCAACCGCAAGGCGGCCGCAAAGAAATAACTTTCAAGGGTCTGCGGACACTGGCTGGCGCGAGCGTTCGCGTCTGGCCGACGGGGCCGGTGCCGCGGTGGATCATGAGGTTCGGCCGCGTGGCGCCGGCGGTGCCACGCCGATAATTGACGCTTGAATCGCAAGTTTTCCACAGAGGGGCTGCCGGTTCGGAGCGCATCCTTGGGCCGAGCCTGCGCCGCGCTGGCCGCCCGCCCGCCGGCCGGGCCGCTCCGCCCTGCCGGCGAGGCCGCCCAGAACAATATCAAAATCAATGATGTAGCTCGGCGTCCCGCCGGGCGCGGGGAACGCGCATGCCTGTCGGATGCGTATCCCCCGGCGGGATGGCCGACGGCGGGACCGAGTCCAGTCGCTCCAAGAAAGTGTGACGGAAATGCAACGGCCAAATTCTTTCAACGGTAAACCGCGCCAAAAGCCTAAAAAGACAGCAGATGCCGAAGTATTCACCTTGCGAGTCAGGGTCGCGGCATGGGTTAAATCGTCGCGTCAGGGTGGTCTGAGATGTTCGAGTTGAAACCGCGTTCTCACTGGGTCAACCGGTTCAGGATCGTCGGGGCTCGAGCAGGAACTGAAAAGGGGCTGACGATGAAGAAGGTACTTACAACGGTTTTGGTGGCGGCGGCGTTCTCCGCCACCTCCGCTTATGCGGCTGATCTCAAGGCTCTCAAGGCGGCGCCGGCGCCGGTGGCTATCGTGAGCCCGTGGGACGTGGCTTTCGGCGCGTGGATCGCGAGCGATTATAACTTCCGCGGCGTCTCCCAGTCGGCCCATAAGCCGGCGGTCGGGGTGTACTTCGAGCCGCGCTACAACTTCAATGCCAACCTCCAGGGCTACCTCGGCATCGGCGGCGAAAGCATCGACTTTCCGAACCATGCCGCGGCCGAGATCGACTTCTACGGCGGCCTGCGGCCGACCTTCGGCAAGCTCGCC
>Ga0209488_10001348_pt1 | contig 20899 bp, 19 predicted proteins | sample Rivendell_Oct201_8_FD_188349 | JGI IMG/M metagenome (GOLD analysis project Ga0209488, IMG submission 188349) | Vadose zone soil microbial communities from the Eel River Critical Zone Observatory, Northern California, USA -... | ecosystem: Environmental > Terrestrial > Soil > Vadose zone >...
TTTGGTAGCGCTAACGGGAATCGAACCCGTGTTTGAAGATTGAGAATCTTCCGTCCTAACCCCTAGACGATAGCGCCCTCGATGAATGCTGATTATAACAAAGCACTCCCACGAGGCAGAAGCCCGCTCTCGTCTCTCTCACCGCGTATCGACCTCATTTGCATTCATTTTTTCCATTGTTTGCAACGCAAATTTTCTGCCCAACCTATTTCTTCCACAGCTTCTCACGGTTTATAGTAGTGATATCTCTGCTAGCCAATTGTTAACCTAAGATACGTATTTGCAGGGGCGACGTGTATGTCGTTCATCTATCAACAATTCAATTCATTCCTGAGTTTAGGTATGTGCAAGGAGTATCCAATTATGGCCAGATCGAAGAATCCAACAGGCAGCAAACAGAAAGACACCGTTACTCCCAACACCCCATCGGCCGTTCCCGCCGCCCAGGTAGTGTCTGCAGGAACCACGCAAACGGAAGCGAACCGGCCGGAAACACGAAAGCTGGAGATCGTAAAGAACGATTCCCGCACCAACGTGGTTCCCATGAACCTCGAAGACGAAATCCGCCGCCGCGCCTACGAACTTTCCAGGCAGCGTGGATCCGAGGGCGGCACCGAGACCGAGGACTGGCTGACCGCGGAGCGCGAGGTCCTACAGCGTTACCGCCAGCAGAGCGCATAACGGCGTTCTTTTGTAAATCTGCATGGCGGCCGAACCCGGCCGCCTGCTCGCGGTCAAATTCCGCCCTCCGGCGAGAATGCGCAGCTGCCTTTCACATACTGCCCAGTGCGTGTTTCTTTACGGGCCCGTATCGCATCACAGATGTGGGACAATAGAGGGTTAGCTGCTCTCGCCTATCTCCCACCGGGAGTTCCGCGTTGCCTCGGCGGGAGGTTTTTGAAAAAATACCTTAGGACTCCCTTTCATGGCGCAGGTTGGCAGTTTCGCTCTTCTTCTCGCCTTGGCATTGAGCGCTTACTCGTTCCTGGCCGGGCTGCTCGCGCTGCTCCGCCAGGATCAGGGTTCGGAACGTCTGGGTGAAACCGCTCGCCGCGCCGGGATTGCGGTCTTCGCTGCGGTTTTGCTCGCTGCAGTCGTCCTCGTCGTTTGCGCCTTCCAGGACAATTTCACCATCGCCTATATCTTTCATCACAGCAACCGCGCCCTGCCCGCTCCTTATAAGTTCGCCACGCTATGGTCAGGTCAGGAAGGCTCGCTGCTGTTCTGGTCGCTGTTGCTTGCCGCCTACGGATTCGTATTGCGCCTGCGGTACAAGACTGATCCCCGGCTCTTCGCTTACGCGTCCGTCATTCTGGCCGCAGTCCAAATCTTTTTCCTGATGCTGCTGAATTTTGCCGCACACCCGTTCGCAATTCTGCAAGGCCCACTCCGTGCGGATGGCAGCGGTCTGAACCCCTTACTGCAATATCCGGAGATGGTCATTCACCCGCCCATGCTCTATCTCGGGTATGTGGGCTTCACTGTCCCCTTTGCTTTTGCGATGGGCGCTCTGATCATGAAGTATCCCGGCGAGAAATGGATTCACATCACCCGCCGCTGGACCATGGTCACCTGGGGTTTTCTGACCTGCGGAGTTTTCCTCGGCGCGCACTGGGCCTACTCGGTCCTGGGATGGGGCGGCTACTGGGGATGGGACCCCGTCGAGAACGCCTCACTGATGCCCTGGCTCACGGGCACCGCCTTCCTGCATTCCGTGATGATGCAGGAAAAACGCGGCATGCTGAAAGTCTGGAACATGTGGCTGGTTTTCGCCACGTTCTGGCTCGCAATCCTGGGGACGTTCCTCACCCGCAGCGGAATCATCAGCTCCGTGCATGCCTTCGCCCAGTCTTCCATCGGCGAATGGTTCTTCTGGTTCCTGATTATTAGCTTCGTGTCGTTCTTGTTCTTCTTCTTGAAGAATAAATCGCACCTGCGCAGCGAGCACAAACTCGAGTCGCTGATCTCCCGCGAGTCCAGCTTCCTGTTCAACAACCTCCTTTTCGTTCTCCTCTGCTTCACCGTCCTATGGGGAACGTGGTTCCCGAAGATCTCGGAATTAGCCCAAGGCAACAAAGTCACCGTCGGAGCCCCGTTCTACAACCGGGTCGCCGTCCCCGTGGCCATGCTGCTCCTGCTGCTCACCGCAGTCGGCCCGCTGCTGGCATGGCGCAAGACTTCCCTGGAGAGCCTGAAACGCAACTTCCTTTGGCCGACGATTGGCGCCATCGTAGTCGCAGTATTCCTGATGGTCACTCCAGAAAGCTGGGGCTCGCCCTTTGGCTTGCGGCCCTGGAAAGATTTCTCCTACTTCTATTCGTTGATGGCGATCGCTCTGTCCGTGCTGGTCGCGCTGACCGTCGCCTCGGAGTTTTATCGCGGCGGCCGCGTCATCTCGAAGCACACCGGCCAGAACATGTTCGCCTCCATGGTGCAGCTAACCCACCGCAATACCCGCCGCTATGGCGGATACATCGTCCATTTCGGCGTTGTGGTCGTCATCATCGGACTGGCGGGCGCCGCCTTCAATCAGGATAAAGAGCAGGCACTCGGCTTCGGCGATAAGCTCACCCTCGGCGCCTACACTCTGATCTGCCGCTCGTACACGCAGGAAGACAAGCCGAACTATGCCAGCGAGTGGGCCATCATCGACATCGAAAAGAACGGACGCCAGATCGACACTCTCTATCCCGAGCGCCGCTTTTACAAGGCCAGCCAGCAGGCGCAGACCATGCCTTCGATCCGCTCCACGCTGAAAGAAGACCTCTACCTTGTCTACGAAGGCCAGGACGCAACCGGCAAACCAATCCTCAAAGCCCATCTCAACCCGTTAGTGATGTGGCTGTGGCTGGGCGTTTGGATCATCATTGGAGGCACGATTCTTGCCCTGGTCCCCAATGCTCCAGCGCCGGTGAGTGTTCCCGCGCCCAGACCAGTGAATGCAGCCGTTCCCGTAGGAGCCGGGGATTAACGTGACAGTGATCGTGATGAAGACGAACCCGTCCGAAAATTCATCGCGCACGTTGGCCTTTCGCAGAAAAGCTCTGCCCATCGCCCTACTCGGCGTCGCAGTCTTCTGCACGACCGGCGCCGGAGATCCCGCCTCCCGCTTCAGCGAACTTGGCCACCAGTTGATGTGCATCTGCGGCTGCCATCAGATTCTGTTGGAGTGCAACCACGTCGGCTGCCCAGACTCCGACGGCATGCGCAACGAACTCATGGCCGGTCTCACCCGCGGAGACAGCGACAGCCTGGTAGAACAAGCCTTCGTGCAAAAATACGGTCCGACCGTCCTGGCCGCGCCTCCGACCACCGGCTTCGTAAATCGCACCGCATGGATTGTCCCCTTCGTAGCGCTGCTTCTCGGATTTGTGACGGTCGTCACGGTGGTCCGCGCCTGGAAAAAACGACCCGCCCCCGCAATCGCCGATGGACTGCGCCCGATCCGAGGCCCCGAACGCGATCAGTTCCGCGAGCAAGCGCGCAAGGAAACCGACCTATGACCTTCGAACTCGCAGTCTGCCTACTAATAACGGTCGCAGCCCTGTTCTACGTTTTCTATCTGCCCGGCAAACTCTATCTCGGTCCCAGAAAAACGCGCGCCGGCTACCTGCGTGAACGCAAAGACGCCGTCTACGAAAACCTGCGAGATCTGAATTTCGAATACAAAGCCGGCAAAGTCCCTGCCGCCGACTACCAGTCGCTAAAATCGTCCCTACAAGACGAAGCCGCCACCCTGCTAGCCGAAATCGCTCGTCTGGAAAGCACCGCTCCAGGGACAAATAGAGCACGCTCCTAAACCATGCGAATAATACAAATCCTGAAACCCAAAACTACTGTCATCCTGAGAGAGCGCGTTCTTTGCGCGAACGAAGGACCTATGAGAGCGACCGCGCCGGTTGCTGCGCAAAGCGCAGCAACCAATAAGCGCGACGCGACCTTCCTTATTGCACTCGGCGTCCTTTTCCTCACCACCCTCGCCACCGCCCAAACCCTAACCGGCACAGTAAAAAATTCCACCACCAACAAACCCGCCGCCGGCGACGAAGTAATCCTGCTCAAACTCGGCCAGGGCATGGAAGAAGCCGGCCGCACCAAAGCCGACGCCAAAGGCAATTTCACCTTCAAGCTCGAAGACACCCAATCGCCTCACTTGATCCGCGCCATTCATCAGGAAGTGACCTACCACCGCATGGCGCCTCCGGGAACCACATCCGTCGAAGTTGACGTCTATGACGTCGGCAAGAAAATAGAAGGCATCGCAGTCGTCGCCGACATCATGCGCGTCCAAGTCGAAAAAGGACAGCTTGAGATCGTCCGCATGTTCGCGGTACAGAACAGATCAAAGCCGCCGCGCACTCAGATGAACGACCGCAGCCTCGAATTCTATGTTCCCGAGGGCGCCGAAATCATCGGAGGCCAGGCCGTCACCGAGCACGGCAATCCGCTCAATTCCGCGCCCGTGCAAGAGGGAGACAAAACTCGCTACTCCTTCATCTTCCCGCTGCGCCCCGGCACCACGCAGTTCCAGGTGGCCTATCAGGTCCCATACACCGGCAGCGCGAACATTGATCCCAAGACGGTCTATCCGCTTCAGCACTTCGTCGCCATTCTTCCCAAGGCGATAGAATTCTCCGCCGCGCCCGCCGCCGCCTACAAGTCCATGAACGATCCCAACCAGCCGGACGCCAACGTTCAGGTTGCTTCCAACACAAAAGTTGGACAAACGTTAGCATTCAAAATTTCAGGCGAAGGAGTCTTGGGAGAGCGCGGGGAAGGCGGCGCACCAGGCGCCTCCGGTGATGGCGCGTCGGGTGGTGGCGCGTCCGCAGAGAACCGTCCCGGCGGCGGACTCGGCCCGCCCATCGACGCTCCCGATCCCCTGCAGAAATATCGCTGGTACATCCTCGGCGGATTTGCCGCTCTGCTAATCGTCGGCGGCGTCTACGTAGCTTCGCGCCAACAAGCCGCGAACCGCGCAGGAAGAAGCGCCAAGGCCCTTACCTTGAATGAAGATGACATCGAATATGAGATCTCTGATGCGCCAACATCACAGATCCGGCCAGGATTTCCCGCCACATCGCGGCCGTCGTCCAAGTTGCTGGAAGCCCTGAAAGAAGAACTCTTCGAACTAGAAGTCGAGCGCAAGCAAGGCCACATCTCACAAGAAGAATACGAAAAAGCAAAATCCGCGCTAGACCACACGCTAGAGCGCGCCTTAAAGCGCGAAGCCACCACCAAGCAAGCCTAAGCTCCTAGTAGCGGCACGTGGGACAACAATGCTCACGTAGGGACAGCCGCCTCGGCTGTCCAGTCGAGCGAAAGCTCGACCTGTTTTGGCCTGGCTTGTGGGTGGCGCAACGCAGCGCTTTCAGCGCTGCGATAAGGCCCTCTCTCCACTTCGGGCTTTTAGCGGGTGAGTAAGAACTGAATTCCGGTCGAGTGGTGACGAGTACTCTCGCAAATGCCAGTCGCGAAGCAGAGCCTGCCCTGAGCGGAGTCGAAGGGGCATTCATTAGCCCCGGACGTAAGTCCGGGGGCAAGTTATAAAATGAGCGAGTCCCTTCAGGGACGGTACCGGCTCTCGCGCTCTCTTCGACGCTGCGATAATGAAACCGTCTTACTCCCCCTTGCTCTCAGGCGTGGTCGCATCCTTATCCGCTTCGACGGTGACATCAACGTCGGCGCCCTTCTTGAGACGCACCTCCTTGCCATTCTCGTCCGTCAGTGAGTTTTCAATGCGGATTTCTCTATACAACGTGTCCGCCCCTTCAATGGCGATTTGCGCCTTCTCGGGCTCGCCTGGATGCGAAGGCTTGATGATTTTCTCAACCGTGCCGGGCAGAATGACATTCGGTTTTTCCGTCATGTGTTCTCCATTCCAGACAGGCATCCCATGCATAGCCTGTTAACCACAAAAAGACCGTCATTCGAACTCATTCTAGGCGCTGTCACGCCGGCGATCGATGCTGCGGCTCTTTTTCACGGCCGCAAGATAATCGGCCGACAGTTCGCGGATGCGTTTGAGCCGCTCCTGCTGTTCGCTTAATTCTTCATCGGTGAGACCGCCGAATGTCTCCGCCTTCAAACTCGCGATTTGCTCCCGCATCATCCGTTCGAGTTCCTCACGAATTTCCTCGATGCTGCGACCGTCCATATAGTCCAGCCTGTGACGAAGTGAGACCGTAGTCTCACGGCGCCTATCCAGTTGTCGGCAATTCTGGGAGTGTGAAGTCTTACCTAATACGGTGCAACTGCGGAGCGACGGGTTGCCGCTTCCGCCGTGGAAAGGCACTTCCTTCAGGAGTGGGACCCCTAAAGAAAAGCCGAAAGTAATCGAATCAAGGGGTGCCCGATGATCGCGTAGGGACAGCCGCCTCGGCTGTCCAGTCGAGCGCAAGCTCGACCAGATCTGCCACTGCCCAATCCTGAGAACGATTCCACCCAACCCAACCCAACCCAGCCCCGCCCTTCCCGGTTCTCCGAAAAGCCCAGCATCAAGAACTCCAGTCCTAGGTGGCTAGTTCTGGGGTGGCTAGTTCTGGGGCCTGCCCTGATGGGGACCATAAATGCTCACGTGGGGACAGCCGCCCTCGGCTGTCCAGTCGAGCGAAAGCTCGACCAGATGTACAACTGCCCAACCCAAGAACAATTCCAGCAAGGCGGCCACGCCCGTTGCGGTTCTCCGAAAAGCCCAGCATCAGGAACTCCGGCTTTAGATGCCTGGTTTTTGGGTGGCTCGTTTTTGGGTGGCGCAGCGCTTTCAGCGCTGCGGTAAGGCCTTTCCGCGTGGATGGTGGACTGGGATTCTGGGCGAATCCGAAGAATAGAGCCGAAAAAATTCTAGCCCCGAAGGGGCGGCATGTAATAGCCCGGCACGTAAGTGCCGGGTAGAAGTGTGAGCCGAGCGAGTCCCTGGGGACGGCACCAACTCTCATGCCGACCTGCAATTCTTCTTTTTTGTTTAATACGAAGCTAGGGCTTTCCAAACCACAAAACGCGCCCATGATGCTGCGCAACGTGCAAGCAGAACTAGCGCGATAGATTTGAGATCCCCCACCTTGCAAAGAACGTAAGCGCATGCCCTGAGCGATCTCGAAGGGATGGCGCCAGCCCGCGTTACACAACTGGCTCAATGAGTATTAAGGCGCCACCCGCCCTGATGGGGACCATAAATGCTCACGTAGGGACAGCCGCCTCGGCTGTCCAGTCGAGCGAAAGCTCGACCAGATCTACGACTGCCCACCAAGAACGATTCCACCCAACCCAGCCCCGCCCTTCCCGGTTCTCCGAAAAGCCCAGCATCAAGAACTCCAGTCTTAGGTGGCTAATTTTTGGTAGTGGACCAGTTAGATTGCTAGTTTTTTTGGGTGGGTAGTTTTTGGATGGCTAGTTTTTGCGCCGCTAGTTGTTTGGGTGGCGCAGCGCTTTCAGCGCTGGCATAAAAAGCGTCGGGCTTTAGGGTGCGTGTGTGTGAGAACTGGAATTTCGGATTGAGTGAGGCCCGCGCCATTTGTTTAATACGCAGCCATGGCTTTCCAAACCACAAAAGCCGCGAGCAGCAGGCCCGCGCTCAGCAACAATAAATATCTAGGAAGGATCACGAAGTATATATCAAAGATCTGCAGGTCCAGCGAACGTATCGTAAAGGCCAGAATGCCCGCGAAAACTGAGCAGAGCGCACCTCCGAGAATGGTGATCCAGCAGCGCATGGCAAGGAAATCACTCCTTCTTTTTACCCACGCTTTTGCCACCTCTCCTCTTGCTAATCACAGGACTTTTCCAACACCCCGCTTGTTTACGACAGTTGAGTCTCATGACTCTCGCTGACCAAACTCTCATTAACCTGCGGAGTCTTCCCAGACACGGGCGATGTAAAAGGCCGCACCCTGCTCGAAGGGAGAATACGATTCCAGCCGGCTTTCTCATTCAGCCATTCCCAAATGCTGGTTCGCGAGTATTAAGGTAGGCCTGGCGCAGCTAGGATTGCATGTTGGTGCAGCCTGCCGCCTCTTTCTCCAAGCTGGTCGGCGACGACGTAGACTAGCCGGGAAGCGACTTTCGCGCGCCAAGTGCAAGATCAATCTGTCGAAAAGGTCGTGAACAAACTATGGGGAGTTCCTGGAATGACTCATGGAGCGAAGCATCACTCCTTACATGCGAACTCGGGACAGTATCCGCAGAAAGAACAGCCCATTCTACGGCCCTGAACGTTTTACCTATCTTCCGGAAAGCAACAGCTATCGCTGCCCCGCAGGGCAGCGGCTTAAGGTCACCCCGTCGTTGGGGAGGATCGGAACTGCCTTGTTCGCGTTGGCATCGCGCCATCTATTGGCTGTAGGTATAGGTGTGCTCAGAATCGCACTGACTGCCAATCGCGTTTTCGCAAGATCATCCCAACAATGCCTGCCAGGCCGGTTGCCATCAGGCCCAGAGTGCCGGGCTCGGGTGTCGTTACAACGTACTGCCCGCCGGAAAAGAAGTACCTCGCAGGGTCTCCGTTCGCAGCTGGGAAATACTTAAACGTGAGTACGAGCTTGCCTGGAGGTATCGTCACATTTAAGGGCGATCCCGCCTGATTCTGAACCATGCCCTCAACTACCGAAAACGCGGCAGGAACCGCTACGGTAAAGGTTGCCGGGACACTCCCCCCCATCGGGAATGTGAAAGGAGCAGCGGTAATCGACGAAACGAAGAGGACAGCCTCATATGTGTGCCCCCCGATTTTCACGCCTCCGGTGGAGAACTCGAAGTCAACCCCGATGCTTGGATTCAATGACGTACCTGGTAAGATCGGGACATCAGCGTCACAAAAACTCGTCGGAGGCTGACAGAACGCGGTACCCCCACCAGTAAGATTTATGTTCGGGCCGATGAGGGAGTAGGAAGCATTGTCGCCTCCCTGATTTACCCCAAAAATATATGTGACCTGCCCAGCGTTAAAAGTGTAAATGCTGTCGGCGTGTGCTGAGCAGAATAACGCGAAGGGCAGCACGAGGGCCCAAGTAAAGCGCTTCATAGTTCCTCCGTTTCACGGTTCGGAATCTGATTCCTATGCGGCTTTTGGCAGAAACACACGTGTAAAGATGTAGTGTTTTGGCCGTCGCTGAGGGCACGCCTTGACCAGCGCGGGGTGGCGTTTCTTGCGACATGTTGCACCAACTCTAGCTCGAATCGACGATATTGTCCCCCCATAACAACGCGATGTCAACTGCTGCAACATCGCCGGTGACGTAAATTTGATTGTGTAAAAGGCGAGAGGTGTAAGTTGGCTTTTTGCCTAGCAAGCATGAAGCCGATCCTGGAAAGGAGACTTATACCCGATGGCGAAGATAATCCCAATCACCAAGCATTACCAACATTTTTTGGCAGAGATGAAAGAAAGTTTCTGGGGCGATGTGTACGGCGAGACCCAAGTTGGCTTGGAAACGGCTGTTGCAAGCGGATTCGGAGCGGCGGGCGGGCGGGCCCCAACCCTTTGGGGCAATTCCAGGTGAGGCTGCTCCACCCTTCGCGGTTTTCTAAGGGTGCGAACCACGAGCCGATAGCAACGACCTTATCAGCGCCCGTTGACTTCGGGACCATCTAACTTCTCGCTTGAAGGGCGCAGACAAATATCAGCCGTCGAACCCCTAGCTTTGGGCGCCTTGAGCAACCCAACGTAGTTCGAACAGGGGCGCACTTCCGGTTCCTGTACTGTTAATTTCAGAAACCCAGTCAGTAATCCAAACTCCCCAGCATCATGTGACGCATGACCTTGACGTCCACAGGAAGACTAGTCGATCATCGTCAAGGGCCAAAACGTGGGTCAGCCAAGACTGCGGCTCCCCTAAGCCCCTTATTATCAAGATTTTGCCCGCAAGTCATTGAGTCCCTAGGATTACTTCGCAATTTCCCGCTGCGATGATTCCAAAGATTAGGGGGGAGGGGGTATACTCGAATTCGGCCCACTTCCCGAAATGGAAATGGTAACGACACAGCGCGAGCCACAACCGCTACCCAATCATGCGCTGACTCTACATCTCCAGGACTAAGCCGAAGGTCGGAGTCCCAAGCGTGCATCTCCTCAGTCCGCGTTACATCTAACAAGGTGCTCAACGGGAAACCAGGGCAAGACTATGGGAAACACATTCAAGACCGCGTTTCTGCTGACTGCGCTCACGCTGTTGCTGATGTTCATTGGCCGCGCTTTCGGTGGACAGAACGGGATGATCATAGCGCTGGTCTTCGCCGCGGTGATGAACTTCGTCTCGTACTTCTTCTCCGACAAGATCGCGCTCGCCATGTACCGAGCGCAGCCCGTCACGCGTGAGGAATTGCCGCGCGCCTACGCGGCGGTCGAGCGCCTGACCCAGAAAATCGGCATTCCCATGCCGAAGATGTACGTGATTCCAACCGAGTCTCCGAACGCCTTTGCCACCGGACGGAATCCGGCTCACGCATCCGTCGCCGTCACCCACGGAATTCTCGGCCTGCTCACCGATGAAGAGCTCGAAGGCGTACTCGCCCATGAACTGGGCCATGTCAGTAACCGCGACATCCTGATCAGCTCCGTCGCCGCCACGATTGCTGGCGCCATCACCATGCTGGCCAGCATGGGACGATGGGCCATGCTCTTTGGCGGCATGGGAGGCGACGATCGCGACCGCCGCGGCGGCGGCCTGTCCGCGCTCTTCATGCTGATCGTTGCTCCCATCGCCGCCAGCCTGATTCAGCTCGCAGTATCGCGTTCGAGGGAGTATCAAGCCGACGCCACCGGCGCCCACTTCACAGGCAATCCGTACGCCCTGGCCAGCGCCCTGCAAAAACTCGACGCCTACTCTCGCCGCGTGCCCATGGCTGCGTCCCCGTCAACAGCGCATTTATTCATAATCCAGCCGCTCCTGGGCATGAACTTCGGCAGCCTATTCTCCACTCATCCCCCAATCGCGAAACGCATCGAGCGCCTGACCGGCCGCCCCGCGGAGTTTACGCAGTGAGCTTTCAGCTCTCAGCTATCAGCTTTCAGCCGTCAGCTCTCAGCTGTCAGGTCTCAGCCAGAACCACTGCAAGCTCACCGGATGCAGACGTTCAACGGTGTGACAGACGATGTATCCAGAAAGAATCTGGAAGGAATTTGTCGTACCGGCAAAGCGAGGGATCCAGGTTTGGCTGAGAGCTGACAGCTGATAGCTGAAAGCCCCCCATGACGTAGGTAACTCCGCCTTCAGAATGCAAAATAGTAGAATCCAACCAATGCCTCTCCAGACCGCCAGCGCCGTATCCCACAAAGCCGCCGAACTCGAAAAGGCTCTCCGCCGCGTAATTCGCGGCAAAGACGATGTCGTCCGCCTCGCGCTAGTCGCCGTCTTCGCCCGCGGACATCTGCTGATTGAAGGCGTCCCCGGAGTCGGCAAAACCACGCTGGGCCAAGCCCTCGCCCGCGCCATCGATTGCACGTTTCAGCGCGTACAGTTCACCAGTGATATGCTGCCGTCCGATGTGCTCGGCATCTCGGTCTATTCCGCGTTGGAGCAGGAATTTGAATTCAAGCGCGGACCAGTCTTCACCAACGTGCTGCTGGCCGACGAAATCAACCGCACCACGCCGAAGACGCAGTCCTCGCTGCTCGAGGCCATGAACGAAGGCCAAGTCACGGTCGACGCGCACTCGTACGAACTGCCGCAACCTTTTCTGGTCATCGCCACGCAAAATCCCGTGGAACATCACGGCACCTATCCTCTACCGGAGTCGCAGCTGGATCGTTTCCTGATGCGCGTGCGGATGGGCTATCCCGAAGCGGCGGCGGAGCGGGAAATTTTGCGCGCCGAAGCCGGCGCGGAACTTCTGGATGACATGCGTCCGGTGCTCACCGGCGCCGATGTCCTGGAGATGCAGCAGGCGGTCAAACAAATTCGCGTGGATGAATCCCTGGTGAGCTACGCTCTCGAAATCGTCCGCCGCACCCGCGAATCGGAATTCCTCTCGCTGGGCGTTTCGCCCCGTGGATCACAAGCTCTCTACCGCGCAGCTCAGGCAATGGCCTTCCTCGATGGCCGCAGCTTCTGCACTCCGGAAGATTTCAAGCCCCTAGCCGTGCCCGTCTTCGCCCACCGCGTGGTCGTCAACGGCCTGTACGCCTCGACGCTGAAAAAGTCAGAGCAGTCGGATCAGGTTCTTCGCGAGATCGTTGAGAACGTAGCCGTGCCGGTGTAGGCACTTTCTAGTTTCCAGTTCCGCGCTTTGTTGGAGAATCTTACGCGTCTCTAACAAAACGCTATAATTCTCGCGCGATGTCCTTCCTCCGTTACCTCATGCTGCTTTCACTCGTCGTCTGGATTGGTGGTCTGATCTTCTTCGCGTTCGTGCTTGCGCCCATGGCGTTCCAGGTGCTGCCGAACACCCATCTTGCCGGTAATCTGGTTGGCCGCGCTCTCGGCAAACTTCATTGGATCGGCATTATCTCCGGGCTCGTTTTCCTGGCCAGTTCCCTGCTGTACAACCGATTCACAGACGGCACTCCGCATGTCTTGGCCATACGTCACGTGCTCATCTGCCTGATGCTTGCTCTCACGCTCATCTCGCAATTCTGGATCATTCCGCGGATGGACACTCTGCGGGCTTCGGTCGGCGACTTCGCCTCGGTCGCTGTGGACAATCCCGCGCGCGTGCAGTTTGACGCGCTGCATGTTTGGTCTACGCGCGTGGAAGGCGGAGTGCTCTTGCTTGGGTTAGTTGTTGTCTATTTAACGGCTCGTGCTTTTGGAGTTCGCTAGGAGTGGCAGTTCGCCCTCAGCGGCTAAAGAGGCGAGACAACTAGTGTCGTCCTTGCGGGACTCGCTTCCTTTACTCACTTCTTCCCCGCACTTACGTGCGGGGCTAATGAATGCCCCTTCGACTCCGCTCAGGGCAGGCTCTGCTTCGCGACTGGGATTTGCGGAACTGCTGTAGAAGTGCAACTCGTGCCCTTCCCTACGTGACTCACCTTTTGGATACTTTTGCAGATAGCGGTTTGTAGCGGAAGCAGTCTACGGCGTGATCGTTCACCAATCCGACGGCCTGCATGAAGGCGTAGCAGATAGTCGAGCCCACGAACTTGAATCCGCGCCGTTTGAGATCTTTGCTTAAGGCATCGGACTCTGCCGACAGCGCCGGAATCTGCTTTAATGTTTTCCAGGAATTTACCTTCGCCTTCCCGCCGACAAACTGCCAGACGTAGCGGTCGAAGCTGCCGAACTCTTCCTGCACGCGAAGAAATATTTTCGCATTCACGACAGCAGAATCAATCTTCAGGCGGTTGCGTACAATTCCCGGATCTCGTAACAGTTGCTGAATCTTCCGCCGGTCGTAGAGCGCCACCTGCTGGGGATCGAAGTTGTCGAACGCCGCACGGTAGTTGGCACGCTTGTTAAGAATGGTGTTCCAGCTCAACCCGGCCTGAGCCCCTTCCAGGATGAGGAACTCAAAGAGCGTGCGGTCGTCGTGCACCGGCACGCCCCATTCTTCATCGTGATAACGGATGGACAGTTCGCTGCCCGCCCACGCGCAGCGGACCAGAGGCTTAGGCTTTGGGCTCATCGGGCGTCTTAGAAAACCGGCTGCAATCGAAAAATATCTGCTACTGCAGCGACTTCGGTTCCGATTTGTTGCGTGGAGACTTCGAATCCAGCAGCGAAACGAGTAGATGGGCGCTTGCGGGAACGCCGACTTTCCCCTCTCGAATGATTTCCTTGGCGCTCAATTTCCGGCCGTAGAGCTTCTCATTTGCGCTGCCATCCGAACGCAGAGTCGAGCCCTCAAGCGAGACGCCAGCAAACAATCCCTTATTCCGCGAGTAAGAGAGGATCTCCGCGTTCATGACGATGTCCGTCGCGCCTTCGGCGGTCCGTCCTTTCGGACCGGCCGCAGCTGAGGCATCAGCGCCTAGCTTAACCTTGCTGGAGAGCAAAGATCGCGCTCCCTTTGGGTTCATCACGAGAAGCACAAAGTCAGTAGCCTGACCTCCCAGTTGAAACCCGATGCTGATTCCCTCAAGCGCGTAGAGGGCCGGGGCTCCCCACTTTCCGGTGTAGTGCTCGCCGCTTCGGCAGACCATCACGCCGCGGCCATAGCTTCCACCCACGCCGAATGCACCCTTTTTTACCGACGGCAAGATGATCAGGCACTCAGCCTTGTCCAGCAGATCCTGGGGAATGTCGTCGGGAATGTTCAGAATCTCTTTTAGCACCTCGCCAGCCTCTTTAACACGATCTTGCTCTTTCTCGTTCCGAGCCGCGAATGCAGGCAATCCCAGCAGCACGACCGCCAGGAAACATGCTGTCACCTTATTCATCGAATTCCTCCACGACTGTTGGCATTTAGTCGTCATTTTTTAAAAATGATTTAACAATCATCTTAAACCCTAAGGCCCGTTCGAAAATCCATTAGATGACTCTCAGGAGTACACAACCAAGCTCTAGCCGAACCGCAATGGGTTTCACAGTTTTATGTGCTTTCTTATGGGATTCATCTCATGACTAAGCGCGTGCTCCTTTTGTAACTTGGCATTCCGGCAGGAGGCTCCTAAAGTCAATCAGATACGGGGACTTTCGATTGAGCGTTCGGCACCCAGCGTGCATCTAATATAGTGAAAAGGGCCGTCTGGCCTAGTTTGACAGTGAAAATTTGGGGTTACCGGGCATGAAGTACACGAATCTGATTTTTCGGTCTCTGGCAGCTCTGTTGACCCTGGCGGCCTTGTTTCCGGCGGGGGCGAAGGCCCAGTCCGCTTATGTTTCCGGCGCACCCACCGCAAACTCCACTCATGACAGCGCAGCGGTAGCCAATTCCGACGACGATCCGCAGAGCGCCATCATCACCATTCGCAAGCGGGTGGATGAGGTCAACGTTCTGTTCATAGCTACCGACAAGCGCGGCAAGTTTGTCCGCGACCTGAATCAAAATGATTTCAACATCCTCGACGACCACAAGCCGCCGCAGGCCATCATCAATTTCCGCCGCGAGACGGACTTGCCGATTGAGTTGGGCCTTCTGATTGACGTGAGCGGCTCGGTCAACAGCCGTTTTGATTTCGAACAGAACGCGGCGACGAGTTTCCTGCAGCACACGCTCCGCGCCAAGTTCGACAAGGCGTTCATCCTCGGATTCAACAGCCATAGCCAGTTGGCGCAGGACTTCACGGACAATGTGCAATTGCTCTCCGCGGGAGTTCGCAAGTTGCACAGTGGTGGAGGTACCGCGCTTTACGACGCCATCTATCGTGCCAGCAAAGAGAAATTCCTCAAGGATCGCCCCGATCATCCCATACGAAAAGCTATCGTGATCGTGAGCGACGGCGAAGACAACCAAAGCGAATTCTCGCGGGCCCAGGCTATTGAAATGGCTCAACGCGCTGAAGTCATTATCTACGCCATTTCCACAGATGACAGTGGCCTGGTGATGCGCGGCGACAGAGTACTCGAACAGATTGCCGAAGCCACTGGAGGCCGCGCCTTCTTCCCCTTTAAGATGAAGGACATTACGCATTCTTTCGCGGCCATCGAAGACGAATTGCGCAGCCAGTACGTCGTCTCCTATAAGCCCGCCAACTTTGACGCCGATGGACGTTACCGGTCCATTGAAATCTCCACCCTGAAGAAGGATCTGCAAGTTCGCGCCCGCAAGGGATACTTCGCTCCGCAGCAGTAACGGCGCAGTTTGCGCCTAACCCCTCTCTGTGCTACCGTCCCCATTGTTTTTGGAATAGGACTTTTGGAATAAGATTCCTGGAGTAAGCTTTCCAGACTCCGGCTTCCATACCGTCTAGGAGACGTTCATGACTGCCATTGTTTTCCTGGTGATTCTTGTCGTAATCGCCGTTGTACTCGTTGGAATGTACAACAGCCTGGTGCAGTTGCGGGTGCGCGCCGATTCGGCCTGGTCCGACATCGACATACAGCTCAAGCGGCGTCATGACCTGATCCCCAACCTCGTGGAAACGGTCAAGGGATACGCCGCGCACGAAAAGGGAACGTTTGAAAACATCGCCAAGTTCCGCTCTCAGGCCATGCAGGCCACGACGCCTGAAGGTAAGGCAGTGGCTGAGAATCAGCTCAGCGGCGCTCTAAAGAGCCTATTCGCGGTCGCGGAAAACTATCCTGAACTGAAGGCGTCGGAGGAATTCACCCAACTGCAGGGGTCTCTCAGTCAGACGGAAGAGTCGATCCAGAACGCGCGCCGCTATTACAACGCCGTGGTACGCGACCTGAACACGAGGATTCAGTCGTTCCCGACAAATATTATTGCCGGCATGTTCGGCTTCTCTTTACGCCAGTTCTTTGAAACCACTGAAGCTGACCGCGAGCCGGTGGCGGTGAAGTTCTGATCGCGTGATTGCTACGATAAATTTGCGCGTGGGGAAAGAGAGACGTAGCAAGCTACGTCTCTACGGAATCGTTGGGGTGCTGCTCACGCTGCTCGCGGGAGCTACGCCCCTTGCCGCGAAGTCGTGGCGCATCGCCGATTTTCAGGACACGATCACCGTTGAAAAAGATGGCAGCGCGCTGGTCGATGAGCGCATCAACCTGGTGTTCGTCGGCGAGTGGCACGGCATTCACCGGACCATCCCAATCGAATATCCGGGGCCGAATGGCACCAATTACGAACTCTTCATCAACATCACCAGTATCACCGACGGAAGCGGTGGCAAACTCAAACATGAGTCGTCAACTTCCGGCGCCTACCGCGATCTGAAGATTTACATTCCCGACGCCGTCGACACTACACGCACGGTTGAAATCGTTTATCGCGTACGCAACGGGACGCGCTTCTTCGAAGACCATGACGAGTTCTACTGGAATGTCACGGGCAACGACTGGCCGGTGCCCATCGATCACGCTGCCGCCACCGTGCACTTCCCTACTGCCGCGGCGGGATCACTGCGGGCGCAGGCGTTCACCGGCGTCTATGGTTCAACTGAGCGCGATGCCACTTCCAAAGTCGATGGCGCCGACGCGCAATTCGAAACCAGCAATCCCCTGCCCATGCGTGGCGGGATGACCCTCGACATCTACGTTCCCAAGGGCATCCTCAAAGAACCAAGCGCTTTGACCAGGCTGTTCTGGTTTATCGGCGGAAATCCTATTGTGTTCCTTCCCTTCGTGACCCTTGCCGTGATGTTCACGCTGTGGTGGTACAAAGGGCGCGACCCCGACTCTGGCGAGTCTGTAGCGCCCATGTACGAGCCACCCGCCGGCATCTCTCCGGCCGAAGCGGGCACGCTGCTCGATGACAGCATCCACCCGCGCGACATCACTTCCACGATCGTCGATCTGGCGGTACGCGGTTTCATCAAAATCGAGGAGGTCGCGGACAAGGGGCTGGTTTTCACCCACAAGGATTACGTCTTCCACTTGGTGCAGAAACGTCAGGACTGGCGGGGACTGGCTCCGCATGAGCGAGTCATGCTGGAGAATATATTTGTCGGCGATGCTCCGGAGACTCGGCTCTCAAGTCTCAAAAACCGTTTCTACACGACGATTCCGCTTGTGCGCGAGGACATCATGTCGGCGCTGAAGCAAAAAGGGATCTACACGCTCGATCCGGAATCCGCCAACGCTTTCAGCCTGGGGGCTGTGGTAGCGATTCTGGCTCCCTTTGCGATTGCGCAATTCCTGGGCTGGGCAAACTTCTTTAATTCCGTTCCTTTGCTGATTGGCTGCGCACTGATCTCCGCGATCATCTGGTGGCTGTTTGCCCGTGTGATGACGGCAAAGACGGTCAAGGGCGCACGCACTCACGTCGCCGTACTAGGATTTCAGGAGTTCATGAATCGCGTGGACGCCGATCGTCTCAAGGTCATGCCGCCCAGCACTTTCGAGAAGTTCCTGCCTTACGCGATGGCGCTGGGCGTCGAGCATCACTGGGCGCAGGCGTTCGCCGGCATTGTGAAGGATCCGCCAAGTTGGTACGTCGCACCGGGAGGATACGTACCCGGCATGGGCTTCAACCCGATCTTCTTTTCGAGTTCGATGCACAGCATGGCGACGGATATGCACGAAACGTTTGTCTCGGCTCCGCGCGCAAGCTCCAGCGGATCAGGTTTCGGTGGCGGTGGAGGAGGCGGTGGAGGCTTTTCTGGCGGCGGCTTTGGTGGTGGTGGCGGGAGCGCGTTCTAAAAGAAAAGGGCCCGCTCGCGGAGTGGGCCCTTTCACTCGAGTTCAGAGATTCTTATTTCTCTCCGCCCGAAAAGCTGCTTCCCCAGAGGGCATTGCTTCCCCACAACGCGTTGCTACCCCAAAGTGCGTTACTTCCCCAAAGGGCATTGCTTCCCCATAATGCATTGCTGCCCCAAAGTGCGTTCGAGCCCCAGAGTGCATTGCTGCCCCACAACGCATTGGTCCCGGACAGGGTGGACGCTTGTGCTCCCGTCGTAAACTGAGTAGATCCCCACACTGCCGAATTCGCCCAGGTCGATGATGTATTCCAGACCGCCGAGCGATCATCCGACAAGTAGACGTTGCCAGATTTCGCATCGTACGTTGCCACAGGAGACATCGCATTTCCGTTAGCCACATCGGTGCTGCTTAAGGCGGCCTCGACATCGACGTAGCCCGCTCCGACCGTGAACACATCGTATTGACTTGTATAAGTGATTCCGGTTGCCGGATCGGTCACGGTGCTGGACGTGGGGAAGGATTTGTACGCCGTCTTCATGAGGCGCGCCTTCACCTGATCGGGCGTGAGGTACGGACTCTTCTGCAACAGATCCGCCACCACGCCGCTGACCACGCCTGTCGCCATGCTGGTGCCGCTTAACGTGAAGTAGCTCGACGACGATGCACTGCTGCCACCGTTAACGTAATAACTGTACGGAACGCGATTTCCAGGGTTCTGGTTGTAAAGGGCGGAACCCTGCGCCTCAAGCGATACGAGCATGTTGCCGGGAGCCACTAGGTCGGGTTTCGCAATCGCATCGATCGCGGTGGGCCCTTTGGAACTGTAACTTGCAATCAGGTCGTCAGTTCGCGTGGGCGTACCCATGGGTTTCATCGAACCCACCGTGATTACGTAAGGATCGTTGCCCGGCGAAGTTACGGTTGCGTAGCCATTAGTGGACTGATAGCGTCCGTTGTTTCCGGCCGCCACCACCACCACGATTCCATTTTGCCAGGCCTTCTCGACCGCCTTGCACAGCGGATCGAGCTTGTACGTTTCATAAACGGCGCGGCCGAGAGAAAGATTGATCACGCGAATGTTGTACTGTGACTTCAGAGAAATCGCCTGGTTGATGGCTGCGATCACCTGACTGTCGGTCGCGCCTCCGTTGGCGTCAAGCACTCGCAGGTTGACGATATTTGCCCCAGGGGCAATTCCCTTGAACGTCCTGGTGAAGTACCAGCCGGTTGAATTGAGACCGTCTCCCGCGATCAGTCCCGCGATGTGAGTACCGTGTCCGTATTGATCCGCGGCGTTCGAGTTCCCCGGCACGAAGGACTTTTGATACACGACACGCGAGATAGGAAGGACACCCTGATTCAGATCGGCATGATTGCTCACGCCGCTATCGATCAATGCAACGCCAACGCCGGCACCGGTGTAATTCGATTCCCACGCAAAGTCCGCGTCAATCGCTGCGTTGGCATTGTCGTCCGACGGGGTCAGTGGACGGTCTGCGCTGATGTACACGACGTTTGACTGGTTGGAGAGATTCTGGATGCCGTTGCCATCGAGCAAAGCGACCACGCCATTGATCAGCGGCAACTGCCCCAGGATCGCGCCCCCAAGTTGCAGAATGCCGTTTACCACGCAGCCGAGGAAGCCGAAGATCCCGCTGCAATTCAGCTGCGTTCCGGGCGCATACTGCACGATCACCTGGGCCGGCTGGCTGGAAGGTTGATTACGCAGCTCCGGCGATATTTTCGAATCGTCGGCATACGCCACCGTCACCGCGGCCATCAACAGGAAAACTAGAAGCTTTTTCATATCCCCTCGTTCTTGCAAAAGATCTCGGTACGATCAGTGACCAAGATCGCACTGTCACCATTGCAGGTACGGGTCCACGACGAGAAGAATTGCGCGTTAGGAATCAATGACTTAGAAAACGACTACGGCCGGGTTGCCGGACAGTTTGTCCCACTGGCATGGGCACGGGACAAAGCGTCCCTGGACCTGAGACACGATGGTAACCAATCCATGGAGTTTTGGGCGGACATTGTCTCCTATTTCAGCAAGAATTTAAGGATTCGATGCTTCAAGAGGAAAAATCCGGCGCAAGTGTGTTCATCGCCCTGATGGCGCTGGCAGGCCTCGGCAGCTTCGCCCTGGCATTCACACATTGGCAACCGAGCGATCCGCTCAAGTTCGTCTGTTACCTGGTTGCGGCGCTTCTGGCTTCTTCGCTCAAGGTAAGCCTGCCCGGCATTGACGGCACGTTGTCAGTGAACTTCCTTTTCACGCTGCTGGGCATTCTGGAACTGGGTTTGCCTGAGACATTGCTCATTGGGCTCGCGGCCACTCTGGCTCAGTTCTATTGGAGGCCCGCACACCGCCCCAAGCTGATCCAGCTTGTTTTTAATTTGTCGCAGGTGGCAGTTTCGAGCGCAGCCGCATATGGCGCATACCACCTGATTGCAATCCATGTTCTGCACGGTCCCGGACCTCTGGCTCTGCTCGTCGCGGCGATTACGCACTTCACGTTCAATACCGCGGCCATGTCGATCATCATCGGGTTGACTGAGGGCAAGCCTCCTTCGAAAGTCTGGACCGAAAGCTATCTCTGGTCCTTTCCTTATTACATGGTCGGAGCCGCCATCGCCGGCCTGGTCCACTTCCTGAACGGGCACATCGGATGGCAGTCTTCTCTTCTGGTCTTGCCGCCAATCTACCTCATGTACCGGTCTTACCGCCTTTACCTCGGTAAGCTTGAAACGGAAAAGCGCCA
>Ga0209488_10001349_pt1 | contig 20896 bp, 19 predicted proteins | sample Rivendell_Oct201_8_FD_188349 | JGI IMG/M metagenome (GOLD analysis project Ga0209488, IMG submission 188349) | Vadose zone soil microbial communities from the Eel River Critical Zone Observatory, Northern California, USA -... | ecosystem: Environmental > Terrestrial > Soil > Vadose zone >...
CTGCACCGAAACCAGATCAACAAGCTGATGGGCGCGGTCGAGCGCGAGGGCATGACGCTCGTGCCGCTCAAGCTCTATTTCAACGAGAAAGGCCGCGCCAAGATCGAGATTGCGCTCGCCCGCGGCAAGAAGCTCTACGACAAGCGCCAGACCGAGAAGAAGCGCAGCTGGGAGCGCGAGCGCGGAAGGCTCCTGCGCGCCAAGGGCTGAGCGATCTTAACGAGGTGCCACGCGCCGGAATGCTGACTCGTGTCCCGGCCGAAGTGACGGCGCAGCCGGAACGAGAGCCGGGATCCAGGGGCGGACCACCACAATTCAACAACATCAATGAGTTGGCGAAAAGTAGGACCCATAGCCGTCCTATTGTATCTCAAGGCTTATTTTGAAGAAGGCCCCACCGGCTTTGGCCTGCCCTCGTCTCGCGCTAATGATTGAGCGCGCGGCCTCCCATGATCGTCTCAGGGTTCTCGCGCATGTGGCAATCGGGTGTCCTAGCTCGCCAGCACGAGAGAGGAAGGCAAATGCCGGGCATCTGTGAAGACTTGGCGGAGTTGCTGAGCACGGTCCAACGGCCGGGCGACTTCTATGTCTCCGGCCGTTTGCAGCTCCTGGCCCCGCGATTGGCAGTCGAAGGCGTCGGTCAGATCGCGTTACCGCTCCTTCCTGTTCAGGCTGAGCAGTTGATCGCAATAGCAGAGCGCGCGCCCTATGGACGCGGCGCGGCAACGATCGTCGACACGAGCGTGCGGCGCACATGGCAGATCGGACGGGATCAGGTGCAGGTCGGTGGCAAGCACTGGCACGGAACGCTTGACCGGATCGTTGCGCTGGCCACCGATGGGCTTGGGGTCAGTGAGCCGGTTTCAGCCGAGCTTTACAAGTTGCTCGTCTACGACAAGGGCAGCTTCTTCGTCAGTCACCGCGATACTGAGAAGGAGCCGGGCATGTTCGCGACGCTCGTGCTGGCGCTGCCCTCGCTTTCATCGGGTGGGGAGCTTGTAGTGCGGCACAAGGGGCGCGAAGTGAAGCTCGACCTCGCGAGCGATGAGCCGTCCGAGTGGGCATTTGCCGCCTTCTACGCCGATTGCGTGCACGAGGTACTGCCGGTCACTGCCGGTTGCCGGGCAACGCTGATCTACAATCTCGTGCGCAAAGGCAAAGGTGGCACGCTCAAGCCACCGAGCTATGAGGAGGAAACAGCTCGCGCCAAGGCACTGCTTGAGGAATGGGTGAAGAGCAAGACGTCCCCAGAAGGCGGCACGCCCGAGAAAGTGATCTACCCACTGGAGCACGCCTACTCGCCGGCGGAGCTCGACTTCGCGAAGCTCAAGGGCGTCGACGCGGCTGTAGCGGCTCTCCTCAAGTCCGCCGCCCCGCAGGCAGACTGCGATCTGCACTTGGCACTCATCTCGATCCAAGAGAGCGGCTCGGCGCAATACAACGGATCATATCGACACCGTTACCGCGGCTACGATGATGACGACGACAGTGACGAATTCGAGGTGGTCGAGGTGCTCGACCGCTGGGACCATTTGACCGAATGGCGGCATCCAGACCTCGGGCCGGCCGCGGTCGGAGACATCCCGATCGAGGATGGCGAGGTTTCGCCACCCGACGCCCTGAAGGATATGGAGCCCGACGAGGAGCATTTTCACGAGGCTACGGGCAACGAAGGCGCCTCCTTCGAGCGAACATACCGCCGCGCGGCGCTGGTGCTCTGGGCGCGGCAACGACGGCTCGCGGTGATCAATCAGGCCGGCCGGAGAGCAACGCTGCCCTATCTCGAATCTTTGGCGGCGACGTGGATCGACGAAGGCGCGAGGCTCGATTCGGCGCTTTGGATCGAGGCGCACCAGCTTTCCGGACATATGCTCGATACCTGGCCGCCGGAGCATTGGTATGGAGGAGGCGACGACCAAGACGACGACGAGCGTGACCAAGCGGACAAGATCGCGGCACACGACGAGCGGTTTGGACTGGCGCGTCTCCTCGCAGCGCTCACAAAGCTCAGGGACGAAGCGCGAATTGTAACTGCCATCAAGTTGCTCACAGAGTGTCGAGGACACGACAAGACCGACAATGACGCAATTCTCGGAGCCGTCGCGCTCTTTCCGCCGGCGCGCTCGGCCGGAATGATCGAGGCAATCATTGTGCGACACGCCAAGGACGCGCTTGCCCCCTGCAGCGGCCTGCTGGATGCGGCAATCGCCGGACCCTTTGCGGCTGAGCCAAAGCTTCTCGTGAGCGCCGCCCGGAGTCTGCTCGCATGCCTTCCAGGGGATCCCGCGCTCGCACCAGTCGACCAGTGGGGACGCCGACGTCATGTTACCCCTGGCGCCAGCGTCGTGGTCGCTCTCGTGAGGATCGCAGAGGCGATCGATGCCGAGTTCGCGAAGCAGTTGGCGGAGCATCTGCTCGCCTGGCCCAAGATCTACGGCCTCGACCGTTCCCTGGTTCCCGCGCTGAAGCGTCTGCTGGAGGGCGTGGGAAGGTCGGGTGCGGCCGTGAAGCGCCTACATGCCGCCTGTCTGGCGCATCTCAAGGCGCGTACGACAGCACCTCTGGAGGCCCCCAGGGACTGGTCACGCGCAAGCAGCATCCGGTGCTCCTGCGAGCATTGCGCCGCGCTCAGTCGCTTCCTGGCGAGCCCTGTGATAGAGACGTGGACACTCAAGGCGGCCGAACGGGTCCGTCGCCACGTGGAAGAAGAGATCAAGGCTGCGCGGGCCGATCTCGATGTCAGAACCGAGCGCCGCGGCTCGCCTCATAGTCTGGTCTGCCGAAAGAACCGTGCCAGCTATGAGCGCCGCGTTGCGCAACGCCGCCAGGACTTGGCCGACATCGCCATACTGAGTGGAACGACAGGACGAGGTAGGCTTCCAAAGATTAGACCGCAATCGCAATGACACGTCTTACGTCCTAACGGCGGCATCGGACATATATGAGGACATACATGAGAATGGAGGCGGTGCCCAGGGGCCGATTCACACTGATGGCTTACCTATCGACAAAGTGGAAGGTTTCAGAAGTAAAAAAATTGCCTACTCCTATTTACCCGTACGCGCGTGGGCTGCCACGGAGCACCATGCAGTTGTTTAAGAGAGATCGCTTTTACCGATATTGCATTGCTCGCAAAGAATTTGAAGATTGGTCAGCACGGTCGCACCTCCCTTGCTCCACGGAACGATGTGATCGACTTGCAGCTTTGCACCGTCGCTTGGAGCGGCCCCGCACAAGCGGCACTTTGCTTCGTCACGCATTAGGACTTGAGCGCGAAGACGCCAATTCACATTCCGGGGCGTTTTCCGAGACGGCACCTCTGATTGTTCACGAGGCTCCACCGGAATGTTCTGATCGTTGGCCCACTCAACGAATTTAGTGAGAGCGTTCCGCCAATTCCCAAACCTATAGGCGTACGTTGAAGAGCTAAATTTTGAGACTCCGCCGGAGAGGTCTCTGGTCTTGGGTTGCCTCCCTAGCTTGGTCCATACCTCCACGATATTGCGAAAGAGGTCTTCGGTCGGGATATTTCGGTCGATGGTTTTTTCGAGGCCTGCCTTTTTTAGTGCTTCGTGCCAAGAGCCGAACCTGATCGCAACGGTGCTGCTGTGGTATTTGCCGAGCCGATTATAGTCTCGAAAGGTAATCTGCTTTTTGCTTAGCTCTAGCGACACCCGCACGAGATCGGCAACCAACTCATCGTCGGAAATATTCCGATGAAATTCCTCAAGCTCGAATGCCATTCTCTATCTCGCGGTCAGGATCTAGTCGCGCAATTCAGCAACATCCCATATTGCAATAACCGTCAGCACTGATTGAGTGGCCAGACCTATACGCCGGATGCCCGAGCCACGGTTCGTATGTCGCTTCAAAAATGTCTGGCTTGCAAGGATATACCTCGCCCTTGACCCCTCGATTGTCCAATCGCCAGGACGTGCCTGCATGACACCTTCGAGGGTTGCGATATTGAGGCACACCCCGTCTGGCTCCAACTTCGACCGGCTTTTTTCCTGAATGGCATTCCCACAATTGTCTCACACGTTCGACAACGCACAAGCGCGGCTGCAGCAGATCGTGTGGATTGTCAAAGGTGGGAATCGAACCACGGCCAAATTGGTACGGGTAGGACGCACCCCCTGTGGATAGTCCCTACCCAGATTCTTACCCATGTGACGGTCAGCTAGGACTCGTCACTGTGCTCCACAGTGCATCATCTGGCGTGATTTTGGGAATCGAACCGTCGGACATTTGTTGGGTAGAAGTTCTGGTGCCCAGGGGCGAAACGGCACAGCGCTGCTGTCCGTAATGAAGCTCTCCAACAAGCTGCCGTTTGTCGCGTTCAACAGCCGAGACGTGTCGCTCTGGGGCCCGGGTCTCGCTATAGCGCGTTGAAGACGCGCGTAAACGCGCTTGTGGCTCGCCCGGGACACGGGCACTGGCTCACGAGGCCGTGAAGCCATCCTGCAAAGATTCCGATCGGCTCCTGCATCCGGTGGGTGGGCCACTCGTAACTGCAGCCATCGGTGACGGCCAGACGGGCTGTTCCGCTAACCCACCCGAACCTCTTAGCAGGGAGCGACTAAAATGTTCAGGACTGCAAAAACCCTCACACTTGCCGGCGCGTTGATCGCGTCGTCATTGGCTGTCACCTCGGCCCAGGCTGCGGGCTGGATCGTCGGTCTCGTCGACGGCAAGTCGATCGTGACCATCGACCCGATGAGCCGCAAGGTTGTCTCCAAGGTCGACGTCAAGGGCGCGGCTTCGATCCTCGCCATCGACGTGCGCCCGGCCGATGGGATGGTCTACGGCGTCGCCAGCGACGGCAACATCGTGACCATCGATGTGAAGACCGGCCAGGCCACGATGAAGAGCAAGCTGTCCGAGACGCTCAAGGCGGGCGTGACCGTCACCGTCGACTTCAATCCGGTGGCCGACCGCATGCGCTTGATGGGCTCCGACGGTACCAGCCTGCGCGTCACCGTCGACGACGGCAAGGTGACTGTGGACGGCTCGCACAAGTACAAGGACGGCGACGCTAGTGCCGGCAAGCCACCGCGGGTCGTGGCGGGCGCCTACACCAACTCCTGGAAGGGTACGCAGGCGACCACGCTCTTCAACATCGACGCCGCGACCGGCTCGTTGGTGACCCAGGCCCCGCCGAATGACGGCATCCTCAACACGGTCGGCTCGCTCGGCATGGCGATCAGCGGACCCGTCGCGTTCAACATCGTGGCCTCGCAACCCGACAAGAACGACGCCTGGCTCGCGACCGGCGGCTCGCTCTATTCGGTCGATCTCAAGACCGGCAAGGCGACCATGGCCGGCAAGATCGAGGGCCTCTCTGGCTCCCTGACCGACATCGCTTGGCTCGACTGATCACGCCCAACACGACTAGTGCGGCCCGTGGGATCCGTCCCGCGGGCCGGCGGCGTTTTTGCGGGAGATTTCATTCCGGCTGATCGCGTATGATCCGATCAAACAGGCAACCGCTCGCAAGACCGGAAACGTTCATGGCACTGCCGATCAAGCTCGACCACAGCGTCATCCACGTGTCCGACTGGGAGCGCTCGAACACCTTCTATCGCGACGTGCTGGGGGCCGAGCTGGTGCGGCGGCCATCGGGATGGTGCTACCGTTTCGGCGACACCCAGCTCAACCTTCACGGCCCGGGCTTCACACCTGCCGAGGTGGCGCGGCTGCCGGTCCAGCCCGGCAACAGCGACTTGTGCTTTGAATGGAAAGGCCCGATCGCAGACGCCATCGCGCATCTCGACCGTTGCAAAGTGGCGATCCATTGCGGGCCGGTCGAGCGCTTCGGCGCGAAAGGGCCGGGGACCAGTGTCTACTTTCGCGATCCCGACGGGTCGCTACTGGAGTTCATTTCCTATGGAGCCAGGCCATGACGTCCACGCACGATCCGACCGTGCTGCCGACCGGCATCCCGGTGCCGGAGGACGACGGCGCCGCCCGCCATCTTGCCGGTCTCAAGCTGCCCTCGGCATCGCTTCCGGCGACCAATGGGCCGGATGTCGACCTCTCGAAGCTCAAAGGTTTGACTGTCGTCTACATCTATCCGCGCACCGGCGTGCCGGGCCAGCCGTCACCCGACGGTTGGGATGCGATCCCGGGCGCGCGGGGGTGCACCCCGCAGTCCTGCTCGTTCCGCGACCATTTTGCCGAGCTTAAACAGCTCGGCGTTGCGCAGCTCTACGGTCTCTCGACCCAGGACAGCGAGTACCAGCGCGAGGCCGTGGATCGATTGCATCTGCCATTCCCGGTTCTGTCGGATACCGCACTTACGCTCGCGCAGGCGATCAAGCTGCCGACTTTCACGGTTGCCGGCATGATTTTGCTCAAGCGCATGGCGCTGGTGATCGAGAATGGCGTGATCATCAAGGTCTTCTATCCGGTGTTTCCGCCGGACAAGAATGCCGAGGAAGTGATCGCCTGGCTGCGCGCCTCGCGATGAGGCAATCCGCGCGTCAGGCGTCGAGATGGGCGCGCACGGCGGCGAAGACCGCTTCGAACATCGCGGGCGTCAGGACGCGGGTGTTGGTGTTGTAGCGCGAGCAGTGATAGCTGGTGAACAGCCGGATCTTGCCGATGTCAGCGGCAGCGCCATGCGCGAACGGGACCGCTGCGCGGCGCTGGCCTAGCGCCACCACGGTGCTTTCATGCGCGATCCGACCGAGCGTCACGATGGCCGTAAGCATCGGCATTTCGGCAATGACCGCATTGAGGAACTGGCGGCAGGTGTTGATCTCGGCTGGTAGCGGCTTGTTCTCAGGCGGTACGCAACTCACCGCATTGGCGATGCGGGCATCAACCAACTCAAGACCGTCGCCGGGGTCCGCCCGATAGTTTCCGCGACTGAAACCGAATTGCGACAAGGTCGCGTACAATAGGTCACCCGCGTAGTCGCCGGTGAAGGGCCGGCCAGTGCGGTTGGCGCCCTGCAGCCCGGGTGCCAATCCCACGACCAGAAGTCTGGCGCTGACCGGCCCGAAGGCTGGCACCGGCGAATTGAACCAATCGGGCTTGCGGCCACGCCAGTCGTCACGGAACGCCTTCAGGCGTGGGCAGAGCACGCAATCGCGCCCGGGCCTTGAAGTGGCCGATTCGGTGTTTGCAGGGATGGATTTGGTTGATGCGCCGGGCATCGGCGCGTCACACTAGTCGTCGAAATCATCGTCGGCTGCTGGTCCAGCCGGGGCGCGTTGACTTGTGCTGCGCTGCAGAAACTGGGGATGGCGCTCGCGCGGCTCGCGGGCCGCCCGTTCCGCCGGGTCGCGGCCAATCTTGGGCTGCAGCTCGACAATGTCGAGGAAGAAATCAGCCTGCCGGCGCAGCTCGTCTGCAACCATTGGCGGCTGGGTGGAAATGGTGGAGACCACGGTGACCCGGACGCCGCGGCGCTGCATGGCCTCAACCAGAGCGCTGAAGTCGCCGTCGCCAGAGAATAGCACCATGTGATCAATGTGCTCGGCGAGTTCCATGGCATCGACAGCGAGCTCGATGTCCATGTTACCTTTAACCTTACGGCGGCCAGTCTGGTCGACAAACTCCTTGGTAGCCTTGGTAACCACGCTGTAGCCGTTGTAGTCGAGCCAGTCGATCAGCGGCCGGATCGATGAATACTCCTGATCCTCGATCACAGCCGTGTAATAGAAGGCCCGCATAAGGTAGCCGCGTGACTGGAATTCGCGCAGAAGCCGCTTGTAGTCGATGTCGAAGCCCAGGGATTTGGCCGTGGCGTAGAGATTGGCGCCGTCGATGAACAGCGCGGTCTTTTCCAACTGTGGTGCTGTCATGTCCCGTCTCAGTGAGAGCCTAGGTTGACCCGACGTGTCGGATGCGCACTTTGTGCTGCCATGGAATGTGCCGGATCGCTGTGATTGGAGAACTAGTGCCGCAAAATCGGCACGTGCGCCACCACAACCAACCAACTCGGAATAGAGTTCACCGGCTGTAGCGGTTCCGTCGGGTTAACAGAGCGCTGCTCTCCCAACAAGAAGAATTTGCGACAGCAAATTCATACTTGCGTTGGGGGGGTGGGCACGTTACCTAACCTTCAGATTTCCCACAAACAACCTTTGCAGGAGTGCACATGGCCCGTGTCACCGTTGAGGACTGCATCGATAAGGTTGAAAACCGGTTTGACCTCGTGCTTCTCGCGAGTCACCGTGCGCGCACGATCTCGTCGGGCGCGCCGATCACCATCGACCGCGATAACGACAAGAACCCTGTCGTGGCCCTGCGTGAAATCGCCGAAACCACGGTTTCGCCGGACGATCTCAAGGAAGAGCTGGTCCATTCACTGCAGAAGTATGTAGAAGTGGACGAGCCCGAGCCCGCGGCCGTGCCGCTCATCGGCGCCACGGGCGGTACAGTGGACGCCGACGATACCGAGGTCATGCCGGAGCGCATGACCGAGGAGGAGTTGCTCAAGGGTCTGGAGGGGCTGGCGCCGCCCGAGGAGCAGCCCGAAGAGGACGAATAGGCTTTGCCGTAGTGGCAGGTGCTAAAAGGCCCGGCTGGTCCGGGCCTTTTTCGTTCAGCATGGTTATTGCCGCGGTGATATTGCGCCCTGGCATGGTTACCGCGGGACGCCGCGGCGGGTATCGCCTTGTGGCGATAGGAAATTGTCATGATATCATAGGTTAACATGCTGGCCGCGACGAATTGCCAGCCTAGTTGCAAGTCCTTGGGGTATTCAATGGCGCGCTCGACGAGCGACCTGCCGCGTATGCAAAACCAGGCCCGGGTTCGGGCACCGCTCGAGCGCGGCCTCGGATCGGACTCGCAAGTCCTTGAGCGTCTTGCAATATCCAGGAGACCGGACAAGCCGCAGATGATGCGGCAATACGACCTGATCGAGCGCGTCAAGCGCTACAATCCGAATACCAGCGAGGCGCTGCTCAACCGCGCCTACGTCTACGCCATGAAGGCGCATGGTGAGCAGACCCGTGCCTCCGGCGACCCCTATTTTTCCCATCCGCTTGAGGTCGCTGCGATTCTCACCGACCTCAAGCTCGATGATTCCACGATCGCGGCCGCACTGCTGCACGACACCATCGAGGACACCTCGGCGACCCGCGCCGAGATCGACCAGATGTTCGGGGCCGACATTGGCGCGCTGGTCGAGGGGCTGACCAAGCTTAAGAAGCTCGACCTCGTCACCAAAGAGGCCAAGCAGGCCGAAAACCTGCGCAAGCTCCTGCTGGCGATTGCCGACGACGTGCGCGTGCTGTTGGTCAAGCTCGCCGACCGGCTGCACAATATGCGCACGCTCTCCCACGTGCCGCCGGATACCCGCCGCCGTACCGCGGAGGAGACCCTCGACATCTATGCACCGCTCGCCGGCCGCATGGGCATGCATGAGATGCGCGAGGAGCTTGAGGACCTGGCGTTCCGCGAGCTCAATCCAGAGGCCTACAAGGTGATCGGCGAGCGGCTCGAGGAGCTGGAAGCGCGCAGCGCCGGTCTCGTCGCCGACATCGAGCTGCAGCTCACCAGGAAGTTTGCCGATCGCGGTGTCTCCGCCGAGGTCAGCGGCCGGCGCAAGCGTGCCTACTCGATCTGGCGCAAGATGGAGCGCAAGTCGGTTGGCTTCGAGCAGCTCTCCGACATCGTCGGTTTCCGCGTCGTCGTGAAGAGCCTGGCCGAGTGCTACCAAGCGCTCGGCGTCGTTCACACGACCTGGCCGGTCGTGCCGGGCCGGTTCAAGGACTACATCTCGACCCCTAAGCAGAATGACTACCGCTCGATCCACAGCACTGTGATCGGGCCTGGCAAGCAACGCGTCGAGCTGCAGATCCGTACCCGTGAGATGCACGAGATCGCCGAATACGGGATCGCCGCGCACGCGCTCTATAAAGATGGCGTCGGCTCACCGACCGAGATGCTGTCGCGGGAATCAAGCGCCTATGCCTGGCTGCGGCGCACCATCGAGCTGCTCGCGGAAGGCTCCAATCCGGAGGAGTTTCTCGAGCACACCAAGCTTGAGCTGTTCCACGACCAAGTGTTCTGCTTCACGCCCAAGGGCAAGCTGATCGCGCTGCCGCGCCATGCCAACGCGATCGACTTTGCCTATGCGGTGCATACCGACGTCGGCAATACGGCGGTTGGCTGCAAGATCAACGGGAAGATTGCGCCGCTGGTGAATGAGCTCATGAACGGCGACGAGGTCGAGGTCATCGTGTCGAAGGCGCAGAGCGCGCCGCCGGCGGCCTGGGAGTCACTCGTCACCACCGGCAAAGCGCGCGCTTCGATCCGGCGCGCCACCCGGGCGGCGGTGCGCAGTCAATATGCCGGGCTCGGCCGTCGCATCATCGAGCGGCTCTGCCAGCGCGCCAAGATCGCCTATTCTGACGAGAAGCTGACGGGTGCGCTGCCGCGTCTGGCGCGCACCTCGATTGACGAAGTGATGGCTGCGGTCGGCCGTGGCGAGATGCGGGCTGCCGACGTCGCGCGCGCCATGTATCCCGACTACAAGGAGGAGCGCGCTGCCGCGATCGCGAAGCGGCCGAAGGTGGAGAGCGGCTGGTACGGGCTCAAGCGCGCCAAGGCGGTCAAGTACCAAGTGCCCGCCGGCAATGGACCGGCGATTCCGATCCGCGGCATTAACAGCGACTTGCCGGTGCGGTTCGCGCCTGATGGCGGCGCTGTGCCGGGCGACCGCATCGTCGGCATTCTCACGCCGGGTGAGGGCATTACGATCTATCCGATCCAGTCGCCGTCGCTGAAGGACTTCGAGGACCAGCCCGAGCACTGGCTCGACCTGCGCTGGGACGTCGACGAGGTGACGCCGCAGCGCTTCCCGGCGCGCATCGCACTCAAGACCGTCAACGAGCCGGGCACGCTCGCGCAGGTCGCACAGGTGATCGCCGAGCACGACGGCAACATCGACAACATCCGCATGACCCGGCAATCGCCCGATTTCACCTCGCTGGTGATCGATCTTGAGGTCTACGACCTCAAGCATCTCACCTCGATCATTGCGCAGCTGCGGGCCAAGGACGTGGTGGCGCAGGCCGAGCGCGTGAATGCGTAAGGCCTCCCAGACCATGATGAGCTAGTGGCGTGGCTGTCCTTTCTCCTCTTCGGCTTGGTGTCAACATCGACCACGTCGCGACAGTGCGCAATGCGCGCGGCGGCCGCTACCCGGATCCCTTGCGCGCCGCGCAGATCGCGATCGCGGCCGGCGCCGACGGCATCACGGCGCATCTGCGCGAGGATCGCCGCCACATCCGCGACGACGACATGGCGCGCCTCAAGGCCGAGATCGGCAAGCCGCTCAACTTCGAGATGGCGTCAACCGAGGGGATGGTTGCAATCGCACTCAAGACAAAGCCGCATGCCGTCTGTCTCGTGCCCGAACGGCGCCAGGAGCTCACCACTGAAGGCGGGCTCGATGTCGTGGGGCAGCACAACGTGCTCGCGCCCGTGATCGCGAAGCTGGTGGGGGCGGGCATTCGCGTGTCGCTCTTCATCGCCGCCGCTCCCGATCAGATCGAGATGGCGGCCAGGCTTCGATCGCCAGTGATCGAGATCCACACCGGCGCCTGGTGCGATGCGCTGGCGGAGGGACGGCTGTCAGCTGCCGAGACGGAGTTCGCACGCATTCGCGAGGGCGCCGGCCTTGCTGCCCGGCTTGGTCTCGAAGTCCATGCGGGGCATGGCTTGAACTATGAGACCGCCGAGACGATTGCGGCGCTGCCCGAATTCGTCGAGCTCAATATCGGTCACTTCCTGATGGGGGAGGCGATCATGGTCGGGCTTGGCGAGGCGGTCAGGACGATGCGCGCCGCCATGGATCGGGGCCGCGCGCGGGCGGCGGCACTAGTGCCGCCGATTTGAAGTTCCTACACCACCTGCAGCAAACTCTGTTAGGAACTTCAAATCGAAAAGCGGCACTAGAATCATAGAGTTGCTAGTGCCCCTTTGTTTCCGAAGCTCGTGTCAGAATGTGCTGAGGTGTATCACGAACTTCAGAAACGGGGCACTACCATGATCATTGGCATCGGCTCCGACCTGTGTGATGCACGCCGGATCGCGCGGGCAATCGAGCGTCATGGCGAGCGCTTTCTGGCGCGTATCTTCACCGAGACCGAGCGGGCGCGGGCCGAACGCCGTGCCAACCGGGTCGGGACCTATGCCAAGCGCTTCGCTGCCAAGGAAGCTTGCGCGAAGGCGCTCGGTACCGGGCTAAGGGCCGGCGTGTTTTGGCGCGACATGGGGGTGGTCAACCTGCCATCGGGGCGTCCGACCATGAAGCTCACCGGAGGCGCGCTCGAGCGGCTCAAGGCGATCACACCCGCCGGCTACGAGCCGCGGATCGATCTGACCGTCACAGACGAGGGGCCGCTTGCGCAGGCGTTCGTGGTCATCTCCGCAGTTCCGCCCGGGTCCTCGTGACCCCCTCGAGGTGACACAGTGGCCGCCTTCACGACTTGTGGTCGGACATCGGGGCGTCCACGAGGGTCTGATCGGGCCCACACGATCGCGAATAACACATTGATAAAGCGTGCCAAATGCGCCTTATGCTTGGGCATGCAATTTTCGGTGACGTTCATTGCGCCGTGCCGCCCCAAAGGTTAGAACGACGCGGGGCGTAAAAAATCGCATGGATCAGAGGCAATGAGTGTGACGACCGGCGCGAAGCGCAAAGAGGGCGGCATTGGCGAAACCATCCGCGTAATCATCCATGCGCTGATCATTGCGCTCGTCATCCGCACCTTTCTGTTCCAGCCCTTTAACATTCCCTCGGGCTCCATGAAGGAGACGCTGCTCGTCGGCGACTATCTGTTCGTCTCAAAATACTCTTACGGCTACAGCCACTATTCGCTGCCGCTGTCGCCCAACCTGTTCTCGGGACGGATCTGGTCGGGCACGCCGGAGCGCGGCGACATCCTTGTGTTCCGCCTGCCCAAGGATGATTCGACCGACTACATCAAGCGCGTCATCGGCTTGCCCGGCGACCGCATCCAGATGCTCGAAGGGGTGCTCCACATCAATGGTGTTGCGGTCAAGCGCGAGCGGATCGACGATTTCATCGAAACCGAGGAAGGCAGCCGCACCACGCGCATCAAGCGCTGGCGTGAGACACTGCCCAATGGCGTGAGTTACACCACGCTCGATTTGATCGACAACGGCTTCTACGACAACACCAAGGAGTACGAGGTGCCGCCCGGCAAATACTTCATGATGGGCGACAACCGCGACAATTCCACCGATAGTCGCGTCGAAGCGGCGGTCGGTTACGTGCCCATCGAAAATCTGGTGGGCCGCGCCCAGATCATCTTCTTCTCGGTTGCCGAGGGCGAGCAGGCTTGGAAATTCTGGCTCTGGCCGTGGACGGTGCGCTGGAGCCGGCTGTTCACGATCGTTCGGTAACGGGCGGAGAAGATTGCAACCGCCTTTAGTATCGCGATGATCTCGGGACCCTGGATCCAATCGCAAGGCTTGTCTTGAATTGCGAGTGTCCCTTTGATTCTGAAGTTCGTGTCAGGGGGCTGCGACGTCTTACGAACTTCGGAAGCGGGACGCGGCCGCCGGGGGCGGCGTGACCAACGTTGATGAATGGCGAAGCCAAGCCCAAGGAAGTCAAGCCTAAGCCGGAGGAGGGTGCCGTTGCCGCAGCGCTGCGGTTCTGGCTGCCCGTCATCGCCATCGTCCTGATTGTCCGCACTTTTCTATTCCAGCCGTTTCACATTCCATCGGGCTCGATGATGGCGACGCTGCTGGTCGGCGATTCGCTGTTCGTGTCGAAATTCTCCTACGGCTACAGCCGCTATTCGCTGCCGTTTTCTCCGCCGCTGTTCTCGGGCCGCATCTTCGCCTCGCTGCCCAGGCGGGGCGATATCGTGGTATTCCAGTCGCCGCACGATGAAGCGGTCGATCTGATCAAACGCATCATTGGTCTGCCCGGCGACCGCATCCAGATGATTCGTGGCCATTTGTATCTCAATGGCGAGCCAATTCCGCGTGAACGGATCGAGGATTTCGTCGACACCGACGTACCCGGGGATGCCATTCGGATTCATCGCTGGCGCGAAACCCTGCCGGGCGGCGTGAGCTATGCCACCCTCGATCTAGTGGGCAGTGGTCTGGCGCCTAGTGGGCCTCTCGAGGATACCCAGCTCTATCAGGTTCCGCCCGGCCACTACTTCATGATGGGCGACAATCGCGACGATTCGACCGACAGCCGGGTGCTCGACGAGGTTGGGTATGTTCCGTTCGAGAACATTGTGGGGCGTGCCGAGATCATCTACTTCTCAGTTGGCAACGGTGCCGCGCCTTGGCAGATCTGGCGCTGGCCGACGGCGCTGCGCCTGAGGCGTTTCTTTTCGGTCATCCGATGAGCCGCACGCCACGATGAGCCGCGCGCCAAAGAGCAAAGGCCTCCAGGCCCCGCCGGCGCCACCACCCGAACGCGAAGGGACCCGCACCCGCGCGGCCAAGGAGCCGAGGCGCCGGCGTCGCAATACCGGGGAGTTCGAGGAGCGCATCGGCCACCATTTCGAGGATCCCGCGCTGCTCGAACAGGCGCTAACCCATGTCTCGGCGCTGGCGCGGGTGCGTCAACGCGGCGGATCGAGTTATCAGCGGTTGGAGTTCCTCGGCGACCACGTGCTGGGCCTGATTGTGTCGGACATGCTGTTCCGGAACTTTCCTCGGGCGGACGAGGGCGAGCTGTCGCGCCGGCTCGCCGACCTGGTCCGCAAGGAAGCCTGTGCCGATGTCGCGCGCACGATTGGGCTCGGCGAGGCGATCAGGCTTGGCGCCTCCGAGAGCAATGCTGGCGGACGCGATCGCACCGCCATCCTGGCCGACGTGTGCGAGGCTTTGATCGGCGCGGTCTATGTGGACGGCGGCTACGAAGCGGCGGCGGCGCTGATCGGGCGGCTCTGGGAGGAGCGCATGCGCTCGCCGGTGCGGCCGCTGCGCGACGCCAAGACCATCCTGCAGGAATGGGCGCAGGGACGCGGCCTGCCGACGCCCGCCTATCGCGAGGTCGAGCGCAAAGGCCCCGATCACAGCCCGGAGTTCCGCATTATCGTCGAACTGCCCGGTCGATCGCCGGCGGAGGGAGTCGGACGCTCGAAACGTGCCGCCGAGCAGGCGGCTGCCGCCGCCATGCTGTCGCAGGAAGGGATCAAGGCGGACCGCCGCGATGGCTGAGCCAACCATGCAGGATGCTGGCCGACGCTGCGGCTTCATCGCGCTGATTGGCGCGCCCAATGCCGGCAAATCGACGCTCATCAATGCGCTGGTTGGCACCAAGGTGACGATCGTCTCGCACAAGGTTCAGACCACGCGCTCGCTGTTGCGGGGCATCGCGATCGAGGGCGATGCGCAGCTCGTGTTCATCGACACGCCGGGCATCTTCGCACCCAAGCGCCGGCTCGACCGCGCCATGGTCTCGACCGCCTGGGCGGGCGCGCGCGACGCCGACCTCGTGGGCGTGCTGATCGACGCCAAGCGCGGGATCGATCCCGAGGCCGGCTCGCTGCTCGATGGCCTTGCCGCGGTGTCGCAGCCCAGGTTGCTCATCATCAACAAGGTCGACCTCATCGATAAGCCCGCGCTGCTGGCTTTGACGGAGTCAGCGAACGCGCGCACGGATTTCCGCGCGACGTTCATGATCTCGGCGCTCACGGGAGACGGGGTCGCGGATCTCAAGCGCTGGCTTGCCGCTGAGGTGCCGGCCGGACCATGGCACTACCCCGAGGACCAGATCACCGACGCGCCGTTGCGGCAGCTTGCGGCCGAGATCACCCGCGAAAAGCTCTATCTGCGTCTGCACCAGGAATTGCCGTACCAGTCGACGGTCGAGACCGCGAGCTGGCAGGAGCGCAAGGACGGCTCCGTCCGAATCGAGCAGACGATCTACGTTGAGCGCGAAAGCCAGCGCAAGATCGTGCTCGGCAAGGGCGGCCAGACCATCAAGGCGATCGGCGCCGAGGCTCGCCGCGAGATCGCCGAGGTGATCGAGCAGCCGGTGCACCTGTTCCTGTTCGTGAAGGTGCGCGAAGGCTGGGGTGACGATCCGGAGCGCTATCGGGAGATGGGGCTGGAGTTCCCGAAGGAGTAGCGGAAACGTCAGCCCCGTGGGCACGACTGTCTGATCAGACCAACACAAGATCCGTGTGGTTGAGGACGAATCCATTGTCCAGCACCGCAATGGCAATGGCCGAGCCTGCGCCATTGCCGTCGGCGTCATAGTAGAGAGTGTGGTCATCGGTGTTGTACCAAAAGACCTGCACCACGTCGGTTGGACCAATGTTGTCGGCGATGAAATGCGAGGCGTCGAGCGTTCCCGTGTTCAACCCGCCCGCGCCCAAGCCGTTACCGAATGCAAGATGGTTGAATTCGATCACATCGGTCTGGCCGCCGTGGCCATCGAAGTCGGAGATGTGGTCGAGACCGTCGGCGGTTGTGGTGTAGACAAAGGTATCTGCACCCGTTCCACCTATCAGGACGTCGCTGTCCGCGCCGCCGTCGAGACGATCATCGCCGGCATTCCCGAGGATCGTGTCCTGGCCGGCGTCGCCGTAGAGAACATCATTTCCGAGAAGTGAGGGATTGAAACTCTGGTCGCCTTCAATCCGATCATTGCCGTCGCCGCCGTGGATCGTGTCATTGCCATCGAAGCCGCGCAGGAGATTGTTGTTGGCGTTTCCAATGACGATATCGTTAAATCGCGACGCGTTGACACTATCGATATTGATCAACGTGTCGGTTCCACCAAGGCCGTCGGTCGCGGTGCCTGCATCAAGGTCGACCGTTATTCCGGATGTTGCAGCACCAGTGTAGTGGACGAGATCACCGAACGGATTGCCATTGACGTGACCGCCGCCATCAATGAGATCGTTGCCGCCACGGCCTTCAAAAGTCTCATTGCCATTGACACTGCCGATGATCGTATCGGCGAATGCCGAGCCTGAGACGAATTCGAAGTTTGCGAGTGTATCGGTCCCGCCCCAACCGTCCGCGGCGGTTCCCGTCGAAAGATTGACAGCAACGCCGTTTGGGGAGTTCGAATAACTGACACTGTCGAAGTTCCCGCCGCCGTCGATGAAATCGTTTCCCGCGCGGCCCTCGACGAAGTTTTGGTTGGCGTCGCCAATTATTGTGTCATCGAAATTGGAGCCGTACACCGCATTGACGCCGGTAAAGGTGTCGCTGCCAACCGAGGTGTCGCCGCTCGCCGTGCCAGCCTGGAGATCGACGGTCACGCCGGCGGTGGCGTTGTAGAACGCAATGCGGGTGTTGCCGTTGCCGATGATGGTGTCGTTGCCGCCGAGGCCTTCGAACTCATTCGACGCAGCCCCGAGGGCATTCACGAAACCGGGGGGCTTGCCGCGTTCGTACTTGAGGTCGTGAAACCTGTCGCGTCATAGCTGTCTGCGGAATTTGTGCCACGGATTGACTCGATCGAACGCAGCGTGTCGGTTCCAATGGAAGCATTGCCGGTCACGATCCCGGCGGCGAGATTGATGGTGACCCCGCCGGTGGTTCCCATATCGTAGGCGGCCCGATCGAATCCGCCCCGCCCGTCAATGAAGTCGTCCCCTGCGCGTCCTTCGAACACCTCGAGATTGGGGCCAGGATTGTTGCTGCCGAAAAGAGCGTCATCAAAGGCGGAGCCGCGGACCGCAGTCACGCCCGTAAAGCTGTCGGTCCCGACCGAACTATCACCGGTCGCCGTCCCGGCCTGGATGTCGACGGTAACGCCGGCCGTGGCATTGACATAGGATATGCGGGTGTTTCCATTGCCCGTGATGATGTCGTTGCCGCCACGGCCCTCGAACTCGTTGGCGGCGCCGTTGCTGCCTGCGTTGGCACTGGTGCCGGAGAAGCCGATGGCGTTGAACGTATCGGCGAAGTTGCTGCCAGAAACATTTTCGACCGCCCGCAGCGTATCCGTTCCGACGCCAGCACCGCTCACGATGCCGGCAGCCAAGTCAACGGTGATACTCCCGGTCGCATCCGTATAGAATGCGCGGTCACTGCCAAGGCCGCCATCGAGGATGTCATTGCCGGCAAAGCCTTGCAGGGAGTCGTTGGCGCCGAGCCCCTGGATCGTATCCTCCTCGGAGGTGCCGAGCAGGGTGTTGGCATTATTGTCGCCGACGAAATTGCCGGAGACGTTTCTCACGTTGATGGTGAACGTCTTGTCCAAGGTGTTGCCAGCGGAATCGGTCACCCGGATGGTGACCTCGTGCGCGGTGGCAGTCTCGAAATCGAGCGCGCCGGCGACCACGATATCATTGCCGTCGATGGCAAAGAGGCCGCCAGCATCGTCAACCAGCGAGAAGGTGAAGGTCTCGCCCGCATCCGTATCGTCCGCGGAGAGCGTGCCCACGACTGTGTCGTCGACGCTATTCTCGGCCACGGTGGTGCTCGACAGCGCAATGTCGGTCGGGGGGTGGTTGGAAGCGACGACGGTCAGCTCGAGCTGCTCGATCGACGTGACCTGAGGGCCCATTGTCGTGAAGGTGAAGCTGGTGCTGCCGTGAGCGAGCTTGGCCTGGAAGTCGGCGAGCTCGGCTCTGAATGCGGGAGTGTCGTAGAGCGTTTGCGATACGGTCAGCCGTAGCGTGTCGTGACCGTTCCCACCATCATAGACGTCAGCGGACCCGAGATCCTCAAACTGCGTATACGTGAGGATGTCGTCGCCGTTGCCGCCTCGGACGGTGTCGCTGCCGGCGTTGCCGTCCAAGCTGTCGTTGCCGTTACCGCCATCGACCACGTCGTTGCCGGTGCCGCCGAGCAAGGAGTCATTGCCGTTGCCTCCACTCAGCGTATCGTTGCCGGCTTCACCCAGCAGCGTGTCATTGCCGTTGCCTCCGCTGATCGTGTCATTGCCACTGCCACCGGTCAGAATGTCGGCGCCATTGGTTCCGTTGATGATGGACATGGGACCTCCCTAGCTTGATTGGCAATCCGCTCTGTGGCGGATGTTGCAAAAGGTTGAGTTGGACGGGTGCTGAGATCTAGAAACGGGGTAGGGGAACTGCCGGACGCAACCGTCCCCCAAGTACAATTCATTCAAATAAATCGATACCGGCGATACTCGCGTATTAAAGTCGTATACAGCTAAGAGTCGAATTGATCAACGATTTAATCGCAAAAGTTGTCCTGTGGATTAACAGGGGCGAGTTGAAGTGCGCGGGCACTCAGGGTAGTTCGCGCGCTCCGATAAGCTTAAGGTCCAAGCGATGCAATGGACCGATGAAGGCATCGTGCTGGGCGTGCGCCGGCACGGGGAGGCGAGCGCCATCCTCGAACTGATGACGCGCGAGCACGGGCGTCATCTCGGTCTGGTGCGGGGCGGGGCAGGCGCCAGGCTGCGCCCGATCCTGCAGCCCAGCAATTGCGTGAGCGCCACCTGGCGCGCGCGGCTCGACGAGCATCTCGGCAATTTCACGGTGGAAGGGCTCGACCTGCCAGCGGCGTCCTTCCTGGGCCTGTCGCATGCGCTCTATGGCGTCACGCTGCTGGGCGCGCTCTGCCGCCTGTTGCCGGAGCGCGATCCGCATCCCGACATACATGCCACGCTCGCGCATGTGCTCTCGTTCCTCGTCGATGCCAAGCGGGCGGGGCCGGCGCTGGTGCGATTTGAGCTGATGCTGCTCGGCGAGCTTGGCTTCGGCCTCGACCTTGAGCGCTGCGCGGCCACAGGTATGACCACTGAGCTCTCCTACGTCTCGCCACGCAGCGGGCGTGCCGTCTCGCGCGGCGCTGGCGAGCCCTGGCACGACAAGCTCCTGCGCCTGCCGGCCTTTCTCGGCGATCCGGAATGCGAGCCGAGCGCGGACGATCTCGCGGACGGATTCGCGGTGACTGGGTTTTTCCTGCTCCGCCATATATTCGAGCCGCGCCGGCTGGCACTACCCGACGCCCGCGGAAGCTTCATCTCGGCGGTGCTTGGAACTTACCGGAATATCCGCGCTGCATCCTGATTGCACAGACAGCGAAGTTGGGCGGCCATCGGCCGCCCAACCCATCCCCTCTTCAAGCTACAGCATCAGCGCCGGCGGCTATGCGATCGATGCGAAACGCCCCGACTGATGTGCGCCCGACTATGCACAAAGCTCCGACCGACGTGCACGCGATGCCCCCTGCGGAAGCGGGGATAGGAATAGTAGTAGTTGTACCGATAGCAGCCATCCGACCATCCCCAGCGACGAAGGTGATGCGGGCGTCCGGGCCGGCAGTGAACCTTGTCGGTGAGGTCGGTGTCTTCGATGGCGTGACGCAAGCCGTCAGCGCCACTGAGTGTAATGGCCGCAGCAGGTTTGGCGAACACGCTGAGGATCACGGCCGCCGCAGTTGCAACGGCGAGTGCAAAGATCTTCATGGATTTTCTCCTGATCGAACGTGCCGATCGCCCCATCGCACGTCGATTCATTTTCTAACAAACGATTCCACAACCGTTCGTGGCTGAATCATTCATCGCATGTTCATATCTAGCTCACCGCATCTGTTGTGCAGTGCATTCTCGTCCGCACGATTGTTCTAATTCCGCAATTCGCGGCGTCTTGGAATCCGAAGGCTTCGAAACTCATGAATGAGCTAAAAGTCGCGCATGCCGCGTGAAAGCAACGCGGGCGGCCGTGAGGCCGCCCGCTCCATCGACTAGCATGAGGCTAGCCGCGGATTCCGGTTAGTACCACCAGCGATGGTTCCGGTGATGATCCGAGACCCAGTAGCAGTGCTGGCGATAGTGCCAGCGGCCATTGAAGAAGTGGCTACACACAGTCCGAACCTGGTCCACCACTGGGCGGCCGTCGATCGCCGGCCGATAGATCGTGTCGATGATGGGTTGCTCAACGGCACGGCTCGGCAGCGTCGTGGTCGAGATAGCCGCTGCAGCGGTGGCTAGGGT